>Ga0315336_1004630_pt1 | contig 15999 bp, 10 predicted proteins | sample ASW5metaG_FD_204512 | JGI IMG/M metagenome (GOLD analysis project Ga0315336, IMG submission 204512) | Ammonia-oxidizing marine archaeal communities from Monterey Bay, California, United States - ASW #5 | ecosystem: Environmental > Aquatic > Marine > Intertidal zone | place: USA: California...
GTTCGTAGGAGCCGGCATCGCTCGGCCCATAGGAGCCCGCTTCCAGGTAATAGGTGCCGGTGTAAGGCGCGACAAAGACCAGTTGAGAGTTCAGCCCGGTACCGGCATCGTCGTCACGCAGAACCGGCGAGAATTGCGCGCCCGTGTTGTCGCGCACGCCGCGGAGATAAGGATCCACCAAGGTGCCGGCGCCGGTAGCGCTGCCTTCCTGGTCGATCTGGTACTGCCGACCCGCGACCAGCTCCGTGCGGAACCAATCCTTGTCGGCGTTGCCCGGCTGGATCTCGCTCGTCACCGTGCCGCCGACACTGATGCGGCCCGTCGTCGAGGTGTCAGCGCCAATGTCGGTACTTCCGGTGACTTCCGTCAACGACAGTTCGTAGGAGCCGGCATGAGCCGGCCCATAGGAACCTGCTTCCAGGTAATAGGTGCCGGTGTAGGGCGCGACAAAGACCAGTTGAGAGTTCAGCCCGGTACCGGCATCGTCGTCACGCAGAACCGGCGAGAATTGCGCGCCCGTGTTGTCGCGCACGCCGCGGAGATAAGGATCCACCAAGGTGCCGGCGCCGGTAGCGCTGCCTTCCTGGTCGATCTGGTACTGCCGACCCGCGACCAGCTCCGTGCGGAACCAATCCTTGTCGGCGTTGCCCGGCTGGATCTCGCTCGTCACCGTGCCGCCGACACTGATGCGGCCCGTCGTCGAGGTGTCCGCACCAATGTCGCCGTCGTCGACGGGACTATCATCGTTGAGTACTGTAAACGTGACCGGATTGGGAATTGACACATTTTGGGTAGGATTAGAAAAAGTGATCTCGAAACTTTCGTCGTCCTCCTCTTCCGCATCGCCGCGCACATTAATGGTGAATTCCGCCGACACCTGACCATTGACGAAATTCACAGTGCCTGACGGCAACACCCCACCAACAAAATCAGCGGCGTTGGCCGGAGTTGTACCGATACCGGCCAAGGAAAAATCGACACTGAGGCTGCCATCAGTGTTACCGAGCCGATCGACTGTCATTGTGACTGCAGTCGTGCCTGAATCACCTTCGGGAGTGGACGAGAAACCTGTGTTGGCGATAGCGAGCAACGTGTCGTCATCTGCGATCACCACACCAACTCTTTTGGTGCTAGAACCGTCTTCAAACCGAACGCTGCCAGGCAAATCGATATCCACGCGGACTGTCTCGTTGCCCTCGACTAAGGTGTCATCGACAATCGTAAGATCGAAACTCGCCGTCCGTTGACCGGTGGCGATGACAACACTTTCGTTCGCTCCGGTGAAATCGTCGCCCGCGGTTGCTGTTCCCCCCACGATGCGAAAATCTATGGTCGTCGCGGTGGCGACAGGGTTATTGAGTGTGACCTCGAATGTTGCCGTGCGAGCGCCAGGACCGGCGTTCTCGTCCCTCGTTAAACTTGTCGCGTTGACACTTGCTACAAAGTTCTCCTGTAGTGTAGCAGTCGAAATCTGGCGGTCCGTGAATTCAATAAACTCGACGTTCAAGAGGCTGTTGCTTCCGACGTTCACCACGTCGCCGACCTTGGAGATCCCACCGGCCGCCGCTTCGGTCACGCCAAAACGTACCGTGTCTGTACCGGCGCCACCATCAACAACGTTGGAGCCGCCACCCGACAAAATGATCAGATCGTCGCCGCCGTTTGCGTTTATCTCATCGTCGCCAGCGCCGTCGGTGATCTCATTGGCTAGGTCGTTGGCATTGATGACCGCCTCCGCTGATCCCAATATGGAACCCAAAAAGCTGGTCTGCGCAACACCGAATTGGACGACCTTCGTGCCATTCGCTGTGTCGCGGATAATCTCATCCTGCCCGGTCGTCACGACCGTCTCGACGGTTGCATTCGGTCGACCATCGTTGAATACGACCTCGAATGCGATCCTGTTCTCGGCCTCTCTCGACACCTCAAGTCCGTCGACCGAACCGGTTACCCGCAACCCCAGCTCACCGTCCACCAATCGCGCGGGCAAGATGGTATCGACAACGGTGCCGTCAAGTTTGACGTCGATTCTCGTAATCACATCGCGCGATACGCCGGAAACTTGAAAGGCGTCGATCAGGTCGGTGGGGTTATTCAATTGTACGGCGGTGTCAGAATCGATGACATTCAGTGCGTTGATATCGGTGAAGTTGCCGATCCCGAAGGCACGCACCTCGACCGGTGTGCCATCGTCTAGTTGTTGAAGCGATGTGCTGGCACCCGAACCTTGGCCATCGGACAGAAAGAATGCGATATTCGTTGCGTTCTGGGCATTGATGCTGTCAAACCAATTTTCCGCAGTGGCCAAGGGGGGGCCGAAACTCGTACCGCCGCTTGAGGTTAAACTGTTGATGGCATTGATCGCACCTTGCGCATCGAGATTGGCAGTCAATGACGCACCGTGATTGAAGGGGACCACGGCGAACTGGCTGACGCTGGCAACACTCGTGTTGATCAAATTCCTTGTTAAGGTTTCATAGGCTTCTTGTGCGACATCCAGTTGTGTCTGTGAGCCGTTGACAAACGAGCCCATCGAACCCGATACATCAATGATATAGGCGAAGTTATACAGCGTTCCCAACGCAGACCCGCCAATCGTGAATGTGTAGTCGACGTCGCCGTCGAACATCCAACTCGGCGTTTCTAGAGTCAGTGCGCCGACCGTGTCGCCTTGGCTATCCGTGATGTCGGCGGATGTATCGACGAGTGGCCCGTCTTCGACCGGCAGCGGGACGATGAATACCTCGTTGTCGTTCGGGTTCGCTTTCTCAAAGATTGCGAACTCAACATCAGACAGTCGGTCTGTACCTTCGTCCAATCCATCGCTGGTCAGATTGTCCGTAAATCGAATGCTGCCGTCAGCATTGCGCGTAAAGGAAAAGTCCTGGAAACGACCGGCATACAGCGCCTGGTCCACACCCTCGCCGCCATCAATTCTATCATCGGCGCCGGCGCCGCGAATGGTGTCGTCACCACCCCGCCCCAGAATATGCTCGCGCCGATAGCTGCCTTCGATTTCATCGTCGCCGCCAATCAGGTTGAAAAATGTCGAGTCTGTGCCGACGACAACATTCTCCGGCAATGTTGCCGCATTGGCGGTACCGGAATCTGTGCCCATTCGGGTCACAATGTTATCGTATACATTTTTGGTAATTAGTTGGCCACTGTTGAAAAAGGCACTGCGAGACAGCACTCCGGATACACCGTTAGTATGAACGCCTGCGACGTATTGCGTCGTGTTGCCATCGAGGATGCCTTGTAGCGTGCTCCAAACACCACTCCCACTTTGACCGCCTTCCGTGTCGACGTCCCGGCTGTAATAGAATCGGCCACTATTTGCCACTGATGCGACCGTTCCGGAGGCGCTGTACATTAACACCGCCTGGGTCAATTGAGTTCCATCGGGCGCCGTGTACACTACGGTGCCGGCATTGGCACTGTTGGAGCCTGGGTTGATTTGCCCTGGGTAGCCCGCTGTCTCAATGTCAATTCCGTCCGCATCGTCGGGATCCATGAAGGCAACAATTCCCATATGCCGGTTCGTGTCAGTGACACGGGCTGATTGGTTCAACCTCAGCAGCGCAATGTCATGATCCGCTGTTGGCGTTTGATTGTAACCGTCTGGAAAGGTGATGCCCGTTCGGGCAATGTTGTCGTCGCTTTGGCTCAGGATGGCTAACGGCCGGCCCGTGTTCGCATTGGGAGCAAGCGCCGGAACGTTCACGCCAAGTGTCGCGCGCGCGCCTTGCACGGTGACGCCGTCAAATACTACATGACCTGCCGTCAGTACGTGATCTGGGCCAATTATCACGCCGGAACCAGGAAGGGGCCTGCCACCGGCGCCCCTACCGTCGACTGCGACTACCGAGTCATAGGGGTCCGCATTCGGATTATTTTGAAGTACTCTTGAATCATTTCCTATTACGCTCATTTTTTCCTCGCCTCCGAAAAACAGTCAAGCTGAACACTTGCTGGTTCTTGTTCGATGAAGCTTCTAAAATCTAAGACAAATACTTCACCCCGTACACGCGGCACCACATGACTTAAGGCAACAAATCCAGGGGTGACGGCTGACCGGCGCAACGCGTTTCTAGACTCGTCGTCAATACGATGGTGGAATTTCGCGACTTCCGTAAAGTCGTCTCGGTTACGCAGAAATAGCACATGGTCTGGTTCACTCGATGGTTCGGCGATCCTCGACCAACCGGCATCTGAAACGACAACAACGCCCGCGGCGGCACTGACATACCCGCCAAATGGCAACAGGCGACGTTTGCGACCATTTTCTTCGAGTGAACTTACGATCGTTGCGAAAGGCGTAACGACGCTTTGTCCGCTCAAGATTGCTGCGTTATCACCAAGCGCGACCATGGTGCCTACGACACCGACTGGCGGAACGTCGTCTGAGTGGAACGGCAGTGACTGGCTTTGCCCATCGACTTTCATCAAAATTCCGCCGCCCCGGGGTTTCATTGCCGGCGCACCGATCAGAACATAGCCGTTGGCAGCATCCGTGCTGGCGCCGAAATCTTGTCCGATCCCATCGTCAGGTGGCTGGATCTTGCGAATTGTCTTGTTGCCGCTCCGATCGCCGACTGCGACGATTCCTTGCCAATATCCCGGTTTTGTCTCTTTTTTCGCACCAAAGACCACAATGTCTCTGTCTAGTGACACGTCGAAACCGAACACAAACTCATTCGGAAGAGACCCTTGGTAGATATGACGGGCGGATAGCGAAACGAAGGGCGCGTCCGGTACTTCGGCAACATAGACGCCGCTTTGATAAGTGAAAGATCGACTGCCGCCTTGATCAGTTGCTTCTTCATGGAAGCGGCCGATCAAAACGGTCGCGCCGTCTATGTCCACGGCATATCCAAATCCCGGTCTATCGCCATGACGTAACAAGTCGTCCGGCGACGGTACAATTGTCCCGGCCTTTCGCCAGCCGGTTCTTGGATTATGCTCGAACAGATGAACGCGGTTGCTGGACGGTTCCCCGACAACCAACCGGTGCCGGTCCGCCGCAATGGAGAATCCGAAATCGGTCAGTGTGTCGCCCGCAATATCATTCAAGCAAACAGCATCTGTACTGACATTGGATGCGGCGATCTTATCGTGAGCAAAAACGTCGGAATTGGTGTGCTGTCGATCCGCAGACAACGCGGGCATGCACATGGATGCGAATGCTAAAAGCGCACTAACACGCTGCAACATATGCCGAAGCGATCTAAACACGATTGCTTTTCCCTTATCGATCATATTTGCCAAACCACCCCGCGCAACAATCGGCGCAAGACGTTTGTCGCCACAACCGGGACAGCAATTGAGTCGTTCACCAATCTGCGTTGGATCAAACCGCGAAATTTCGCTTAGTAAGCGACGGTAATCCGCAGGCCGGGCTCCACGCCCGAAAGGATTCTCTCGAATACCGCAAGGATCCCCTACACCGAGGTCCTCAGTGTATCTATGATCCGTCATGCCTCCCTCTCCTATGAAACTACTGCAAGAAAGGATTTATCGCGATGTTTCTAGTCTTTTGAAGTCAAACACATTTTTGATTATGATTATCGCGAATCACAACCAGTTTGTCTGTACTGAGAATGTAATAATTGCCTTGCGCGCCGTTACAACTAATGTTTCGGGTCGATATCACATGACCACACAACTAATATTAGCAAACGATCAAAGACACAGCAATCAATTTAGTTGATTACTCTGTGCACGCGTTCGGGGATTGACTTGCACCCGACGTTTCGTCAGCCGCCATTAATTCCAACGGCGGAAATTATTGACTTGTGTGTGCCCAATCTCTCATTCGATTGACATGATAGTGTCGGGTTGAGCGATGAGTTTGTTTCAGGCTTGGCACCAGGCCCCGACGATGGCGTCATAATCTTCGAAAACACGATTGGAGAGCCAATTCTGGCGGATGTATTGCCAGATGTTTTCGACAGGGTTCAGTTCGGGCGAGCGGGGCGGCGGCAGGATGATGGTGAGGCTTTTTGGGAACCGTAAGCTTGTCGGTGCTGTGCCATCCGGCACGATCGGTGAGGACGACGGCATGTGCCTTGGCGGCGACGTTACAGCTAATTTCGGCGAGATGCATTTGCACGGCAGGGGTATTGGCAACGGGAAGCAGGAGGGCGCTGCCGCGGCGACGCAGACCCAAACAATCCGCCTCGGCACCAGCATCAGCAGCGTCTTCGTCCGCTCCATACCGACTATCGCCATGGCCGCGGTTACCGTCGACGAGCTGTCCGGCGGCCGCTTTATCCTCGGGCTGGGCTCGAGCCACAAAGTGCAGGTCGAGCCCGAACACGGCGTCGCCTATGGCAAGCCGCTGACCCGGGTGCGCGAAAGCGTCGAAATCATTCGCACGCTGCTGCGCGAAGGCACCGTCAAATTCGACGGCGAAACAGTCCGGATCGAGAATTTCGACCTGTGGTTCACGCCTCGGCGCGCCGAGTTACCGATTTACGTCTCCGCCGTGTTCCCTAAAATGACCGCCGTCTGCGGCGAAATCGCCGATGGCGTCATCCTGACGCGGAGCACGCTGGAAACCGCCGCCGAAGTCCGCTCGTGGATTACCGAAGGTGCCGAACGCGCCGGCCGCGATCCGGCATCGATTGCCATCACCTCATTGCTCCCTACGGCGGTCGCCGACAGCCGCCAGGAGGCGCTCGACGCCATGCGCCCCGGCCTCGCCTTCTACGCCGGCTTCTTCCCGCGCTACAACAAACTGATCGCCGGCCACGGCTTCGCCGACGAAGCAGCCGCCATCGCCGAAGCCTGGTCACGCGGCGACCAACGCGCCGCCATCGCCGCGGTCAGCGACCAAATGATCGACGCCACCGGCGTCGTCGGCACGCCGGAAGAATGCCGCGCCCGCATCGAGGCCTACCGGCAATCCGGCATCGACCTGCCAATCATCAGCCCGTTTGCACGCGGACCGGGCGCGAAGGCGGTGTTCGAGGCGGCGATCAAGGCCTGCGCGCCGGAGTGATGGAGCGATTGGCTCTTGTGTGGTATGAATAGGACATGACTAAATTACTCGACCAAGCGATTGAAGCGGTGCGAAAATTGCCCCCTGAACGGCAAGATGAGCTGGCGGAGCTTTTGCTTGTGGCTTCATCCAATTCACCGCTTCGGGTTTCCGATGAGGAACGCCTAGCGATTGACGCGGGAATAGCCGACGCCGATTCTGGTCGGTTTGCCGCTGACGGGGACGTAGAGGCGCTCTTTGCAAAACACCGTTCTGCATGAGGATTCGGCTTACGTCTCGCGCGTACAACGAACTTGAGCAGATCAGTGAGTATATTTCCGAACGAGATCCCAGAACTGCCGTCGCAATTTTCGCCGTCCTCGATCGCATCTTCTCCCGCCTTAGAGAGATGCCCTATCAAGGACAGACCACCGATGTGCCGTCCGTCCGGTGCCTTGTCGTATCCCAATTTCCGTACAAGGTTTTCTATCGCGTCGCCGGCGACACCATCGAGGTGCTTTCAATCTTCCATACCTCACAAAACCCCGACGGCATGCCGGAATAGGCGTGCTTTAGTTTCCTCTTGTCCCTTTTTGTTCGAATGCTTTGCTGTGCCGGTCATGCAGATCGACCGCGACGAGCCGCCTCGGTACCAGCATCGGCAGCGTCTTGGTCCTCTCCGTGCCGACCATAGCCATGGCCGAGGACGGCGTTGCCTACGGCAAGCCGTTGACCCGGGTCCGCGACAGCGTGGCTATCATTCGCAGGTTGCTGCGCGAAGGCACGGTCGACTTCGACGGAGAAACAGTCCGGATCGAGAACTTCGACCTGTGGTTCACGCCCTGGCGCGCCGATTTGCCGATCTACGTCTCCGCCGTACTCCCAAAAATGACCGCCGTCTGTGGTGAGATCACCGACGGCGCCGTCCTGGCGCGGAGCACGGTTGAGACCGCGGCCAAAGTCCGTTCGTGGACTGCCGGAGGTGCGGAACTCGCCGGCCGCAATCCGGCATCGACCTGCCGATCATCAGCCCGTTTGCGCGTGGTCCCGGCGCCATGGCGGTGTTCGAGAGGGCGATTGAGGCCTGCGCACCGGATTGATGCCGGCAGGGAGTGCGCATATTAAGACACCATACTTTCCTCTGCATCCAGCATTCAAATATTGTAGGATATGACCAATTACACGCTCGACATGGTTATAATTTCGGCGGTCGGTCGAGATTCTGAAAGCTGCAACGTCATGACAACAGGATATGAAAATCGCGAAAACTCGGAAATTGAGCAACTTTTACTATTTCAACTTCGAACGCATTGTCGAAAATCTAACTTATACGAAACGGAGTACTCACTAAATAAATCATGTAATATAAGAAAAAACACGTCTCATATTGACAGAAGTTGCGCGCCGATTGGAAAGAATCGGTCGTGTAGATTTGGATCAAGTTTTCAGTTAAAATTTGATTTTTTCTATGACGTTGTACATTTTGTTTCTGTCCATCGCACGGTTTTTTTAAATCAACACACTGTTTCGTTCTTTGTCTATTTCAAAGAACGGGCACTTGAAAAAGCGGCAATCCGAATGGGTCACGACGGCATTTATCAAATCGGGCAAATGATCCAGATGTCACCTGATGACATACTGCCTTATTTGTGTAACAACCGAAATTATCTATGCCGCATGGAAAATCGGCTATCAGAAGTCGGATTAGCGCTCAATAGCCGTGTGCCTTGGTGGAAACCACGCGGCCAATTTCTTCCACAGCGTCGGTTCTAAGCAATATTTTGGACCCGACCTATGCCAATTTTGATATTACGATGTTCTAGTGCCAAACGATTTGTCTCAACTTGGTCATCGTCCACGTCCCAATTCTCAAGTTGACTGCACTTCTTTCTATACGGCACTCGATTTCCAGCACCTGGCGGTCTGCTTCCGACATCACCAAGTTCGAAATTCCAACTCGACTCATTCATGATCGCCTGACGCACGCGAACCGCCAATTTATGCGTGACCAGCATGCCAACTGCCATGTCATAAAAGATCGCTTTGGCAGGCTGCGCGGTGACCACAGCCAAATGCCCGAGAAATTCTGGCTTGGCTGTTTGAATTTGATCAAGGATTTGCCGCGTAAACCCAAAAATGTAACTCACGGCCGGTTCAATTCTCAGTTTCTCATATACAACAAGAGGCTGCTTAATACGGTCGCTCTTGCGGGCCACGGCTTCGGCCAGCATTAGACATTGAACCGCCCTCAAAAAACTGACCGGCCTACCGTTAGCCGCATCGCGAAATTGTTTCGGTCCAAAAACTTCATCGCGCAGCTTGAAAACATCGTGGTGCCACAACCTGTCGCTGTCGTCTCTATCGCCATCTGCCAACAATATGGAACGTATGTCTTCCTCGCAGCTACTTAGAACCTCGGAAATATTTCCTGTAATCTCCGTTTTGAACCAGGAAAAGCCCCGAATTCTGTAACCTCTGATTTGTGCAATATTGTGCTCCCATCCACTAAATCTGATGTCTGCATTGTCGACACGCATGTCTATGAGCTCTTCGATAAAAGGCATATCAGCCCCCCTATTGAAGCTTCTCGACGCCAATTTATTGGCGAGAATATGTACGCTATTAGTGTAAAAACTAATTTCAGAATGCACAAGTTCGTTTTTGCTCGTTGGAGACGTAATTGAACTCTGAAATTAGTCTATTTTGCATTCCGTCGTTTGAAGTGCTTTCCAGACCCCGCCAAACGTCATCAAAACCCTCTAGACCCATCCAAAACACGATCGCAGCATCGTTGTGTCAGATTGCATAGATTGAATTATTTGGAAGAGTAATTGTCGATGAACGATGGGGCGCGTCAATTCGAAAGGAGTCAACCCGTGACGAGAGTCGCAAATCGATAAAAACATATATATTTCAATAGCTTATACACATTTATTTGATTGGAAAATGAGAATGATAACTGCCATAAATGTGGCTTGCCTTAGAGATCGTTTTTCTCAGGCGTTCAAGTGGAAGAGCGGATAAAACCGCCAAGTTTTGACAAGGACGCAAAAAATGAAAATCGTGACGAAACGAACAACCCAAAAAATTTGCGGATTTCGCCTCTCTTCACACTCTCCTGTTGACCAGTCGAGGAGTGAAATCGATGGCTACCTTCAACCACTGGACAGGCGCAATTGGATACGGCCTCGCCTTCACGTCCGTTCTTTGGGGAAATGAAGAACTGAAACTACTCGCATTTCTATGCCTTGCTTTTTTGTACGCTAGCTATACGTATGCGGGCTTCATTGCGGGCCTTCGCATAGTTCAAGTGGCAGTCCGCCGTACTGTAATGCCTTGGTTCCAGAAGTATCGGAGCTTGTTTATCACAGCGGTATCTCTATCGGTGATATTCGTCCTCAGCATAGCGACGGTGATTTTGAAATCCGAGAATCTGACCGAGCCCAGATGCCCACCTCCCCGTCTCGAGCAAGGCTCTGATCCCGGTGTTCCAATTGCCGTTTAAGAATATTTGGCCGACTACTGGCCTTCGCGCCGGATGGATCGATCACCCTCCAGCCAAACCCGCCACCTTGGCCAAATTGCTGACCAAATACCGCACCCCCTCCAAGCGGTCCTCCGGCTCGTCCCATTGCCGCAAGTACACCAACGTATGATCCGGCCGCAGCTTGGCAGAGCCCGACTGCCGGGAGATGAAATCGACCAGGCCGGCCGGGTTGTCGAATCGGTCTTCGCGGAACGACAGCGTCGCGCCGCGTGGGCCGGCCTCCAGTTTTTCGATGTTGGCGGACCGGCAAAACGCTTTGATGGCAACGACTTCCAATAGGTTCTTGACCTCTTCGGGCAGCTTGCCGAAGCGGTCGATCATTTCCGCCGCGAAGCCGTCGATCTCTTCGCGGTCTTCCAGTCGGGCGACGCGCCGGTAGAGTTCCAGGCGCACGCTTAGGTCTTCGACGTAAGTATCCGGGATCAACACCGACGTGCCGATGGAAATCTGCGGCGCCCAGGTCTCGTCGGCCACCGTTTGCAGTCCGCCGCGGGCGGTCGCCACCGCTTCTTCCAACAGATGCTGGTAGAGCTCGATGCCGACCTCCTTGATGTGGCCGGACTGTTCCTCGCCCAGCAAATTGCCGGCGCCGCGAATGTCCAGATCGTGGCTCGCCAGGCTGAAGCCGGCGCCGAGGCTGTCCATTGCCTGCATGGCGCGGAGCCGTCGGTCGGCCGCCTCGGTCAAGGCCTTGCCGGGCGGCAGGGTGAGATAAGCATAGGCGCGGATCTTTGAGCGGCCAATCCGGCCACGCAGCTGATAGAGCTGGGCCAGGCCGTACATGTCGGAGCGGTGCGCGATCATCGTATTGGCGGCCGGGATATCGAGGCCGGATTCGATGATGTTGGTGGAGACCAGCACATCGATGGCGCCGTCATAGAAAGCGGTCATGATGCGGTCGAGGTCGCTCGGCGCCATGCGGCCATGGGCCAGCGCGAACTTCACTTCGGGCACGTGGTTTTTGAGAAACCGTTCGACGTCGGACAAGTCGGTGATGCGCGGACAAACATAAAAGCTCTGGCCGCCGCGAAAATGTTCCCGCAACAGGGCCTCGCGCACCACCACCGGATCAAACGGCAAAATAAAGGTACGAACCGCCAAGCGGTCGACCGGCGGCGTCGCGATCAAAGACAGGCCGCGGATACCGGACATGGCGAGCTGCAGGGTGCGCGGGATCGGTGTCGCGGTCATGGTCAGGACATGGATGTCGCCTTTCAGTTCCTTCAGCCGCTCTTTGTGGCGCACGCCGAAATGCTGCTCCTCGTCGATGATCAGCAGGCCGAGATCGGCGAAAGAGACCGATTTGCCGAGCAAGGCATGGGTGCCGATGACGATGTCGACGGTACCGTCGGCGAGGCCGTGCCGGGTCTCGCGGGCTTCCTTCGGGCTGACCATGCGCGATAAATGGTGAACCTTGACCGGCAGTCCGGCAAAGCGCTCCTGAAAGGTTTTGAAGTGTTGGCGGCAGAGCAAAGTCGTCGGCACCACCACGGCCACTTGGCGACCGGCCATCGCGGTCACCAGAGCACTCCTGAGCGCCACCTCGGTCTTGCCGAAGCCGACGTCGCCGCACACCAGCCGGTCCATCGGCCGACCGGAATTCAGATCGTCCAGCACCTCGGAGATGGCGCGCGCCTGGTCGTCGGTCTCTTGGAACGGAAAACCGCCGCAGAATTCGTCATAGAGCCCGTCGGGCACGGCAAGCGGGTCGGAACGCAGGAGTTCACGCACTGAGGCGATCTTGATCAGCTCCTCGGCCATATCTTTAAGCCGGCTCTTCAGCCGTGCCTTGCGATGCTGCCAGGCCGAGCCGCCGAGCCGATCCAAGGTGACGCTGCCGGTGTCGCCGCCATAGCGCGAGACCATTTCGATATTTTCGACCGGCAAGTAGAGCCGGTCGCCGCCGTCGTAGGTCAGCAGCAAGCAATCATGCGGTGCACCGGCGGCGGATATCGTCTCCAACCCCTCGTAGCGGCCGATGCCATGGTCGACATGAACGACCAAATCGCCGGTCGCGAGCTGCGAGGCCTCGGCAATGAAGTTCTCCGCCTGGCGGCTCGATTTGCGCGGCCGCACCAGGCGATCGCCGAGAATATCCTGCTCGCTCAGGACCGCGACGCCGGCGGCCTCGTAACCCTGCTCCAGCGCCCAGACCGCCAACGCCGGCTGTTCCGGCGGCAACGCCGGGATCTCGGCATAAGTCGACACCAGGGCCCAGTCGGCCACGCCATGATCGGTCAACAAGCCGCCGAGGCGTTCGCGCGCGCCTTCGGAGTAGCTGGCGATGACGACCCGTTGGCGGCGCGACGCCAAATCCTTCAGGTGGCCGGCGACGCTGTCGTAGACGTTGGTGCCGGGCGTGTTGCGCTCTGCCGAGAAATTTCGCCCTTGCCGGCCGCCGGCATCCGACATGGCCTGGCCGGCCTCGGTTTGTGGCAGTTGAAATGGGCTGAACGCCAGCACCGTGCGGTCGGCTAGCGCCTTATCCCAGGTCGCCGCGTCAAGATAGAGTTCCGGCGGCGCCAGCGGTTTGTAAATCGTCGCACCGGTGCCGCCGCCATCGGCATCCATGATCTGTTTACGGGTTTCGTAATAATCGGTGACGACGGCGGCGCGGCTGTCCCGGGCTTCCTCGGCCAGATGATCCAAGGTCACAACGACGTCGGGCAGGTAGTCGAAAATCGTTTCCATGTGTTCATGAAACAACGGCAGCCAATGTTCCATGCCCATGGTCTTGCGGCCGGCGCTGACCGCCTCATAGAGCGGATCCTCGCCGGTCACCGCGCCGAACCGTTCGCGATATCGGGCGCGGAAACGGTTGATGGTGACTTCGTCCAACGGCACTTCGCTGACCGGCACCAGATCGATGGCGGACCGGCGCGCGGTGGTGCGCTGGGTCAGGGCGTCGAATTCGCGGATGCTTTCCACTTGATCGCCAAACAGGTCGAGGCGAAGCGGCGCCTCCATGCCGGGCGGGAAAATATCGATGAGGCCGCCACGGATGGCAAATTCACCGGCTTCCATGACCGTGCCGGCGCGCCGGTAGCCATTGCGCCCGAGATAGGCCCGGAGTGCTGCTTCATTGACGGCGTCGCCGACCGCCGTGGAGAACGTCGCATCGGCCAGCGTCGCCCGCGGCGGCAGCCGCTGCATGACCGCGTTGACCGTGGCAATGACCAGTCTGGGCTCGCCGCCGTTGCCAACGATGCGGCTCAAGCCGCTCATGCGCCGCGCCGACACCACTGGATTGGGCGAAATCCGGTCATAGGGCAGACAATCCCAGGCCGGCAGCGCTATTTGTTTGAGGCCCGGCGCAAAGAAACTCAAGGCCTCCGACAGGGCGGCCATGCGGGCGTCGTCGCGCGCGACATGCAGCACTGTCGCCGGCCCATCGCCGGACAGCAACAGCCGGCCGAGCAGTTGCGCCAGATAGCCGTCCGGCGCGCCGCCGACCGACACACGGCCAGGCATCTGAACGAGATCTTCGAAATTTTTCAAGGAATTACGCTTCGATCTTGAAGTTCAACAGCAAATCCATGATGGCCCCGCCATAAGCAGCCGGGACATCTTCCTTGCCGGTAATCCAGTCGTAGATGCGGCCATCGCCGGCGCCCAGGATGTGCTCGTACTGATCCAATTGCGCGTCGTCAAACGCCGCCAAGTAGCGTTCGGCGAAGCCGCCCAACAACAGATCCGTTTCCTTCATGCCGGTATAGCGGGATCGATACCGCAGCCGCTTGCGCCGGATATGAATGTCTTCTGTCATCGTTTCTGTCTCGACGGCGGATCCCTAAACGGATACCGATGATATAGCCGTTGCCGCGACGGCTGTCATCATCGCACCCTATCGTAGCTTCTCGGCTTGAATTTTCATTGGCCGCGAACCGTTAGTATACGCTTCTCTAATCTGTAGGCACTTTATAGTCGGTGCCGTACTCCTTGTTGATATCGTCATAGATCTTCTGAACGACCTCGGGGAACGGCTCACGCCCACCGAAGATGTAGTCCGTGAACCCGATCCGTTTGCTCCGGTCCGGCGGCAGCTTCTCGCCTACCGCTGGCTGCGGCCAGATATCCTCATCAATCACGGCCATACGCACACGGATGTCGTCCTTGGTAATGTTCCACACCATATAGTCCGTGGCCATGGAGAGAGGACCATCGTAAGTCTGGCGAACCTGAGCCAGTTGTTCAGGCAGCGTGTCATAATCGTTGAAGAAGTGATAGGCAACGGCTATGCGGGGCTTGGTTATCGACATGACCTTGCCGAACTGAGCAGGCGATGTGTGAACCTGTGTGCCGACGTTCAACCCTGCGCCGGGCGTCCATTTCTGCTTTTCCACCAGAATTTTCGGCGTGATAAAGCACTCGTGGATGGCGATGTCGGCCCCCGCTGCATACTTCAACCACCATTTATTCGGGAACGTATCACTGCTGTACGCAAACTTTATTCCGTTCCACTCTAGGATGAAACTCACTGGCCCATCCAGCGCGTGGATGGCGGGAATGCTGCGAATGGTGACGCCGTTCTCCTGGTAGATTATCTGGTTGACGACCTTGTAGTCGAATTCTGTGACATTGAGCACTTGACCGCGAATATCAACATTCCCCAGTCGACTTCCACTGTCCCAAGTGAACACCTTTTCCATGTGCTCCATGGCATAGGCGGTCCCGAACTCGGGCTTATGGCCGCTCGGACCCCAGACCCGCAACGGCTTTATGCGATTGCCTATGACTCCGCCGATCCAGAGGTCTGCTAGGGCACCGAAATGGTCTGAGTGCAGGTGTCCGATGAAAACCTTATCGAGGTAATCGTAAGGTATCTTCATCGCGGAGAGTCGCTCCGCTGAGCCGCTTCCGATATCGAAGATGAACTTGTCGCCGTTACCGAGTTCGACTAAAAAGCACGCCGCCGCCTGCTTCGGTCGCGAGTTCGGCATACCTGTCCCACAGGCGACCACCCGCATCTCATCGGGCGCGATATCTTCCGAACCCGGATAGTAGACATCCTGCTCATTCAAGGCTTTTACAGGCGATGCGGATGGCTTGTTCATAGCGGCAACCGCATCTTTGACGACAGCCAGTCCTTCACCGGTGCGCCCGTGATGAACCCCCACCATATATACGGCCAGCGTCATCGTGGCGATGAGGAGGATGCCAACTGTCAATAGACTACTTCGTTTCATTGCTACGTCTCCACTTGGCGTCTTTCGCCATAAAACTGGGGTGGGTCGCCTTGAGCACGCACAAGTCTAGTGAAGCCAACGATGTATGGGAACGGCGATCACAAAAGGTAAAATGCACTGCTGCACTAGACGTAGCTAAAGGGCAGTTATTGGCACATTGGTCTTGCCCGGTTTTAATGGACGGTTCAAAAAGATCCGGTTGACTGTCGCTCGAAGTCAACGGGGCTGATGTTGCCAAGATATCCATGGCGTCGCTTTCGATTGTAGAACACCTCAATGTACTC
>Ga0315336_1004631_pt1 | contig 15994 bp, 12 predicted proteins | sample ASW5metaG_FD_204512 | JGI IMG/M metagenome (GOLD analysis project Ga0315336, IMG submission 204512) | Ammonia-oxidizing marine archaeal communities from Monterey Bay, California, United States - ASW #5 | ecosystem: Environmental > Aquatic > Marine > Intertidal zone | place: USA: California...
AAGTCCAATAATGGCAGTCATTTACATCATCTTATTTGCCTTTGAGGGCCAAATTCGATATCATGTCTGTTCCATGGCTACCACCCGAAAAACCAAGGTCAAGGATGGTTCCAAGGCTGCCAAGACCAGGAAAAAGGCCACCCGGAGCAGTGCTTCTGGATCTGCCCGCACGGTCATACCACGCACCTATTCCACGGTCGTCCGGCATCTCTTGGAACGAACGAACTACGAACGAGTCCGCGTCGTCAACTACGACGAGAAGACGTTCAAGCTCGATCGCATGCGGAAGCTGCTGAAGCGACTCGGCGATCCCCACCAGCAGGTCCGGACGGTGCACGTCGCGGGCACCGTGGGCAAGGGATCTACGGTGTCCATGCTTTCGAACATGATCGAGGGATGCGGCTTCGCAGTGGGCACGTTCACGTCCCCCCACCTGGTCGAGGTCACCGAGCGCATCTGCATCAACGGCGAGCCCATCGGCCAGTCGGCATTCACGAAGCTCATGCGTGAGGTCATTCGCGAAGCGGAAAAGGCTGACAAGAACATCACCTACTTCGAGCTGCTCACCGCAGCCGCTCTCAAGCACTTCGCCGACGAGGCGATCGACCTTGCAATCATGGAAGTCGGACTCGGTGGTCGACTTGATTCCACCAACGTCATCACCCCGGAAGTGACGGTCCTGACCCGGATCGAACTGGATCACGTGCGGACGCTTGGTACCACGCTCGAAGCCATCACGACCGAGAAGGCCGGCATCATGAAGCCCGGCGTTCCCTGTTTCTCTGTACCGCAACATGCCGCCGTCGCCACGGTACTTCGGGAGAAGGCCGAGGAAGTCGGCTGTGATCTGAAGATCATTTCTGACGACATCGAGTTCAGCAGTCGATTCTGCGTCTCGGATGAACTCGGACCGCATACCCGGATCTGCCTGGTCACGGACACGAACCAGTACATGCACCTGCCGGTCCCCCTTTCCGGGGAGCACCAGGCGGTCAACTGCGCCGTCGCACTGTCCGCCATCAACCACCTCAAGGAGTCCGAAGCCGGGCTCGTCGATACGAATCTCTACCGGGGCCTGTCGAATACCACCATTTCCGGTCGCATGGAAATTGTCTGGCAACAGCCGCGGATCATCGTGGATGGCGCCCACAATCCCGTGGCCCTGACCGCGTTGATGCGTGGCATGGGTTCGCACATTTCCTACGACTCCATGATCTGCATCTTCGGATGCTGCGAGGACAAGGACATCGACACGATGCTCGACAACCTCGCCATGGGTGGTGACAAGATCATTTTCACCGCGGCGGAGAACCAGGCCAGGGCCGCCGACCCGCAGGAACTCAAGCAGCGGTACATTGCCCAGCGTGGAAAGGTCTGCCAGACGGCCCGCAACATCAGCGAGGCACTCGAGATCGCCGCCAGCGCCGCCAGCCGGGACGACTTGATCTGCGTCACCGGCTCGTTCTACCTCGTCGGGGATACGAAGGCATACCTGGCAAAGCTCCAGAATCAACGCAGGAAAGCCCTCAAGGCCTGACCCTGGAGCCTCGCTCAAACCGTGAACTCGATAGACTCTGGCCCAAGGCGCCTCCTGCGCCGTTGACGCCATGACCACGCCCACTGATTCAAGAACCTCGTTCCGCTACACCCCTGCGCTGGCCGACTCCATCGAGTCGCGGTGGCAGGCGTGGTGGGAAGAACATGACGTGTACCGAACGCCGAATCCAGGCGACCCGGACTTCGATGCGAACCGCCCCCGCTACTTCTGCATGGGCATGTTTCCGTACCCCTCCGGAGCGGGACTGCACATCGGTCACCTGCTGAACTACATCCCCAACGACATCGTCGCCCGGTATCGACGACTGAACGGCTGCAACGTGCTGCACCCGATGGGCTGGGACGCCTTCGGACTTCCCGCCGAGCAGTACGCGATCCAGACCGGGGTCCACCCGGCTGAAACCACCCGCACCGCCATCAACACCTTCCGCGTACAGTTGAAACGATTCGGCCTCTCCTGCGACTGGTCCCGCGAGTTCGCAACCATCGATCCGGAGTACTACCGGTGGACGCAGTGGATCTGGCTCCAGGCATACCGATCCTGGTATGACCATGAGGCCCGGCGTGCCCGACCGATTTCCGAATTGATCGAGATGCTTGAATCGGGCGCTTGCTCGGTCAACGCGGACCTCGAGGTGCTCCACCAGCCTCCGGGAGACGGCCGGATGGCGTGGTCCGAGCTCGACCATGACCAGCAGCGGACGACGATCGAACACCGGAGACTCGCGTACCTGGCCGAACAGACCGTCAACTGGTGTCCGAAACTCGGCACAGTCCTCGCCAACGAGGAGGTCATCGACGGTCGCAGCGATCGAGGTGGCCACCCAGTTCACCGACGGGCCCTGCGCCAATGGATGTACCGGATCACGTCCTATGCCGACCGGCTGCTGGAGGACCTGGACCTCCTGGACTGGCCCGAATCCACCAAGCGGCAGCAGGCGGAATGGATCGGTCGCAGCGAGGGAGCTGAAATCCATTTCCAGGTCGATTCGCCATGGGATCGCACCCTCGAGATCTACACGACCAGGCCCGACACCATCTTCGGCGCCACGTTCATGGTGCTGGCGCCAGAGCATCCACTGGTGGACGACCTGCTCGCCGGAACTGAGAACCGCGAGGAGCAGGACGCGATCGCCACCTACGTCGAGGCGGCGAGGAATCGAAGCGACCTGGACCGGCGAGCCGACGCGGGAGAGAAGACGGGCGTGTTCTCCGGAGCCTGGGCGATCAACCCGGCCAACGGCCAGCGAATCCCGATCTGGATCGCCGACTACGTCCTGATGGAGTACGGGCATGGCGCCGTCATGGCCGTCCCGGGACACGACAATCGTGATCACGCCTTTGCAGAGCAGTTCGGTCTGCCGATCATCGAAGTCGTTCGCACACCATCGAAGACGGAGGAAGAATGCTATGCCGGGGAAGGCATCTGCATGAACTCGTCCTCCGACTCCCTTTCGATCGACGGAGAACACACCGGCGAAGCGAAAGCCGCGGTCATCGCCTGGCTCGAGGAACACGGGATCGGCCGTGGCAAGGTGAACTTCCGACTGCGGGACTGGCTCTTCTCGAGGCAGCGTTACTGGGGGGAGCCGTTCCCGATCGTCTTCGACGAGCACGGGCACCACTACGGGCTCTCCGATGAAGCCCTGCCACTGGAACTCCCACCCCTGGCGGACTATGAACCGATCGAATCGGATGTGCCGACCCCGCTGCTGGGCAAGGCCGAGGACTGGATCAACACCACAGCCGGAGCCGCCGGTGTTCCCGGCGACCAGCTCCCCCCCGATGCTCCCGTCCGGCGGGAAGCCAACACCATGCCCGGCTGGGCCGGATCCTGCTGGTACTACCTTCGCTACTGCGATCCTGGGAACAATGAACGGTTCGTCTCCGCCGAAGCCGAGTCCTACTGGCTCGGGCCGGGAAGCAACGGCCCCGGGGGCGTGGATCTCTACATCGGTGGCGCCGAGCACGCCGTGCTGCACCTGCTCTATTCCAGGTTCTGGCACAAGATCCTCTATGACCAGGGAAAGGTGTCGTCACCGGAGCCTTTCGCAAAGCTCTTCCACCAGGGGCTCCTGACCTCCTGGGCGTACCAGCGGGCGGATTCTTCGCTCGTACCGATCGACGAAGTCGACGAGCAATCCGACAGCGTCTGGGTCGAGCGGGCGACCGGTGAACCCGTGAAACAGGTCGTCGCCAAGATGAGCAAGTCCCTCAAGAACGTCGTGAATCCCGACGAGGTGATCAGCGAATACGGCGCCGACACCTGCCGCCTCTACGAGATGTACCTGGGACCCCTGGAAGCGAGCAAGCCCTGGAATCCACGGGACATCGTCGGCGTATTCCGATACCTCCAGCGAACCTGGAGACTGTGTGTCAACGAGGAAAGCGGCGAACTGCAATGCCTCGAGGACGCGGATGAGCAGGTCGAACGTGCATTGCATCGAACGATCGCCAAGGTCGGCGAAGACATCGAGCGACTGGCCTTCAACACCGCCATCGCGGCCCTGATCGAATTTACGAACCAGGCCACTACCGCCGGGGGCCTCACCCTCGATCAACTGGATCGGCTGACGCGAATCCTGAGCCCGTTCGCTCCGCACGTTGCGGAGGAGTTCTGGCATCGACTCGGTCACGAGGATTCGATCGCTCAAGCCCAGTGGCCATCATTCGATCCTGCCATGCTCCAGGAGTCCATGGTCGAGTTGCCCGTGCAGATCAAGGGCAAGACCAGGAGCAAGATCCTGCTTCCCGTCGATGCGGATGAGGCGACCGTCAGGGACGCCGCCCTGGCCGACGAACGAATCGCGGAACTGCTTGCTGGTGCGGAGATCCGGAAAGTAATCGTCGTTCCCGGACGAATCGTGAACATCATCCCGGCCTGAGACAGACTGCACATGAACCTACCACTGAACATCCTCGGTGAAGACCCGCCCGGATCGGGATCACCATGCCGATTCGATCCACCGGAGATCACCATGCTGCTGGCTCCTGTTCCCGGGTCCTCGGCCCCGGAGATGGATGCCGTTCTCCAGGCCATCGCGAACTACACCGGGCTTGAATTGGGCGTTCGTGTTGCTCCCGAGGACAGTACGGAGGCGAACTGGGCCTGCCAGATCGAAGTCGACGGTCTTCCGCTCCCGATCGCGATCTGGTGCGACCAGAGCAGGGAACTGCAGGAAGCGACGCAGAACATTACTGGGGTGGAATGCCCCTGGTTGCTGGGGATCGAATCGATCCTGTCGATCGATGACCCACTGACGAACTACATCAACATCGTTCGCCTCATCGCCGGCAGCATGCCGGACATCCCCGTACTTCATGATTCCTGCAGTGGGCACTGGTTGGAACGAGAACGCATCGAACTGGACTTCATGCATGAGGACCTCGAACCGCCCGAGGATGTTCTCTGGCGAATCGAAGTGCTTGAACGTGACGACACGTCCATCGACGTCATGACCGCCGGCCTCGCTCGGTGTGGACGAGCTGAACTGATGATGCACGGTGTGCCCGGATCCAAACAGGGTACGGCCATCGAGTGCATCAGCGATCTCGCCTCGCTGTCGCTGGAACTGGCGTTTCCGGATTCAAGTGGTTCGCTGGAAATCGGTCCCGAACTCGTCGTGCAGTTCGACCCCCGCCAACCCGACGAGGAGGGTGAGCCACTGGTCGCGATGGTGATTGACCGCGACGGGGAGCCTGATCTCGAGCACCCCGCCCGAGTACTCGATGCCATCGAGGACGGCGATGTGGCCGTCTACCGAACGCTGCGGAGAACGAAGCAGACGACCCTGCGTGCCCAGGCCACGTGGCACCTCTTTCTCGAAGGGTGTCGCGCCGCGATCGAATCCGACCAGGAGATCGACTGCCTGGTTCAGGTTCCCTTTGAACAGGTAGACGCAGAGGACGATCGCAGGGAGCATCTCTGGCTCCAGGTGACCGAGGTGAAGGATTCCTCGGTCGAAGCCCGCCTCGTCCACGAGCCCCGGCTGGTCTTGGGCATCGATGTCGGCTGGACGACAACCGTGGAGTCCGACGAGGTGTCCAACTGGCTGCTTCGAACCCCGGATGGCCTCATCGGCCCGGAACAGGTCGACATGGAAGAAACAGACGGTGAACCATGAACGACAGTCCACGACCGAGCAACGATGAACTCGTAACGCTGCTGACGGCAACCAGCGAGTTCGCCGCCAATGCGATCGTCGTGGTCCTCAAGGATGCCGGCATTCCCGCCGTCGCCTTCGGCACGGTGCAGAGCGGATTCGGACTTGGACACCCCATCGTCTTCGGCACCCCGGTACAGGTCCGAAGCGAAGACCTGGAACTCGCCCAGGCCACGCTCAACCAGGCTCGACAGGATTCCGTTGACATCGACTGGGACCAGGTGGAACTCGGTGAACGCGAAGATCAACTGCCACTGGGACAAGGCGGCGTGTCCCTGGCCCTGGCGCTCGGATTCACCGCGACTGCGTTGGTTCTCCTGACGGGACTGGTCGCGGCGATCTGGTGGGTGTTCAACTGAAGTGAGTCGCCGTGTCAGAATCGCAGCTGATCATCCAGTGAATCAAGAATGGTCCGCATCCGATCCCTTCGATGCTCCAGGATTGCCCGCTGCCGGGGTGGCAAGTCGTCACCAGCAAGCGATTCGTCCATCGATGTGAGTTTCTGAACCAACTGCTTCTTCAGTTCCGCCAGGCTCAGCGTGTAGGTTCCGCTGCGGGCCGCGTCCAACTGCTGCAGGATGCCCCGGATCATCGGGTCCTCATCGCCGACCATGCCCTCGATCTCCGGGAACAACGGAGCGGGAATCGACGAGGGAACGGCTCCGTGCTTCTGAAACAGTTCAACCAGTCGCTGCCGTCGATCCGCCAGCGCGGGATCCAGCACGGACTGCGCGCCGCCACTTCGACGCAGATCGGTGGTGGAACCGAGCTTGATCTCCACGTCGAATCGATCGACTTCACGATCATCCGGATCCACGTTCTCCTGGTCGGGCCTGGCCCGGATCACCCGAAGCTGCAGAACATCCCCGGGCCAGTGCTGCTGAACGATCCGGGCGAGATCTTCACGATGATCAAGGGGCTGCTCGTTGATGTGCGTGATCACGTCTCCCGGCTCAAGAACTTTTTCAGCGGGAAGACCGGGAATCACCGCGGAGACCTGAACACCACGAGGTCCCACCCGGAGCAGTTCGCCGGGGCGGCCGACCTGGTTGATCGGCATCTGGATGCCCAGCGCTCCCCGCGGAGCGTGCAGCAACCGGATCTCCATCACCCGAAGGAGCCGCATCACCTGTTCCAGTGAAAGCCCGCTTTGCTCAAGGTGTCCCTCGATCCAGGCATCGGGGACATCAGTAGTGGCCCGAGCCAATTTCCAGGTCGCGGACTCGCGATCGTTCCAGTTCTCTGAATCGAGCTCCGCCACCAGTTGATCGAACCGGTCCTCCTGCATCCGTTCTGCGGATGGAGCGGGAACCGTCGGAGCGACCGGTGGGGCCGGGGCCTGCAGCATCGAAATCAAGAGAAGAACGTACGCCATCGTCAACCTTCAGTCATTCGTGCGACGAGTTCATTGACCCGGGGACGGATCCAACCGATCTCTCGCTCGATGTGTCGCAGGAACCGATCGCCGGGTATGGAGCCGAATCGTCCACGTTCCGCAATCGGTGCGATGCTTTCCACCACGAGCGCCTCGATCATCAACAAGGGAATCATGGCGAGTTCCTTCTGCTCAAGGGGCTCGAACGTGCCCTTATCGTACCCGGTGCGGAACGCATCGAGCAGCGACACCTCGAGGGACTCCGGCCAGTGGTCCACATCGTCGAGATCACCGATCTGCATGGTGTACTGGAGCAACCCGTTGGCGAGATCCGATACCCGTGGTTCCGATCGGATCGAATCGAAGTCCAGGACCGCCGCCACGTCATTGCCATCGTAGATGAGATTCCCGGGATGCCAGTCGCCGTGCACGATGGTCCTGGGCAGTTCGGCATATCCAAGTGCCTCGATTCGCTCATGTGCATCGGCAAAGAGCGATTCCAGCGAGTTGCAGATCGTCACCATGCCTCGGCGGAGATGTGGATCATCCGGGCTCAGCAGTTCGGGAAGACGCTGCATCGATTCCTTGACACCGAGTTTCCCGTGGTACCCACGACCGGACGGCACGCCATCCTCCCAGCTGTTGAAATGATCATGCAGTCTCGCCATCTCGTATCCCGCGGCCTTCGACTGCAGGGGGGTTCGGTTGAATCGGCGGCCCTCGATGAACTGGAAGAGCTCATAGATCCGACTTCCACGCTGCACGAACGATCGCCCGTCCCGAGCCTTGACGAGTCCCGCCGTCGGGTACCCCTGCTCCTGCAACGACAACTGGACCGCATGCCGCAACTGGACCCGATCGGGATCGTCCTGACCGGGAGCACAACGCTTGAGTATGTAATTTCCCTCGAGTGCCTTGATGCGGACCTTGGGCGACTTGGAAGAGCCTCGGTCGAAGGTACGGGCCTCGTAGATATGGCCGAGGCCATACTGCTCAAGGACCTCCTGGACCTCGTGCCGACCGATTTGGGCTCGTTCCTGTGACTGGGTCATCACGACTGAAAAGAACGTCGCGAAACTACTCGACGTTCTGAACCTGTTCCTTGATCCGGTCCACCGAGACCTTGATGTCGACAACGTGTCGACCGACCTGGGCATCCAGGCACTTGCTTCCCATCGTATTGGCCTCACGCAGCATTTCCTGTGAGAGAAAATCGAGTGTTCGACCCACGGGCTCAGAACCATCTCCGCCGACAAGTTCCCGGCATCGAACGAGGTGTCCCTTGAGTCGGTCGATCTCCTCGGAGATGTCGGACTTCTCGGCGAAGATCGCGATCTCGCGAAGGACATCCTCCTCACGGATGTCGGCCCCGATCTCCCCGAGCATGGACTGCATGCGATGCTTGAGTCGATCCGAGTAGAGGGAGTTGACCTCGGGCGCACGCTCCTCGATGACCGAGAGTGATGATTCGATTGACTTGACGTGCCGGTCAAGATCCGAATCGATGCCACGACCTTCTTCGACACGCATCGACGTGACGGCATCGCACGCACGGGAAACGAGTTCCTCGAGCTTCCCCAGGCAGCGGTCGCGTCGCTCTTCGACTTCATCGCTGATCAGCACCCCGGGAAGGTGCAGCAGGGATGCGGGATCGACCACGGACTCGCTGATCGAAGACAGATCGTCCATGTACCGCTGCAGCGCCGGCTTGTTGATGGTCGAAGCAGCACGCTCCGAGCGGTCCTCGTAGCGGACGGTCACGGTCACAGTGCCCCTGGACAGCTGGTTGGAAATGATGGGTTCGAGCTTGGGTTCCAGGCCGAGCAGTTCATCGGGAAGCCGCAGGTGGCACTTGAAGTGCTTGCCGTTGAGCGAACGGATCTCGACGCCGAAGTGCTCGCCCTCGACGGTCTCTGCCACGCTTCCGAATCCCGTCATCGACCGGATCATGGAGTCTCATTCTGCCCCGGCTCGGCCGGATCGTCCGGCACATCCGGATCCAGCGGGGTTTCAGGATCCACGGCCACGTCGTCCGAAGGTGTTGGAACGAACGTCGCCTCGGAGGGCGGCTCGGTTCCATCAGTGGGTGGGGCGATGAAGACGTCCTGTGGTGAGAACTCTCCCTCGGCGGGAGTCACGACCACGTCATCCTGGAGCACTGGCCCCGCCGTCGCCGTCTGGCTGTCCATCAGGTTTAAGGTAACAGCCAGGACCAGGTACACGGTGAAGGCGCCGATCGTCATGTAGGTCAGGGCGTCACCCACCCTGCCACCGAAGACGCTGTCGGTGCCACCTCCACCTGCACCACCGAATGCACCGGCAAGTCCACCGCCCTGCGGGCGCTGCACCAGGATGATCAAGATCAGCGCCACGGCGATGATGATGAAGAGGATGGTCAGAATCATGTAGGTCGTCGTCATGGAAAGCCTCGGTCGTTCTCGTTCAGTTTCGGCAACAGGATCGACCTGCCGCCTCCACGATGGCCTGGAACTGCTCCGCATCCAGTGATGCGCCGCCAATCAATCCGCCATCGATGTCCGCCTGTGCAAACAAGTCCGTGGCGTTGCCCGGTTTCACCGACCCCCCGTAGAGGATCCGCATGGCCGAGGCAGACGCACCATCATACAGGGACCCGATGGCCTCCCGCACGAGGGCGTGGACCGCCTGGGCATCTTCCGGGCTGGCCGTGAGGCCGGTTCCGATCGCCCAGACGGGCTCGTAGGCGAGGGTCAGGCTCGACAGGGCTTCCCTGGGCACGTTCACGAGATCCGCCCGGACCTGCTCGAGAACGACTTCCGCCGTCCGATCCGCCTGCCGCTCCTGGAGGGTCTCCCCGATGCAGAGCATCACGTTGAGGCCCGCCTCAAGCCCGACCTGAAGTTTCGCATTGAGCAGGGAATCCTGCTCACCGAGTCCATGACGGCGTTCTGAATGACCCACCAACAGGTGGGTGCAGCCGACATCACGGAGCATTCCAGCACTGATCTGCCCTGTCCATGCACCATCCTCCTGCTCGGAGGCGTCCTGCCCGCCAAGGGCCACCGGGGACCCTGCCAGGATACCGGCCACCTCGTGCAGATAGACAGCTGGCGGAAAGAGAACCACCTCGACACCAGGAACCGATGCGGCGCCGTCGGCGATTGACTTCGCCAGCGCAGCGGCATCCGATGATCGGGTATTCATCTTCCAGTTGCCGCCGACGCACGGTGTCCGGTCTGGCATGGTGGTACCCCTTCGTACAGGCCAAACGGCACAGGATACCCCATGCCTTCGTGCTCGTCCCCCCACCCCCCCCTGCCAGCCCCTGATCACGGCCCATGGCCCCCATGGTGGCCCTTCAAGCCGCGAAATTCCCACGCCTCGATACACTGAGCCGCTGCACCACCAGCATCCGGTTCATGCTGGTGGATCATGGATCAAACCGAGGATCAACACGTGCCCAGGACGCTGTCAGCAGCGGAAATCCGCAAATCGTTCATCGAGTACTTCACGGAACGAGCGGAGCATGCCTTCATCCCCTCCTCACCGGTCATCCCGCATGATGATCCAACGCTGCTGTTCATCAATGCCGGCATGAACCAGTTCAAGGACGTCTTCCTCGGTCTCGGCACCCGGGACTGCACCCGGGCCGTGAACTCCCAGAAGTGCATCCGCGCCGGCGGCAAGCACAACGATCTCGAGGACGTGGGCCTCGACACCTACCACCACACGTTCTTCGAAATGCTCGGCAACTGGTCCTTCGGGGACTACTTCAAGCGCGAGGCCATCACCTGGGCCTGGCAACTGCTCACGGAAGTGTGGGGACTCGATCCGAACCGCATGCACGTGACGGTCTTCGCAGGTGACGACACCGATGGAACCGGTGCCGACGAGGAGGCCGAGGCCCTCTGGCTGGAATTGACGGACATCAATCCCGAGCACATCACGAGATGGGGAAAGAAGGACAACTTCTGGGAAATGGGTGCGACCGGCCCCTGTGGCCCATGCAGCGAAATCCACTACGACAACACGGCCGACGGAAAAGGCGGCCACCTGGTGAACCTCGACCACCCCGACGTGATCGAGTTCTGGAATCTCGTCTTCATCGAGTTCAACCGCCGCGACGACGGAACACTGGTCCCGCTGCCTTCCAAGCACATCGACACCGGCATGGGCCTGGAACGCGTCGCGAGGATCATCCAGGGCGTCGGAAGCAACTACGACACGGACCTGTGGACCCCGATCTTCGAAGCGATCCGCAAGCAGTCCGGCGTACATCCCTACGGTGGCACCTACGACGATCCGATCGACACCGCCTACCGGGTGATCGCCGACCACGCACGGTGCCTCGTGATCGCCATCACCGATGGTGGACGACCGGGCAACGAGGGACGCGGCTACGTCCTTCGCAGAATCCTTCGAAGAGCCGTCCGGATGGCCTCGCAGATCCTCCAGGTCGAGGGGCCGATGCTGCACGCCCTCGTGCCGACCGTCATCTCGGAACTCGAGGATGCCTTCCCGGAACTCTCCGGACAGGCGGACACGGTTGCCGAGATCATCCGACTGGAGGAAGTAGCATTTCTCAAGACCCTGCAGCGCGGGCTGCAGCGGTTCGCCGTCGCCGCCGAAGCGGCGGAAGAAGCCGGCGCCAGGACCATCTCCGGTGACGTTGCATTCCAACTGCATGACACGTTCGGGTTCCCGATCGACCTGACCGAGGTCATGGCCGTGGAACGCGGCATGCAGGTCGACATGGAGGGCTACGAAGCGTTGATGGAGGCGGCGCGGGTTGCTTCGAGATCCGGCGACCAGGGCGACACCGGCATGGTGCTTCCACCGGATGCACTGGGATCCCTCGGATCGCTGAACGTGCACCCGACGATCGACGATGCGAAATACGATGCCTCGAGGTCCTCGGCAACGATCAAGGCCATCTGGAACGGCCGGGCCTTCTGCGATCACACCACCGACTGCGAGCAGTCCGGACTCGTGCTCGATCACACGAACTTCTACGCCGAACAGGGCGGACAGGTCGCCGATACCGGCCAGATCGTCAGTGAATCCTCGGGAAGCGCCACGTTCAATGTCGAGCACGTGCAGCGATTCGGCGACTACGTGCTGCACCGGGGCCAATCCAGCGATCAACCGCTGCATGTGGGCGACGAGTTGATGCTCCACATCGACGAATCCCGACGCGGCCGGATCGAATCGAATCACACCGTGACCCACCTCTTGAACCACGCCCTGCGGGCCGTGCTGGGTGACGAGGTGGAGCAGCGTGGATCACTTGTCGCCGATGACCGGCTTCGGTTCGACTTCTCCCATGCCAGCCCCATGACACCCGACGAACTGGGGCAGGTCGAAGATCGAATTCGCAACGCGATCCAGGCCGACCTCCTGGTCGATGCCGGGGACGTCGCCCTGTCCGAGGCGGAATCCATTACCGGGGCCCGCGCCGTCTTCGGCGAGCGGTATCCCGATCCAGTCCGCGTCGTCAGCATCGGGGTCCCCGTGGAAGAACTGCTGGCCCGCCCCCTCGATGATTCCTGGAATGGATACTCCATCGAGTTCTGCGGCGGCACCCACCTGGACTCGACTGCCGGGGCTGGCAATGCCCTGTTGATCTCGGAACAAGGACTGGCAGCGGGCATTCGGCGAATCACGGCCCTCACAGGCGAAGCGGCGAAGGACGCCTGCGCCGTCGGTGCGGGATTGCTCGAGCAGGCTCGATCCATGTCATCCATGGAGGGGGAGGAACTCCTCTCGATGCATGAGTCGATCAACAGCGGAATCGAGCAGGCGGTGATCGGTGCCGTGCACCGACACGAAATCCTGTCATCCATCGAGCAGCAGCGCGACCGGATCCGGGCCGCCAGGAAGGCGCGGTCGTCCGCCGGGGTCGCCGATGCCCTGGCCGAAGCTCGGTCCATCGCCCAGGAAGCAAGTGGACCGATCATCGTCGGCACCCTCCAGTGCCAAGGGCGGGACGGTCTCATGGCCGCACTCGACCTTGTTCGTGCACAGCACGAGGAATCTGCATGCATGCTGCTGGCGACGACGGATGAGGGGACAAAGGTCGCGATCGTGGCCCGTGTTCCCGAATCCCTCATCGCCCGCGGGCTGAAGGCGGGAGACTGGGTCCGGGAAGCTGCCACCGCCTGCGGAGGAAAGGGTGGAGGTCGACCGGACATGGCACAAGCAGGTGGACGCGATCCGGAGAAGATCCAGGACGCGGCCAGTACTGCAGGTACTTTTGCTCACGAGGCACTTTCATGAACGACCAGAACCAACAACCAGATCCTGATGGCCAGGATCGGACCCATTTCATCACACGGCTCCAGACGATCGAACGGCAGGTCGGCGAAAACGTACTTGCCGCGCTGGAATCCGAGTCAACGGTCGCCGTGCTGACCACCGTCGTCTCAGGCATCCGGGCTGACCGCGTCGTCTCCGTTCCGCTCAGCAGCGACCAGGTCCAGGACATCAGCGGGATCCTGGCCCAGGCCCAGGTGGACCCGGATGAGCCCGAGCAGGATGGTGGAACCATCGGCTTCCACGTCGTACTCGAAAACGACGTGGAACCGAAAGATGATGATCAGCATGAGTGAGGCGAAGACTGATCGAAGGCGTTTCATGCAGGCGGCGCTCGGCACGTTGGCTGCGTCGTCATTTGCGGGTGCGGCCATGCAGGCGGACTCGAAGAAGGAGAACACCGTGAGCACCGACCCCCTCTTCAGGATCTCACTGGCCCAGTGGTCACTGCATCGAACCATCCGCTCGGGTGAACTCGATGCGATGGACTTCGCCACCTGTTCAACGAAGCAATTCGGGATCACTGGCCTCGAGTACGTGAGCGCCTTCTACAACGAACGCAAGGAAGACGATTCCTTCCCAGCCGATCTCAAGAAGCGTGCCGACGATCATGGCGCCACCAGCCTTCTGATCATGGTCGATGGCGAGGGACACCTCGGCGCCCCGGGCGAGGACGAGCGGGCGGATGCCATCGATCGTCACCACCGCTGGCTTCGCATCGCCAAGGCCATCGGGTGCCACTCCATACGCGTCAATGCACACTCGGAGGGAACTCCCGATGAACAGATCGCGTTGTGCGCCAAGGGGATGACCGGCCTGATGAAGCATGCCGATGCCCTTGAACTGAACGTCCTGATCGAGAATCACGGGGGGCACTCGAGCAACGGGGCATGGCTCAGCACGCTCATGCGGACGGTGGATCACCCCCGTTTCGGAACACTCCCGGACTTCGGCAACTTCGTGCTCGACTGGAACACGATGGAGATGTACGACCGGTACACCGGCGTGACCGAACTGATGCCGTACGCCAAGGCTGTCAGTGCGAAAAGCCATGACTTCGACGATGCCGGGAACGAAACCGGAACCGACTACGACCGCATGATGAAGATCGTGCTGGACACCGGCTACCGGGGATGGATCGGTGTCGAGTACGAGGGCGATCGGCTCTCCGAATCGGAGGGAATCGTTTGCACACGCGATCTGCTCACCCGGTACGGAGGGCGGGCATGAAAGCCGTGACGATCGCCAGGCAGGGTTCCCCCGTCGCTCCAAACATCGAGGTGGCCGAGGACTGGCCCGATCCGGTCGCAGCCCCGGGTGAAGTGGTCATCCGAACCGAGGCCAGTGGGCTGAATCACCTCGACCTCTGGGTCGGCCGCGGACTGCCCGGCCTGAATCCCGATTTTCCATGCGTCAGTGGATCGGATGGATGCGGCGTGATCGAATCGGTCGGAGATGGGGTCGACGAATCCTGGATCGGACGCCGCGTCGTACTGAACGCGGCTCGGTGGATTGCCGACCCCCTGCGGCCAGGCGTCCTGCCAGCCCACGGTGCGTTGTCGATGATCGGCGAGCATGAACCCGGAACCCACGGCGAGCGATTCCTCGCGCCGGTCGGCAATGTGGTGGATGTCGGTGAGACCGACCCCGTGGAAGCGGCGGCATTCAGCCTCTCCCACCTGACGGCATGGGGAATGCTCGTGACCCGGGCCCGATTGCAACCCGGCCAATGGGTCCTGATCACCGGCATCGGCGGTGGCGTCGCCCTCGCGGCGCTGAACATCGCCAAGTGGATGGGCTGTCCGGTCATCGTCACCTCCCGGCACCCGTGGAAACTGGACCAGGCCATGGAACTCGGCGCCGATCATGGCGTGCTTGATGAGGGAGAAGACTGGTCTCGTTCAGTGCGAACCCTGACCGGGAAACGCGGTGTCGACGTGTGCGCCGACTCCATCGGCGCTGCGGTCCACACCTCCTGCCTCCGATCTCTCGCTCGCCGAGGAACCTTCGTGACCTGTGGCAGCACGAGCCAGGGAGACGCCAAAGCCGATCTCACCCGCATCTTCTGGAACGAACTGTCGATCCTCGGTTCATCGATGGGTGACATGGAGGCGTTTCGATCCGTGCTGACATTGCTGCTCAACGGCTCAATGTCGCCGATCATCGACTCCATCTGGGATGTCCACGAGTCCACCAGTGCCTGGGAGCGGCTGGAATCGGGAGAGCACTTCGGCAAGGTCGTCCTCCGCTGGGGATGACCCTCAAGCGGATGCGGAGACCGTCGACCCCCTTGAAAAGGCCGTTCTCCATTTCCGTTGGCTGAAGGACGCGATCAGGGTCACCGGATAGACCAGCAGGAGCAAGCTCATCGAGTTGAACTCCACCGGTTCGATGATGAAGATCACGATGGTCCAGACGATGACCACCAATGCCCAGCCAAGCGACGACCAACGCGCCCAGGGGTGCATCCGCAAGGTCCCGATGCCGGTGACGGCCAGCCACAGCGAGATGCATGCATTGATGATCCCATCCGGCAGAATCATCGCCCGGGCCTCGGACAGTTCCCTTTCAGTCTGCGATGCCGACCCCACCATGCGCTGGGTCACGA
>Ga0315336_1004632_pt1 | contig 15990 bp, 12 predicted proteins | sample ASW5metaG_FD_204512 | JGI IMG/M metagenome (GOLD analysis project Ga0315336, IMG submission 204512) | Ammonia-oxidizing marine archaeal communities from Monterey Bay, California, United States - ASW #5 | ecosystem: Environmental > Aquatic > Marine > Intertidal zone | place: USA: California...
GGAAGACATTCTAGGCTGGAAGCCCACTGTCTATATTCACAGACATGCTGATAAGGTCGGCCCGGGATTGAAATGAACCAGACCTACATTGTGCCTGAATCAAAGGCAGATTTGCTCCTCCCGAAGTTGGCGGGGGCGGGTATGGTTTGTTACTACCTAGATGAGGATGTCGGAAGGTTTTTGGCATTGAGGTCTGCGTTGTCTGGGCAACTGGAAGTCAGAAATCTCTCTGGCTCCTATTATCGAACGTTTCAAGAGATTGCTGATTCCATTCTCGAGCTGATGGCGAGGTTGAACGAGCAGCATGATTCCCTTGATTGGTGGGGTGGGCAGGTTGCGTCAAAGAACCCTGTCTCCTCCGATGTCCAGAAGCTCATCACCAGGTTGTTCTGCGTTCGGAAACTCCTTTTTGAATCGACTGAGGATTTGGTTTTCGTTACGAGTAGCGCGGCTTTGTCTGAGAGCATCTCAACGCTCGCGGCTGAAAAAGGACTTGAGGTAGTCAATCACGTCAGACCGATTAATGTGTTTTTTTCCCGGATGAGGCTATATGGCTTTTATGTGGTCCAGCTGCTGTACCATTTGCAACTTATGATGAAGAATAAGTGGTCAGTCTGGCGGCACCTGAAACGACCGAGTGGCAAGAAACAAAGTCAGAGAAAAAGAATCCTCATCAGAAGCTGGGTAACCCAAGGAAACTTCAGTGAGTCAGGGATATTCAAAGATCGGAACTTCGGAGATTTGCCGACTTGGCTTAAGGACCAAGGTTACGAGGTTTGGACCCTGCCCATGTTTTTTAATCTCGGCCCAATAAAGAGAGACATATACAAGCGTCTTCAGGAGCAAGAACAGACATTTGTTGTGCCCGAGCACTATTTAGGGTTCCGCGATTATGTGATGAACCTGATGGTTAGTTTGAGAGCGCTACGAATGCGAATCAGAGCTGCGAAGATAGATGGCGTGGATGTTTCTCTCCTATTTAATGAGGTTATCGTAAAAATCGGTGTGGATGTCTCAATGGCAACGCTAAATCTGTCCTACTTCTTGATCAAAAGGCTGAAGGCGGAGGGAGTACAGGTCGACGGATTCTACTATGCCTTTGAGAACAATGCGTCTGAGAAGCTTTTTCTTTTGGGATGTAGAAAATATTACAAAGAAGCGCGACTACTGGGGTATCAGCACACCGCATATTACTCAGACCACCTGGCCTTTAAGCTGAGCCCAGGGGAACTTCGACATCATCCACTGCCGGACAGAATAGTCTGTAGTGGCAGGAAATATCAGAAAATACTCGAGCAGGCAGGATTTCCGAGAGAGAAATTGTGGGTTGGGCCCAACCTGAGGTACACGGGCGTATACGGTGAGAAAGAGAGCTCCCGTAAGGATGAATTTGGTAGGAAGAACTTATTATTGCCCTTTACTAACAGTCAGAACTTAGCGTTCGAACTAATATACAAAACCTGGCAGGCTGTAGGGAAAGATATGGAGTTCCAGGTGTTCGTTCGCTCTCATCCACTCCTATCGACAAGAACCTTGATTGATTTCATGGAAATGAATCGCCTTGCCGATGTGGAGTTCGCGGATGGAGGCGGTATTCAAGAGTGGTTTGAGGATTCGTTTGCGGTGATCTCGACAGGAACGTCAATCACCATTTTGGAAGCAGTAGCCCACGGTGTTCCCGTGATTAGGGTGATCCCTGATAATACATTTTTGTTGGATCCCCTGATATGGGAAAACTATCCTCTTCAACCTGTTAGCCAGGTCGAGGAGATTAGGGAACAGCTGCGAACCATCTCTCGGATTAAGACTGAGGATAATGGCTATTTTGCTCGAATAGGAAAGAAGGTGTTGGAAGAGTGCTTTGCACGCACCACTGCTCAGAATATGAAATTATTTGATCTTAACTCAGAGCATTGGATTCTTCCGGAGGACGCTAACAGCGTCGGAGTCCAAGATAGAGGCCTTGCGGAGCAAGATCAGTGACAAAGAATTAATGGAAGAAATTAGCGAGCGGTGTATGGTTCATGATGATTGACCGAGGACTAACACGTTTCGTGGAAAAGCCTAGGTTTGATTGCCCTGCAATCAATCTAGAAAACGATACGCTCTCATATGATTAAGTCTCGTATTTCGACGGGAATCCGAAGCAAGTTCACGGTTATGAGGGCAAAGGCAGCTGTCCCCTGGTGGCTGAAGGTTATGGCCAAAATAGTCCTTGCCCGGATCCCATTGATAAAAAACTATGGGAAAAAGCTCGGCCTCTTCGTGCACGGGCAGATGGACACACCAGAATACGCACTCGACGTGGCAATGTCGCATCTTCAGCGGGTTGGTTGGGAGGATCTGAAGGGAAGATCAGTCCTGGAGCTCGGTCCAGGAGACGGTTTGTTCACTGCACTCATTGCAAAGGCACTGGGTGCGAGACAGGTGTATCTAGTCGATACTGATCCGGTGGCGTCCTCTGATATCGCACTGTATAAGTCAGGCTGTCACTTTCTACGGCAGGCTGGGCTTGAACCCCCCGATTTGACTAATTGCACGACGGTTGATGAGTTGCTTCAAGTCTGCTCTACCGAATACCTGGATAGCGGGCTCGATGCGCTTAGGAAGATACCAGCTGGCTCCGTCGATTTGATTTTTTCTCAGGCGGTGCTGGAGCACGTGCGGATCGCGGAGTTTTCAGCAATTCTCAATGAACTACGGCGGATCATTTCACCAGAAGGGGTCACCTCGCACCAGGTGGATTTGAAAGACCACTTGGCAGGTGCGTTAAACAACCTTCGGTTCTCCAAAGAGGTGTGGGAGAGCCCTTTCATGGTGGCCTCTGGTTTTTATACCAATCGGCTCAGGTTCCATGAAATCTTGGATGCCTTAGAACAGGCTGGGTTCCGGGTTGAGATTAAGAATGTCAATCGATGGGAAAAGCTACCCACACCTCAACGCTTCTATGCGACTGAGTTTCAACATTTTTCGGTTGAGGAGCTTCTTGTCACCGAGTTTGATGTGCTGGCTTACCCCGTATGACTGAGGGAGCGTGGAGTTTCTTTCTGATGTTGTCGCAATGAGTCGTGCTGATCCATGGCCGGCTGCAACTTCATACGGTGCCGCGCAGCGAAAACACACCGTCAGAGTATCTAAGTAACGAGGAGCGAACGGCTCAGAACCAGGAGCAATTCGATAAAGAAAAGACCTTCATATTGGAGCGCTAATGAGTGAATATTCTCTGGGCCCGATGAGGCTACCGATGACCTTTCGGTACGTTCTCTATCACCGTCAGGATATGTTGGCCCTGTTCTTGCTTCGGTTTATTCCTACACTGACTTCGATCCGGGAAATGACCAAATGACCGCCCCTAGCCCTGTGTCTTCCGATAGGCTTTCGGAAGGCCTGCCTCCCGAAGAAGAGATACAATTCCTAGAGTTGCTTGGAATTCTGATTTCGAAATGGCGAATGATCGCTGGAATGACTTTGGCCGGGGGCATTATAGTTGCGATCTATTCTCTTTGGGTTACCCCCGTCTTCACTGCGACAACTAGCTTTGTGCATGCGGTGCCAGGTTCAACGGCTGCTACATCACTCGCCGGTCTTGCGGGGCAGTTCGGCATCCAAATTGGCAGCTCGGTTACCCCATCGTCACCCCGGGTAGATGCGGTCATACTTGAGAGTAGGGAGATCACCGATCAGGTGCTGGTGAGCGTGTTCCATGTACCCAACAGTACCCCGGCGGATTCAGCCACCCTGCTGGACATTCTAGAGATTGAGGGTGAGACTCTTGCGGTCCGCCTTGATCGGGGTCAGAAACAGTTAAGGGGGATGAGGGATATCTCCGTCGAGAATGTGATCGGAGTCGTCCGACTGTCAGTAGAAAGCCCGAGTCCATCCCTTTCAGCCGATGTCGCGAATCGCTTCATTGAGCTCCTAAAAGAGTTCACCGCCGGTTCCAGGAGTGAGTTCGCTGGAGACAGAAGTCACTTCATCGAGGACCGGATGGTTGACGCGGAACGGGCCCTACGTTTAGCGGAGGACCAGCTTCGACTATTCTATGAAAGTAATCGAGTGTGGGAGTCTCCGGAGTTAATAGTGGAAGAGGGACGCCTAAGAAGAGAGGTAACCCTTAGGCAGGAGTTACATCTAACTCTCTCTCGCTCCCTCGAGCAGGCCCGGATAGAAGAAGTTGATAATGTTGTTGAGATCGCTATCATCGATAGGGCAGTTCCTCCTCTCTTGCGATCAGCACCTCAGCGGAAGCGGATGGTCATGCTTGCGATGCTTCTTAGTGGGCTTCTTGCTGCCGGCCTGGTTTTAGTGCGCAGTTACTTTGTTATAGATCCCTAACCCCGGATTAAGGCATGAGCGCGCGGGTGATGGTAATCACCGCCAAAATCTGTGTGACCGCGGCTGTCAAGAAACCGTGATTATCTACTGTGACACCCTGTCGGTCAGGTCTGTCTTCAAGATTCTGAAAATCAGGATGAAGTCGGCAAAAGCTTCTCCGTCTTTGGTCAAGCTTCTTGATGCACCGACTCCCGGACTACTCTATAGAGTACTGAAACGAATTCTTTCGATAGTCGGTATAGGGGTTGAGTCATTGGATTTCCTCTCCGGAAACCTCCGCACTGAAGAAGGCAAGAGAGTTCCGCTCGTGGCTCACTTTGAGTCGGAAGAAATCTCCCGGCGTGTCTCTGAGCAACTTATGCAATCGGGGTTGCTGGCCAGTATTAATACGCGGTGGCAACGCAATACAGTCCGCTTGCATGTCACCAGGCGATTAGTCGTGGCCTTGGTACCCCTCGTTAGCCGGATTCTTGCGGCGAAGGCACTGTCTTCCGAGAAGTTAGAGAAACCATGTGTGATCCTCCATCGTCGGCTCGCGGTTGATGGTGACTGGTTGCAGGGTCACTACCAGAATGATGTGGATCTGCACCTTTGTCGTGGTCGGTCCGGAGCGTGGGACGGCTGGGCTCCGCTTCTGAAGAATCTGATCGTGGCTATCACCAGGATTCTAGCCTTGGGAGCTAAGCGGGTTCGAGTCTCGGACAGAGGGCACAATAATCAGGGACGGTCAGTCGGAGTTAATTTCTCCGGGCCATCTCTCCTAGAGCTTCAAGGAGACGACCTTAGCACGGATCGGTCGTATCGAACCCAACCCCACTGGCTATTTCCAGAGTCTTCCGCACCACACTTTCGTACCTTTGTTCTCTCAAAATCCGATGTACTAAGGGTACCATCCGACGTTGCTGAGCTTGCGAAATATGGAGTGACAGTTCTCGAGAAGCCACTTCAGTTCATTAGATTTTGGCCACCTCACCCTGCTCTGAGGAGATTATGGTTTGATGCCATCCGATGTTGTGCGGCGGGTCTCGTGGGAAGCTTGGGCACGCGAAGAGCAGCCTACTGGTGGATTCTACAATTGTTTGCTCGTGCATGGTTCATGGCTAGGCTATGCATTCGTCTCGATGTCAAGGTCTTCATGAGTGGAGAGCAGTACCCTATCGAGGTTGACGCGATGCAATTGATTGGTCGGTATATGGGCGTCAAAACAGTGTCATATCAGTACTCAAATCTGTCTTACCCCACCGCCGGTATGATGACGACCTCTGACAAAATGTTGACCTTTTCTCCAGCTTCCGAGCAGATCTGGGGCGGAGATGCTTTTCATCCGCAGGAACTGGTCCCTAATGGGTACATATTCGATTCTTCGATAAAATACGTTCGCAAACGTTCGGCCCAGCACCGTAAGACCTTAAAGAAGGCTGGTGCTTCATTTGTTATTTGTTATTTGGACGAAAACTTTGGAGAAGACCGCTACGGGATTGTGACTCGGGATGAATATCGTGCAGAGTGGGCTAGGATCTTGAGGTGGCTGGCACAAGATTCGACCCTTGGGCTAGTGGCCAAGACCCAGTTCTTGCAGAACACACCATCAGTACTTTGGAAGGGAGATTCGATAATTGAGTCGGCATGCGCCACCGGGCGCTTTCTGGAGCTTTTCAACGGTGCCCATCGTAATACGGTATTCCCAGCTGAAGGGGCTCTCGTAGCCGACATCACCATTGGCTATATGATAGGTGCTACAGCATCGCTTGAGGCCGCCTTGGCTGGTTGCAGGAGTATCATGATCAACCCCTCTGAATGGAGGGGGGCTCATAACGAGTTATATTCAAATGCGAATCTCGTTTTCGAGACACTCGATGAGGCCATTTCTGCCATCAAAGAATTTCGTTCAGGAAGTTTGCATCAAGCCAACCTTGGTGACTGGACTCCGATCATCCACCATTTTGATCCCTATCGTGACGGTCAAGCTGGATGGCGGACGCGGGACCTGCTAGACGAGCTTCTCGCCTGTACTCCTTCGGAAGGCGATCCCCTCCCTACCGACCGTAGAGATCGAAACGAAGGATGAAGAAGATAGGTCTCGAAGGACCCGGAGTGAGGATAGACACTAAAGGCTTGCAGGGCCTGGCGATGCGCTTTCTTCTCCCAGGGCTCCTGCTGAACCTTACGGTGGCGAATCAGTTGTGGACGATCGGTCCGGTGTATGTCGGACAGTTAATCCTTTGGCCATTGATCGCGTGCTCATCCCTCATCGTTATTCTCACTTTTCCCCGTTCGATCTGGCCGGTTCTCTTAGTTGTTGCGCTGGTTGTCGCGCGGATCGTTGGGGCGAACTCTGCATCAGGAGTCGGCTACCTGGTCTATGGTATTCCTCTCCATACTCTCTTCGTTATGAGTGGCGCAATCACAGCTGCGCGGTGCTACGATCGTGTATACCGGCAGCTTCGACTCTACTTCATCATCACGCTACCGATGATGATCCTTCAAATGGCCGGAGCAGGGAACTGGACGCTGGCGCTGAACACCGAGACCACTGCTGTTTCCCTTGACCGAATCGAGCAAGCTCGGGTTGTTTCGCCGACGCTCTTCGTGTCGAACTTGAGCGATGGGGCAAGACAGCCCGCGATTGGTCAGCGGCGTCCAGCTGGTTTCATGCACGCGAACAACATGCTTTCTATCGCTATCATCTTCGGAATTGCTCTTCAGTTCGCGAGAATCTACAGTCGTCGTGTGACTTGGACTGACGCCCTGTACTGCACCGTGATGGTTCTCTCGGGGGCTAAGATCGTCATGCTCTCCTTTCTGATTATGATCGGGTGGCTGGGTTGGACAGGATCTCTGATAATTCGCAGAAGAATAGTCAGCATCAGTGCTTTGGTGATCTGCATTCTGGCTTCCTATTTTCTCTTTTTTCCAGGAGTTTTTGCACATGTATTCTCTAGCGAAATTCTGGGAGTAAGTGTCTTTTCCAGGGTTGGTGAGATAGTCAGGATATTCTTAGGAGATGGGGGGACTGGGATAGCGTTCCTGCAAGATATTCTTGCTACATCAGCACAAGGTGAATACCAGATGATGCTTACTCAGGTTAGCTCTGTAGAAGAAACCCTTGGGGCGCTGTCTGGCTACGTGGGTTTGCTTAGGGCTCTACCCTATCTGATCGCACCAGGTATGGTCTTCGCTTGGTTATTCAGGCGAGGCCTGCTCAAGGTCCAGCACCATTCCCCAATTATGATGCGCTTGGCTGTCTTGAGCTTTATGGTTGTCGCTCTAGTCCCTGCTGCGATTGCATCCGCCTGGCAGTCACATCTCTATTGGTTCATAGTCGGGTTTGCGTGTTTCCCGTTATTACCAGTTATTTCCAACAGCTTTAATGAGTCAATCGATCTGAGGCCGATATCTAGCCGAAAGATATCCATATCAAGAGGCTTTCCAAGACCAGCATGAGTGAGCATTGGGGTTGATGTCGATGATTATTAAAATTCGAGCACTCAATGCATTAATACGGTTGCTCCAACGTACTATTCAGCGTGTAGGAGGGGACGTTGGAACTAGAATTCTGGCTCATATGTCAGGAGAAATCGTGCCGGTCGTGAGTGAGAGAACTGACCATGGGATGATTCATTTTTATTGTCCAGGAACACTCCCAGTATATCGTGCGAAGACATTGCTTACTAAGGAGCCGGAGACTATCCAATGGATTGACGGTTTTAATAAGGGAGATGTGTTATGGGATATAGGTGCAAACGTCGGGGTGTACTCCTTGTATGCAGCTCTCAGAGGATCACCTGTAGTAGCATTTGAACCATCTCCTGGTAATTACTATTTGATAAGTAAGAATGTAGAAATCAATGAAATGGATACCCAAATATCTGTATATTGTATTGCTTTTAGTAATGAGACAGGATTAGATCACTTTTGTATGGCTAACACGGAAATAGGCGGGGCACTAAATAGTTTTGGTGAAGCAATCGATCAATATGGGAATACTTATTCGGGATACTTTAGACAGGCTACGGTCGGATTTAGTATTGATGAGTTTGTTGAAAAATTCGATCCGTTGTTCCCAAATCATATTAAGATAGATGTTGATGGTCTTGAAGACAGTATTATTGACGGGGGAAATACCACGCTCAGTGACCAGCGTCTTAAATCTCTTCTGGTAGAACTGGACACTGAAAGGCAAGAGTATGCTGGGGAGGTAATTGATAAGTTAAGGGGACATGGATTAGAGTTGGCTGTATATAATACAGAAGGCTACGCGGGATGCGGTAAAGAAGAGGGACCGAGGTTACGTAACCATATATTTGTTCGGACATAGTTAGAGGAACGGCAGAGGTCAGGCAGTGATTGACGGAGGCCGGGATAGTGCTGACGGGACCTCAGTCAGTGGCAACAGTTTAGCAAGACAGGAACTCCAGATCAGGAACAGCCTGGTCTTTCTTTTGCCGGTAGCGGTGGGTGTGCTTATCCCCATTGTGACCCTCCCTGTTTTCACGAGATACCTCGCCACAGAGGCCTATGGCGCCTGGGCGCTGGCGACTGCCTTTGGAGCTTTCGGGTCTGGACTGGCTAACTTCGGTCTCATCCTGGGCCTTGAGCGGAACTTCTTTCAGTACACTTCGGTCCGGGAGCGTTCAGCTCTTCTCTATTCCACTCTTGTATTTATTCTCACGGCTCTTGCCGTGTTGTCGATTGTCATTTGGGTAGTGCGGGACCAGATCGCCAGGTTTGTTACAGGTACGAACAATTATGGTGATCTGTTCTTCTGGGCCTTCTGTGCTGTGGGGATTGCGAGCCTCAAGTCCTACTACCTCATCTACTTTCGTAACACGCATAACGCTAAAGCTCACGTGAGGTATAGTCTTTACGAGAGTGTCTTGAAAGCAATGCTCGCGGTCTTCTTTGTGGTCTATCTGCGTATGGGTGCGATAGGTATCGTCGCGGGACACATTATAGGGAGTTTGTTGGTGTTTGCAGTACTCAGCGTTCAGTTCCTGATTCGACTCCCCTTTGCTCTCAGTTTTTCTCTCCTGAAGGGTTCCTTGCGGATCTCCCTTCCCTTGATGCCTCAACTTCTATTCAAGGTAGTCGGAAGCGAATTCGACAAGTATGCGATTGGGCTTCTCGGTTCTCTCGGAGGAGTGGGTGTGTACTCAATAGGGCAAAGGATTGCACGGATGGTCTTCAATTTCACTGGCGCTCTTGAAAACGTTTTTGCCCCTCAAGTCTACGAACGCATGTTTGTACGTTCTGCGGGTGATGGGGATAAAGTCGGCACATACCTCACACCCTTTGCCTATGTTTCGATCGGAGGCGCACTTCTGGTAGGTCTGTTTTCAGATGAAATAGTCACTGTCCTAGCTGACTCTACATACCACGGAGCGGTTGTTCTCGTGAGTATTCTGACAATCCACTACGGACTGATGTTTTTTGGCAAGCAACCTCAGTTGGTTTTTGCAGAGAAAACATGGATAATATCAATACTCTCTCTCTTGGCTATAGCGCTCAACGCGGGTCTTGTTCTCGTGGGTATTACGCTGTGGGGGACTGTGGGCGCAGCCTGGGGCACCATGGTAGCTGGAGCGGTACACGTGTTTGTATTTCAAGCCTTCGGGCAGCGATATTACCGCATCGCGTGGGAATACAAACCACTCGTTAAGATTCTTGGGCTCTTCTTTATCACAATATCGTTTGCGGTGATACTGACACAGCTGGAGTTGGTATATTGGCTGCGCTTACCAGTGAAAATTGTCCTGGTATTTCTTTATCTACGACTTGGGGTGCATCTCGACATCCTCAACGCACAGACCTTATCGCTTATCAGAAACGTGATAAGTCGGCCAGGTGTAGCAGTTCCTATCTCGCCCGGACAGGACGGCCCATAGTGGTAATCTATCTGAGTGGTTTGCATTACAATATACACCAGAATGATGTCGGATAGGCTGTGCCGTCGGATCACGCTCCTTACTCGATCGTGAGTAGTCATAAGGGAGGAGGTGAATTGAGCCAAGCAAGGATTGTGAATATTCCCGATTCCGAAGAGATCTCATTAGATTAGTTTCTGCCTTCGCTCCTCGCTTTGGTTGATGAATGCTATTTGCGTACTGCCTACTTACTCCTTTTGAAACCGGCCAGGACTCACTATGAGATGCTGTAACAATCTATGAACGTTCTCGATGGAGCCAGCATTCTAGTTACTGGGGGAACCGGTTCGTTCGGAAAAGCTTTCGTCAGGAGTACACTCTCGGCGTACAAGCCCAATCGCCTTGTTGTTTTCAGCCGTGATGAGCTTAAGCAATTTGAAATGAGACAGCAGTTTCCTATTGATCAATATCCGAACCTCCGTTTTTTCATTGGGGACGTGAGAGATCAGCGCCGACTCTACCGAGCTTTAGACGGAGTCGACGTTGTTGTCCACGCAGCAGCGATGAAACAGGTTCCCGCCGCAGAGTACAATCCTATCGAGGCGATTCGAACAAATATTGATGGGGCAGCGAATCTCATCGATGCAGCAATCGACTGTGACGTCTCGAGAGTGCTGGCACTGAGCACTGATAAGGCGGCGAATCCGATAAATCTTTACGGAGCAACCAAGCTTTGTTCGGATAAGCTGTTTGTAGCTGCCAACGCATATTCGGGTCTACACGGGACACGTTTCTCAGTAGTTAGATATGGCAATGTAGTGGGCAGTAGGGGAAGTGTGATCCCGTATTTTCTTAGTCAGCGGGAATCGGGTTGTCTCACGATTACTGATGAGCGAATGACACGTTTTCTGATCACTCTTGCTGAGGGAGTAGACTTTGTCATTGATGGTTTAGAATCCATGAAGGGTGGGGAGGTTTTCGTTCCGAAAATTCCCAGTGTTAAGATTACTGATCTAGCTCGAGTGATTGCCCCTGAATGTGAGCATAAAATCATCGGGATTAGACCCGGTGAGAAGCTGCATGAAACAATGATAAGTGAAGATGACGCACGGTTATCTTTGGAGTTTTCAGAGCACTATGTGATTCAACCGAGCCATTCGTTCTGGAATCCTAAGGACTATTTATCCGGAGGAGTTGAGACCCCCCAGTCTTGCGAGGAGGGCTTTGTTTACCGCAGTGACACGAATAGTCGTTGGCTGGATGATGCTGCAATCAGTGAATTGGTCTCGCAGGTTAATCAGAAGGACGGCCCAAGGGTTATGCCTAGCGCTTCCGAGCCGACATTCAACCCCGGTGGTTGACGTGGGTTGGGTCGGCTAACGCTCCAGATCCCGTAAGAGAGAGACCGTTCTGTCTGGTGAATTGAATGTTGGCGAGGAACGGGAGTCAGCGATGACCTTGGATGCACTGGTCGCGGTGGTGGTGGGGCTAGGCTCCATTGGTCGCCGACACACCAGGAACTTCTTAGATCTTGGTATCGGAGCTTGCATAGGTGTGGACCCAAGCCCAATTCGTCGGGTCGAGTTTGAGGCGCAGACGGGTGGCCGGGCGTTTGAAACCCTCTCTGAGGCAATGCGTGAAGGTGCGACGCTCGGGATCATCACATCCCCAAGTAGCTTTCACGTAGAGCAAGCTATTGAATGTGCTGAGTCTGGATGCCATCTCTTTATCGAAAAGCCCCTCAGCGTGACGCTTGAGGGTATCGATGATCTCATAGGTGTTGTTGACTCCGGTCGACTATTCGCGCATGTAGGGTCGAATTTCAAGTTCCACCAAGGGCTTCGGGCATTGAAGGAGCACTTGCGACAAGGTGCAGTTGGATCTGTAACAGGGGTGCAGGTTCTGGTGGGCCAATGGTTACCGGACTGGCATCCTGATGAGGACTATAGGGAGGGATATTCAGCAAGCACCGCTCTTGGGGGTGGTGCGGTACTAGATTCCCATGAGTTTGACTATTTGACCTGGCTTATGGGACCCATTGACGAGATTGAGGGCTTCAGTAGGCGAAGCGGTTGCCTCGAAATCGAGACGGAAGATCTTGCTTGTGCCTGTTTCTCATTCGAATGCGGCGCATTGGGAACCCTCCACGTCGACTACATCCAAAGGGATCCTGTGCGGCGATACCATATTTCGGGAGATGCAGGAACTCTTGAGTGTGATCTTAGAACCGGTGTGCTATCTCACTACGATGCATTGAGCGGGAAGCTGGAAGTGGTTCAGCTCAAAGAGGATTTGAATGAGATGTACATCCGTCAGGCCCAACATGTTCTAGATGGTGCGCGAGCCCTGACGAGCCCTGTGACGAGTATCACTCACGCGAGAGATGCCCTTAGACTTCAGTTGAGAGTTCGAGAGAATCGTGTCTGATCAGTTTGCACAGAAGCTCTGATAGCCGACCCACACAAATCCAGATCTGTTATTCTAGATAACGTACCCGTATACCCAGTATGCGCCATCAATATACGTGTACCAAGTCTCTGTATAGCCAGGTTAGTCAGTTCTTAGTAAATCGTATTATACAGATCTAAGAACGACTTAATCACCTGGACAACCAGTGTGTGAAGGGAAGTATGACTCTGGCTGATCGAACTGAGTTGCGCGTGATTACACTAGCGACGAAAGCATGACCCTAGACCGAGGTTCTAGATCCATGAAATTTGATGACATCACAATTGGATTAACAGCGGAATTGTCTCATCGATTAACGCTGGATGACATTTCGCGCTTTGTCGATCTCACAGGAGACGACAACCGTCTTCATACCGATAGTGATTTTGCAGCGAAAACTCCGCTTAAGAAACCTGTAGTACACGGAATGCTCGGGGCTTCGTTCATATCTACTATAATTGGAACACAATTGCCGGGTGACGGAGCATTTTGGTTTTCTCAAAATCTAGAATTTCTTTTACCTGTCAGAGTTGGAGATATACTTACCGTTTCAGCAGAAGTAATAAACAAAGACGAAAGAACACATATTATTGAACTTCGCACTGATATATCTAATCAGAATAATCAGAAAGTTACACGTGGTACCGCGAAAGTTAAGATAATTGATTTGGATGAAGATTTACCAGAAAAAGAATACGACAAATCAATCTACAGAAAAGCACTAGTGGTAGGTGGCAGTGGCGGAATCGGCTCAGCAGTGTGCTCCGTGCTGGCTTCTAAGGGCTTTGATGTTGGTATTCATTATTATACCAATTCGGTAAGTGCAGAACGTTTGGTAGATGAAGTCAGGGAGCAGGGACTAAAGGCGTTCTCATATCGTGCGGATATTACTAACATATCCGAGGTAGAGGAAATGGTGCGTTTAGCCGCAAGAAAATTAGGAGATATTTCTGTTCTAATAAATTGCGCGAGTGAAAAAATTATCGCAAAACCATTCAAGAATGTGAATTGGGTTGATTTTGAACTTCACTTGAATAATCAGATCCAGGGTAACCTCAATTTAGTAAATGCAGTACTACCTCATTTTGAGAAAAATGGATACGGAAGGATAATCAATATTGATACACAGTATGTGGATTCCCCGGAGGTGAATATGTTGCCGTATATAACGGCAAAATCAGCACTAAGAGGATTCAGTAAATCTCTTGCTTTGGACTTAGCCCCTAAGGGAATTCGAGTTAACTCGGTAAGTCCTGGAATGACTGATACCGATCAGTTAGCTGATGTTCCAGATCGTGTACGAATGGTGGTGGCAGCAAGGACTCCGGTCCGGCGGTTGGCCACACCAAAAGACGTGGCTAATGCGGTCGCCTTCCTAGCTTCAGAAGAATCGGATTTTCTGTGTGGTGAAATTGTTAGGGTTAATGGGGGACAGGTGATGTTGTGAGCAATATGAAGTGGCGGGACATAATCAAGCGAAACCAGGAGTTGGGCGACGCTATGTCCGAACCGATCAAACGTATTGCGCTATTGGGTAATGTGACGGTACTGCATTTAAAGGAAACTCTTGAATTAGAGCTTAGAGAGGAGGGCTTGAGTGCAGAAATAGTTGTCGGAAATTACGACTCGATCGTACAAGACAGTGAGCGGTATTCGTCGTGCGATGCTGTCTTGATATTTTGGGAGGCGGGAAACTTAGTAGACGGATTTCATGATAGGTATAACCTATTCAGTGAAATTGAACTAAACGCATTGACCGCGAGAGTTGAAGGAGAGATACAGTTAACCCTGCAGCATCTCGCCTTGACACCGTTGGTGTTGATTAACCGTTTTTCATCCAAAGTATTTGATTCTAATGTCTTGAGACGGAGCAAGTTAAGTGAACTCTGTAATCGCCTTAACTCAACTTTAGAAGATATAAAGACTTCAAATCAGATCATTGTTGATATAGACACCGTCATTGCTCAAACTGGATTGAAGAATGCTGTAGACTTTCGCCATTTCCTATCTGCAAAGTCCTTATATTCAAGAGAGTTCTGTTCTAATTATGCGAGGTTGGTTAAGCCTGCGTTCTTGGCCGCAAGTGGATATGTCCGGAAAGTGTTGGTCCTAGATTGTGATAATACCTTGTGGGGCGGCGTGCTAGGGGAAGACGGTGAAAGTCAACTAGAGATGAGTGAGAGCAGCCTGAAGGGTAAGGCGTTTCAGGAGGTTCAGTATATTGCTAAGGGTCTCAAGAAAAACGGGATCTTACTGGCCTTGTGCAGTAAGAATAACCAGTCCGATGTCGATCATGTCATAGATGAGCATCCAGACATGACCTTGAGAAATGAAGATTTCGTGGCGAAGAAAGTGAACTGGAAAGACAAAGCAACGAATTTAATAGAGCTAGCAAAAGAGCTGAACCTAGGTCTAGATAGCTTTGTGTTTGTTGATGATTCTGAGTTTGAAATAGGGCTAATTAAGAAAGCATTACCAGAGGTAAGAGCCATTCTAGTACCTAAGAATATATCCGAGTATCCGGAATTAATGCGAAGTCTTCAAGGGGAGTTTTTCTCCTTATCTAGATCAGAAGAGGATCGTAATAAGACCTTCATGTACCAAGTCGAACAGGAAAGAATTGAAGATGCACATAAATTCAGTTCGATAGATGACTACTTGTCTTCGCTAGAGCTCAATTTATCAGTACTTTGGGATGATGAAGTGCCGGTACCAAGAGCAGCTCAAATGACTCAAAAGACTAACCAGTTCAACTTGTGTACGCGCCGTTATACGGAGTCCGATATTGAGAGAATGTTGATGGACGATACAATGTGTATTGCGGTGTTTGGATTATCGGACCGTTATGGCGACTATGGTATTACAGGTATGTGCATTACCAGCATAGATATACCTGATGAAAAAGTTGCATCGATTGACACTTTCCTGATGAGTTGTCGGGTCATTGGACGTAACGTTGAATATATATTTTTCGACCAATTAATTAAAAGGCTTAAAGACAAGGAAATAGACCGATTAGAGGCAGAGTTCATCTCAACACCCAAGAATAAGCAAGTTGAGAGGTTTTACGATGGTCTTGGCCTTAAGTGTATTGGTTCGCAGAAGAATTCACGTCAATATGAACTTAGGTTGTCAGAATACGAGTCGAGGCAGATAGATTACATTTTAGTAAATTAAGAGTGAGTACATAAAGTGGATGATATTAAAGAAATAGTATTAGGTGTAATGGCAGATATTCTTGGAATGTCGACAAGTGAGATACCAGAAGATGCTGCTCCGGGAGTGGTAGAAGAGTGGGATTCGTTGAGGCACTTGACCCTAACGATTGCGTTAGAAGAGGAGT
>Ga0315336_1004633_pt1 | contig 15989 bp, 13 predicted proteins | sample ASW5metaG_FD_204512 | JGI IMG/M metagenome (GOLD analysis project Ga0315336, IMG submission 204512) | Ammonia-oxidizing marine archaeal communities from Monterey Bay, California, United States - ASW #5 | ecosystem: Environmental > Aquatic > Marine > Intertidal zone | place: USA: California...
ATTCTATGTTTAATTTTATCTATAACGAAAAGTTCAGGGCTGTATTCTTTCAGGCCGTGACGTTTTCGCTGGTCGCCGTGGGCATTTACTACTTGTTCACGAATACCAACGAAAACATGACTGCCCGGGATATGAAAACTGGATTCGATTTCTTGTGGATCACCGCGGGGTTCGATACTGACTTTCACTTGATCGACTACGAAGCTGGTGATACTTACGGTCGGGTGTATCTGGTAGCCATTCTGAATTCGTTGTTGGTGGCCGCGTTGGCAATTGTTGGTACCACCATTATTGGCTTTTTTGTGGGTGTCCTTCGTTTATCTTCGAATTGGTTGCTAGCCAAGGTTGCCGCAGCCTATGTGGAGGTTTTAAGAAATACGCCATTATTGCTTCAGATTATTTATTGGTACCTGTTGCTGCTCGCGTTTTTGCCTCGACCAAAGCAAAGTTTTGATGTTTTCTACCTCGATATATTTTTTCTAAATAATCGTGGGTTTTATGGACCCACACCATTTTTTGAATCGGGGTCTTCGTTATTTTTAGCAGGTATTGTGGTAGCAATTGTTGCTGTGGTGCTATTGTTCCGACATGCCCGCAAGGTGCAAGACTCAACCGGCCGGATCATACCCAAATATACCTGGGGTCTGGCAATCATGGTATTCGTCCCGATCGTGGCGTATTTTATCGCTGGCCAGCCTGTTGCATGGGAATTGCCGATTCTCAAAGGATTTAACTTGAAGGGTGGATGGAGAGTGCCGCCGGCCTTTATTACTTTGTTGATAGCACTCGCGGTCTATCACAGTGCGTATATGGCGGAGTCTGTGCGTGCTGGGATCTTGTCCGTCAGTAAAGGACAGACGGAAGCTGCATTATCAATCGGTCTAAATCGAGGACTTGCGTTGCGGTTGGTTATTATTCCTCAAGCTATGCGCGCGATTGTGCCAACAATGATCAGTCACTGGATGAATGTAGTGAAGAACTCGTCTCTGGCTGTTGCGATTGGGTATTCAGAGATTACGGCGCTGTTCATGCAGACCTCATTGAATCAGTCAGGATACGCTATTGAAATTGTTGCGTTGACCATGTTGTTCTATGGTTCGGTGAGCTTGACCATTTCAGCAGTCCTTAATATCTATAACAAGCGCGTGCAACTGGTAGAACGGTAGAGTGAATCAAACAGTCTCAAATAGTATGACCAATCGTTGGTGGAATTGGGCTCGGGAGAATCTCTTCAACTCTTGGGGCAACACAATTATATCGATCGTTTGCATAGTTATTATTTATAACGTGGTGTGGGGAATATTTTCCTGGGCGATTTTGAATGGCGTTTGGGAGGCCAAGGACCGACGAGAATGTTTTGCGATATTGGGTAAGGATGAGGCCGGAAACCCGATACATGGTGCCTGTTGGGCAGGTGTACGTGAATGGTTTAACAACATCATTTACGGCCGTTACGTTAAAGCCGAACAGTGGCGGGTAAATCTGGGAATTTTGGTATTTATCGTATGGTTGGCTCCTTTATGGGTTCCTGATCTTAAGCGGAAGGCCATTATCGGGTTTGGCGCGATTGGCCTTTATCCATTTCTGGGGAGCTACCTTTTCCTCGGGGGTGAACGCTCTTGGTTTGTGAGTTTCATGGTAGCGTTAGCGATAATTGTCTTTTGCTACAACACAGTAGATTGGATAGGTGCTAAGGCATTTCGCCTGTCCCTAGCGGATTCATTGCGATGGAAAATAGTCAATCGAATCTTTTCAGAAAAACAGCATAGTTATGCTCTGATGGGGCTATTTGTAACTATTGCTGTAATTTTGGCACTCGTGATTCAAGACTGGATATTGGTTGATGTGAATTGGGTACGGATGGGTGGATTCCATCTCACATTGGTTATTTCTGGATTCGCAATGGTCGTTGGACTTCCTTGTGGAATAATATTGGCGCTGGGTCGGCGCTCACAATTGCCGATTATTAAAGCGTTTTCTGTAACTTTTATAGAAGTTTTTCGCTCGGTACCACTGATTACCATATTGTTTATGGCAACGGCTATGTTTCCTCTATTTATGCCTGAAGGATTTGAGCTCAATAAATTGGTTCAGGTCATTGCAGCGGTTTGTTTATTTACTTCTTGCTATATGGCGGAGATCGTTCGAAGTGGTCTACAGGCAATTCCCAAAGGGCAGTTTGAAGCCGCAAATTCGATTGGTCTGGGGTATTGGCAATCGATGGGTCTAGTAGTCATGCCGCAGGCCCTCAAATATATGATTCCAAATATCGTCAGCAGCTTTATTGGAATATTTAAAGACACAACGCTCGTTTACATCGTGGGTATGTTCGATATACTCGCGATGACTCGAGCTATGAGCAACGACGTTCCGTGGCGCGGAGAATTTCACGAACCGTTCCTGATGACGGCAATTATATTTTTTGTATGCTGCTATGCGATGTCGCAGTACAGTCAGCGTCTAGAGCGTAAACTGAGTGGCGAGAACAAATAGCTCAGCTCTGAGAGCAACAAGGAGTAGATCATGGAAAGTGAAACGAAAGAAATTGGACAGGAAGGACACGTCGCCTCGGCGGTATCTTCCGAAGTCATTATATCTCTCAGGAATGTAGACAAGTATTTTGGTGATTTTCAAGCGCTAAAAGGCGTTGACCTGGACGTGCACACCGGCGAGCGAATTGTTATTTGTGGGCCTTCTGGATCGGGAAAGTCAACGTTGATCCGGTGTATCAACCGACTAGAAGAACATCAACAGGGTGACATCGAGGTTACGGGTGTAAAGCTGGATGAAAATCTCAAGAACGTCGACCAGGTGCGATCAGAAGTGGGTATGGTATTTCAGTCCTTCAACTTGTTCCCGCATCTGACTGTGCTACAGAATTGTGCATTGTCGCCTATTTGGGTGCGGAAGCTGGGTAGGTCGGAAGCGGAAGAGTTGGCGATGGAATACCTTAATCGGGTACATATTCCAGAACAGGCCGATAAATTTCCGGGTCAGCTCTCAGGTGGCCAGCAACAACGAGTTGCCATCGCTCGAGCCTTGGCGATGAAGCCTAAGGTTATGCTATTTGACGAGCCAACGTCAGCGCTTGATCCGGAGATGATTAAAGAAGTGTTGGATACAATGATTGAGTTGGCAGAGTCAGGTATGACGATGCTGGTCGTTACACATGAAATGGGATTTGCAGATCGTGTAGCGGACCGAATTATATTTATGGATGAAGGACAGATCGTAGAACAGAACGTGCCCCAAGAATTTTTCAATAATCCAAAGAATGACCGAACAAAATTATTTTTGTCTCAAATTCTTCATTGATTGGTTCGTCAAAAGCACCGGTTATTCGCGATATCTCAGCTAAAGCCGTTATTGGGTTGCTCGGTTTTGAGCAATTTACCCCTATGTCGATACCTACGGCGTATTTTCGTCTAAGAAGTAACTTGTTTTTCCATAAATATGCTGTTTGGGTCATTATTGGGGTAATCACCGAAACTTAAGCGGGGTATAAATCCCATAGCTTTAAACAGAGCCAGAGCTTCAGGCTGGTAAATTCCTGTTTCGAGCCGTAGTAATTTGAAACCAAGTCGTCTCGATTCTACTTCCAATCTTTCCATTAGTTTTCGCCCGACGCCTAGCCCCCGCGCTTTTGGAGACACAAATATGCGCTTGACCTCAGCGTAATCATGCTCAATAAGAATGCCACCACATCCAACCAGCATTCCGTCGCATAGCGCACAGAAAAAGCGGGCATTTCGTGATGCCAAAATAGTCGTATCCACTCTATGAGTGCTCTCCGACGGATAGAGCGCCAGCATATAGACATCTAGAGACTCGATCAGTTGTCTGATTTTGGCTTCTCGCGGGTCTGCACGAATAACTTCTATAATTTTATCAGTGGGCATATGAGAGATCATAGCGTAGTCACGTCACCGATTCAGGTTAGTGGCAAAGAATCTGGATCGACACAAAACTCAAAAATGAAAAATGTTCAGCTAGTAGGTTTGGAATAATCACCGAGAAGTTTATTTCTAGAGTCCCTGTTTTGGATATTTATGAGTATGTATAGAATTGGAGAATGTACGTGAAATCGGAACGGGATTTGAAACCTGGTATAGGCGAAGAACCTATTCCCCAATCACACTATCAGAAGTACCTGTTAGAAAACTAAGAAATAGATATGGAATTCGATAGCCTACATCAGCCACATCATTGGAATCTAGAGAAAAATATTGTTCATCTGAATCATGGTTCCTTTGGCGCATGCCCGACTCGAATACTTGAGGAACAAACTAAGTTACGCCAAAAAATGGAATCCAATACGCTGCGATTTTTTGAACAAGATATACCTCAGTTATTGGAGAGATCGCACGAAGCGTTGGGAACCTTTCTTGGCGCGCCGGCGTCAGATATAGTTTTCGTGGACAATGCAACGACAGGCGTCAGCACGGTCCTTTCAAATCTAAATCTAGATAAAGGCGATCGAATTCTGGTAACTGACCATGGTTACAACGCTTGTTCAAATGCAGCACATTTTTTTGCTACTAGGGCAGGTGCTGACATTGATCTCGTCAGCCTCCCATTTCCAAATTCGGACCCGAGCGACTTCGTCGCAAGAATTGTAGAAGCATGCTCGGTACGTACGCGAATACTTTTAGTCGATCATGTTACGAGTGTAACTGGACTGATAATGCCGCTCGAGGAAATAATACCTGCTGTACAAGAACGTGGCATAAAAGTTCTTGTGGATGGGGCACACGCACCGGGTATGCTGCCACTTAGGGTTGCAGAGCTAAACGCCGATTACTATACGGGAAATTGCCACAAGTGGATGTGCGCGCCAAAGGGTACGGCTTTTCTTTATGTCAAACCAGAAAACCAATCAAATTTTCATCCACTGACTATAAGCCATGGTATGAACAGGCCAATCGGAGACAGTTCTCGGTTTCGTTTGGAGTTTGACTGGACCGGTACCCGAGACATTACAGGGTTTCTTACGCTGCCTACACTGATTGACTATATGAGCGATATTTCTGACTCCGGTTGGGCAGGAATTGCCGTAAGAAACCACGCTCTTGCAGTTGAAGCTCGTGACTTAATTTGCCAAGCGTTAGATTTGGAAACGGCGTGCCCGGTGGATATGATTGGTTCATTGGCAACGATCTGCCTGCCGGGATTAGAAAATATAACCGTCAACGGTTACCAATCTACAGATCCACTAAAAGAGATTTTAAGACATGAATACGGGATTGAAGTTTCTTTGTCTGTGTGGGCGTCGCCAGCCGGACGCTATCTCAGGATTTCAGCGCAGTTGTACAATTCGTTACAAGACTACGAACGACTGATAAACGCTTTGCAGCTAGAACTAGGTTATAGCCAGTAGATCCAAACCAGACATTAATCAGTTAATTCTCGCAGCATGTTTCGGGCGATAATCAGCTGCTGAATCTGACTGGTGCCTTCGTAGAGTCTGAATATACGGACATCACGATAAAAGCGCTCTATTCCATAGTCGGCAATATAACCAGCACCACCAAAAATCTGAACAGCGTGGTCCGCAACACGACCAACCATCTCCGAACAGAAATATTTACAACAGGAGCTTTCTGTCGTCACAGCTTCGTCGAGATCTTTTTTGCGGGCCGCATCGATAACCATTGATTTACCGGCATACCACTCCGTTTTCATATCGGCAAGCATCCCCTGTACCAGCTGAAACTCACCTATTGCTTGCCCGAACTGTTTACGCTGTGCTGCATAGCGCGTTGACTCATCGATCAGTCGATCTGCTATGCCGACACAAACGGCTGAGATGTGTAGACGGCCGCGTTCGAGCACTTTCATAGCCGTAATAAACCCTTTGCCTTCTTCGGCGCCAAGTAATGAAGATGCGGGAATCGCAGCATCGGTCAGCACGACATCACAAACGTTTGTACCGTGTTGCCCCATCTTGTTCTCTGGTGGGCCGATACTCAGACCTGGCGTCTGGGCAGGAACCAGAAATGCTGAAACACCTCTGCTGCCCTGGGTATTAGGATCAGTTCTTGCCATTACAGTGAAAAGGCCCGCTTTGTCGGCATTCGTGATGAATCGTTTGGTGCCATTGAGACGATAATGATCACCGTCCCGGACCGCTGTGGTGCGGACAGAGCCGGCATCCGAGCCTGCATCGGGTTCAGTGAGTGCGAAACTTGAGATGACTTCACCACTGGCCAATCGTGGAAGCCAGTAATCTTTTTGGTCGGGACGCCCATCCATGATCAGTCCCTGACTGCCAATGCCAATATTGGTGCCTACAACAGTGCGGAAAGCAGGCGACGTCCGCCCAAGCTCCAGTGCGACAAGACACTCTTCCTCCATTGTTAGTCCAAGGCCGCCATAGCCTGTAGGAATGGAGAGTCCAAAAAGGCCGAGCTCTGCCATTTTTGAGACTAGTTCCGCCGGAATGTCGTTTTGCTCGGCAACCTGCGCCTCTTTAGGAATAAGCTCCTGCGATACAAATCGAGTGACAGCTTCTAGGAGTTGATCGAGAATTTGTTGATCTCTTATCATGATGCATCTCTATTCAATATAAGTGTGTGCCAGGCTACAGTTGAATATCGATAGTATTAATACTGGACTTACGCCGGTTCGCCATAAATTTCAATAATTTTCTGATCCTGTGCCTGTGGCGAGAACAGTTCCCATTCCAAACCGTTGGTATCGTAAGTGCTGGAAAATCCCTGTACGGCTTCATCCTCAAAACCCAAGTGGCGGAGTTGGCCGGCTCGATCGGGAATCTGATTGATCGAAAAATTTAGAGTGTCAGTACGCCACATCGCATACTTGTCAGACACAACGACCGTCGGCTGTTGTTCAAGACGGGCCGAGTAATCCTTTATCGAACTGTTGAGGTCGTCTACCGCAAGGGCTATATGAAAACGTTTCATGAAAATCTCCAGTAAATAATTAACCTAGTATGCCACGCTCTGGTAATCGGACAGTAGCTGTTGATTTAACAAACTGAGTACAATGGAGTTAGAGAAGCAAGTTGTTTAGACATTAGAGTGATCTATTTGGAGCACACAAATGATTGACGAGTTACAAGAAGTGCAGAACGATGGTATTGCGACCCTAACACTGAATAGGCCGGAATCTCGAAATGCATTGACGTCCGAAATGATGGTGGGGCTGAGAGAGGCTTTACCTCGTTTTGCTGAAGATCCTACGGTCCGTGTCGTGGTATTGACAGGCGCTGGTCGTGCATTTTGTGCAGGCGGCGATGTTAAACGGTTTGCCTCGATATCGTCTGGCGGGCAACCTTCAGCAACTTTCGAAGAGAAAGTGCACGATTTGCGAAGTCGGATGGAAATCAGTCGCTTATTGCACGAAATGCCAAAGCCAACACTTGCGGTTATACCGGGTCCGGCTGCGGGCGCGGGGTTTTCCCTGGCGCTGGCCTGTGATCTTCGTATCGCTGCGGAGGATGCAAAGCTAACAACCGCATTTTCAAGAGTCGGCTTGTCAGGAGATTTTGGTGGCAGCTATTTTCTAACGTACCTTGTTGGGGCTGCAATAGCCCGTGAGCTCTATTTCACGGGGCGAGTTTTACTTGGGCAGGAGGCTCTGGAGCTTGGGATCGTGAACCGGGTGACCACCGCAGAAGATCTAGAGCAGGAAGCGAACAGCTACGCAGCAGAATTAGCCGCGTTACCAACTCTGGCCGTGGGTTATATGAAAAAGAATCTTAATGCGGCGCTTAAAGGCTCTCTAAGCGATGTGCTAGACGGCGAAGCTATTCACATGATCCGGACCTTTGAAACGGACGATCACAAGAATGCGGCACAGGCGTTTTTGGAGAAACGGGCACCGGAGTTTTCAGGTCATTAGACTGTAAGTCGATTTAGAAACACCGGTGCTGATCAACCGCACGACTACATCGTATGGCTTTCTTCCTGCTGTTGTAGCGTAAAGATGGAGGTGTAACCACCCGACCAGTCCGGTGGAAGTAGACAGGGCTCGGGGTCGTGTCGTGCCCAGCGTGCAGTTTGGCCTCGTACAATTTGTTGATCATATTTCGACCGAGCAGGGTTAAAGGTGTAGGTCATTGCATTTGCGGCCGCATAGGCATTCAACAGCAAGGGTCTTGGTCGATCTGTGCGGTTGATTCGGGAGCCATGAACTGTTCGGCAGTTATGAATTGTGATCGAGCCAGCAGGGCCGGGAAGGTAGGTTTCACGCGACATATCGAGTTGCATGACGTCTTTGTCGGACAAACACCCAATCCATTGGTTGTCTTCATTATATTGGTTGAAAAGGGGCCCGTTGTGGCTACCCGCAATGATACCTAGGGGACCTTGTTCGTCATTGCAGTCTTCTAGGTAAAGGCCCACCGTACACGGCGTGTAGTTGGTGTGTGGCCAGAAACTGATGTCTTGGTGCCATTTGACTTCTTCGCCGCCGCCAGCCCATTTAAAATTAAGCTTCGAGTGATGGAATTTAATGTCGGGACCAATCAGGTCGGAGAGAATTTCAGTAATCGCGTCAGACGATGCATAGGCCCAGTAGTTGTCGTCATAGTCGTTAGGGCTGGTCAAGCGTCGCAGACGTGGATTATCTGAGCTATGCCCGGGCTCAAGGTCCCATGTGGCATCAGATTGGGTTACGTGGCGACTATTGTCTATAACTTGGGCTGTGATGTCCTGCAGTTTGCGTAGGCTTGGACCTTTAATGGCATTCTCGATCAGAAGGTACCCATTGTCGAAATAAGATTCCTGCTGTCTGCGAGAAATAAACTGCGGCTTAGTTTTTAGAACTTCTTCAGGGGCCATGTCGTTAATCTCTTAAGCTTAGGGTGACGAAACTGATGCCTGCTTGACGATTTATATTGAACTTCGAAACGTGTCTAAATGGAATATGTAATTTTTGCAATTAATTGTCAAAGATCGTTAAGGTTAAATAGGGCTAGCCCCAGTGATTCACGAAATACGAGCATTGTTATAAGATTGTATAAATCCACTCATCCCGTGGGTTTTGTGGTGCTAAATCGTATATACAATAATTGACTGGATTGAAACTGAGCCATCTAAACGCTGTAGACGATTGTCATGAAAGGAACTAGCTGGTGTTAGAAATACCTGAACATCAATTCTGTTTGATGAGTTTCAATATCCTGTACGGCGGTACTCACCTTGGCCAATCGCTTGAACAGACGGCTGCTGTTATTCGTTTAGCTCAGGCCGATATTGTAGTGGCCTGCGAGCAATGGGGAAATGCAGAGCCACTTGCTGACTTGTTGGGATTTACATGTCACATCGTTGTCGCCCCGCCCTACTGGAAGAGTGTTGCTGTTCTGAGTCGTTATCCGATTACAGAAACGTTCGCAAATGGGGTACGGCTGGAGCTGGATTTGCAGCAGTCGGTTTGCGTGTTTGGTGTGCACTTAACCTCGACTCCTTATCAGCCTTACCGGGTCCGGGACAAAGCCTATACGGAAATAGAAGAGATTCTCGACGAAGCCAGGGAGACACGAGAGCAGGAGTTGGTGGTTGTATTGTCAGAGATTCGGCCGCTGATAGAGGCTGGAGAAAGGGTGTTGCTGTGCGGAGATTTTAATGAGCCGTCACACTTGGATTGGACACAGGCATCAGCACGAGAGGGCCATCACTTTGGGTTAGAGATGCCGTGGCCGTGCTCTAAGCGAGTTACTGAAAGCGGTATGGAGGATGCATACAGAGTAGTGTTTCCTGATGTTTGTCGCCATCCTGGGTATACGTGGACGAGCGTCCCCGGTTTAGGCGTAGGCGGTAGTGAACGAGCGGAAGATGAGGTGCATGATCGAATCGACTTTATTTACTATGCGGGGCTGGGGCTTGAACCGAGAGCCGCCTCGATCGTTGGAGAAAACAGCCGCAACGCCGATTTGGTTGTATCGCCGTTTCCGTCAGATCATCGCGCAGTTGCTGTGATATACCAGATTAGTTGAACCGCAATCCACAAGACACTGTCGTAGAGGCTGACTTTATTGGGATTGACGTTGCATCCCCCTTGAAATAGCACAGTTAAGCGTTTTTAGGCATCCAGCTAATTGCAAAGATCCTCCTGTACACTGGCGTATGCTGGTAATAGATCTATAATGATAGATCGCAATGAAACGTGGAACCCACGTGGTTTGCTATAAAAAAGCAACTTTAAGACACAGAAAATGAGGAGGATTGCATGTCTGAAATTGAAAGGATGAAGAAAAAGCTGGATCGTGGCCAGATTACTCGAAGAGAGTTCCTCTCGCGCATGTCAGCTATCGGAGCAACGGCTGTCCTACCGGCAATGTACAGCGGCAACGCGCTTGCCGGGCCGAAGAAGGGTGGCCGTTTAAGAGTTGGGTTGGGTCATGGGTCTACGACCGATGGTCTTGATCCCGCAACGTATGAAAATGGGTTCACCGCTGATGTGAATTATGCAATTCACAATCATATGGGTGAGGTCGATGATGCCGGGATTATTGCTCCTGAGTTGGCAGAAAGTTGGGAAGCGACCAATGGGGCGAAGACGTGGATTTTCAATTTAAGAAAAGGAGTCGAGTTCAGTAACGGTAAGACTATGGATGCTGACGATATTGTGGCTTCGTTTCAGCATCACATGGGAGAGACAAAGTCTCCGGCCAAGGCGCTGTTGGCGCAAGTAGAGTCGATGCGCAAGGACGGCCCCCACCAGGTTATTTTTGAATTGGCCGGCGGTAATGCTGATTTTTCATATATTGCGTCCGATTACCACATTGCCATCAAGCCTTCGAAAGACGGGAAGATCGATGCTGCAGACGGAATCGGTTCCGGCGCTTTTGTGCTCGAAGACTTCGATCCAGGTGTTCGGGCTTTCTTCAAGAAGAATCCGAATTACTGGAAAGAAGGTCGAGGGCACTTTGATGAACTAGAAATGTTGTCGATCATCGACCCCACTGCGAGAACAAATGCGCTAACGACAGGCGAAGTCGATGTCATGGATCGACCAGATCTTAAGACAGCTTCTCGTTTGGGAAAGAAGCCTGGAATAGTCATCGAAGAAACGACTGGGTATCTCCATTACACGTTTCCTATGCGAACAGACACAGCGCCATTTGATGACAATAACGTGCGCATGGCACTCAAGCATGCGGTTAATCGTGAGGAAATTGTTGAAAAGATCCTGTATGGACATGGGACGGTGGGCAACGATCATCCTATCGCGCCCTCTGTGGCGTATCACGCAGCTGATCTCGAGCAACGGAATTATGATCCTGATAAGGCTAAGTTTTATGCAAAGAAAGCCGGTGGTATCAATGTCAAGCTTTCCGCTGCAGATGCCGCTTTTGCAGGTGCCGTAGACGCGGCTACGCTCTACAAAGAGCACGCCGCTGCTGCTGGCATTGAGATTGAGGTTGTTCGCGAGCCAAACGATGGCTATTGGTCAAACGTGTGGATGAAGAAGGCTTGGGGTGCGTGTTACTGGGGCGGTCGTCCGACCCAGGATTGGATGTTTACGACGGCATACCAGGGAGGTGGTTCATGGAATGACACCTTCTGGGCTCATACGCGTTTTGATGAACTGTTGATTTCTGCCCGCGCGGAAACTGACTCTGAGAAACGTCGGGCCATGTATTTTGAAATGCAGCAGATTGTCAGAGATGAAGGTGGTGTTGTCGTACCCATGTTTGCGAACAATGTCTGGGCGGCATCAGACAAAATTGCACATGGTTCAATGGCACAAAACTGGACGATGGATGGCAACAAGTTCATGGAAAAATGGTGGTTTGCCTGATCGCTTGTTGGTCAGGTTGGAAATTTAAGCGTTGTCTAGTCTGTTAAAGGTGGTGGCCCAGCGCATAGCGCTGGGCCTCCTGACGCTATTTGTCGTCTCTATTTTTATCGCTCTCGTGGTCGAGCTATTGCCTGGCGATATTACCCAGGCAATTCTTGGTCAATCCGCGACGCCTGAAACAGTGGCCGCCTTCAGGGCAGAACTTGGAATAGATCGTCCGGCGCCCGAACGCTACTTTGAGTGGTTGAAGGGCATGTTGACTGGCGATATGGGTAAGTCGCTAGCGAACAAAAGAGAAATATCCGAATTGGTCGGCCGTAGACTGTCCAACACATTGTTTCTGGGTGGCTTTGCTGCCGCCATTGCGGTACCACTCTCCTTGATTCTGGGTGTGTTGGCGGCGCTGTACAGAAACAGTTTGTTTGACCGGAGTGTTAATTCCTTCACGCTGACCTCGATCTCATTCCCTGAATTTTTTGTTGCCTATATCCTGATTTTGTTCCTGTCCGTCAAGGCAGGTTGGTTTCCCGGTATCTCCAATATCAGTAAGGATCTGCCACTGGGTGATCGCCTTTTTCGTAGTCTCTTACCGGCTGCGACCCTCACCTTGGTGGTGGTTGCGCATATGATGCGCATGACCCGTGCGGCAATTATCAATCTGCTTTCCAGCCCCTATATTGAAATGGCTCAATTGAAAGGGGTACGACCGATCCGTGTGATCCTACACCATGCATTGCCCAATGCTTGGGGACCTGTTGTGAACGTCATCGCGTTGAATCTAGCCTACCTGGTGGTCGGTGTGGTCGTGGTGGAGGTGGTGTTTGTCTATCCGGGGCTTGGACAACTCCTGGTGGACAGTGTATCCAAGCGGGATGTGCCGGTGGTGCAGGCTTGTTCAATGATTTTTGCCGGTGTCTATATTCTGCTGAATCTTTTCGCGGATATCGTGTCTATTGTCACTAACCCCAGATTGTTGCACCCACGATAGATCATGCGGGAGATGTATAGAGGATTTCTCGACGCACCGTTCAGTGCCAAGCTGGGATTGCTGACTATCACAGCCTATCTGTTCGTCGCATTATTTGCACCCCTTGTCGCGCCATACAGTGAGACAGAAATACTGGGCGGAGCCTATGAACTGTGGTCTGAGAAGCATCTTCTTGGTACGGACAATCTCGGTCGAGATATGTTGTCCAGGCTTATCTTCGGTGCCCGTAATACAATTGGTATTGCGCTAGCTGCTGTTGTCATCGCGTTCGCCATTGGGGGTGTAACAGGGATGCTCTCTGCGCTACTCGGCGGCTGGTACGACACGGTTATCAGTCGGATTGTTGATATCCTTATGGCTATTCCCAGCTTGGTTTTCGCGTTATTAATTCTCACAATTCTTGGAACCTCAATCACGACTTTGATCCTGGTTATCGCGGTGTTAGATAGTACACGTGTGTACCGAATCACCCGGGCAGCGGCGATGAACATAGCCGTGATGGATTTTGTCGAAGTCGCCCGCCTTCGTGGTGAGGGACTGTGGTGGGTCATCCGCAAAGAGATTCTCCCGAATATCATGGCGCCTCTATTGGCAGAGTTTGGTCTTCGGTTCTGTTTTGTATTTCTATTTATTGCTGCGTTGAGTTTCTTGGGGTTGGGAATCCAGCCACCGACTGCAGATTGGGGTTCGATGGTACGGGACAACGCCACACTGATTAATTACGATGATATAACACCACTCTTGCCAGCTGCAGCGATAGCAATTCTTACGGTGGCTGTTAATTTTGTTGTTGATTGGCTATTGCATAAGTCGAGTGGGTTAAGGAACGACTGACTGTAACTTCGATTTAAACGACAACGATTATTCCTTTTTATCTTTTGGAAGGTGCCGTCGTCTCCAACCTATAATATGAGTTAGATATCACAATATGAGAGGTGTGGCATGACGTTGGTTAGATATGAAGTAGCCCGTGACGTGGCAGTGATTACTGTCGACAATCCTCCTGTTAATGCATTGAGCCCGGGTGTCCCGGGCGGAATCATTGAGGGCCTAGGGCAGGCAAATTCCGATCAATCGATCTCTGCCATAGTCCTGATTGGGGAAGGACGAGGTTTTATCGCCGGCGCTGATATACGCTATTTTTCGAAACCGTGGCCTGAGGGCGAGCCAAGACTTGGGGGTGTAATTGAAGGGATCGAAACAAGCTCTAAACCTGTTGTGGCTGCAATTCACGGACACGCCCTCGGTGGCGGGCTTGAGCTTGCGATGTGTTGTCATTATCGTGTTATCGTACCAGGCGCGAGGGTTGGTCAACCGGAAGTCAAGCTTGGGATCCCCCCAGGTGCTGGAGGCACACAGCGATTACCCCGACTGGCCGGAGTCAAAGCCGCACTTGATATGATTGTCTCAGGCGATCCGGTGACTGCTCAGCAGTCAGTTTCGCTGGGAATCTGTGATCAGCTTGTAGAGAAAGATCTCCTCGTTGGTGCATTGGAATTTGCATCGAAAGTCGGTCAAGCAGGTGGTCCACATCAGTTAGCCCGGGACCGAAATGTGGTAGTGGAGGCTTCTGATTTATTTGAGGCTAAGCGGAAACAAATTGAACGCCGCGCTCGTGGCATGCGGACACCGTATGCGTGTATTGAATGTGTCGAAGCTGCGGTTGAGTTGCCATTTGATGAGGGACTGGCGCGGGAACGAGAAATATTTGAAGTTTGTGTAACGTCAGACGAGTCGAAAGCAATGCGACATGTCTTTTTTGCTCAGCGCGCAGCTGGAAAAATACCCGGGGTCAGCAAGTCTGTCGAGCCACGCCAGTTTGGTAGTGCGGGTGTAGTTGGTGCGGGCACTATGGGCGGCGGCATTACTATGAACTTTGCAAACGCCGGCATTCCAGTAACTGTGGTCGAGCAAGACGCTGTGTTGTTGGACAAAGGATTGTCGATTATCCAGAAAAATTATGCGACGACGGTTGCCAAAGGAAGGCTCACCCAAGAAACGATGGACAAAAGGTTGGCACTGATAACGGGATCGACCATGTTAGATGAGTTGGCTGATGCTGATATTGTCATCGAAGCCATTTATGAAGAGATGCCCGTAAAAAAGGAGCTGTTTGGACGTTTAGATGAATGTACGAAGGCAACGGCCGTACTCGCTTCGAACACTTCGTATTTGGATGTAAACGAGATTGCAGAAAGCATTCCTAAACGTAAGGGGAATGTACTTGGCACGCACTTTTTCAGCCCAGCAAATGTGATGAGATTGCTCGAAGTCGTGCGTACAGACACTGTCGATGAAACTGTTCTTATGAGTGTGTTAAACCTAGGGCGAAAGATGGGAAAACTACCGATTGTATCGGGTGTCTGCCATGGTTTTATTGGAAATCGGATGCTTGAGGGTTATTTCGGAGAGGCCGCGATCATGGTTGAAGAAGGTGCTGCGCCCGAGCACATCGACCGCGTGATGTATGAATTTGGCATGGCGATGGGCCCGCTTGCGGTATCGGATCTGGCTGGCCTTGATATTGGCTGGGCAAAACGAAAAGCTGCAGGCAATGGAATTGCTACAGATGTTCCTGGTTCATTTGTAGCCAACAGGCTCTGTGAATTGGGTCGATATGGTCAGAAAACACGTAGAGGCTATTACCTATATGAGAAAGGCAGCAGAGTCCCAGTACCGGACCCGGAGGTAAAGGATTTAGCAGAACAGGCTGCAAGTCATTTCGGCGCGAGCCCCCGAGTCTTTGAAGACCAGGAAATTCTTGAACGCTGCCTGTATCCTTTGATCAATATTGGCGCCACTATTCTTGAGGAAGGTATTGCACTTCGGGCAAGTGATATTGACCTGGTCTATTTGAATGGTTACGGCTTCCCTGTATGGCGTGGCGGACCTATGCACTGGGCCGGTGCGGTTGGACTTGATGTAGTGGCTGATGGTGTCCGCCGCTACTCAGGCAAGTCTGATCTTGGCCACTGGAAACTCTCGCGATTACTGGGTGAGCTGGCCGAAGACGGCGCGTCTTTCGAATCCTATGATGCGGGAAATCAGTCAAAAGGTTCATGACTCTGTTTGTTGAAGATTTGAAAGTATTTATTGCCTAATCTGACCGGGGGAAGTCAATCATGATAGAAAAATCTCTGCGCTGCACGGAACTCCACAGACAGTTGTCAGAGTTCATGGATGAGCACATTTATCCTAACGAAACCCCAATTAAGAAAGAATTAGCAACAGGGGA
>Ga0315336_1004634_pt1 | contig 15975 bp, 14 predicted proteins | sample ASW5metaG_FD_204512 | JGI IMG/M metagenome (GOLD analysis project Ga0315336, IMG submission 204512) | Ammonia-oxidizing marine archaeal communities from Monterey Bay, California, United States - ASW #5 | ecosystem: Environmental > Aquatic > Marine > Intertidal zone | place: USA: California...
AATCCGAGCGCAAAGAGCACGTGGCCGACCGTCATAAAGGGTGCAATCCAAACCACCATCAGGGTACCCAGATAGAGTGGGTGGCGGACATGGCGGTAGATCCAGTGAGTCTTAAAGGGAACGGGTTCATAGGGCTGGTTCCGAAGCCAAGCCCAGCTTTGGCGCAGACCAAATAGATCGCCCATGCCGATTGTGAACCAGCTGAAGAGCAACAGACCCCAACCGATCCCGAATCCCGCAAAGACAATGTCTTCGGCGACGGTATCGCCGAGGTTCCAGAGTTCGATCGGAATCGGTTGCCAAAACACCATCAGCGCCAGAAGTGCGAAGTTGGAGGCGTGCACATAGGTGCTGCGCTCCAGCTCGGTCGGAATGAAGCGCTCGATCCACGCCTTGACGTGGGCGCGCGCCATCACCGAATGCTGCAGCCCAAACAGCAGCAACAGGGCGCTGTCAATGATGACGGCGGGCACGAGGCCCAATGACGGCCCGACATCAACAGTAGGCTCGATCCATGGCGTTTCCTGCGGGGGAAAGTTCCCCAGAAAAATCACGAGATAGAGCCCAACGAGCCAGAAGATCAGGAATGCGGAGATCCCGTATAGGAAGCCGAGAACGCGAGCCACGATCCCCGGCGAACCTGCTTTTGCAGCAGGCGATGAGCCTTCAGCAGTCATAGATCTTGGATTGTCCTCCGGGCAGACGCTTTAGGGATTTTGCGATTGTCCAAGTCTTGGCGGGACAGCGCAAGGCCCATCATGGCACGTCCCACGCGCGCCCGCGAGCGGGATTTGAAGTCTGCAAGCGGCAATCGCCGCCCGGCGCTGGCCAGCCCTGCGCCTTATTCGGCGGCCGCGGCGCGCAGAGGTTCGGTCTCGGCCTGGCCCAGCACGGTGCCGTTCAAGTGCTTCGCCAGCCGTTTCCCGAGGCTGATGATGGTGAGCGCCGGTCCGCGCACCAGCGCATCGGGGAAGGTGCTGGCGTCGCAAACATAGAGATTGTCGAATTGGGTCTTGAGGTTCCCATCCAATTGCTCGCCGATCCGGACCGTGCCGCAGGGATGGGTGCCGCGGGGCGGATTCCAAGAGATCGTCTCGGGATCGCATCCCGCCTTGATCAGAACTCGCTTGGCCTCCAGGAAGCCGCGATGGGCGCGCTTCTGGTCCTCCTCCGTAATCGGCATCGAGATTTCGCCGTCGGGCGCCACATAGCCTTTCAGGTCTTCCTTGATCTTGACCATGATGCTGAGCATCTGCGGGAATTTCCGGGCGATGAAAAGCTCGCGCCAGCCCTTGTAATACTGTGTAAGCGTGAAGAGCGCCCGGGGCTGGGCCAGGATCGAATAGAACAACCCGTTCTCGTCATCGCAGTAGCTCGACGCCATTGGGGTGTCGTTGCAATTGCCGTGGCCATTCGCGATGCCATAAATCACGAATGTGGTGTCCACCGCGAGCTTATCGCCGGCCTCGGCGATACCTGAATTCTGCAGGATGCGGGGTGTGCCGATGCCACCGGCCGAGACCACGACCACCTTGGATTTGAGCTCGAACGGTTCGCCCCTGACCGTGCCGCGCACGCCGGTCGCGACCCCGTCTTCGATCACCACCTCGCGGACATTGCACTCGGTCAACACGGTGGCGCCCGCCGCAATCGCCTGATCCATATATTCGTTGGCGGTCCACTTGGCGCCGCAACGGCAGCCATACATGCATTTGGCGCCGCAATCGAAGTTGCCGGGACAGCGCCCGGTATCGAGGAACTTAATCTGCGGCTGCCAATCCTGCCCCAGCGCGCGTCCCGCCTCCGCGATCCGGTGCGAAGCCGATCCGCGCAACTCTTGGGGCACGGGCGTCAGCCGGAGTTCTTCCATGGTTTCCCGCGACTCGGACGCAAGGTCTATGCCGGTCTTTGCGCGCCACCAGTCGGGAGGCTCGGAGGCGCTGCCCGCAAACATGTTGGTGGCGCCGCCGGTCAGCATCGGACGTACGATGGTGACGCCTTCCTTCGAGCGCAGAAAGCCGCGTTTTTCGGAATAGACCAGGGGGCCGAAGGGCGTGCCGTAATACCAGCGGCCGCGATGGTCCTTGCCGAATTCCAGCATCACCACGCGTTTTCCAGCCCGCGCTAGGTCGCGGCCCACGCTAGAGCCGCCCGGACCGGTGCCGACGACGATGGCGTCGATCTCGCCCAAGTCATTAATGAAGTCGATTGGGTCGGAGGGAAGGGTGACGCGGCGGGGACCGGCGGGGTCGTCGTTGGAGGCCGCACCGCCGGTTCGCAGCAACAGGCTGGAGCCAGCCCTGGAAAGAGTTTGCAATCTCACGTCTGCAGCTCCCTATTTGGTGCCCTGGCAGGGCATTGGGCAGAACCTGGATGCGGCGCGAGTATAGGCGATCAGGAGTCCCGCGAGAAAGAGTTTCCGCTCCATGATGAACCTAGCGCTGGGCAGGCTTTTGCGCGCCCGCGCAACACAGACATCCAGAGCCATGGCCGCCGTCATCCCAGGGATGGGGCTCGGGCTCGTGGCCGGCCAGCGGCTCGGCGCGTTCGCTCTTGCATTGCGAGCAAACCCAGATATCCGGCCGCTTGGTATAGGCCAGCACCATGCCCTTGAACTCGTGTGAGCAGTCGGGGCATCTCAGCGTATAAACGGGCATTGGTCTTTGATTCCGGTCAGCAAAGGAAAATGGCGGAGGGCGGTGAGGAGCGCCCTCCAACCATTGGCGTAACCAGCCGTTAGGCCGCCTTTTTCTGCTTCAGCTCTTCGCGGACAAGCTTGGTGCCCTCGACGAGAGCATGGAGCTTCTCCTGGCAAATATAGCGCTGCAACAGAATCAGGCCGCAGTCGGTCGTCACGCCCAGGCGATCGGCCGGAATCACTTCCATCAGCTTGCGGATGCGGTTGGCGACCTCTTCGGCGGTCTCCGTGATCGTGCTCTTGACGTCGATCACGCCCGCCCAGAAGTCGACATTGTCGGGCAAGGGATTGTCCTTGATGACCGCAAGGCCAGAAAGGTCGTCCGAGCGGCGGCCGCAGCTCTCGAGATTGAGGACATCCAATTTGGCCTCATAGGACTTGGGAACAACCGATGCCGTGGCTGCTGGAGCTTTTGCATCTGCCGCGCGCTTGGAGATGTCGACGACCTCGCCAGCCTCGACCGTATCATCCGCGTAATAGCCCGGCGTGCCGCCCCAATTGCCCCAGCAAACATGGACGACGACCTTGGCGTTCTTGACGCCCTCGACCGCACGATTAAAGGCTTCGATCGCCCAATCCTCGTAGAAATAGGGCCAGGTGAACTCGTCGATTTGGATGAAGTCGATGCCGAGCGCGTCGATCTCGAGGAGTTCTTCATTGATCGCAGACGCGATCGCAAGGGCGCGGTCCCGCGCGTTCGAGTAGAACAGATCGTTGGAGCACTGGGCCAGCACTTGGATGCCGGTATATTGGACCTTGGTGGGCTTGTCGGTGGCCCGTTTCAGCGCCTTGGCCTGCTCCACCATAATGGAGCCATAGCGCCTGATTTCCTTTTCGACCGTTCCGGCGTGCAGCTTGCTGTAGATCGGGAAGCCGAGATTGCTGCCCTTCAGGTTGTAGCCCAGCCGCTCGAGATAATAATAGACGACCGCGTCGGCGTAGTTGTCGCTTTGCAGCCGGCCATCAGAAATGATGTCGAGGCCCGCGATCTCCTGATCTCTGGCGATTGCCACGGTGGCGTCTTCCAACGCCTCGCGGTTCATCGAATCCGGCGGCTCCTGGTTGCCCGTGAAGTGGCGGCTCCAGGATGCGTCCCACCAGCGGGGATTGGGATAGTTCCCAACCATGCTGGTTGGGATCATGACGTTTTTGCCTCGGATCTTCATTGCTTCCTCCCGTTGCTGAAGCTCGCCCGATCGGCTGACGCGCTTCACTGTGGTTCGAATTGCGAATCTCGTATAGGATTGCCATTCCGATGACAGACCACATCTTAGATGATCATGATTGACATATTAAATAATCATGCTTAATCATGGTTGATCATCCTAAACCGAGGATACGGGTGCGAGTCAAGCACTTTCAATTTGTTGAATTGCGCATATGTGCAAACCGCGATGGCGTCTTGGGAGATCGCTCGGAATTTGCGGCCAGACCGTCTGGCCCTTCGAGACAATGAGCAGAGCGAGCCATGGATAAGACCAAGGGACTGCTGACCCTCGAGGAAGCCGCCAGGTATCTGGGGGCCAGCAAGATTTCTCTGCGCCGCTGGACCAATGAGGGCCGGCTGGCCTGCCATCGCATCGGCGTGCGGCGCGAACGGCGCTTCGACATTGATATGCTGAATGACTTCTTGGCGCAGGGCGACGTGGGCGCGTCTAAGCCCCAGGACGACGACGCGCCTGCAATAGATCGTCTTGGGCAATACGCGAAGGCCGGCGTCCAGCGCCACGTCTGTTTGTTCTACCGCGACCCCGAGGAACAGTGGCAACTCTCGCTGCCCTACCTTTTGGATCACATCAAGGCTGGGAATCCGACGGTCTATATCTGTGATTCCTCCAGCAAGGCCGATGTTTTGGCGCGCCTCCGCGATGCGGGCGTGAACGGCGAGGAGGCGATTGAGAGCGGTCTATTGCGGCTTCATTCGTCGCGGGACACCCACCTCAAGACCGGCCAATTCAGCGCGGACATGATGATTGAGACGATACGTGGGTTTTTCGGGGAGCTGATATCTGCGGGCACCGACAGGCAGTTGCTGGTTGGCGAGATGAGCTGGTTCTTCACCAACTCCCCAGGGGTGGATGAGATCCATGACTATGAGAGCCGGCTGAATGAGTTGCTGGATCAACTGCCCAGCATCACCGTCGTCTGCCACTATGATCTGTCGCGCTTTAGCGCCTACGATGCGTTGCAGGCATGCCGCTCGCACCCGGTGGTGCAAATCGGCAACCACCTGCTGTCTGGCCTGAGTGCGGCGTCTCAGCGGGGCTTATTTCACCCTGAATAGGGTGTAATGGCCGCCCCACTTGCCGGCTGAAATATCGGCATGTGCGCGCCAGAGTTTTCAGAGGCTCTCGACATATTCGATCATGCGCTTTCGCATCGCTGCGTCGGGCAGCCGGCCATAATTGGCGCCCATGTTCTGCCGCATGTGATCCACCTGCCGCGTGGCCGGGATCACGCAGGTCACGTCCGGGTGCGAGACCACGAACTTCAAGAAGAACTGGGCCCAGTCTGTGCAGTCGAACTTGCTTGCCCAGTCGGGCAGCGGCTTGTCACCGAATTGGCTGAAGAGGTCGCCGCGGCGGAACGCCCGGTTCACCATCACCGCTTGCTTGCGCTCGGCAGCTAGTGGCAGCAGCCGCTTTTCGGCTTCGCGGTCCAGAATATTGTAGGTGAGCTGGACAAAATCGAGCGGTTCGCGCTCCATGATTTTCAGGAATTCGGGGTGGCGCCGGCCATGTGAGGTGGAAATGCCGAGATAGCGAATCCGACCCTGTCTTTTCCACTCCTTCAGCGTTTCCAGATGGGCCTGCCAATCCACCAGATTATGAATCTGCATCAGGTCGAACTGCTTTACGCCCCACAGCCTTTCTGAATTTTCCATCTGGGCGATGCCGTTATCGCGGGTCTCGGTCCAGACCTTGGTCGCCGAGAACATGTTTTGCTTGTTCGCGATCCGCTTCAGGCAATCGCCGATCACCCGTTCGGCCGTGCCGTACATGGGCGAGGAATCGATGGCCTCGCCGCCCATGTCGAAGAAGGTCTGGAGCACCTGGCAGCGCATGTCGAGCGCTTCCACATTGTTACCCACGTCGAAGGTGCGTGAGGACCCCATACCAATCACTGCGAGCTGCTGACCGCTCGAGGGAATCGGTTTCTTGATCACCGGCCCGGGCTGTGCGGCCAGGCATGGCAATCCCAGCATCGCCGCCGAGCCCAGCGCCCCGACGGACCCCAAGAATGTGCGGCGACTCAAGCCTCGATCACGGTGTGCCATCAGGAACTCCTCATATCGGCGCTTTGCCTCAGCCAATCACCATAGAGTCAATTGGGGCAACGGTGAAACCGGACAATCCGGACTATTGGGATCCCACAAAATTGCGATCGCGATGAACTTTTTCCGTCCTCGGTGCGACTGACTTGCATAGGGCGAATTCGGCCGTGGGGGCCGGTTCGGTTTTCAGACCAACCGAGGAGGTCAAAATGCGTCACGTCATCACAGGAATTATTGCCGCCGCCATTAGCTTCGGTGCAACCGCGGCCCACGCCAAGTCCACTTCGATCATCGGATCGTGGAGCGGAAGCGGCGTCACCAAGGGCAAGTCGGGCAAGCAGGGCACCGCGCGCTGCGACATGGTCTACCGCAAGGGATCGGGCAAGACTTACTCCATGCAGGCGACCTGCACCGTCTCAAGCGTTGGCGAAGTTTCGCAAACCGCGTCCGTCAAGAAGGTCGGCGCCGACCGCTACAGCGGCAAGTTCCACAACTTTCAGCATAACGTATCGGGCACTACCACCGTCGTGCTGCGGGGCAAGAGCCAGAGCGTCATATTGTCGAGCCCCAGGGGCCGCGCAACGGTCAAGCTGGCGAAGCATTAGACTAAGCGATTACCGCACAATAAACGGCGGGGCCCCCTGGGCCCCGCTTTCGCTTTCTGCCGCCGACGACTGGCTTTGCCGTCTCAAGACAAGCTCGCGCGCCCGCCTGTCAGCGATTCAATAATCGATTTGAATGAATGCACGATCAGGGGAGTGATGCCGGCGGCTAGCCAAAGGAAAAAGATCAGCCAATACGCTGCCAGATATAGGCCTTCGGCCAGCGTGAGTTTTTGGTCGAAAATTGCCGAGTCGTAGTAGGGCAGGAACGCGAATGGTGCGGCGACTGCGATGAGTAGGTACCAACGAACCGCGGCCAGCATGTCTGGTAGCCGCGTCTTCATATAGAGATAAATCGCTCCGCCAAGAGCGATATAGGCCGGATAGCAAATGAAAAAGATGGTGAAGAAGGTCGGCGGCAGGCGGTTTTCATCCGGATGTATGCTTTGGAACCAGGCAGCGTCATATTGAATCAAGACGCCGGCGGCCAGGAACACGAAAAACACCAGCGCCATAAGCCAAGCCAAGACCGCGAGATGACGCCGAAGCCGCTCCGAATTTTCCAGTTTCCCATCTCGCTGGGGCCTCGTCATCCATAGCCATAGCCATACCGCGACACCCAACACCGCCGTGAGCGCACCGATGCTGGCTGACCCGAGGAAATTGGCAAGAACAGTCGCCATGATTGGGCTGATCGATTCTCGGTTCGGTTCCCTGCTGACGGGATTCTCGATGCGCGGAGCATTAGAGGCAATCCCCCAACACTCCGCGCATCTGCTGGTGCTTAAGGCAAGACCACCGAGAACCCGCTGACAATGCGCCAATCGGGCTCCGACTGGGTACCATTATAGTCGTTGGAGATCGGCGCTCCCACCGACAGAAAACCCGTGAGGCCGTTGGAGGCCACACGGACACCCGGCGAGAGATAGATCGTGTTGCCGCCGGTATCGGGATCGGTGATGCCCGAATCCACCTCCTTCTTGCTCCACTCGCCATTGAGCTCCAAGGCTAGATCAAGCGAGGGTCCGTGTCCGTGCGACGGGCTGGCGCCGCTGTCGTGGTGATGGCCCTGTTCCTCGCCAAACAACCGGTAAGTCACCGCGCCGTTGTAGAGGAAACGGTCGCCCAGATCGATGTCCTGGGTGCCTTCCTGCACGAAAATGTAAAGCGCGCTGGTGTGCAGCGCCCAAGGTCCCATCGGGTGGATCGCGGCAGCGCCCAACTCGAAATCGACCGAGCCGGAGCCGGGTTGGAACTCGGCCTCGAAGGTATTTCCTTCGAGATCCTTGTCGCCGGTCGAGCCGGTGGGAAGCTTGACGCCGCCAAGAACCGAGACGGCATCACCGGTCTGCGGATCGTGATGGACGCGAAGCTGGGCCGTCAGCCACAGATCGCCGATCCCCTCCGCGGTGCCGAGCTTTTCCACCTCGGCCTCAACTTCGCCTTCCTCCTCTTCCTCAGCCCCATGGCCCGCTTCCTCGCCGTGATGTTCGGCGCCTTCGACTTCGCCCTCGAAGATCTCCGAACGCCTGATCCAAGGAAGGCTGGCGCCGATGGTGAGGTAATCGGTGACGCCATAAAAGACCGCAAGCGTTGCACTCTGAATGATGCCCAACGAATGCACGTCCCGGTCCTCCAACGCGGCTTCAATCAGCGTTTCGTCACTGAGCCTGGAGAGATCGATATATTCGTGGGTCACGTAAAACGCTTTGTTTCCTGCATCCAACGTGTCGGCGTATTCGGTCACGATTGGACCGCTGCTTCCGCCGGTGGCGCCACTGGGATGGTGCGCAAGGGCGGATCCTGCTGAAAGCGAGAGTGAAAGTGCGGCAACGGCTCCAATCCGATGCCCGATATGTGTGTCTTTGGTCATTTGGTCCCCCAAATTCTGAATCGATAGTTCGATGTCCGGTCCAAGAACCGGCTCGTGAGCCGCATGCCGCATGAATGGGCCTAAGCCCTCACGCACCACATGCGGGAATGCAATTGGCCGATGTCAGATGGTTTGGGGAGGTCCGCGGCTTTCGGGCGAAAGCGGATGGCGGCCCAGACGTTCGGCAGCCTTTGCCTCCGTCCGGCTCTTGCTGGCCAAATGGACAAGTTTTGGAATGGCCGGAGCTTCAAGCATCGCCGCGGCCAGCGTCAAACCCAAGCAGCACGGACAGGTCTGATGGGGCGGGGTAGGATTCTTGCCGTTATTCGGCTCGCCGGGCTCATCCGCTACGTCAGCGACCGCGGCTTCCGGATGACAGATCATCGCCGTTTGGGCGCCGTCGATCGTGCCAGACAACATCGCCGTGGCGTGCCAAACCGTAAAGCCCGCCTGGAGCAGTAGACTCAGAATGGCAGCCATCATGGCAAAGCGTCGTAGTCTCACGGTGCGGTAAAAACGCATGATCCGAACCTCTTGCGGGCAGCAGGAAATGCGTTCGTCTGTCGAGAGGCAATGAAAATCCTGCCTCTGGCCTTGATTTTGTCTTTCGCACTGTGACGGTTGGGCAACAGGTATGAATTTCGATCCGTACACGACTTTAAACTGCGACATTCGATTGCCGGTAATACTTGGCAGAGCGCTGGACTGCACGCGAGGTCTGTGGCGCTGGCTAGGCGGGACGTCGCCACAATGATTTGAGATACTCCGCAAAACACGGGAATTGAGGGAGTGAAAGCATGGGCGAGGACTGGCAATACCAACTGCGCATTGGCATGGACGAGGCGCATTCGGAACTGGCGCGGCGCGATCCTCAGAATCCGGCAATTAAGCCGTTGGCGGATATCCTCGCGCGGCATCGCGCTGCGATGAAGTGCCAATTCGATGCCTTTGCCGGTTACGTGGCGGAGGCGGAGAAGCACGGTGTCGAGGCTTATCCGCTTTATGAATGGACCAAGGCGACGGTCGAGAACGCCGCCAAGAAGGAGAAATACCTGAAGTCATTCACGCTCTATGTCGAGGGCGACGAGGTCTACTCCCGGGAGAAGGCCGATGCGCTGGAGCGCGATTTGCAGCCCCTGGTCGGCGGCGAGCTGATCGCGCGCATGACCAAGCACGACACCAATCCAGCCAACAATCCCCAGCCGCCCAAGCGGTATCGGAAATAACGGTAGCGCTGCGCGAGGCCAAGGGCTGGCCGCATCTGCCAGGCGCCTAGGCCTCGACCGTGCGGGCTTGGGGCATTAGCGAGAACACCGCGAAATTGGCGAAAACGCCCACGACCAGCCCGGCGATTTGCCCAGGCTGACCCAGCATGTTGTCCCACATCAGCGCCGCGAACATGCCGGCCAAGGCGCCGGCGATGAAACCAGAGACGTCCTTGCGGTAGCCATAGATTGTCGCGATCAACGGCACTAAGACGATGGGTGCCCAATAGGTATAGGCGTAGATCAGGATATCGAGGATGCTCTCGATGGTGATGGCAAAGATTATCGAAAGGACGCCGACCACAAACGTTGCCGTCCTCGCCAGCGTCAAGGCATGGTCCGGTAGGAGCGGCTCGGACCTCAAAGGCTGCACAACATCGTTGACGAAGGCGATCGATGCCGAATTGAGAAACGAGTCGGCGGAAGACATCACGATAGAAATCACCGCCGCGATCACTATTCCCTTAAGCACCGGCGGCATCGCCGTCACCACGACATGGGGCAGGGAGAGGTTGGAATCGAGCGCCGGGTCCATTGCGAGCGCCACCAGCCCGATCAGCCCGGTGATGGCGAAGAATGGAATCGAAAACAGCCCTGAATAGAGCGTGCCGCGCGCGGCCGTCTTCGCAGTCTTGCCGATGCAGAGCCGCTGAACGTAAGGGGGCACCAGCGTTTCCCCGAACATGAAGACCAATACGAGCGCCAACAGTCCGAGCCAGGTGAAGTGGGCGCCTGGAATCACGATCCGGTCCGCTGGAATGGCGGCGATCAGCGCATCGATGCCGCCAACATAGTTGATGCCGAAAAACAGCACCAGGGGCATCCCGATTGCAAGGATCCCGAACTGGAACAGGTCAGTCGTAACCACCGCCCGCATCCCGCCAAAGGTGGTGTAGAGGATCACGATGCCGCAGCCGATCAAGATGCCCAAAAATCGCTCGAGTCCAAAAAACACGTTGAACACGATACCAATGGCGCCAACCTGGGCGCCCACGATGCCGGCACATAGGAATAGGGCGGCCAAGCCCGTGACGACGCGCCCCACCTTGCCATAGGCCGTCGCCATGATGTCGCCGACCGATATGGCGGTGGGGAAGCGGTCCATCTTTGGCGCCACGTAGAGCGCCACCAATATTTCTTTGAGGCTGAAGCCCCAGAGACCGACGATATTCGCGATTCCGAAAAGAAACACCTTCTCGGCGTTGCCGGTCGAGAATCCGCCGCCGATGAACGAAGCGGACATCGTCGCAAAGATCACGAACGGCCCAAACGACCTTGTGACCACCGCATATTCATCGAGGTTTCTCTGGTGGCGTCCGGCCCATAGTCCCACGCCAAGTACGACCGCCAAGTAGATGGCAACGACTGCGGTATCGATCATGGCTGGTTTTGCTCCCCCGCTTACGAGGCGCTGTTAAGGCGAGTCGCTTTCGGCGCCAGCCCGCTGGCGGCCTTCGCCAGATCCGGTTTTCGTTTCTTTGCCGTGAAATGCAACGTCCACGGCATCCAGAGAGCCATGGCTGCGGATCAATTCGGTCATTGCGGGATAGGTGGCGTCGAATTCGCCGAGCATGAGCTCGATCGGGGGATCAACGAAAATGCCCCGATCGTTCACATATTCCATATGGCGCCGGTTGCTGGTGTCGAACTCATGAAACAGCGCATCGTTTTGGCCGTCGAAGCTGAGCGGCTTCACGCCAAATCGCTCGCAGAGCTCGATATTGAATGCTGGCGTCACTTTCACGAATCGGTCCTCCAGCCATAGGGCTGAGTAACCGTGATAGATGAAAAGGTCGGTTCCCATCACCGCACGCAGTTTCGGTGAGTTGAGATGGTTGCGCACATCGGCGAAACCGGCGGCCGCCGGAATGCCGGCGGCTCGGGCCAGCGCGGTCAGCAGGATGGCTTTGGGCACGCAATAGGAGGCGGATTGCCCCGCCACGTGGCTCGCCCGATAGGTATCGGGATCGAGCGTGACCAGATAAGGATCATACCGGAAACCGTCACGGACTCCTTCGAACAGCGCAATCGCGCGCGCTTCGGGTGCGTCGCTCTCCGCGGCCTGAAGGTATTTTTGCGCCAAGGCTTGAACAGCTGGATGGTCGCTGTCGACGTAGTTGGTCGGCTCAAGATAGGCTGCTTGGTCTTTGGTCGCCGTCATGAGCTTGCCGGTATCCACGCTTCTTTTCGCATGATTTGATTTGGGTCCGAGACAGGATGTGAGCGCCGCCTAACTCGGTCGCTGCTCAGGCCGTTGCCGTCTGCTGTAGGTCGAGTTCCTCCACCATGGCATCTCGCATCTTGAATTTCTGTGGCTTGCCCGTAACGGTCATTGGAATCTCATCCACGATGCGGACATAACGCGGAATCTTCAAATGGGCGATCTGACCTTTGCAGTAATCCTTGATCTCGCTTTCCGTGGCGTTCTCGCCAAGTCTTAGCACGACCCAGGCGCAAAGCTCCTCGCCGAATTTCGGGTCCGGAACGCCGAAGACCTGTACGTGTTGGATCTTGGGATGCCGGTAGAAGAAATCTTCGATCTCTTTCGGATATAGGTTTTCGCCGCCGCGTATGACCATATCCTTGAGCCGTCCGACGATATTCAAATAGCCGTCCTGGTCCAAGCGCCCTAGGTCGCCGGTATGCATCCAACCTTCTGAATCGATGGCATCTCGGGTTCGGTCTGCGTCGTCCCAATAGCCGCGCATAACCGAATAGCCGCGCGTGCAAACCTCACCATCGGTCCCGACCGGCACTGTCTCGCCGTCGTCATTGACGATTTTGACCTCCAGATGGGGATGAATCCGTCCCACCGTGCTCACCCGCTTTTCGATGGGATCGTCCACGCTCGATTGAAACGACACCGGGCTGGTCTCTGTCATGCCATAGGCGATTGTCACCTCCGACATGCTCATGTCGGAGACAACGCGCTTCATCACCTCGATTGGACAGGGTGAGCCCGCCATGATCCCGGTCCGCAGCGTCGAACAGTTGAACTGACCGAACTCCGGCGCCTCCAACTCGGCCACGAACATTGTGGGTACGCCATAGAGCGCGGTACAGCGCTCCTGGTCCACAGCCCGAAGCGTCGCCAAGGGTTCGAAGCCCTCCGATGGGAATACCATGGTGGTTCCGGTTGTTGCGCAGGCCAGGGTTCCCATCACCATGCCGAAGCAGTGATAGAGCGGCACCGGGATGCAGAGCCGGTCGTTCTCGGTGAGCCCTAAGGTGCGCGCGGTGAAATGGGCGTTGTTCAGAATATTGAAATGGCTGAGGGTCGCGCCCTTCGGCGCGCCGGTGGTGCCGCTGGTGAACTGGATATTGATGGGCTCATCGACGTCCAGACCCGCCGTGATTGCGTCCAGGCGCCCGGTCTCGGCCGCTCGCTCCCTCTGCAACACCGTCTCGAACCGGTACATGCCGGGAATCTCGACATCGCCCATTTGAATGACGATTCTAAGCTCAGGAAGCCTGGCGGCGGCAAGTTCGCCGGGCTCGCAGGATCCAAGTTCGGGGGCAAGGGTCTCGAGCATTTCGATGTAGTTGCTCGATTTGAACGAATTGGCGGTCACAAGCGCCTTACAGCCGACCTTGTTGAGCGAGAATTCCAGCTCCGACAACCGATAGGCTGGATTGATGGTGACCAGGATCAGCCCAATGCGTGCGGCGGCGAACTGGGTCAATAACCACTCAAAGCGGTTGGGCGACCAAATGCCGATCCTGTCGCCTTTTGTGAGGCCGATCTCCAGGAAGCCGGCCGCCAATTGGTCGACTAGCCCAGCTAGCTCGGTATAGGTCAGGCGGATGTCCTGAGCGCAGAATATCGCGGCGTCCTGATCGCCATGGCTGGCGGCCGTTGCGGCGAGCACCCGTGGAATGGTCTTATCTATCAGTGGATCGGAGGTCTCGCCGATCACGTGGGACAGGCTGCCGGCGGGCGTAATCGTCGCCGTCTGTTGGCGGGACTGGCTAGAAGCTTTGGCCGCTGCGGCGTCTCGATTGGTGGCTTCTGCCCGTGTCATGGGCGTAGTTCACACAGCGCAGAGGCTTTTTTCAAGGCCAAAGCGATCGCACGATCTGAACGGTTTAGATTTGTTTGTCCGCGCCCCGACATTGGTCGGCAGGCGCGGCCGAGGCCGCCGGCGGTCAGGCTAGGCGCCGCTGTGAGCCCGTCGCGGTTGCTGGGATTTCCTTGCCACGCCGGAAGAGCCGGTTGCAGCAGCTTCCGCCGCCCGCCTTTCCGAGGCTTCTTTCACGAGCCGCAAAGAGCGAAGGCGCGCGGTCCTTTCCGCTCTGAGGGATTGGGCCTCGTTCACTTCATCTACAGCTCTGTCTTTCAGTCGTTGCAGCCTAGCGAGCTTCTCTTCGCTCCGCGATTTAATCTCTATCATTCTCAGTGCTTTCCTTTCACGCGGTTCCGGCCCTCATGGGGAACAAATGGGTTGTATCCGTTCACGGCCTGCGCCTAGCGGCGTCCCGTTGCTGCCTTTCTGGCGCGCGGCTTGCCCATCAGGCCCTCGCGTTGGGCGCGTTTGCGGGCAAGTTTCCGTGCACGTCGAATCGCTTCGCCTTTTTCCCTGGCTCGCTTCTCGGATGGTTTTTCGTAGGACCGGCGGCGCTTCATCTCACGGAATAGGCCTTCGCGCTGAAGCTTCTTTTTCAAGACCTTCAGAGCCTGATCGACATTGTTGTCGCGAACGGTGACTAGCAGGGCAATTCTCCCTTCATTTTTGCGTCGTGTCGTCTCGCGCTGCCCGATCGGTCACGAGACGCGCAAAGCCCGCACGAGTGCCGCGCCGGCAGTTTCTCGAATTCACCTATGTCTTGGGAGGGCCCCAATGGGGCCAATACAGCAAGGCAGAGCGAACCTTCGAATGTCCTTCATATGCGGGTTCCTGGCCCGATCGTCAATGGCAGAGCCGTTAATACTGGCGCTTCTCACCGAGGATTCGGACGCAACGATCTAGCTTAGCACAGATCAAGGGCAAGAGCGGGCAATCGGTTTGACGAAGTCCCGGGGCGGCGAGGGGACGCCCCATTGATCTGCCTCATGGCGCTGCGCGGTTTTTGGGTGGATAGCGCTGAATTCAAAACGCAGAGAGAGATAATTCTGCGGATGAGGACCGGGTGAGCCCCAGAATGGCTGTGGCCGCGTGGTCCCATGTTTCTTCAGGATGGCGCTTCGTCGGCGCTCGCGAGCGTAATGGCCAACGGATCTTCAAAGCCAGGCCCATATATCTGTGCTGGGTGCCCGGTGTTGTGCCGCGCGGTCTGGAATGCTCTGAGCGAAGAGCAGTTGGCGTTCATGAGCAGCGGCACAAAGGCCCGCGACTTCCGCCGGGGCGAGACGGTCTATGCCTTGGGAGACGCCAATAAGGGCGTATATTGCATCTCGGAAGGTTCGCTCGGTGTCAGGAAGATGGACGCCGAGGGCAACTGGATCATGCTGCAGCTGGCCTATCCCGGCCAAACCTTAGGCTACCGGTCTTTCCTCAGGAGCGGCAGACACAGAACCAGCGCTGAGGCGCTGGAGCCATCGACAGTTTGTTACATCAAAGCCGATAGGGTCTCGAAACTCCTCGAGAGAGATCCCGCGCTTGGACTGCAGTTTCTGCAGCGTGCTAACCACGAGCTCGAAACCATCCAAAACGCCTTGATGCAGAATCTTGCGCTTACCAACCGGCAGTTCTTTGTGCACGTGCTTATGGTTCTGCTAAAGCACCACGGCAGCGAGAACGCGGACGGCTCTTTTTCGATGCAGCTCCCGCTCTCCCGGGGCGACCTCGCCTCGATGGTCGGGGCCCGGCAGGAAACTCTATCCAGAATCATAAAGAGATTGGAGGCGGATGGCCTGGCGTCTTTCTCCGGCCGCCAGGTGCATATCGCCGACGTCGATGCCTTATTCGACGAGATTAGCGCCTATTTCCCAGCCCTCTGAGCGGCAGATGCAAAAAGGGAGGCGCCCAAGGGCGCCTCCCTTCGATGTCGTAATCAGCAGAAAAAGTCTGCTTAAGCCTTTTCCTCACGGATCTGCGGCAGAAGCTCGTTCACACGGAGAACGATCTGCATCAGAACACCGCCAAGAGCCAGCGCGCTCCAGCCGAGGACAACAAAGCCCCAATGCAGCGGCGCCGAGAACAGCTCTTCCATGAACCAGAAAGCATGGCCCCATTCATTCAGGCCGACATTCGGCATGATCATGAACGGACCCACAACCGCGAGAAGATGCGGAAGCGAGACGCCAAATTTCCGGTACATCGGCA
>Ga0315336_1004635_pt1 | contig 15967 bp, 14 predicted proteins | sample ASW5metaG_FD_204512 | JGI IMG/M metagenome (GOLD analysis project Ga0315336, IMG submission 204512) | Ammonia-oxidizing marine archaeal communities from Monterey Bay, California, United States - ASW #5 | ecosystem: Environmental > Aquatic > Marine > Intertidal zone | place: USA: California...
TGGGTCGCGTCCGCGCTGGACCTCTCCGCCCAGGCCTCCATCCGGCGGCGACTGCCCGGCGATCAGGTGCTCTGGCTGGTGCTTGGCATGGTTTTGTTTCGCTACGAGCCAGTCCATGAAGTAGCGCGGCGCCTGAACATCTGCGCTCAGGGCCTGGCTTCTCACGACTTGCTGGCCAGAAGCGGTATACGGAGGCGCGCAAACGACTGGGCCGATCCGGTGGAGTGGCTGTTCCGCCAAACGGGTAGCCAGTGGGGTCGCGAGCGCTACGACGGCGATACCTGGCAGGGTCTGCACGTATTGGCTATCGATGGTGCCCTGCTGCGCATCCCGGATACTCCCGAACTTCGAGAGCATTTCGGCTCTGGCAATACACCCAATGATCGCCAAACGCCTTACCCCATGCTGCGACTGGTAGCGCTGATGAACGTGCGCTCGCACCTGATTCTGGATGCTCAGCTGAGTCCGCGCCAAAGCCGTCGCCCAGCTGTATCAGGCGCGCTGGGAAATCGAGCTGGGCTTCCGGGATATCAAGAGTTCTCTGCAACAGAATGCGATGACCCTGCGGAGCAAGGCCAAGGAGTTGATTTACCAGGAGGTCTGGGGGCTATTGCTGGCCTACAACATCATCCGCCGTGAAGCCGGTCAGGCGGCAGTCGCCCTTGGCCATGCGACATCTGCTTCAAGCCCGTGGCCCAATACATCGCTGTGCAATTGATCGTGATGGCTGCGACCAACCCGATTTCAGCAACAGGAAGGCGGTTGTCGGAGTTGAGGGCGGGAATCGGCGGACTGTTCCTGGACCACCGTCCGAGGCCATCAAGGCCAAGGACGGTGAAGATTTCCAAGACCCGCTACCCAGTGGATCGGAAGGCTGCTCCGCTTAAGTGAACAGCATTTACGCCAATAGGCGGGCTTTTCATTTGCCGGTATCCGACGGGGCTGGAATCAACCCTGACGACGGCGGAACAGCGGACGCTCATCGTCGGCTGCGGCCTGGTAGGTCACCGAAAAGTCCTTCAAGCCTTCCAGCGCGTCGACCGGGTCCCGATCGGCACGAATGGCGAATGCATCGAAGCCGCAGCGACGCATGTAGAACAGTTGGTCCCGCAGTACGTCGCCGATGGCGCGGATCTCGCCCTTGTAGCCGTAGCGCTCGCGCAAAAGACGGGCGCTGGAGTAGTGGCGGCCGTCGGTGAAGCTCGGGAAATTCAGCGCGATGACCTGGAAGTGCGCCAGGTCGTCCGCGATGTCCTCGACCTGCTCGTTGGCATCGAGCCAGACTCCGAGGCCGCCGTCGCGGGCTTTCAGCGCATGGGCGTGGTCCAGCCAGAGATGCAGCGGCACGATCAGGTCGTCACTGTTGCACAGGTCGTCGAGCGTCTGCTCCTTGGGCAGCAGGTGCCAGGTTTCATCGACCAGCTGATCGTTCTTAATGATTCGCTGCATAGACGCGCTCCTTGAAGGGATCAATGCCGATGCGGCGGAAAGTGTCGATGAACTGTTCATCTTCAGTACGCTGCTCCACGTAAACGCTGATGATCTTTTCGATTACATCTGGCATCGAGTCCTGAGCGAAGGATGGGCCGAGGATCTGGCCGAGGCTCGCGTCACGGCTGGAACTGCCGCCCAATGAAACCTGGTAGAACTCTGCACCTTTCTTGTCCACGCCCAGAATGCCGATATGGCCGACATGGTGGTGACCGCAGGCGTTCATGCACCCTGAGATGTTCAGGTCGATGTTGCCCAGGTCGAACAGGTAATCGAGGTTATCGAAGCGACGCTGGATGGATTCGGCGATCGGGATCGACTTGGCGTTGGCCAGCGAGCAGAAGTCGCCGCCGGGGCAGCAGATGATGTCGGTCAACAGACCGATGTTCGGTGTGGCCAGACCCAGCTCGCGCAGCTCGTGCCAGAGTTCGAACAGCTTGGCCTGCTCGACGTCGGCCAGGATCATGTTCTGCTCGTGGGAGTTGCGCACCTCGCCGAAACTGTAGCGATCGGCCAGATCGGCGATGGCGTCGAGCTGCTTGTCGGTGACGTCGCCGGGTGCCACGCCAGTGCTCTTCAGCGAGAGGGTGACTGCCGCATAGCCGGGCTTCTTGTGTGCGACCACGTTGCGTTGGCGCCAGCGGGCAAAGCCGGGATGCTCGGCATCGAGCTGGGCGAGGGCGGCGCCCTGGTCTTCCAGCACCTTGTATGCCGGGTCGACGAAGAACTTGCTGACACGCTGAACTTCAGCCTCGGTCAGCGTCGTCGGGCCGTCCTTCAGGTGCGCCCACTCGGCCTCGACGCGTTCGGCGAACACTTCTGGCGTGAGTGCCTTGACCAGGATCTTGATGCGGGCCTTGAACTTGTTGTCACGACGGCCATAGCGGTTGTAGACCCGCAGAATGGCGTCGAGATAGCTCAACAGGTGCTGCCAAGGCAGGAATTCGTTGATGAAGCTGCCGACGATGGGGGTGCGGCCCAGGCCGCCACCGACCGAAACGCGGAAGCCCAGCTCTCCGGTCTCGTTCTTCACAGCTTCCAGGCCGATATCGTGCACTTCAATCGCCGCGCGGTCGCTGACCGCGCCGTTGACGGCGATCTTGAACTTGCGCGGCAGGAAGGCGAATTCGGGGTGGAAAGTCGACCACTGGCGAATGATCTCGCACCACGGGCGTGGGTCGATCAGCTCGTCCTTGGCGACACCGGCGAACTGGTCGGTGGTGGTGTTGCGGATGCAGTTGCCGCTGGTCTGGATGGCGTGCATCTGCACGGTGGCCAGCTCGGCAAGAATCTCCGGCACGTCTTCCAGCTCGGGCCAGTTGAACTGCACGTTGGTCCGGGTGCTGATGTGTGCGTAGCCCTTGTCGTAATGACGTGCGATCTCGGCCAGCTTGCGCACCTGGGTGGAGGACAGCAGCCCGTAAGGCACGGCTACGCGCAGCATCGGCGCGTAGCGCTGGATGTACAGGCCATTCTGCAGACGCAGCGGGCGGAATTCTTCATCAGCGAGTTCGCCAGCCAGGAAGCGGCGGGTCTGGTCGCGGAACTGTCGGACCCGATCCTCGATGATGTGTTGGTCGTACTGATCGTAAACGTACATAAATGTCCTGTTTTCAGGCTGTCTACAGCATTCGCGCGCACGGCCGCGCACCCATTCAGGGAGGGCGGCACGATACCAGCTAGTGGTTATGCGCAAAAGTGATGTTTGGGAATATGTTTAGAACTAAACCAAGCGAAATGGACTTATAACCTACTGCCCTTGAGCAACGCACAACCGTGGTCTTAACTGCCTGAAAGAAGCTGTCGATATCATCGAACCCGCTAGAGGAGAACTTCCATGAGAAACGAACAGCGCGACAGTGTAGTGGACGCCGCGGCGATCTTCAGTCTGATCATGCTTGCGGTGGGCACCGCGATCTTCTGGGTCAGCCACCAGTAGTAAGGGCTCAGCCCCCAACCAGATAGAGCACCAGTTTCACCAATCCCAGAATCACCAGCACGAACAGAACGGTGAAACCCACGCCGAGAATGATGAAGTGGCTGGGTTTTCCATGGCTGAAATCCCGGGCTCTGTTCTTGCCGCTCTGTACGCCCAGCGCCGCAGCCAGGACGCTGCTCAGCATTTCGCGAAGCGTCAGGGTCTTTTCCTGATCGTCTTTCATCGGTTCTGACATGGCTGCCTCGGATCGCGGTTTCTCCGAGTCTAGCTGAGCGATCCATTCTCGCCGCATCGTTGCGGCGGGATCCGTCTACAGACTCTCTTTGAGCCAGTCCCAAAGCCCCAGCGAGAATCCCGGGAAAAGATTGATTCCCAGCGCTGACTTGAGCAGATACAGGATCACCAGCCCCAACAGCGCAGAGAACAGAAGGAACAGGGTTGCCAACGCAGCCTTGGCCATCAGCGAGAGATTTTGCTGGGGGCGCGTCAGGTTACGTTTGTTGCGCCCGGCGACGATTGCGAAGTAATAGCGGTCGCGCCACACCTTCACCGTACCGCGCAGATCGACGCGGTGTTTGACCCATGACCGCGCGCCGAACACCCCGCGCAATGCATTGAGCTGCTCTTCGCTGAAGGAGTCACGCAAATGCTCGGGTAGGCGCTGTTTCAAACCACGGATGAATGGGTCCTGGTCAACCGCCGCATCCGAGTAGGGTTTAGGGTAGGGCGTATGTTCTTCGTCTGCTTTGGGTGAGTTCATTGCGGGGGTCGCTCCGGAAAGCGCGTCAGAGCGCGGCGAGAGTAGTGTGCAATTGACTGAAGTTCGGGCGGCCTTCTGGCTGCTCGGACATGCACTGGTCCTGTAGCTCGAACAGAATGTGTCGGCGCGAGTCGTTTTCGAGGTCTGGGCAGCGTTGCAGCAACTCTTCCAGCAGGCAACCGAAAGCGCGCGTTTCGATGCGTTTCAGCGCTTGGCCAGTGGCACTGTCGGGCTCGAAGAACGAGGCAGCGCCGAAATCGCTGAGCAGGCATTCGCCCTTCGGGTCGACCAGCAGATTATGGGCGTACAGGTCGCCATGGAGGATGCCGCGCTCATGTAGGTGAGCGACTGCCGAGGCGGTGCCGCGGGCAATGCGTAGCGCCTGTTCCACGGTGAAGGTTCGAGCCTCGGCGTAGCAATCGCGCGTACAGCTGGCCAGCGAGGGCGGGCCAGCCAATGGCTGATACGCAGGTTCGACCAGATCCATCAGCAGCCCCGGTGTTTGCCCCGGCTGATCAGCCAGCGGCCCGGCAACATCGATCAGGTTTGCATGGGCGCCAGCGGATACGCAGGCGGCCATCTCACTGTGGGGCAGGCCGTCGCTGGTGACATGGCCCTTGAACAGCTTAGCGGCCATTTGCTTGGGCGACTGTCCGCTCGGCTGCCACGCGGCACGGTAGATGATGCCCGACGCCCCCTGGCCCAGTTGCTCGTGCAGGACGACCTGTTCGCGCGGGATCGCCGGTAGCGCATGGCGAGCGAGGCTCATCGCTTCGTTGGTATCGCTGAACGGGTTGCCGGCAGCGGCCAGCCAGCTGAGGCGTGGCAGTGTCAGCAACCAGGCGGGCAGCGCTGGCAGGTGGTTGGCGGCGATGCGCAGCAATTCGAGATTGACGCAATTGGCCAGCGTATCCGGCAGCGAAGACAGCTGGTTGCCTGCCAGCATCAGCTTTTGCAGGCGCCGGCAGTTGCCGATCTCATCAGGCAACGCCTGCAACTGATTGTCGGTGAGGATCAGCCAGCGCAACGCCGGCGGCAACGCGGTGGCGGGCAGATGGCGGATCTGGTTGGCCTTGAAGCCGATCATCTCCAGCTGCTCGCAGTCGCCAAGGCAACCCGGCACCTCGGTGAAGAGGTTGTCCGAGCAGAACAGAATGCGCAGCTTGTGCAGACGGGACAGGTCGGACGGCAGGCTGTTGAGTCGGTTGCCGGAGAGATTCAGTACTTCCAGCGTATCGGCGAGAGCGAAGATCGCCTCCGGAAAGCTCTTCAGGTCGGCCGAGAGATCGAGACGGCGGATTCCAGCCAGCTCGCCACGTTCCAGTTGTTCCAATGTGTGCATGCGGATTCGCGCTTTCCTTGCTGTATGAGGCCGGGCGGGCCGTCGATCGTATTGCGCTGGGACAGTGACCGGGGCTTGCGGGTTCAGGCGCCGCGATCAACACGTCGCTTGCGATCGAGCACCTGTTCGGCCCGCGCACGGAGCTGGCCGCACCCGCCGTCGATGTCCTGGCCGGCCGAGTTGCGTACCTTGGTCAACACGCCGCGGCTGTGCAGGTAACGCACGATCTGCACGATGCGTTCGCCATCGGGCCGCTGATATTCGTCGTCTTCCAGGCTGTTGTAGGGGATCAGGTTCATCACCGCATACTTGCCCTTGAGCAGCCGCAGGATGCCATCCATCTCATCCTTGTTGTCGTTGATGCCCTTGAGCAGTGTCCACTGGTACTGGATCGGGAATCCGGCCGCGCGGGCGTAGGCCTCGCCGAGCTCGATCAGTTCGTCGGGTGCGATCTGCGGCGCCCGCGGCAGCAGCGCCTGACGCAACGTCGCATCGGTGCTGTGCAGGGACAGGGCCAGCGCCGGCTTGACCCGCTGCTGCGGCAGACGCTCGAACACGCGCATATCGCCGACGCTGGAGAACACCAGATTCTTGTGGCCGATACCGCCGTCCGTGCCGAGCAGATCGATGGCCTCGAGCACATTGTCGAGATTGTGGGCGGGCTCGCCCATGCCCATGAACACCACCTTCTTCACCGGGCGGAAGCGCCGGGCGAGGGCGACCTGGGCGACGATCTCGGCACTGCCCAGCTGACGCAGCAGTCCGCTCTTGCCGGTCATGCAGAACACGCAGCCCACCGCGCAGCCGACCTGGCTGGACACGCACAGTCCGTCGCGCGGAAGCAACACGCTTTCCACCATTTGCCCGTCGGCCAGTTCCACCAGCAAGCGCGCCGAACCGTCGGCCGCTGGATGTTCGGAACGCAGCCGCGCCAGTCCGTCGATTTCGGCGCTCAGCGCCGGCAGCCCTGCGCGCACGCTCAGCGGCAGGAAGTCCTCAGCCTGTTGCTGGCGCCGGCCGACATCGAGCGGCAGGCCCTTGAGCCAGGCGCGGGTCATTCGCCCGATATGACGGGGCTTGGCGCCGATGTCGGCGAGGCGTTGCTGGAAGTCTGGGATTCGCATAGGGCGCGCATTCTATCCGGGGTCACGCGGTGAAGCGACGGCAGAACGGCACGATGCCGGCCAACAGGACGGCGAGCAGTGCAAAGGCCATGCCCAGCGAGCTGAAATGGGCGACTACGCCCATCATGGCCGGACCCGCGAGGACTCCGGCGAAACCGATGGTGGTCGCCACGGTGACGGCCAGTTGCACCGGCATGCCGTCCTGCCGGCTCAAGGACGAAATCAGCACCGGCGAGACGTTGGCGCAGCCCAGCCCGCACAATCCGTAACCGATCAGCGCCACGGCCCAGTGCTGGGCGGCCAGACTCAGGCCGATGCCGAACGCAGCGAGCAGACCACCAAAGGCGATGACGCGGGCCGTGCCGAGTGCATTCACCAGCGGGCCGCCAGCGAAGCGCGCAATGGTCACCATGAGGGCGAAGGCTGCGTAACCCAGGCCGCCCTTGGCCACTTCGAGGCCTTTCTCGCCGGTCAGGTAAAGCGCGCTCCAGTCCAGCACGGCGCCTTCGGCCAGATAGACGACAAAGCACATCAGGCCCACCAGCAGCACCACGCCTGTGGGCCGTACGAACGCGAAGCCGCCGCCCGGCGCACGATTCGGCAGAAAGCCGCGGGCCAGAACGAGATTCGCCGCAACGATCAGCCCGATCATCAGAAAGCTGCCGATCTCCGGCGCCAGGCCGAGGGTCAGCAGACCGGTGAGCATCAGTGCACCGCTGATGGCGCCAAGGCTGTACATGCCGTGGAAGTTCGACATCAGTCGGCGGCCGACCGCAGTCTCTACCAACACCGCCTGGATATTCATGATCACGTCGATGACGCCCAGACTGCCGCCAAAGCAGAACAGTGCCAGGGCCAGCAACAGCATCGAGTCGGTCAGGGCCATGCCGGCCAGAGACAACGCCAACAGCACGACGCTGCACAGCTGCACTGGACGGATGCCCCAGCGGCTCACCAGCACGCCGGACAGCGGCATCCAGGTCAGCGAGCCGATGCCGATGCAGAGCAGCAAAAGACCGAACACTGCATCGGTCATCTCGATGCGTTCGCGCACATAAGGCACCAGTGGCGCCCAGACGGACAGGCCGAAGCCGGCCATGAAGAAACCGCAACGGGTTGCGTTGCGCACGATAGGGGCGTCGATCTGAACGGTGTTGCGGACCGCAAGCATGGGCGGCATTCCTCGATGAATCGGGTTGGCGATGGGTTGAGTGCGCGGCGAGCCGCGTTTCACCACAGGGCCAGCAATCCGGTATCGAAGAGAAACAGCAGTCGGCTTCCCGCGGGCAGGCTTGAAGAGCAGGGGAGTGACGTGCTGAGCATGGAAGGAGGGCAGCTGTTGGATAGGTACACAGAGGATACACAACCCGGGCTACGGAACAACTCGAGCGCATGCCGGTACCATGGTGCGCCTCCCGCGTGGGGCACAACCGGCCCGATTCGACGGGTGCGCATGCTATTGTTGGCCGCTTTGCCGCCATGTGCGCTGCCGGAGCAGTCGATGAAGTTCATACACCAGCGCGAGCACCTCAACGAGGACGATATCGTCGTCATCGAATGCTCGCAGACCTGCAACATCCGCCTGATGAACGATGCCAATTTCCGCAGTTTCAAGAACGGCGGTCGGCACACTTACCATGGTGGGGCGTTCGATAAGTTCCCGGCGAAAATCGTCGTGCCGAGCACTGGCTTCTGGAACATCACCATCGATACGGTCACCCGCCGCCCGATCAGCGTGACGCGCAAACCGAACCTCAGTCACTCGATCAGGGTCATTCGACGGTCCCCCTCGCATCTGTAATTGCCCCATGGGCTGCGAGGCAATTCACAGGGAGCGATTTTTTGAACCGCAGTCAGCATCCGCACGCCATCAACAGCAGTCTGGACAAACACACGCCGGAGACGCGCATGAGCGATAGCCGTGGCGGAACTACCCGCGCGCATCTGGGCATGCTGTTCTGGGCACTTTTTGTCGGGTTGTCCTTTCCCGCGGTGGGTTTGCTCAGTGACGGGTTGCCGCCACTGTTGCTGACCGCCATGCGCTTCGGCATCGCGGCATTGGTCCTGGCGCCGCTGGCCTGGAGCCAGAGCGAGGGGCGACCGCATTGGCGCACGCTACTGCTGTACGCCGCCATGGGGCTATGCCTGGCAGGCTTTTTCGGCACCATGTTTTGGGCGGCTCATCGGGTCAGTGCATTGTCGATGGCGACGCTGTTCGTCAGCGTGCCGCTGCTGGCTTACTGCCTGGGCCGTGGCCTCGGCGTCGAGCAGCCTGCCGGGCGTCTGCTGGCTATCCTGGCGCTTGGCGCGAGCGGGGCGCTTGGACTGGCATGGGCCGAGAACGGCGGCGATTTCTCCAGCATGCAGCTTGGCCTGGGCGAGCTGGGGTTTTTCTTCGGCTGCGTCGCTTCGGCGTTGTACCCGGTGCTCAGCAAATGGGGACTGGCGAACGGCACTTTGCCGCGGCAGGCGGGTTTGCGCACCTTCTGGAGCCTCATCGCCGGCGCGTTGCTGATAGGCCTGATGGGCTTGATCTGGGAAACGCCGGTCACGCTGCTGCGCATGAATCTGCTGGATCTGCTGCTGGTGACCTACCTCGGCGTGTTCTCCAGCGCCATGACCTTCTTCCTGCAGCAGCGAGCGACGTCCGTTCTCACGCCTGGTGCGGTCACGGCCTACAGCTATCTGGTGCCCTTCGTCTCGATGTTGCTGCTGTTCTTCGATCAGCCAGCACGCATGGGCGTGCACTGGTTGCCCGGTAGCCTGTTGGTCGTGCTCGCCATTGGCCTGTTGCTACGTCGCGACCGCCAGCCATAGGGCTTGCAGCCTGTCATTCGCCTAGCAGTGCGCGGGTATGTGCGATCGCCTGCCGCTCGCGTTCGGTCCAGCTGCCGCCAACCTCGACGAAGGGCTGGTCCCGCTGCACCAGCCAGCTGCGGCATGCCTGAAAGAAGTCCATCCGTTCGCTGAGATCAGGCTGACAGCGCTGGCCGTCGGCATGCCACTCGATACCCCCGGGCGAGAGCAACAGGTGCTGGTGGTAATCCCGCGCCAGCAGCTCGTCCTCGAGCCAGACGGGGCAGTCGCCAAAGAGCGTGCGACTCCAGAGCATGTTGCTCAGCAGATGGGTGTCGAGAATCAACAGGTGCGGCGCGCGAGCGCGCTCTGCATCCTCCCAGGCCAACTGACCGCGGGCGATGGTCGGGATGTCGACAAGCGTCGTGTCGCGTTGCGTCTGTTCGATGTAATGGCGAACGTATTCGCCCACCATCGCTCCGCCAAACGCACTCAGCAGCCGCCCAGCGAGCCAGCTTTTGCCGGTGGACTCCGGCCCGGTTAGCACCAGCACCTTCATCGCGTCGCCACCAGCGCCGTGCGCCACTCTCGCAGCCCCATGACCGCGAGCCCGGTGAACAGCGCGTAGAGGCCGGCCGTCAGCCAGTAGCCTTGATAGCTGAAGAAACCGATGAACAGCACATCCACGACGACCCACAAAATCCAGCACTGCAGTCGCTTGAGCGCCATCCACAGCTGTGCGAGCAGGCTGAATGCGGTGAGGGTGGCGTCGATCCAGGGAAATGCAGCCTCGGTGAAGCTCGCCATGGCGCTGCCGAGCAGCAGGCTGACAAGCACCGCGCAGGCGATGCCGATAGCTACCTCGCGCGGGCTGCCTCGGGTTACGGGCCTACCGTGTTCGCCTGTGGCACCTTGCGTCCAGGCCCACCAGCCGTAGAGCTGCATCGCGGCGAAAACGCTATGCAGCAGCACCTGTGAATACAGCTGGGCCTGGAAGAAAAACCAGGCATACAGCGACACCATGCCCAGCCCGATCGGCCAGCACCACGGGTTCTGACGTACCGTCAGCCATACGGCGATCACGCCGAGTAGCGAGGCGATCAGTTCGAGTGCAGACATGGCGTAAGACCAGCTTTGCGAAAGAGGGCGCGATCATAGCGGACGTCGCCGCCTAGGACTGCACGTGTTGCGCCGCTTGATGATTGAACGCCTCCTGTATCCACTGGTCATGGTTGAAGCAAGGGCGCAGCGGGAGGCTCGCCGAAGTTGAACCAAGCCCCCGAGGAGAGGAGATGCTCCTGAGTGACCCTGGCAATGGCCGGTAGTCGCGGCGGCTTGCGGATATCGGACGGCTTATGAGTGATGCCGGAGCGCGGCACGGCAAGAATCGCAATATTCAATTTCTACGTGGGCTGGCAATCATGATGGTGCTGCTGGCCCATGCCTCGGTGATGCTGGTCGGCACGCAGGCGCAGTGGTGGGACGGCTTGCTAAAGCATTTCCTGCCTGGTGTCGGGGTCGATCTGTTCTTTCTTATTTCCGGCTACCTGATGGGCGCGACCTTTCTGCGCAAGCAGCAGGGCTTCGAAGCCGAGTCGGTGTATGCCTTCTACAAGAAACGCATTCGCCGCGTGCTACTGCCGACCTGGTTCTGGGCGGCTGTGGTACTGCTATTCAGCCTCATCGAGCCACCGCGTGGTGCGCCGGGCTACTCGCTGGATACGCTGCTCGGTGTGACGGTGAGCGCCGCGTTCTTCCTCGCCAATGTCTTCAACGGACTGCACGAGACGGATTTCGGCTATTTCTGGTCGATCGCTCTGGAGGTGCAATTCTACCTGCTGTTCCCGCTGCTGCTCTTGCTGCGCCGGGCGTTCTGGCCTGCGGTGATCGGTATCGTGCTCTGGTTCAGCTTCGCCAATCCTTTCGCGCCCGAGTGGCTGTTTCGGGCGAACGGCCTGTTCATGGGGCTGCTGCTATGGAAGCTGTCGTCGCTGGATCAGTTTCGTGTCGTCGAGCGCGACATCGAGGCGATGACCGCTACCAGCAAAGTGCTGCTGATCGGTCTGGCGGTGGTTTCGGCGAGCATTCTGGCTATCGCCCTGGAACCGCTTGCCTCGTTCCGCTGGGCGGCGGCGACACTGGTGCTGGCCGTTCCATTCATGCTGGCGGTCTGTTCCAGCGAGGCGATTTTCGGCGCCGTGTCGCGTCCGTTGGAGGCAGTCGGGCAGCTGTCGTTCTCGCTGTACCTGTGCCATATCCCGGTCTGGCTGCTGTGCATGATTTGGCTCGACGAGCAGCCGCTACTGCCGCGCGTGATGGTTTGCGTGACGATGTCGCTGATCGTCGCAGGCCTGAGCTATCGCTATATCGAACGGCCGTTGATGGCGGGCGGGAAGCCAGCGGCAGCCACCGGAGAAGGGACGACTGTGGGTCCAATAGCCGCCGTCCGCGCAGGGCGAGGCGGCTAGATAGGCGTTACTCGTCCTCGCCGCCGATGGCGTTGAGGCACTGCAGGCGATGCGGGCCTTCCAGCAGCCAGCTTTCGCCATCTGGCTGAAGTTGGGCCTCCATGATCTGGTTATAGCTGAACTGCCATTGGCGACGCGTGCGGCCGTCGACCAGATCGATGGTCAGCAGGATGTCTTCACTGGCGAATGGCTGATTGGCTTCGGCCGCGGCGTCGGCATCGTCGAGCAGCGCCTCGTTCAGCGCGAACTGCCAGGCATGCAGGTCGTCGATGATCAGCATGTCGGCGGTTTCGAGTTCGTCGATCAGCAGCGGTGTTTCGGATGACATGGTGCAAGCTCCATTGAGCGGAACGACGGCGGGCGCTCAAAGGCGCCCGCCGCGGGATCAGTTGTCGTAGCCCAGGTTGGGCATCAGCCAGCGTTCGCTGACGGCGATGTCTTCGCCCTTGCGCTTGCTGTAGCTTTCCACCTGGTCCTTGTCGATCTTGCCGACGGCGAAATACTGCGCCTCGGGGTGGGCGAAGTACCAGCCGCTGACGGCGGCGGTGGGCAGCATGGCGTAGTGCTCGGTGAGCGTGACCTGGCTGACGCCGTCGGCATCGAGCAACTGGAACAGCGTGCCTTTCTCGGTATGGTCCGGGCAGGCCGGGTAGCCGGGGGCAGGGCGGATGCCCTTGTACTGTTCCTTGATCAGTTCCTCGTTGCTCAACTGTTCGTCCCTGGCGTAGCCCCAGTACTGCTTGCGCACCCGCTCGTGCAGCCATTCGGCGCAGGCCTCGGCCAGCCGGTCGGCGAGGGCCTTGACCATGATCGAGCTGTAGTCGTCGCCCTTGTCCTGGTAGGCCCTGGCCAGCTCCTCGGCGCCGATGCCGGCGGTGCAGATGAAACCGCCCACATAGTCGGTGACGCCACTGTCCTTCGGCGCGACGAAGTCGGCCAGCGACAGGTTGGGCTTGGCGTCCGGCTTGATGATCTGCTGGCGCAGGTGGTGCAGGGTGGCCAGCGTCTCGCCGTGCTCGCCGTAGACTTCCAGGTCGTCGTCCTGCACCTGGTTGGCGGGCCAGAAGCCGAACACGGCGCGGGCGCGGATCAGCTTCTCGTCGATGAGTTTCTTCAGCATCGCCTGGGCGTCGTTGAACAGCGACGTGGCGGCTTCGCCGACCACTTCGTCCTCGAGGATGCGCGGGTACTTGCCGGCCAGGTCCCAGGCGATGAAAAAGGGCGTCCAATCGATATAGTCGACCAGCGTGCGCAGGTCGATGTCCTCCAGCACCTGGCGGCCGGTGAAGGTCGGTGCGACCGGCAGGTAGTTCGCCCAGTCGAACCGCGGCTTGTTGGCCACCGCCTGCTCGTAGCTCAGGCGTTCGGTGCGCGCGCTGCGGTTGGCGGTGCGCTCGCGGATCACGGCGTATTCCTCGCGGGTCTTGGTGATGAACGCCGGCTTGAGCTCGCGCGACAGCAGGGTGGTCGCCACGCCGACCGCGCGCGAGGCGTCGGTGACGTAGACCACCGCGTCGTTGCTGTACTGCGGGTCGATCTTCACCGCGGTATGCGCCTTGGAGGTGGTGGCGCCGCCGATCATCAGCGGCAGGTTGAAGCCCTGGCGCTGCATTTCCCGGGCGACGTGGACCATCTCGTCCAGTGACGGGGTGATCAGCCCGGACAGGCCGATGATGTCGCACTTCTCGGCAACGGCGGTCTGCAGGATCTTCTCCGCCGGCACCATCACGCCCATGTCGACCACGTCGTAGCCGTTGCAGCCGAGCACCACGCCGACGATGTTCTTGCCGATATCGTGCACATCGCCTTTTACGGTAGCCATGAGGATCTTGCCCTTGGCTTCGGGCTTGTCGCCTTTTTCCGCCTCGATGAAGGGGATCAGGTGGGCCACCGCCTGCTTCATCACCCGCGCGGATTTCACCACCTGCGGCAGGAACATCTTGCCGGCGCCGAACAGGTCGCCGACCACGTTCATGCCGCTCATCAGCGGGCCTTCGATGACCTCGATGGGGCGCGCGCACTGCTGGCGGCATTCCTCGGTGTCCTCGACGATGAAGGCGGTGATGCCCTTGACCAGTGCATGCTCCAGGCGCTTGTCGACGGGCAGCGAACGCCATTCCTCGTTTTCCACTTCCTTGGCCGCGCCATCGCCCCGGTAGTTGTCGGCGATGGCCAGCAGCGCCTCGGTACCGTTCGGGGTGCGATTGAGGATCACGTCCTCGACCGCGTCGCGCAGCTCCTTGGGAATCTCGTCGTAGATTTCCAGCTGGCCGGCGTTGACGATGCCCATGGTCAGGCCGTTCTGGATGGCGTAGTAGAGGAACACCGAGTGGATCGCCTCGCGCACCGGGTTGTTGCCGCGGAACGAGAAGGACACGTTGGACACGCCGCCCGAGCTCAGCGCGTAGGGCAGGTGGTCGCGGATATAGGCGCAGGCCTCGATGAAGTCGACCGCGTAGTTGTTGTGCTCCTCGATCCCCGTCGCAACGGCGAAGATGTTCGGGTCGAAAATGATGTCTTCCGGCGGGAAGCCCACCTCGTCGACCAGGATGTCGTAGCTGCGCTGGCAGATCTCGCGCTTGCGCGCGGCGGTATCGGCCTGGCCCACTTCGTCGAAGGCCATCACCACCACGGCGGCGCCGTAGCGCTTGCACAGGTGGGCATGGTGCTTGAACTGCTCGATGCCTTCCTTCATGGAGATGGAGTTGACGATGCCCTTGCCCTGGATGCACTTCAGGCCCGCTTCGATCACCTCCCACTTGGAGGAGTCGATCATGATCGGCACGCGGGAGATGTCCGGTTCGCCGGCGATCAGGTTGAGGAACTTCACCATCGCCGCCTTGGAGTCGAGCATGCCCTCGTCCATGTTGATGTCGATCACTTGGGCGCCGGCTTCCACCTGCTGCAGGGCCACTTCCAGGGCCTCGGTGTAGTTCTCCTCGCGGATCAGCCGGGCGAACCTGGCGCTGCCTGTGATGTTGGTGCGTTCGCCGACGTTGACGAACAGCGACTGGCGATCGATGGTGAACGGTTCCAGTCCCGACAGGCGGCAGGCCCTGGGGATCTCCGGGATCGCGCGCGGCGGGTACTTGGCCACGGCTTCGGCGATGGCCTGGATGTGCGCCGGCGTAGTGCCGCAGCAGCCGCCGATGATGTTGAGAAAGCCTGCGGCGGCGAATTCCTCGACCACCGTGGCCATTTCCGCCGGGGTCTCGTCGTATTCGCCGAAGGCATTGGGCAGGCCGGCGTTGGGGTGGGCCGAGACATGGGTGTCGGCCTTGTTCGACAGTTCTTCCAGATAGGGACGCAGGTCGGAGGCGCCCAGGGCGCAGTTCAGGCCGACGGAAATCGGCTTGGCGTGGCGTACGGAGTTCCAGAAAGCCTCGGTGGTCTGTCCGGACAGGGTGCGGCCGGAGGCGTCGGTGATGGTGCCGGAGATCATGATCGGAAGCGTGACGCCGTCTTCCTCGAACACTTGCTGCACGGCGAAGATCGCCGCCTTGGCGTTGAGGGTGTCGAAGATGGTCTCGATCAGGATCAGGTCGGCGCCACCCTCGAGCAGCCCGCGGGTGGCCTCGGTATAGTTCTCCACCAGTTCGTCGAAGGTGACGTTGCGGTAGCCGGGGTCGTTGACGTCCGGGGAAATCGAGCAGGTGCGGCTGGTCGGGCCGAGGACGCCGGCGACGAAGCGGGGGCGATCCGGCGTTTCCAGGGTCTTGGCGTCGCAGACCTCGCGGGCCACGCGGGCACCGGCGACGTTCAGCTCGTAGACCAGCGACTCCATGCCGTAATCGGCCTGCGACACCTGGGTGGCGTTGAAGGTATTGGTTTCCAGAATGTCGGCGCCGGCATCCAGATAAGCCTTCTCGATGGCGGCGATGATCTGTGGCTGGGTCAGCAGCAGCAGGTCGTTGTTGCCCTTGACGTCGCTCGGCCAGTCGGCGAAGCGCTCGCCGCGGTAGTCGGACTCCTCCAGCCTGTAGCTCTGGATCATGGTGCCCATGCCGCCGTCGAGAATCAGGATGCGCTCTTTGAGCGCTTGCTGAA
>Ga0315336_1004636_pt1 | contig 15962 bp, 8 predicted proteins | sample ASW5metaG_FD_204512 | JGI IMG/M metagenome (GOLD analysis project Ga0315336, IMG submission 204512) | Ammonia-oxidizing marine archaeal communities from Monterey Bay, California, United States - ASW #5 | ecosystem: Environmental > Aquatic > Marine > Intertidal zone | place: USA: California...
CTCAAATTTATCGACCGCCCGCATCAAACCGGCGTTGCCTTCCTGGATCAGATCCAAAAAGCTCAAGCCCCGGTTGCGGTACTTCTTGGCAATCGAGACCACCAAACGCAAGTTGCCCTCGGACAGGCCCCGTTTGGCGCGCTGATAATTGGAGTAGATGTCCTTTAAGTAAGAGACCCTATTTCGCAGACTTGTCGGCGATTCCTGAGTCACACGAAGGACATTGCGATACTCGACGACCAACTCGCTGTATTCAGAATCAGCCCGGCGATTTTTCTTCAGCCGACTCATCTGTGCTTGCAGCTCATCGATCCGCTCGCTGAAGTCCTGCAAGGTACCGATCATCGATTCGATGCGCTGAGTGCGTAGTCCCAGCTCCTCGATCAGCATCACGGCACGTCGCCGACGCAGGGCCAGACGGGCCCAAGCCTCGCGACGCATCGACATGCGTACCGACTTGCTAGTCGCAGTCCGATAATCCTCCTCGTTGCGTTCCAGCAGGATTTCCAAGGTCCGCAAATTGTGGGGCAGACGCCCGAGAATCTGCTCTTTTTCCAGCCGATCGGTGACCGACACCTGAATGGTTCGATCGAACGGCAATTCGCCGCGATTCACTCGGCTGAGAATCTTGTAAGCTGCCCGGATTACATGATCGCAGGCCAGCAGCCTTCTTCGGAAGGCGGTACGAGTTTTTTCGATGCGGCGGGCGAGATTGATTTCCTCCTGCCGCGTCAGCAGCGGGATTTCACCCATCTGAGTCAGATACATCCTAACCGGATCGTCCGACCACGACTCGATATCCGGAGTTTCCTCCTCGAGATCGGGCGGTGAATCGTCCTTCGGACCGACGTTTAGTTCGATGGCTACAGGGCCGTCCGAGTCGTCATCGCTCACGCCGGTTAGATTCTTCGAGTCGAGTGCCGTTTCCACATCGGCAACGGCAGTCCCTTCATCGAGTTCATGGTCCACAAGTGTGTCGAACAAGGTCAACGCTCCTCAGCAACGTGGTGATTTCAGTACTTCAGTTGATGGTCGCAAACGGAAGCAGCCGCTGCGACATAAGTGAGTCGGGCTCTGGCGAACCCCGATCTCGTGTATCGTTCAAGCAATCGCGAAAAAAAGGAACTTGATCGAGCGCCCGATCCGAAAAGTTCAACACCGCGCAAGGGCCCGAGGGCCAATGCGAGCGACCGAGGCAGCATGCCACCAGTCGATCGGAATCGGGAAAGTCTGTGAACCTTGTTTTGCAAGCGATTGCCCCAAATCTTCTGGCGAAAGACTTCTAATTCTAACACCAAGACTTCAGTTGGAATTGAACTTCGGCCATTTGGAAGGAGATTACGTTTACGAAGAAAACGACACCGCTCGCTTTCTTTTACCTAGACCGCACAGATCCAGTCCTTCCCTATCGCAGGTATCCTGCCGTTCCGAAGGAATCGGTCTCCTTCAGTTAGTGACAGCCATTGTTAGCCCGAATTGGCTGACTCCCGGCCAATCCATACCAAGCATGGCAAGAGAACGACGCAACTGCCCCAAGGCAGGAAATCCCTACGCTCCCACCTCGACAAAGATTCTTATCTACCCCGGATACAGTCGCTTCTGTCAGAGAGGATCTGCCGTTCAGGCTCGGGGCCGCTTCGCCAGACCTGCACCTGAGCCGAGGGCGTAAATCCGTCGGCGCCGCAGGGGAAGGTGGGGAGCAATGGCCAAGACATGCCACAAATTCTTGTGTGCGTCTGATCTCTGCGACTATTTGGAGGGGGGAGAGAACCTACACTGGTTTCAGCCTTCTAATTTTATTCACCCCTACGGCCGGGTCCATAGAAAAAATTGGGAAAACTCGGGCTTAATCGTGGCCACCGAGAACCAAGTGGCGGCACGGAAGCCACCGCGTGCTTCGGTTTCTGCGGGAATCTGTTGGCCAACAGAAACGCCATAGATCCTTGTTTTCAAAGCAGTTAGGGCTTTTCTGGGGAGTCAGTTCAGGTATTCGGATTGAGCAGGGCCGGGAATTGGGGTCCAGGAGGACGACAATCTGCTGCCCGTCGAAAGGTGTCGGACTTCAAGCGATTCTTTGTCAACCACGACCAGCAGACACCTAGTCAGGCTATGCGCCTGAGCAATATAGACGTGCTGAGTCTCGGCCAGCTGCCACCGATTCCACCGATCCAGTCCAGGATGCTCGCCCAAGATCCATACCAGTCGCGGATCATCTTTCTTGATCTTTTTCAGATCTCGACAGGCACCGCATAGGCCATCCTGGAGTGAGGCTTTGCTCACCTGCTGCTGACAGTGCAAACAGCCAGAAAACTGGTCCAATAGGGCTGGTTCGCCACTGACAGGGCAAACGGTTGTATGTGCTCTGAGCACCTGTTTACCCGTTACTTGGCATTCGACGAGGTCCTGCTTCAGCACGCGTTGCCCAGATTGCTGGCAGATCGCGATCTGGTCGTAGGCATCGATCCGTCCATCGTCGGTAGCCGCCAGACGATATGTCGCTGTGCCAGAGTGCCGAGCCACGAAAGGCTGCGGCTGGATCAACTTGGCCCAGCCGGAAAAGGACAGACACTCGGTCGAATTGCCAATTTCAAATTCGAGCTGACCACTGACATGCTTAATCCATACCAGTGTTGCCATCAGCGGTTCGACGGTGACCACCGCGGGATTTCGCACGGTGGTGGCCTTCGCACCGATTCGACGGCCTGCAGCGATCAGCGTGTCGAGGGTGGCGTCTTCAATTCGAGGGGGCGATTTGGTTATCGGCTCAGTATCGAGCAATCCCAACTCTTGAATCTGCTGATCGGTCGCCGAAGAACCGTCGTGGGCTACGAACAGGTGTTTCACGCTCGTCTGGCCTTTATCTTCCGAAGCGTAGCTCAGGCGCAGGAACGGATAGTCTACTAGCTGACAGCCGCCCAGATGAAGCTGTCCCCCTTCAACGGTGTAGGCAGAGAACAGGGAGGCAGCGATGTCTTTCACTGAAGTTGGCTGCTCCCGCGGACGTGAGTGGACGGCCGGCCCACAGCTGCGTAATCGGTTGATCAACCACCTTCCAAAACGGCTGTCCAAGTCGATCGATTCCAGTTCTCCGCTGGAATCGAAATCTTGCACCGCCAACCGTAACTCGGAACGGCCATCGAACGAAGCTTGATCGGCAGAATCGAGTTTCAGCCGACCGATCCCGTCCTCAAAACTCAAATCAGACCCGATCTGCGCAACGGCCCAGGTAACGAACGTGGCGATGTCGTCGCAGTAATCTGATTCGGGAACGATCGGTTCTGTGGAAGAAGTACTGCTCACTTGTAATCGGTACGGAGGCTCAGAGGGAACAAGCTCGGTTCGACGGAAGGCAAATACCCTGGTAGAGCTTACTTATCAGGGCGAGTGCGCTAAAGCTTTCCATTCTTGCCAAGATCGTTCCTTCTGCGAAGGCCTAGTCGGCTAGCTTTTTCAGAACGTAGACCACATCCTCAGAGTCGGGCCCGATATCGAGGGGCTGATCGATGTCGTAACCAAAGTCGTAGACAGAAGTTATCTCGAATTCGTTGACCTTGCCCAGCAGCGATTCCATTTGCTTGGCCGTGTAGGTCCGGAAGTCTATCTGGTCTGTAATTCGAAACTGCTTGCTGGGTGTGTAGACGTCAAAGCTCATGCCGACCGATTCTTGCCGCCTCCGCTGATCGTTCTGGATGACCCACAGGCGTGACAGAACGGCCAGATTCCCTCGACGTGCCGACCAGCTTTCCTCTTGCATCGGTTCCACGACCGTCGGAGTCAGGTGCAGACCCAGTACGTAAATTCCACCTGGTCGCAACGATTGGGCCACACACCGAAGGTGCTTTCTTGCTTGCGATTCTGTCGCCAGATGCCGAAAGCTGTTGATGGTGTTGAAAGCGGCGTCAACGGGCTTCGGGGTGATGAACTCCGTCATGTCGCCCACGACCGCCGACGCTGCATGTCCGCTCCGCAGCAGCCGATCGTTGCAGTAGTCCACCGCGCTGGGGTTCAGATCGACTCCGCTCACCTCGAATCCGGCGGCGGCTAGCTTCGCCATCAATCGGCCGGTGCCGCAAGCAGGTTCGAACAAGCGCTTTACCTGACCGCGAGCATGTTTTTCAAAACAGGCCAGTAAGAAATCGAATTCTGCTTTCCAGTCAGAGCCGTATACCAGGTCATAGTATTTGGGGTAGTCATACAGGTTGCCTTCAATCGTTTCGAGCATGCGATCGCGTGTTGCCCCGTTCTGGTTTCAAGTAGCGTTAGAGGAAGAGTGCGGATTCGGTTTTGGGTCTATGTACCGTCCGCATACGGATTCAGCGAAATCTTCTTCTTAATCTCCGCTTTGAGCCGTTCCAGCACCGACTGTTTGTCGGTGTTGTCAAGAATCTGCGTGATCACTTGCTTCGGTGCCTGGTCGCCCCAACTGGCGCCATGTTGGAAATAGTGTCGAGCTGCCTGCCCGACGATGTAAGAGCCATACCCTGCAGCAGCGCCTTGCGGCAAGGCGGTGGCGATGGTGCCGTAGCCGACGGTCAGGGCTTTGAAAATCGAGGAGGCGTAGCTAACCGCTGCTTCGCTGAGCATTACCCAGCCGGCGGCTTGGAGAATCGAGGCGACCAGTGCCTTGGCGTTCGACGTAGTCATGGCGATTCCGTAGACTCGGCCCAGGTTGACCACCATCGTGGCATCGACTGCCGTGCCCCCCAGCACGTCGACAGCTGGCACCGGATTGAGCGCCACGGCCAAGGACTTCATCACCACATAGCTCCAAATCGTGTTGGCTGCCTTTTCTTCGCGCATTCTCACTCGTAGCGACGCCATGCGATCGCCCTTGTCGGCAGCAAACATCACTGCGTTCAGCGCCACCAGCGACTTGCCTTCGGCATCTAGCAGTTCCAGCAGGCGTGTCTGCAACTTCGCTACTTCTGCTGGAGGTTTTCTCCACTCGCTGCTCGCCTCCCCGTTGGCCGACTCAATCACATATTCAACTTCGCGCGGATCGGCCTTGGTCGTGATCACGTTCGCGGGATCGACCACCGCCGCTAGTCGCGGACCGCGAAATAGTCTCACCAGATCTTCAAGCTCTTCGGGTCGGTAGAGATCGGCCTTGTTCACAACCAAGATAATTGGCTTGTGACTGGCGGCTAGCTCGACCAACGCGGAGTACTCGGTTTCGTTGAGATCGGAGTCGGTGACGAACAGCACCAAATCGGCGCGGGCCGCGGCGGCACGGGCCATCTCGGCACGCTGCGCTCCATCCACTTCGTTTAGGCCGGGCGTGTCGACTAGCACCACTTGCGACTGGGCGAATCCTGGCACGCAATAGCCGACGCCATCCCAAGGGACGTGCCAAACGTCTTTGGTCCAGCCGCCTCGCACGTCCACCTGGGTCAGCTGGTCGCCCACCAAGGCGTTGATCAGTGCCGACTTGCCTGTGCTGATTTCTCCGAAGACGACTATCTCAACGCGTCCCGATTGCAGCTTCTCCGACATCCGCTCCATTTCGTCCAGATCGTGTTGCAGCTGTTGCCTTTCTTCGTCGCTGCAGCCAGCGAATTGGTCGATCACCCGACGTACCGCTCCCAGAGCCGATTGATAGTCGGCGTCAGTGCGATCGACACCGTCTCCGAGCCCATTGTCTAAGGAGGAATCCATATCGGTCATGGTTGCTCCTCCGGCGGGAGCTCTGAGGCGAGATTCTGTCGTCCGGCTGTAATCAGGCGCCGCAACGATTCAGGACGAGTCAGTTGTTGCCATTGTTCTCGGGCCATTTCTGAGAGTGCACCCTCTGGAGGTTTGATTTCCTGGTGAAAGTATTCGATGAACACGTTGCCGATCCACCGCGTGACAATTGCCTGGACGATTCCTTGCAAGAGGCCGCCGACCAGCGTTCCGATGCCGGGAACCGTTTTGAGCAGGCTAGCGATCGCTCCCGCCACGGCAGGCGCGGTTGCGGTGGCACCGACCATGGCTACCAAGTTCTTGCCCAACTGTTCAAGCAGTTTGACCACGGTGTCGGCATCGAGCGGTTGTTTGTACAGGTGTGCCAGTTCCAGCACCATCTTCACGGTAATCGCGCTGCCGCCGGCGATGTCGAGGATCGGGATCGGGTTGACCCCGGCCGCGCTACCCGCTGCCCACATGTGACGGCTGACAATCTCATCGGCTCGGGCATCGAGCGTGGCGCGAACTCGTCTCTTCGCTTCGTCCATCAGACCGCGCGATTGAAGCAACAGATTCGCCAGCAGCAAATCGGGACCATCCTGCTTCATGACTTCCAGCATGCGGAAGGCGAGCGACTGGACGTCGGCCGGTAGCTCAACTTGCTCTTCGTGCTCCTGTCCCTCAGGCGAGACGCGCATGCGATGCCGCTCTACGGAGCACGCCCGCACGGCCAGGATGTCGGCAGGGGCGATCTTCGGCATCTGCTTGGCAATCTGATCCAGCAAGTCTTGCTGCTGCTCTGTGTCGTACCAGTCTTCCTTGTTCAAGCAAACCAAGACCCGTTTCTCCATGGCAAACAAAACTTCTACCAGCTCGAGCTCATAAGCCTTCAAAGGACCATCCACAACCAACAGGACCAGATCGGCATTTTCCGCGACTGCTGCCGCGACCGACGCCCGGCCTTCTCCCCGCACCTCCCCCAACCCGGGCGTATCAACCAGCACTACCGCACTAGCCCCCGGCCAGGGAATCTCGCTTCGTTGCGCGGTCGTTCCGCCCGCCACGTCCGAGGCGAAAACATCACGCCCAGCCAGCGCGTTGAGCAACGTGGACTTGCCACTAGAGATCGTTCCAAAAGCTACGATCTCCAAACGGTGTTGCTCGTCCTTTTGTTCCAGCTCCGCCAAGCCGCGCTGAATCTCTTCGGTCAACTCCGTGGAGGCACCTTCGGTTTGCAGGAACTCTCGGCCGGAAGCCAGATTGTCACGCAGCTCGGCCTGTTTCTGGGCCAGCGACATTTCGCTCGGGTTCTGTGCTCGCCGCTCGATGTGCCGACGTTTGCCCAGCGAATTTTTCAGCAGTCGTGCCAGTCCCCAGATCGACAACCCGCCTAGGATCACCACTCCGACGGCGACTGCCCCAACATAATAATTGGCCCACTGCGGATGTTTTTCCTGCAGCCGATCGTAGCGATCGACCGCCGTCGGCAACCAGACTGCCAGCGCATATCCAACCACCGCAAGATAAGCGATCAGCAGCCAGCCAAACCGTCGGGGAAACCAAGCCATGGGGTAACTCGTAAGAACAAATCTCGTAAGTGTTCTTCGCCGGCAGCCGCCGTATCTTGCCAGCGTTCGGCCAGTCAACGACCGATTCTATCATAGTTGCCCGAGACGGAGGTCCCCAGGTTCGTTCTAGTCGTTGTAAAAAATGGGCCAGCTTCCCCAAGAATCAGCAGTCAGAAATCCACCTTCCGCCTTACGTAGTTTTGTCCGGAATACGGGAATCGCGTTTTAGTGGACAAAACCCCAAAGTTCTGTCCCGAGCCGTTTGCCATCGAGACCAAAAATCTCGAGTCGCGGCGTTCACACGAGGGACAAAACCCACCGAGTTTAGGACTTCAGCGACCCCATTGTTTCTCTTGTCGTCTGCTGATTCTGTCCACCCCCAGTGCCAATGCAGTCCTCATTTTTCGACAAACGAGAGCATCACCAGGGACAAAATTCACGCGAGTTTTGACCCTCCCACCTGCAGCCGAGCACGATATGGGGACAAAACAAAATACCACCGGGGACTGGCCAATTATCGCGGAGTCAGGGCAGCACAAGGTGCTGTCCGTTTCCTGGGTGCGACTCTGAATCGAATCTAAACCAAGTTTTCAAAGAACGTGCGCAACAAGGTGCCCCAATATTATCACGATTGCCGCGTTACGAATCCACGATGTTTCTTGGCCACCTGGGAGGTGTCCCTGGCCGAGGCACCGAGACACGCAAGGGATTGCCAACCACGAGAGAAACGAAAAACGCTTGGCGCAGCCCGTAGATAACGCTAATCTGTACACGCGTATACATGCCGTTGGTCTGTTCTCTGTTTCAATTCGCGTACTGACCAAGGAGAATTGTCCATGTCCGCCGCCCTTGAGTTAACACCTTCAATGACTCCAACCGTGAAGATCGACGACGTTCGCCAGGTTGTTCGCCGCCATTGGGGGTTCGATTCATTTCGGCCCTTGCAGCAGGAGGCGATTGAGAGTGTGCTTGCGGGGCGCGACTCGGTGGTGGTGCTGCCTACCGGCGGCGGCAAGAGTCTTTGCTTTCAAGCGCCCGCGGTTTGCATGAACGGCGTGGCGGTGGTTGTCTCGCCGTTGATCTCCTTGATGAAGGATCAGGTCGACGCGCTGCGTGAGAACGGCGTCGCGGCAGCTTTTTGCAACAGCTCACTATCATCCGAAGAAAAGCGACGAGTGGTCGACGACCTGCGGGCCGGTAAACTGAAACTGTTGTACATGGCGCCCGAGACGCTGTTGACTGGCCCGATACTAGACTTGCTTGAGTCGATAACCGTTTCGACGTTCGCAATCGACGAAGCACACTGCATTAGTTCTTGGGGCCACGATTTTCGTCCTGAATATCGAGGTCTTCGCACGCTTAAACAGAGGTTCCCAGGTGTGGCCGTTCATGCTTATACGGCCACTGCAACTGAACGCGTCCGCCTGGACATTGCCGCGCAGCTTGGGCTCGACGAGCCTGCCATCTTGGTTGGCTCGTTCGATCGGCCGAATCTCAACTATCGCGTGCAGCGGCGCACGCGCGGCATGGATCAGATGCTCGAAGTGATCGAGCGACACAAGGGCGATTCGGGTATCGTTTACTGCATTTCTCGCAAAGAAGTCGAAAAGACTGCCGAAGCGCTGAACTCGCTGGGGCATTCGGCCGTTGCCTACCACGCCGGCTTGTCTGGCGATGAAAGAATTGATAGTCAGGAGGCGTTTCTGGAGGAGCGGATCGACATCGTGGTTGCCACGGTTGCTTTCGGCATGGGCATCGATAAGTCGAATGTCCGTTTTGTCATCCACGCCGGCATGCCTAAGTCGCTCGAAGCCTATCAACAGGAAAGTGGCCGTGCAGGACGCGATGGCCTGGAGGCCGACTGCTGTCTGTTCTTCGGCGGCGGCGATTTCGGCACTTGGAAACGGCTGATGGCCAGCTCCGGCGAAGCGAACGATGCTGCTCTGGAAGCCCTGCAGGCGATCGACCGCTTCTGCAATTCAACCCGTTGCCGTCACAGTTCATTGGTCGAGCATTTTGGTCAGACGCTTGAACACGACGTTTGTCAGGCGTGCGACGTTTGCCTCGATCAACTGGAACAAGCAGAAGAACCGTTGGTCCTTGCCCAGAAAATCCTTTCTTGTGTCGTGCGGCTCAATGAGACATATGGCGCCGACTACACGGCCCAAGTGTTGACGGGCTCAAGCGACAAGCGGATTCTGGAGAAGCAACACGACCAGCTCAGCACGCATGGAATTCTCGAAGAGTATCCTAAGGGAGCAATCCGCGATTGGATTGAACAGCTGGTTAGCCAAGAGTGCGCGGATAAAGTGGGCGAGTACAACCAACTGCAAGTGACGGAGCTAGGTTGGCAAGTTTTGCGGGGTGAGCATACGCCCACGTTGCTCAAGCCAGCTCCTCCAAAGGGTCGCTCCGAGCGTCGTTCCAAGGTGGATGCTGCTTCGTGGGAAGGCGTCGACCGAGAACTCTTTGAAGTGCTGCGCGAGCTAAGACGAGAAATCGCGGCGACGCAGAGCGTCCCAGCCTACATCGTGTTTGGCGACGCCTCGTTACGCGACATGGCCCGCTGCCGGCCGTCCTCTTTGAACGATTTTTTGCAAGTGCACGGCGTCGGTCAGAAGAAATGCGACGACTATGGCGAGCAATTCTTGGAGCGCATTGCTTCTTATTCTGTGGAGTTGGAGAGTGATGCGTAGCAGTCCGTGTGAATTGCGCTGCGCCCCACCTTTGCCTGGAATGACTGGCGGTTCTGGGCGAAGTGTGTCCCGTTCAGACCAGCCCCCAACGTTTCCGCAACAGCCATTCGCTGCTCAGCAGGGCGACTATCAGCAGGAACGTTGGCCAGGTGTCCCACAGGGAGGCCTTAACGGAGACTTCCTCTTCATACTCTTCGGTACGTGAGAGGAGGTCGTCGAGCAGATCGTTAAACTCTTCCGGGGCGAGACCAGCGCCGCCCGCCTCCGCCGTGATGTGGGCCAAAGATTCCAGCAGAGTTGGTTCCGAGGCAGGTTGATCGAGTTCCATGTCCAGATCAGGAACAGTAAAGCGGGCCTCGGCGATTTCCTGAGGGAGATCTTCGTCGCGAGCAGTTACTCGAACTCGATAGTCGCCAGGAACGTCAGTGTCTTGAAACCGGCCGACCAGGACTTCGCCGCGGTGACTCGCTCGTACCGGTACGACTGTCTCGTCAGGCAATACGACTTCGACCTTGAAGGAATCGGGGGACAACGGTTCGCTTGCGGTTTTGCCAGTCCCGAGCGTGAACCCAACATGGCTACCGCGCTGGTAGCGTCGCTGGTCGAGCCGGACCCACACGGCCTGATCTTGCGACTCGTCCTTGCGTGCCAGCCACAGCACCAACTGGCGCCAGAACCGCCGCTGGGCCTCACCGAAACCTTCCAGCCGCCAGCGCCATGTTGAATCGAACGCCGCGGCAACCGTGCGTCCCTCGCCCCAGGCGCCGATGACCAGGAGGGGCCAACGTCTGGCACCGGTCGACTCGGCAATGACCTGGGCGTTCGGCTTGAGCCGTGTTCGTTCAAAACGATTGGCTCCATCTAGTGCCGGCAGGTCACTCCAAGCAGAGCCACTGAGTTCCTCGGTCAACAATCGCATGATGGGGTGGATCTGGTTGCCCATCCTGACGGGCGCGATTTTCAGCGGACCTGCAACGTGCATGTCTTGCCGCGGCGGGTCGCCGAAATTTTGCCGCTCGGCCGGGCCCATGACGATTGGCAGGACATCATTCAGCGGCGAATCGCGGAAACCGCCGGGGCCAAAGCTATGGAAACCGCCCAGCATCGCCAAGCCGGCGCCTTGCTCAACATCCTCGGAAATCTGTTGCCAAGAAGCCGGGTCGAGTGCCGACACGTCGACATTACCCAAGAGGTAGACGTTGTAGTTGTTTTCCAACAGTCGATCACGGTATCTGATCCGAGGCTTTCGATAATCAAACAGTTCGAAGCGCACATTCAGATCGTCGTGGGGAGCGAGCGCGGACCGAATAAACCGAGGTTCCAGCCCCGGTCCACCGCCAACTCGTGTTGCTCCCGCCATGTAGAGTATGTTGACTCCTCCTTTCATGACATTGACAAACGTACTCTGGATGTTGTTCGAGGTTACCAACTCTCCGGCTGGCGAGTCGATTTGGATGGAGACCTTGTACTCGCCCGGTTCAGTAGGAGTGTGAGTCAGAGTGATCGGAGTCTGCCGACGGCTGTTGTCGATCTGCAGTTCTTGCGTGTCGACCGTTGCCATCGTGCCGTCCGCTTGCTCCCAGAGGAGTTGCACTTTGAAAGACTGATTGACATATCCCTCGGCGCCCACAGTAGCTCGAACCGCGACCGGTGTTTCTGAAAAGACCATGTCACTAAGGGTCAGGTCCTCGATGCGCAAGTCCGATTGAGTTCCCAAAGCTGGTTGGCCGAACGCGAACGTGTAGAGCGGAATATCGTCCGCAGCCATCCGTCTGACAACGGTCTGCGGCGGTAGATCGCGAGGGGCGAACGCCCTTTGAGCGCCGTCGCTCATCAACAGCACGGCCACGACGCGCTGCTGCGAATGTTGTTGCAGAACGTCGTCCAAGACGGACCCGATCGCAGTTTGAGGGCCTTCAGGTTGATCTGCTAGTTTTACGTGGCCATCCTCTTCCAATGGAATGGACTGAGCGTTTTCGTCGAACTGATAGAGATGGATATCCCAGGCCTGGGATAGCTCGGCAAGCTGGTCGCTTGCAGAATCGAGCATGGACCGCAGCGCGTTCCAACGCGATGCATCGGCCAAAGAATCGGCTACCTGCATACTACGTGAAGCGTCGGCCAAGAGAATCAACGAGCCAGGTATCTGCTTGGTCTCGGTGGTAACCAGCGAAGGGCGCAGCATAACCAACAGTAGCAACAATGCCGTAGCTCCACGTAGCGCCACCAACACTGCTCGGCAGCGAGCCGAGAGCCGTAAACCAATCGGAGCGAATATCAGAGCTACGAACAGCAGTAGCCCGAGCACCGCAGTGAGCGAGAAGCCTCCAACCGGGTCGATACTCCAGGAACTCATGGCGCCCCTCGATAGAATCGATTGGCCAGCAGATGCTCAGCGCTCCAGATCAATGCGACCAGCGAGATGGCCCAAGGGAACAGTTCGCGACCACTGCGACCGATGTCGACGTACCTCTGAACGTCGCCCAGCGTTCGGGCAATCTGGACCTGATCCGTGGAGAGCGCATCGGCTAGCTCCTTCGGATCGATTCGCAATAATTCAGAGATTTCGCTGGAAGCGTTGACACTGAATCCTCGCTGGAGCCGGCGGGAGTGACCTCCCGACGCAACGCGATAATTGCCAAGCTCGTCGGTGGTACTGATCAAAATTGCTTCATCGCCAGGCGGCAACGTACGACGCATCGAGCGGCCGTCGGGGTGGTAGAGCACGAAATTGGAGACGCGCTGACGTGGCGCCAGACGAATGCTAACCGTTTCACCTGCTCGGTAGTCGAACCGCTCTTCTTCGCTCTGTGCCAGATAGCCAACCAGTTGATTGGCCAGCGCTACGAAGGGCCAAGGTTCGTGGCCCGTGGGTAACACGTTCCACGGTTCACGGCCAACAGGCTCCAAGGGATCGGACAGCGCCGTGGCAAAAGTGAGCACTCGCCCCATGCCAGAGGATCGTTCGATCAGCGCGGGTTGATGATTGGCGAACCGAGCAACCACGTGTGCGTCGCCAGCCAATTCGCCGAACTCCCAGTATTGCCAGACCGGAAAGACGGACCATGGAATCTCTTCTGCATAGTCGCGCAGACCAGCCAGTGCCGGATGTGCCAGCAAACGAGGTCGGAAGTAGGTCGTGTCGCGCGACTTCCACTTGAGCAAGCCCGGCAAAAGATTTTGAGCCGTCTGGGTGTTAAAGGCGTCGGGCTTGGCACGATTGCCCAGGAAGATGCCCACTCCGGCCCCCTGGTCGGCATAGTCGACCAGGGCTTGCCACAACGAGTCGGACAGGGGTGGCGGGTCGAGCAGACAGATGGCGTCGAAATCGCTCAGCTCGATGTCTGCCGCGTTGGAGAATCGTCCGACTTCGCAGTTAAACCGTGCGGCGCCCTGATCTGTATTAAGCGAAGGCTGCAGCGCTTCGCGGAGAAAGAGAGTGTCGTCGCTACGTTCTCCCAACAGCAGCACATTGGCTGGTGGCCGCACCTCGACCGTAAAATAGCGCGTGTTGTCGGGTTCCAACGGATCGTTGGCCGCCAGACACACATAACCTTGGTGGACGCCCAGCGGAAGATTGGCCAGTTCGAACGTTGCCTGCCCCAGGCCAGCTTCATCGATCGGGGCGACTTGCTGTCCGCGTTTGACCGTCTGGTTTGCATCGCCTATCAAATGGAGTTCGACGAGCGGCGGTTCCAGCGTGCCGCTCAGTTTTACGGGTGCTTCAATGTGCAGCGGTTCGCCTGGCCGAAGCATACTGCGACGGATTTTCAGCGGCCCGATCGAGGCATTTGTGGTCTGCTCCACGCCTACGTCCACGACGTAGACGCGCACGTCGGGCGATTCGGCAAGTGCTTCTTGAAGGCCCTCAAGAGCAGGTTCGCTGAACGACGCTAGACTTAAGTCGCTGAACAACAAGACTTCCTGCCTGTGGTCCGGATGCTGTGCGACGAGTTTAATGGCTTCGATAACGGTGTCGTCCAGAGGGCGAGGGTTGCTGGAGTACTCAAGATGTTCCAAACGCGATCGGGCCGTTTCCAAATCAGCGGTAAACCCATCACCTGAACGCCGCCGATCCAGCACAGCGATTTCGGAGTTCTCGGGCAGTTTCTTCACGAGATGCTTGGCCATCCGCAAGGCGTCATCCAGGCGTGTGTGGTTTTGATGGACGTATTGCATGCGGAGAGAATTGTCCACGACCAGCGCAACGGCCAGAGGAGCCCCTTCCTTACCGCGCAGCCCGCTTCCTTTGAGGATGGGCCGAGCGAGGGTCATTGCCAGGCCGGCGATCAGTCCGCAACGCAAAGCGAGCAGGAACCAATGACGCAGTTGTAACCGTCTTCGGTTCGCTTCTTGCCGTTGCAGGACAAACCGTAAAGCGGGGAAAACCAATTGCTGCGGTTGGCGTCGCATGATCAGGTGCAGGATGATCGGCACCGCGACAAAAGCTGCTCCAGCCAACAATAGGGGAGTCAAGAATCCCATCAACTACCCCCAGTTGCGTCGATTGACGAGATACTCGGTCAACGCACGATCGAACTGCATACTGGTATCCAGCGGCACATAATCGATGCGGCTTTGATTGCATTCCCGCTCGTAGAACGTGCGAAACTCGCCAATCGCCTGTCGATAATCGGCTCGATAGCCGTCGGCGTCTACCTCGACCGATTCGTTAGTTTCGGGGTCTCTCAATTCAACCAATCCTTCGAAGGGGAAATCGATTTCGGCCTGATCAAGAATGTGAAACAAAATGACGTCGTGGCCGCCGTGACGCAGCCGACGCAGGGCGGCAATGACTTCCTCCGGATCGGCCAACAGATCGCTAAACAGCATGATTAGGCTGCTATGTTTCAACATGGCCGACAGCTGGTTGAGACTGCGGGCGATATCAGTTTTCTTTCTAGGCTTGAGCCTGGCCAAGAGCGACAAGATATTGCCGATCTGCTGCCGTTTTGACTTGGGAGCCAAAGAGTCTTCAATCTTCTCTCCAAAAGTAACTAGACCGACTGGGTCTTGTTGATGAATCATCAAGTAGCACAGCGCGGCAGCGAGACAGATGCAGTACTCAAACTTGGATAGCTCTTGCTCGTAGCTGTACGCCATCGAAGCACTCAGATCCATCGCCAAGTAACCGGTGATGTTGGTTTCTGCCTCAAATTTTTTCACGTAGTACTTATCGGTCTTGGCATAGACGAGCCAGTCGATGTCATCCGGGTTATCGCCCAGCGCATACTTACGATGCTCGCTGAACTCCACCGAAAAACCATGAAAGGGGCTCGCATGCAGCCCCTGCATGAACCCTTTGACGATAAACTGAGCGCGGAGATCAAGCCGCGCAATCTGCCGGATGACTTTCGGCTTCAGATATTTTTCGACGGCCGACATGGGAGGCAGCTACCTCTTGTTGAATGCGAGAACGAGCAATCGGTGCTACTCTCTATTTTCCGCCAACGGCCTGTTGCTCGCTGTATTTCGGAATTTCAGGCAGAGGAATTTCCGAGAGCAATCGCCCGATGACATCCTCGGTCGTCATCCCCTCGGCTTGGGCTTGGAAATTGGTGCTGATGCGGTGCCGGAGTACGGGCACAGCAATTTTCTGCACGTCCTCGATGGCCACGGTAAAGCGTCCGTCCATAGCGGCCAGGGCTTTCCCGCCGTGGATCAGAAACTGCCCTGCCCGCGGACCGGCGCCCCAATCGACCAATTCACGGATGTATTTCGGAGCGGAAGTGTCTTTAGGTCGAGTTGCGCGAACCAGACGTGAGACATACTTGATGATGTACTCACTGACAGCAACCGAGCTGACAAGCTTTTGTAGATTCAGTATCGCTCGCCCGGAGAGTATTTTCTTCACTTCCGGTTTCTCGTGTCGGGTCGTCGCAGCTAGGATCTGCTGCTCCTCTTCAGCTGAAGGGTAGTCGACCTTGATGTTAAACATGAACCGATCGAGCTGTGCTTCTGGTAGCGGATAAGTTCCTTCCTGTTCGATTGGGTTTTGCGTAGCGATCGTGAAGAAGGGATCAGGAAGCGGATA
>Ga0315336_1004639_pt1 | contig 15961 bp, 12 predicted proteins | sample ASW5metaG_FD_204512 | JGI IMG/M metagenome (GOLD analysis project Ga0315336, IMG submission 204512) | Ammonia-oxidizing marine archaeal communities from Monterey Bay, California, United States - ASW #5 | ecosystem: Environmental > Aquatic > Marine > Intertidal zone | place: USA: California...
CGAGCGCCCGGGATTGGGTGACGTGAGCCACCTGCTGAAGCCAGGTCGCGACGTAGATGAAGACCAGATAGAAGCTGAGCGAGATGCCGACCACCACTGCGCCGAGCCGCAGCAGCTCGCGCCAGTGATTGCGCAGGCATTCTTCCAGCGGGAATCGCGGCGGCTGCTTCGGAGGATCGGCGTCCATCAGTTGACGCCTGAGATAGAGCCCGATCAGGCCAATCGCGACACCGGATAGGAAGGGGATCCGCCAGCCCCAGGCCTCGACCGCATCGCCGCCCAGCAGAAGCGTGATCAAGGCGCAGACTCCGGAGCCGAGCAAGATTCCGCTGGTCGAACCAACACTGCTGAAACTGGCGAAAAAGCCGCGGCGCTTCACTTCGGCATTCTCTGCAAGAAACGTAATCGACGTGGTGTATTCGCCCCCGACCGAGACCCCCTGGGCCATCCGCAACCCCACCAACAGTATCGGCGCCAGGATGCCGATGGATTTGAAATCCGGCAGGCAACCGATCAGGAAGGTCGGCACCGCCATCATCATGACCGAGGCCGTCAGAGCCTTTTTGTGCCCGTAGCGATCACCGATATGGCCGAACAGGATGCTTCCCGCGGGCCGTACCAGATAGCCCGCGGCAAAGGCGCCGAACGAAGCGATCAAGGATGTCGCAGGGTCTTCCGAGGGGAAAAAATGTATCCCGATGATGGCGGCGAAATAGCCATAGACCGCGAAGTCGTACCACTCCAGCACGTTGCCCAGCGCGCCGGCGAGCACGAGCTTGCGTTGTTCCTTGTTCACGGGGCGCCCCTGACTTGCGCTGCGGACCGCTCAACGGTCCGGCCCGAGCATACACGGGCTGGCGCAAATGCAATCGGAGAACCCGACGCGAAAGCGCATCGCGGCCAGCACGCAGCGCCATGGCGCTGCCAATGCGACCGGCGGCTCGGCATTGCTTTCCGCCCGACCTCCCGATCAAACTCCTTGGCTGATTTTCTGTACCCTTAGTGGTATGTCCGGGCGGATTCCGAGCGAAGGCACGCCCAAGATATGGAAATTCTCAGCCTGATTCTGCCGATCTTCGCGATCATCGTGACCGGCTACCTGTTCGTGCAGTTCAAGATCCTGCCCGAAAGCATGGCGGACGTGCTGATCGAATTTGCGTTTTACGTCGCGGTGCCTGCCCTGCTGTTCATGGTGATCGCCCAAGAATCGGTGGAACGGCTGCTCAACTTCGGCTTCATCGCGGCCTATGGCGGCGGTTTGCTGATCGTGTTCGTGGCGGTGCTGGCGGCCGCGAACTATTGGCTGTACCGGTCGATGGGCGAATCGACCATGTTCGCGATGATCTCCACCCAGTCGAATACCGGCTTCGTGGCGCTGCCGGTTCTGCACGGAACCTTGGGCGAACCTTCAGTGCTGCCGGTGGCGATCGCCAATGTGATCATCGTCGCGATGTTCCTGGTCAATCTGGTGATGATCGAACTGTTTCGGCCCAAGGGACCGGAGGGCGGGCGCTCGCTGTTGGCGACCATCGGCCACGCGCTTCTCAATCCGCTGATCCTCTCGACTATCCTGGGCGTCGCCTATGCGCTTTCGGGCCTCAAGCTGCCGGGGCTCGCCACCGACTACCTCAAACTCCTGGCCGGCGCCTTGACGCCCTGTGCGCTTTTTGCCGTCGGCATGACGATCCGGCTCGAACATTTGCGGATCAGCGCGACGACAATCCTGGTGGCCTCCATCATCAAGCTGATCGCGCTGCCCGTCCTGGTGTTGATCCTGGCCCTGCTGCTCGGCCTGAACCCCATTTTCACCATCGCCGCGACGATCTGCGCGGCGGTGCCCACCGCCAAGAACGCCTATCTGCTGGCGGCCGAATACGATCAGTCGAAGCAGCTTGTCGCCGACACCATCTCGGTCACAACGGTCGTTTCGATCCTGACCCTGATCGTCTGGCTATTCGTCTTCGGGCAAATCTATCCGGAGGCCTTCCAGACCCATTGATACGGGCCAAAAGGATTTTATCGTCTATCGCTGCGCCGTCGATTAATTGTCGCGCTTTAGCCCCAAAGAAAGGAATTGGTGCCCCATGTCCCGCAATAGCCAGCCAGGCGCGAGCAAGCGCCGCGAAAAAACCGATCGCAGCGGAAGCGCCGGCTTGGGCCCCAGCCGCCGCACTTTCCTGAAGGCCTGGTCCTGGGCGGCGGCCGCGCTCGGGCTCACTTCATATGCTTCATATGGGCCGGCGCGTGGCGCCAGCGCGGTCGCGCAGCCGGCCGCGAAGACTCAATCCGGCAAGCCCCGCAACATCATCCTGATTATTACCGATCAGGAGTCGCATAAGTTGCTGGCGCCGGAAGACTACAAACTGCCGGCGCGCGATGCGCTTCGCCAGCGGGGCACCAGCTTCGAGCGCCATTACATCGCCTCTGCCATGTGCACGCCCTCGCGGGCCGTGATGTTTTCCGGCCAACCGCCACAGGTGAACGGCGTGTTCGATCAGATGGAGCTGGGCTACGTTCCGAGCCTGCGAACCGATAAGCCCAGCATGGGCACGATCATGAAGCAGCTCGGCTACACGACGGCCTATTACGGCAAGTTCGAGCTGCGCCGCGACATCATAAGGCCCAGCGATGAGGTCAATTATACCGACGCGCTCAAGGAGTATGGCTTCGACTATTTCGCGCCCGACGGCGACAAGGTCGGCGCGCCCGATCAGGGTTACGACACCGACAATTACACGGCGGGCGAGGCGGTGCGCTGGCTGCGAACCAACGCGCAGAAGCTGAACGCAGATGGCAAGCCGTTTTTCATGGTGGTGAGCTTCGTCTCGCCCCACGACATCATGTATGCCGACGCCAATCCCAAGGGAGAACACATTCAAGCTTCCAAGATCGGCGCGACCATCACGCCGCCGCCCGATAACGAACTCTATGGCGCCAAATGGAAATTTCCGCTTTCGCCAAGTCATACCGACCCGATCGACGGCCCCGGCAGGCCCAAGGCTCAGATGCAATATCAGTTGGGCTGGTCGGCGTTTTTGGGCGATATTCCCGACAAGCAGGACGGAATGTGGCGGACCTTTTACAACTACTATCTGAACCTGATCCGCGACAATGACCGCAATCTGCAGCTCGTCTTGGACGCGCTGGATAATCTAGATCTTTGGAGCGACACCGTGGTTGTGAGGACCGCTGATCACGGCGAGCTGGCGGGCTCCCATGGGGGGCTGCGGGGCAAGGGTCCGTTTCCCTATGAAGAGGAGACCCATGTGCCGCTGGTGATCGTCGATCCCGACCGTCCCGGCGGCCGCACTTGCAACGCGCTGACCAGCCATATCGATCTGATTCCCACGCTAGCCGGCTTGAGCGGGGCGCCCCAAGAGCGCCGCGACAAGGCCGTGGCCGGGCTCCCCGGGCATGACGCCTCAAAACTCTTGGAGGCGCCGGAGACGGCGGGCGCCGCCGCGCTCCGCGAGGGCGTGCTGTTCAATTATGTGGGCCTGCAGACGATCGATGCCGATTATCTGGCCAAAGCCTGTAAGTCGATCGTCGAAAATGAGTGGGTGCCGCCTCTCGCCGAGCTGCACCCCAACCTCTCTCATCGCGGGTTCATCAACTTCACGTATGACGGGCGCTACAAGTTTGCGCGCTACTTCGCGCCCGACGACTTCAACGCGCCGACCACGCTGGACGAGATCTTGGGCGGCAACGATGCCCAGCTCTTCGACCTGGATACCGACCCCGACGAGCGGCAAAACCTTGTGCTCGAGCCCGAGACGCACAAGTCGACGATCCTGCGCATGAACGCCCTGATGAACCGGCTTATCAAGCGGGAAGTCGGAAACAATGACGGGCAATTCTTGCCCAAAGCAGTGCGGCCGAAAGCTTAGCTCTTAGGAGAGCGGGGGACGCCCATGAATCTGGGCGATTCCGAAGCCGGCGGTTCTTGGGCCACCGTCAAGTCCGGCGCGAGTTCTGCCACCCCGCCGCCGGGCCAATTACGCCAGACAATTCCGCCCCGGCTATTTCCGGAGGCCAAGGGTCGCCGGCACTGGCCGTAGCCAAATAAGCCATGAATGTGCCTATTTGGCCACAGATGGGCAAAATCAGACACGTACACGTCGTTTTCCATATGTACTTGCCTCACGGTCGTGCACTATCCGACACCACGACCGAAAACGGCTTTATTGAACACGTTGGGGGGAAATCATGCCTAATTTTACCGATTCCACATCTGACATCGCCGCCAAACCAATCGCGGCGCCTACAGACGCGGCCAAACAAACGCGGCAGCGGTCGCTCAACCGCCTGACGGCGCGGCTGCTGCTGGCCTCGGCGTTAGGCGGCGTCGCTCTTCTCGGCGCCGGCCCGCAGACCGCGCAGGCGCAGTTCATCTGCGGCGTCAGTGCGACCGGTGGCGAGCCGCAAACAGGGGGTGGCGCGATAGTGGGCGGAGTTGGCGTAGCCTGCGGCACCTTGGCCGATGCCAGCGGCGCCGGCAGCATCAATACCGCGCTGGGCACGAGCGCCAACGCCAGCGGCGCCGGCAGCACCAACACTGCAACCGGCTCCTCAGCCGATGCTAACGGCAGCACCAGCGCCAACACGGCGACCGGCCGGCGGGCCGACGCCAGCGGCGACGCGAGCTTCAACGTCGCGGCAGGCTCCGATCTTGACGGAAGCGGCACTGGTGCCAATGCCAGCGGCGACGGCAGCGCCAATACTGCAACCGGCCCGGACGCCAATGCCAGCGGCGATCTTGCGCGCAATGTGGCGACGGGCGCAGGCGCCAATGCCAGCGGCAGTGGCAGAGTCACTACTAATGGCACGACCGTATTCAACGCCAATGTGGCGACAGGCCTCGAAGCCAATGCCAGCGGCGAAGTCAGCGGCAATGTGGCGGCAGGTCAAGGCGCTAATGCCAGCGGCAATACCGCCTTCAATACCGCCACCGGCGCCTTTTCCAACGCCAGCGGCGATAACAGCTTCAACGTCGCCAATGGCTTCAACGCCAATGCCAGCGGCCCCGGCAATAACATCGCGACTGGCCGCAACGCCAACGCGAGCAGCAGCGGCATCCCCTCCAATAACTTGGCGATCGGCGTCAATACTAACGCCAGCGGCTTCGGCGCTAGAAACATCGCGCTCGGCAGCTCCGCCAGAGCCAATGGCGATAACTCCGCCAGAAACATCGCGATCGGAAGTTCAAGCGACGCAAGCGGCGACAGCAGCATCAATGTGTCGATGGCCGAGAGTGCGCGGTCCGGCGGCACGCTCAGCTTCAACGTCGCGATTGGCGCCAGCGCCAGTTCCTTCGGCGACGGCAGTCAGAACATCGCGATTGGCCTGCGCTCCAACGCCGCCGGCGTCGGCACCGGAAATGTGACCATTGGGGCTGATTCGCTCGCGACAGGGCCTGACGCCAGCGCCTATGGCGCGCGCGCCAGCGCGACGCATGCCTATTCGGCGGCGTTTGGTCACGACGCCACCACGACGCGGGCCAACCAGCAGGTGTTCGGCACGTCGGCCAACACCTACACCATGACGGGCATTACCTCGGGCGCGAGCGCCGCCGCGCAGGGACCGGTGCATGGGCTGGTCACCACGGATGCCAACGGCAATTTGGCGAGCGACGGCGGCGCCTTGCAACGGCAGGTCGATAAACATGACGACGATATCGACGAGAACAGCGAGGGCGTGGCCATGGCGATGGCCATGGCGAGCGCCGTGCCAGCGCTGCATACGGGCGAGCAATTCGCGGTTGCCGGCAGCTGGGGCGCGTTCGAGGGCGAGAACGGCCTGGCGTTCGGCGCCAGGATGCGCGTTTACGAGGGCTTCTCCGTCGCAGGCGGCGTCGGCGCGGGTCTCGACAATAGCTCGGTCGGGGGCACGATCAGCGGCCGGTACGGCTGGTAGGCGACTGCCCAAAACCGGCAGATTAGGCCGCCTCGAAAATTTCCAGAGAGTGAAGGTCGCCCGCCCCGGCTATAGCCAAGTTTGTCACAATCGTGACAATTTAACCACAGATGAGCACAAAATAGACACGCACACGTCGTTTTCCATATGCGCTGGCCTCCCCGCTGTTCATTATCCGACACAACGACCGAAAACGGATTTTATCGAACACATGGGGGGCAATCATGCCTTATTTCTACGATTCCACATCGCCTACCGCCGCCAAGCCAGCGCGGCGGCCTTCACTCACGCGCCTGACCGCGCGGCTGTTGCTGGCCTCGGCCTTGGGCGGCGCCGCGGCGCTAGCCGCGCCACAAGCCGCCCAGGCGCAGTTCGTCTGCGTCGGCAATGCCACAGGCGCCACGGTCGGCGCCGTGTTGGGCCCAACAGCCTCCGGCGATGGCGCGGATGCCTCCGGCGCCCCGACCAACAACAACGTCGCCTGCGGCACCAGCGCCAACGCCAGCGGCGACAACGCCAGAAACACCGCCTCAGGCTTTGAAGCCAACGCCAGCGGGGCCGGCGGCCGCAACACCGCGACCGGCGCCCGTTCCAATGCGAGCGGCGCCGGCGGCCGCAACACCGCGACCGGCATCCGTTCCAATGCGAGCGGCGTCGACAGCTTCAACACCGCGCTCGGCGTCCGTTCCGATGCGAGCGGCCAGGCGAGCGCCAATACCGCGACCGGCCTGGAAGCACATGCCAGTGGCGATGACAGCGCCAACATCGCGACCGGCCGGTTCGCAAACGCCAGCGGCAACGCGAGCGGCAATGTCGCGATCGGTAACGAGGCCACTGCCACTGGCGACGGCGCTTCGAGAACCGCGGTGGGCACGTTCTCGAGTGCGACTCACGCCAATTCGGCGGCGTTTGGTCGAGCCGCCACCACGACGCGGGCTAACCAGCAGGTGTTCGGCACCACCGAGAATACCTACACCATGCCGGGCATCACTTCCGCGGCAAGCTCCGCTGCCCAGGGGCCGGTTCATGGGCTCGTCACCACGGATGCCAACGGCAACCTCGCCAGCGATGGCGGCGAAGTCTTCCGCCGGCTCGATAAGAACGAGGAAGGCGTAGCAGTCGGGATCGCGCTCTCCGATCCAGATTTGTATGCGGGCAAGACATTTGCCTTGAAAGGCAACTGGGGCGTCTTCGAAGGTTCAAATGCCCTTGGCGTCAGCGCCAAAGGGTTGCTAGCCGACAATCTATTTGGCCAAGGCGATCAACTGACGCTGAGCGGCGGCATCGGTTGGGGTACGGATGAGAATACGGTGGGCGGGCGTGTCAGCGGGCAGGTGTCCTGGTAGGGGCTGTCTGCACCGCTGAGGCGGCGCGGCTTTCTCTCATCGGGCCCTAGTGCTAGGTACGGGCCGCCATGACGATACCTCCGCAAGCCTTCCGCCACGTGCCCCATCTGGCCGGCAAGATCGTCGATCCGGAGACCTCGTTCTACCGGATCACCGAAGACACCATGCACAAATGGGACGTGATGGCCCGCCAAGCGGGCAATCCGGACGATTGGCGGATACCAAGGGAGGCCCGGGAGGCCAGCCGGGCGCAGGCCATGGCGGGCCGCATGGACCGCGATCTGTGGCTCTTCACTTATGGCTCGCTGATGTGGGACCCGGCGATTCTGTTCGATGAGGTGCGCACGGCAACGCTGACAGGGTTCCACCGGGCGTTTTGCCTGATCCTGCAATTTGGGCGGGGCTCCTTCGATAAGCCCTCCTTGATGGTCGCACTCGACCATGGTGGCGAATGCCACGGATTGGCGTTCCGCATTCCCGGGAAAATCGTGGGCCAGGAGTCAGAAACCGTATGGGCCCGGGAGTTGATCTATGGTGATTACCTGCCCGAATTCGTCAACATCAGCACGCCCCAAGGCGAGGTCGAGGCGCTCACTTTCGCGATCGATCCAGATGGCGAGCGCTACGCGCCCGATCTGAGTGACGCAGAGACCGCCCGAATGATCGCCGAGGGCGGCGGTTGGATCGGCTCGAATCTGGAATATTTGGATAGTCTGGTGGATCACCTACGGACGCTCGGCCTTTCCGATCCTGAGATCGAGAGGCTACACCGGCGGGCCCAAGCGGTCGCCGACGCGCCCGCAGCGGCTCGGGCCGAATAAATTGCGGCAAGCGGGCCATCCGTCTTGCGTCCCCGTGCCCGTCTGCTAATTGTGTGGCCCCTGCCCGCAACGCACGCCCCGACCCGATGACATTCAAACTTGCCACCTGGAACATCAATTCCGTGCGCCTGCGGATCGATCTTGTCGAGCGCTTCGCGAAAGACTACTCGCCCGACATCATCTGCCTGCAGGAAATCAAATGCGCCGAGGAGCATTTTCCGCTCGATGCGCTAAAGGCAATGGGGTTTCCCCATATCGAGGTGAAGGGCCAGAAGGGCTATCACGGCGTGGCTACCCTCTCGAAGCTGCCCCTGACTCGGCTCGAGTCCCGCGACTTCAACCGCAGCGGCGACGCCCGTCATCTCGCCACCGAGATTGCGCCGAAGGGCAAGAACGCCAAGCCGATCGTGCTGCATAACGTCTATATACCTTCAGGCGGCGACGAGCCCGATTCCAAGGTGAACCCGAAGTTCAAGCAGAAGCTGGATTTCCTCAAGGCCATGGCGAAGTGGTTTGACGGGCACGATAAGAAATCCGCTAACCGATTGATTCTGGTTGGAGATTTCAACGTTGCACCGCTTGAAACCGACGTCTGGTCCCACAAGCAGCTATTGAACGTCGTGAGCCACACGCCGGTCGAGGTCGCCCATTTGGATCGACTCAAAAAAGCACATGACTGGGTGGACGTCGCCCGCGAGCACATTCCACCCGACGAGCGGCTTTATACCTGGTGGAGTTACCGGGCGCGCGATTGGCGCGAATCGAATCGGGGCCGCCGGCTCGACCATGTCTGGGTGACGCCTGCGCTCGCCGATGCAGCAAAATCCATCGAAGTGGTCGACGTGGCGCGGGACTGGGAAAGGCCCTCCGACCACGTGCCTGTGATGACCGTGATCGACCCTAACCGGGGTTAGGGCGAATTTCCTTCGGGCAAAATTGGGCCCGGCCTTAGGGCATCAATTTGTAGCCGCCGGTCTCGGTCACCAAGAGTTCGGAATTGGAGGGGTCTTTCTCGATCTTCTGGCGCAGCCGGTAGATATGGGTCTCCAAAGTATGCGTGGTAACGCCCGCATTGTAGCCCCAGACCTCGTGCAGCAGCACATCGCGGGTCACGACCTTTTCGCCTGCCCGGTAGAGATATTTCAGGATCGAGGTTTCCTTTTCGGTCAGCCGGACCTTGGAGCCCCCTTCGTCCACCAGCATCTTGGCGGCGGGCCTGAAGGTGTAATGGCCGATCGAGAACACCGCGTCTTCGCTTTGCTCGTGCTGGCGCAATTGGGCTCGGATTCGGGCCAACAGAACGGCAAAGCGAAACGGCTTGGTGACGTAATCATTGGCGCCCGATTCCAGACCCAAAATCATATCGGCGTCGCTGTCCTGACCGGTCAGCATCACCACTGGGCCCTTGAAGCCATTCTTGCGGAACAGCTTGCAGGTCTCGCGGCCATCCATATCTGGCAGGCCGACATCGAGCAGGATCAGATCGACATGCTCCGACTTGGCGGAGGCGAGGCCACCGGCGGCGTTTTCAGCTGCACAGGTCTCAAATTCCTCGTGCAGTGCAAGCTGATCGATCAGCGTTTCTCGAAGATCTGCATCGTCGTCGACGATGAGGATCTTGCGCGCGGTGCTCATGCCTTGTTCCCTTGGGATGTCTCTTCCAACGATCCTAGCACTGATGTAGTCCCCTAACTAAGAGCCAGCAAGCACCACACAACCTTTAATACCAAGGCTCGCCGATAGTGACTCATCTCATGGGAGCAAATCGGGTCGTCCGGGCAGGCGAGATGCGAAGCGCGATGCCGAAGCATCGGGCGAGCACCACAACGCACCCGGCGGGCCGATTTGGCCCACCGCAGGCCGCGGTCTTTTACCCGCCCGCGTCGTTGCGGGCCGCTTGTGGTGGATTGACACCACGGCGCACCCCGCGCCTACCGGGCAGACAAAATACCAGCGGTGAGATGGGTCTCTATCGGCGAGCCTTGGTATAAGTAAAGATGGGCACCCGTCACAAAGACTCAAAACGCCGTGAACGGACTGTTCTCGAGGTCCGGCCCAGGCCTGGTGCGCGCAATAGGGGCGTGCTGCGGTTTGGCGACCGCCACTGGTCCTGCGTGCTGGGGCACGGCACGTTGGCCGCCATGAAGCGCGAGGGCGACGGGGCGACGCCGCTGGGGACCTGGGAGCTGCGCGAAGTGCTCTACCGCCCCGACCGGATGACGCGGCCCGCCACCGGCCTCCCGGTGGCTCCACTGCAGCCTAGCCATGGCTGGTGCGACGACCCCGCCGATCGCCACTACAATCGCCTGGTCCATTTGCCCTATCCGGCCAGAGCAGAACGGCTTTGGCGCGAGGACCATCTCTATGACCTGATCGTGGTGCTGGGATACAACGATCTCCCCCGCATCCGCGGGCGCGGCAGCGCGATCTTCATGCACATAGCCGATCCTGACGGCGGTCACACGGAGGGCTGCGTGGCTCTCGCCCCCGGCGACCTGCGCGACGTCCTCAAGCGCTGTCGCGCGGGAACCGTGATCCGGATATCCCCCTGAAACGGGCCTCCAGCCTCACTCGCGTGGGCCGAACAACGCGGTGCCGATCCGCACATGGGTGGCGCCAAAGCCGATCGCGGTCACGAAATCAGCGCTCATGCCCATGCTGAGTTCAGCGAGCCCGGATTGCTCAGCGAGTTTGGCTAACAATGCGAAATGCAGGGCCGGTTCTTCGTCAAGGGGTGGGATACACATCAACCCTTCGATCGGCAGGCCGAGCTGATCCCGGCAGAATGTCACGAATGCTTCTGTGTCCAGCGGTGCGATCCCCGATTTCTGGGGCTCCTCGCCGGTATTAACCTGCACGAAGAGCCGTATTTGCCTGCCGGTGCGCTCGATCTCCTTGGCAATGGCGCGCGCGATCTTTTCCCGGTCGATGGTCTCGATCACGTCAAACAGCGCAATGGCGTCGGCCACCTTGTTGGACTGCAAGGGTCCGATCAAATGCAGCTCCAGGTCCAGGTATTTCGCCCGCAATTTCGGCCATTTGGCCAGCGCCTCCTGGACCCTGTTTTCGCCGAACCGGCGCTGACCGGCTTCTATCAGAGGCTCTATCGCACTCGCTTCAAATGTCTTGCCGACCGCCACCAGCTTCACCTCATCGGGTTTGCGGCCCACGGCCTCGGCGGCCTGCGCGATCCGCTGCTCGACCGCCGCCAGGCGCTCCGCCTCGCTCATCGCGTCCAATGTCGCCTCGATCTCATTCATGGTCCCAAATCCAGTGCTCAAGCATCTGCTTGACCACCTATGTTTTAGGCCTCATACCGCGCCACACGCAAACCACTTCGAGAGCACGGGCAGCGTGAATGGCTAGCGAGCGCTACAACGCGCCGGTACGCGAGAAACACTGGCAGCGCCTTTGGGCCGAGCGCGACTTGTTCCGCGCCGGTGACGGCGGCACGCGCCAAAAATACTACGTGCTCGAAATGTTCCCCTACCCCTCGGGCCGAATTCACATGGGCCACGTCCGCAACTACACCATGGGCGACGTGGTGGCCCGCTATAAGCGCGCCCAGGGCTTCGACGTGCTGCACCCGATGGGTTGGGATGCCTTCGGCATGCCGGCCGAGAACGCGGCCATCGAACGGGGCGTGCACCCCGCGAAATGGACCTATGCCAATATCGACGCGATGCGCACCCAGCTAAAGGCGCTGGGGCTTTCCCTCGATTGGAGCCGCGAGCTTGCGACCTGCGATCCCGACTATTACCGGCACGAGCAGCATCTGTTTCTGGATTTTCTCGAGAAGGGCCTGGTCGCCCGCAAGACCGCCAAGGTGAATTGGGACCCGGTCGACCAGACCGTGCTCGCCAATGAGCAAGTGATCGACGGCAAGGGCTGGCGGTCGGGCGCGCCGGTCGAGCAGCGCGAGCTTACGCAGTGGTTCTTCAAGATCACCGACTTCGCCGACGACCTGCTGGCGTCGCTCGATGGCTTGACCCGTTGGCCGGAAAAGGTCCGGATCATGCAGCGCAACTGGATCGGCAAGTCCCACGGACTGTTGGTCCGATTCGCGCTGGAGGGCGCGGGCAAGGGCGACACGCTCGATGTCTACACCACAAGGCCCGATACCCTGTTCGGCGCCTCGTTCTGCGCGGTCTCCCCCGACCATCCGCTGGCCACGGAGCTAGCGAAAAAGGACAAGAAGCTCGCCGCGTTCATCGAGGAGTGCCACCATTCCAGCACCAGCGAGGAGGATATCGAAAGCGCCGAAAAACGCGGGCACGACACCGGCCTGAAAGCCCTACATCCTTTTGATTCGCAATGGAAATTGCCGGTCTATGTGGCCAATTTCATCCTGATGAATTACGGCACCGGCGCGATTTTCGGCTGTCCCGCCCACGACCAGCGCGACCTTGAATTCGCCCGCAACTATCAGCTTCCAGTGACCCCAGTGGTGATCCCAGAGGACGCAGACCCGAAGACCTTCGAGATTGGCGACGAGGCCTATTTGGGCGACGGCCGATTGGCCAATTCCGGCTTTCTGGATGGCATGAATGTCGTCGAGGCCATCGACGCGGTTGCCGGGCGGCTCGAAAAGCAAAAGCTCGGCAACAAGCCCCAGGGCGAGCGGCAGACCAACTACCGGCTGCGCGATTGGGGGATTTCGCGGCAGCGTTATTGGGGCTGTCCAATTCCGATTATTCACTGCAAGGACTGTGGGCCGGTGCCCGTGCCCCGCGCCGATCTGCCGGTGACGCTGCCTGAGGATGTGAGCTTCGACAAACCCGGCAACCCGCTCGACCGGCACCCGAGCTGGAAACAGGTCGCCTGCCCGAAATGCGGCGGTGCGGCGGAGCGCGAGACCGACACCTTCGACACCTTCGTCGACTCCTCCTGGTACTTCGCCAGATTCTGTTCGCCCCATTCGGAGGCTCCAGTGGAGCGCGACGCGGTCGATCACTGGCTCCCGGTGGATCAGTACATAGGCGGCATCGAGCACGCGATTCTGCACCTGCTCTATTCCCGGTTCTTCACAAGGGCGATGCGCGAGGCGGGCCATGCGGGATTAAGTGAACCCTTCGACGGCCTCTTCACCCAGGGCATGGTCAATCATGAGACCTATCGCGACGCCAAAGGCGGCTGGGTCAATCCGGATCAGGTGCGGATCGAGGGCGAGGGCGAACAGCGCCGCGCCGTCCATGTCGACACCGGTGAAAGAATCGACGTCGGCCCGATCGAAAAAATGTCGAAGTCCAAGCACAACACCGTGGATCCGGAAGACATCATCACCCATTACGGTGCCGATACGATCCGCTGGTTCATGCTCTCGGACTCGCCGCCCGAGCGCGACGTGCAATGGACGGAGGCAGGCGTGGAGGGCGCCTGGCGTTTCGTCCAGCGGCTATGGCGGCTGGTGAATGAGCTGGCCGACAGCGCTGCGCCGGCCGGAGCCGCGATCGCGGGCGATTTCTCCGGCGAGGCGCTGACACTGCGGCGCGCGACCCACAAAACGCTTAGCGCAATCACCCAGGACATCGAGGCGCTGCGCTTCAATCGGGCCGTAGCGCATATCTATGAATTGGCCAATACGCTTGGAAGCACGGTGAAGCCCGGCACCCAATCGGGCGGCCTTGATCTGGCTCTGCGCGAAGCGCTCGACGTGATTGTTCAGGTCACCGGCCCAATGATGCCCCATTTAGCTGAAGAATGCTGGGCGCGGTTGGGTCACGAGACGTTGCTCGCAGAACAATCTTGGCCCAAAGTGGACCCGGTCTTGGTGGTAGATGACACCATTACCATCGCGGTCCAGGTCAACGGCAAGCGCCGCGATGAATTGACAATCGCGCGCGATGCCGCGAAAGAGGATATTGAAGCTGCGGCCCTTAGCCTAGATAATGTGGTTCGGGCCATCGACGGGCGGGAAGTCAAAAAAGTGATCGTGGTGCCTCAAAGGATCGTCAATGTGGTCGCCTAGCGAATCGCACGGCGTCGGCGCGTGGTGTCGCAGGCTCGTCCTGGCCGCGATCGCCTTGCTGTGCCTGCCGCTGCTCGCGGGATGCCAGTTCCAGCCGCTCTACGGCACCACCCCTGACGGTCAGTCGATGCAGACCGTGATGAAGTCTGTGGACATTGGGCCGATCCCGGGGCGGGTCGGGCAGCGCCTGCGCAACGAACTGATTTTTGGAACCACCGGCGGCGGCCATGCGGGGCCGCCGAAATACAAGCTGCAGATTGCGATCCGCGAGAGCGTCACCAGCATTCTGGTCGAGACCACCGGCGATGCCGAAGGCCAGCTGTATAATCTCGATGCGAGCTTCACGCTGGTTCGGGTCGGAGATAACGCGGTGCTGCTCGAAGGCGAGAGCACTTCGCGCGCCGCCTATGACAAGTTCGAGCAGATTTTTGCGAACACCAGGGCGCGCATCGATGCCGAAAACCGGGCAGCCCGGATCGTGGCCGACGGCATCAAGACCCGCCTTGCGGCATTCCTATCCGGTAACGCCTGACGCCGACCGTCTGTCTCTAACTGCTCAGCGGGTACCGCCATGGTCGCATACAAGGCCGCGCAAACGGCCCGCTTTCTCAAGCATCCCGAATCCCAATTTCGCGCATTCTTGCTCTACGGGCCCGATGCCGGCCTGGTGAGCGATCGGGGCGCTGCGCTCGCCCAAAAACTCGTTTCCACAAGCGAGCCCGAAGCCGAGGTTATCCGTCTCGACGAGCGCGATCTGGCGCAGGAGCCGGACCGGCTCGCGATCGAAGCCCGGACGCTTTCGATGTTTGCCGGGACCAAGGTTGTGCAGGTGCGGGGCGGTTCGGGACTCGAGACTGCGCTGGCGGAGCTGATTGACACGCCTATGGAGGCACATCTCATCGTAGAGGCCGGGAATCTGCGCCCGTCGTCCAAGCTTCGAAAGCTGTTCGAGGCCGCGCGCCAAGCCGTGACACTCCCATGCTATTCCGACGCGGCCCGCGACCTTGGTCCGCTAATCGATGAGGAGCTAGCCAAAACAGGCGTAGCGATTGCTACCGACGCAAAGGCCGATCTTGTCGCCCTGCTCGGCTCCGACATGGCCCTGGCGCGCTCTGAAATCGCCAAGCTCGCGCTCTATGCCGGCAAGGATCGCACCATCGAGGCGGCCGATGTCGAGGCGGTGGTCGGGGACTCTAGCGACGTCGCGCTCGATGCCCTTGCCGAAGCGGTCGCCGATGGCGCGGCGGAACGAGTTCTCAACCAATTCGACCGGCTTGCGGCCGCCGGAACCGGAGCCCAGGCGGGACTGACAGCGCTTGGACGTTACTTCGGCAGGCTGCACCGCGTCGTCATATCGCTCGAGGCGGGCGGCAACGCCAAGAGTGCGATCGCCGGATTGCGCCCGCCGCCAAGCTTCAAGCAGAGAGACGCCCTCACGCGCCAGGCGAGCCGTTGGAACAGGATGGCCCTGCAAACGGCCATAGATGCGATCCAAAACACCACGGCGCAGACCAGGCGCCGGCCCGAGCTTGAGCGCGCTCTGACAGAACGCGCGCTGCTGATGATCTGTCAGATGAGCCGATAGCTGGTTGATCTATAATCTTTTTTTAGTCTTTTAGAAGTCTGCGCCGCACGTCGTCGAGCTGGTCGAGGCTGCGGTAGCTGATCCGCAGTTCGCCCGACTCGCCGCGGCCCGCGCGGATCTCGACTGCCAGGCCCAGCGCCTCGCTGAGCTCGGTCTCTGCTGCTTTGGTGTCGGCGTCCTTTAGAACCGTCTTCGATCGGCCCGGCGTAGCGCGGGCATCGCGCTGCACCAGGGATTCGACCGCCCGCACGCTCAAGCCCTTGCGGATAATCTCGCGGGCCATGGGCTCGGCATCGTCGCGTCCGATCAGGGGCCGGGCGTGGCCCGC
>Ga0315336_1004640_pt1 | contig 15959 bp, 13 predicted proteins | sample ASW5metaG_FD_204512 | JGI IMG/M metagenome (GOLD analysis project Ga0315336, IMG submission 204512) | Ammonia-oxidizing marine archaeal communities from Monterey Bay, California, United States - ASW #5 | ecosystem: Environmental > Aquatic > Marine > Intertidal zone | place: USA: California...
TGGGAGCCGCGAAGCGAGAGGCCAAAGACCTGATGAAGCGTGGGAGCATCGATCTCACCCTCCTCGACGAGGCCGTCGACCGGCTCGCGACCGCGCTGATGATGACCATGCCCGGCTGCGTCATGAAGACCATCGAGTCGATCCGCAAACACAAGCTGGCCCATTGGGACAAGAACCGGGAGACCAACCGGAGCTGGCTGGCCCTGAACATGATGACGGAGGCAAGAGCGGGATTCACGGCATTCAATGATGGGAGTCGCGGCGACCGAGACGTGGATTTCCCGGAGCTCAGGCGGCGACTGGCCGATGGCGAAGCATGGGGAGACGAGCTCATCGACGCGGTCCTGCCGGCCTCGGCGAGACGAGGATGACGCCGGTACGCACAGTGACCGCCGATGGGGGCGGGGTGGTCCGGCTGATCCTCGACCGCGGAAAGGGCAATGTGCTCGACGGCCAGATGGTCGACGCACTGCGGGCCGAGATTCGCAAGCTCGCAAACAAGCCCGAGCTGCGGCTGCTGATCTTCGAGGGTGCGGGGCCGCACTTCAGCTTCGGTGCATCGGTCGAGGAGCATCTCCCCGATCAGGTCGAGGGCATGCTGACCAGCTTCCACCAACTGTTCCGCGACATCGAAGAGCTCCAGGTGCCCACTGCTGCGGTGGTCACCGGACAGTGCCTCGGTGGCGGGTTCGAACTCGCGACGTGGTGTGGGCAGGTGTTTTGTGACCCGTCCGCTGTGTTTGCAGTCCCGGAGATCCAGCTGGCGGTGTTCCCACCCATCGCTGCGATGTCTCTGCGTTGGCGGATCGGCGGGAGTCGGGCGACGGCCATGATCATCTCGGGAGAGAAAGTCGGTGCCGCACGGGCGGTAGACATCGGTCTGGCCGATCACTGCTCGGACGACCCCGCAGCGGCGGTGCTGGAGTGGTACGAGCGCACACTGGCAACCCTTTCTCCGGTGGCCCTGCGGTTCGCCTGGAGCGCGTCTCGCATACCGGTGAGCTCAGCCCTGAGCATCGAGCTACCTCGGCTCGAGCGGCTCTATTTGACGAAGTTGATGGCGTTCGATGATCCGGTCGAGGGGCTCACGGCGTTCCTCGAGCGCCGCCAGCCCGAGTGGAGAGCCTGGTGAGCCGCGTCGCGGTCGTCGACTGGGCGAGGGAGATCTACGAGGATCTGGACCTCGGCGTCGTGCGGGAGTGGCTCGATGCCGACCCGAGTCGTCGCGCCATCGGCTACCTGCCCGTCTACGTCCCACGGGAGATCATCCACGCGCTGGGCATGCTGCCCGTGGGAATCCACGGCGGCGGCGACCAGCTCGAGATCATCCGGGGCGACGCCTACTATCAGTCCTACATCTGTCACCTGCCGCGTTCGGTTGTGGAGCTCGGACTCACCGGTCGCCTCGACCTTTTGTCCGGCGTCCTCTTTCCATCTACCTGCGACGTGATCCGCAACCTTTCCGGCATGTGGCAGATCCTCTATCCCGACACCTACATTCGCTACATCGACCTGCCCCAGGTGCGCGAGCGGGGCATCGCCGACGTCTTCTGGCAAGGCGAGCTGGAGACGCTCCTCCGCGAGCTGGCCCCGATCGCCGGGCGCGAGGCCACCGACGACGATCTGCGGGCGTCGATCGTCGTCTACAACCAGATGCGCGCGCGGATTGCGGCGCTGTATGCCCTGCGTCGCGACGCCCCGTGGAAGGTGTCAACCGAGGAGCTCTACCTTCTACTGAGAGCGGGTGAGATCGCCCCCGTCGAGGTCTGGCTCGAACAGACCGCCGCCTATCTCGAGGCCGCCGAGTCCGAGCCTCGCCGCGTTCGAGACAACACCCGGGTCGTCGTCGTGGGCTCGTTCTGTGAGCAGCCCCCACTCGGGCTGATCAAGACCATCGAGCGGGCCGGCTGCTACATCGTCGACGACGACTTCCTGCTCGGAAACCGCCTGCTGTCCGCCCCTGTCCCGGAGGTTGGATCGCCCCTATTGAACCTGGCTTCTGCCTTTCTGGACGGGGCGGGCAGCACCTCCATCCTCTACGAGCCCGATCCGGACGCCAAGGGGCAGCTGATGAAGGAGCGGGTACGCGAGGCGCGGGCGGACGGCATCATCTTCGCCGCCCCGTCCTTCTGCGATCCGGCGCTGCTCGACCGACCGATGCTCCGGGCGGGCGCCGAGGCCTACGACATCCCGTGCATCGCGTTCAAGTACTCGGAGAACACGGGCCAGTTCCAGCAGTACCGGGAACAGGCCGGCACATTTTCCGACGCCATCAAGCTCTGGGGAGGCCAGTGATGCAGAAAGACCGCTCCATGATCCTGCAAAAAGAGATGATCGGGGACCACTTCCGACGACTCGAGGCCGCCCCCGAGACGGGCAAGAAGGTCGTTTACACCTTTGTTCCGGGCAACCTCACCGAACTCCTTCGGGCGTTCGACATCCTGCCGGTTCTCCCCGAGATCAACGCCCTGCAGTCGGGCATGCGCGGAAAGAGCCGTCAGTTCATCGCCGAGGCCGAGAAGGCCGGGCACTCCGAGGACGTGTGCACCTATGTGAAGTGTGACATCGGCATGCTCAAGGCGGGCAACATCGGGCCGACTGGAACCCGGCTTCCCAAACCCGATCTGCTCTTGCTCTCCTACACGGGCTGCTACACGTTCATGAAGTGGTTCGAGCTCCTGCGCGAGGAGTACGACTGCCCGACGGTGTTCCTGCACGTGCCCTACCAGGGAGACGGCAGATTGGCGCCGGAGCATCGCGCGTACGTGGTCAAACAGCTCCGGGAGACGGTCATCCCCGCCCTCGAGAAGGTCACCGGCCGCGCCTATGACGAGGAGAAGCTGCGCGAGTGCCTCACCCGCTCGGCGGTGATGGAGGATGACCTCGTCGCCGTCCTGCACGCGGCCAAGCAGCGCCCATCGCCAGTGGATTCCTACTTTGGAGGGGTCTATTACGTGGGGCCGATCTTCAGCGCCTTCCGGGGGACAAAGGAGGGTGTCGACTACTACCGGGCCCTTCGGGCCGAGGTGGAGGAGCGGATCGACAACGGCTACGGCCCGCTCACCCCGAGCGGCCGCCTCGACGAACAGAAGTTCCGGCTCGTGGTTGAGGGACCACCGAACTGGACCCACTTTCGCGAGTTCTGGCAGATGTTCAGCGACGAGGGGGCGGTCGTGGTGGCGTCGACGTACACCAAGGTCGGCGGGACCTACGACTTCGGTTTCCGGCACGACCCGGACGACCCCCTGGGGACCCTCGCCGACTACTGCGGGGGCTGCTACACGAACCACAACCTGCCGGGCCGTATCGACATGCTCGTCGACTATGTGCAGCAGTACGCCGCGGACGGGTTCCTGATCAATTCCGTCAAGTCGTGCAACTCGTTCTCGGCGGGACAACTGATGATTTTGCGGGAGGTCGAACGTCGGACCGGGGTGCCGGGGGGGTTCATCGAGTCCGACCTGGTCGACCCCCGCTACTTTTCTGCCGCCAACATCAAGAACCGGCTCGAGAGCTACTTCCAGATGTTGGCGGCGCGGCGAGAGGGGGCGGCATGAACTGCTACGTCGGCATCGACCTGGGCTCCACGACGACCAAGGCCCTGATCCTCGACGATGAGGGCAATGTGCTCGGCCGGGGGATCACCAACTCCAGGTCCAACTACGATCTCGCCTCCAAGGTCGCCCGCACCGAGGCCTACGTCACGGCGCGCTTTGGACTCCTCCGACACGAGGTGCAGCGCCGTCTGGGCGCTGATGCTCTCGAGCGCCTGTTGCGCGCATTTCGCCTCGAGCAGACGCTCCTCCAGCTTCAGCGTCTCGAGGGGCTGATCTGCAGGGAGATCGATGTCAACGTGGCCCCGAAGCTCCAGGACGCTTCGTTTACCGTCATGGAGGAGCTCTTCGGCCGGATCCGCGCCGAGGAAGAGAGCCGGTTTGCATCGGATGATCCGGAGGTTCGCTCTGACTTCTTCCGCGATCTGGCGGGCTCGTCCTATATGCGCATCGCCGAGGGGCTGGCCGAGGAGCAGGGCGTGACCTTCGACCTGCTGCTGTCCCTGTACGACAAGTGCATCATCCGGGTGGAGAACGAACCGCTGGAGCTCGGGTTCCGCGACCATATCGGCTCCGCGCTCGCTCGGGTAGATGACGCCGCCGACCTGCGAAACGCGGTGATGGCGGCGGTGGAGAGACCGTTCGTCGAGGTCAACACCGTGGGCACCGGCTACGGCCGCGCGCGTTTGCCCTTCGAAAGGGAGCAGATCCGCTCGGAGATTCTCTGTCACGGATTGGGAGCCCACGCGATGTTCCCCGGCACCCGCACGGTGCTCGACATCGGTGGGCAGGACACCAAGGCCATCCAGGTGAACGAGCGCGGCATCGTCACCAGCTTCCAGATGAACGACCGCTGCGCTGCTGGGTGCGGCCGATACCTGGGGTACATCGCCGATGAGATGAATATCGGCCTGCACGAGCTCGGACCCATCGCAATGGGCAGCAAGCGGACCGTGAAGATCAACTCGACCTGTACGGTGTTCGCGGGCGCAGAGCTGCGGGAGCGCCTGTCTCTCGGGGAGCGGCGGGAGGACATCCTCGCTGGCTTGCACCGCGCGGTCATCCTTCGCGCGATGAGTCTGCTCGCGCGTTCCGGCGGGATCGAGGAGCAGTTCACGTTCACCGGTGGCGTGGCCCGCAACGACGCCGCTGTCAGCGCTCTCCGGAGCTTGGTTCACGAGAACTATGGCGAGAAGACCTTGAATATCTCGCCGAGCTCCATCTACACCGGCGCTCTGGGGGCGGCGATGTTTGCGCGTCGCGAGCCCCGCGTCCAGGCGGCCTGAGGAGGACCAGTGACCATTACTGCGGGAATCGATGTCGGGAGCGGGGCGGTCAAGGTGGCCGTCATGGAAATCCGTTCGGGGTCGGAGGATCTGTTGGCGCACCACGTGTCGCGAATCCGTCGCCGAGAGATCCGCTCCGTCGTCGAAGAGGCGTTTGGAAAGGCCGTGGGGAGAGCAGACGTGCCGGAGATCCACTACGTGGCGACGACCGGCGAGGGGGAGGACATCCCGTTTGCGACCGGGCATTTCTACGGGATGACGACCCACGCTCGAGGTGCGCTGTTCCTCGAGCCGGAGGCGCGCGCGGTCCTCGATGTGGGGGCGCTGCACGCTCGGGCGGTGGCCATGGATAGTCGCGGCAAGGTGCTGAACTACAAGATGACCAGCCAGTGTGCTTCGGGGTCGGGCCAGTTCCTGGAGAACATCGCCCGCTACCTGGGTGTGTCCCTGGCCGAAGCTGGAGAGCTCTCCCGGTCGGCCGCCCAGCCCGAGAAGGTCAGCTCGATCTGCGCCGTGCTGGCCGAGACCGACGTGATCAACATGGTCTCGCGGGGGATCGAGACCCCCGACATCCTTCGCGGCATCCACGAGAGCATGGCCGGCCGATTCGCCCGCTTGTTACGGGCGTTGAAGGCCGAAGGAACGGTGTTTCTGAGCGGTGGGCTCGCCAACGACATCGGCCTGACGTCAGCTCTCGTGGATGCCCTCGCCGCCGACAAACGCCGAAAGGGCGGACCCATCACCCTGGTCAGCGATCCGCTCAGTATCCACGCCGGAGCCATCGGAGCCGCCATCTGGGGCGCCTTCCGGCATCACAAACTCTCCACTGGAGCACCCGCATGGACTGCATCGTCCGCGCCCTGAGCGCAAAGGACCTCGATCGCATCGCGGCTATCGACCGCAAGATCACCGGGCGCAGTCGCTCGGAGTGGTATCGCAACCGCATCGCCGCGGGAGGTGTTCAGCTGTCGCTGGCGGCCGAGCAAGACGGGGTGGTGGTCGGCGCCATGCTCGCGTCAGTGCAGTACGGCGAGTTCGGCGTCCCCGAGCCCATCGCGATCCTGGACACGGTGGTCGTGGAGCCGGGGCTGGCGGGGCAGGGCATCGGTCGCGCCATGCTCGAACAGCTGCTCCAGAACCTGGGCGGACTCCGCGTCGAGCGGATCCGGACCGAGGTGAACTGGGACGAACGCGACCTCATGGCCTTCCTGCAGCGCTCGGGCTTCGCGCCGGCGCCTCGTATGGTCCTCGAGCTCGGGCTCGCAGACTGAAGGCTTGGGCCCGTCAGCGGGTCATGTGCTCGGCGAGTTCGCCGTCGATCTGCAGCTGACCGGTGCGGACGGCTCGAGCCACCGCCTCAGCGCGGCTCCGTGCTCCGAGCTTGCTGCGGGTTCGCTCCAGGTGCGTCCGCACGGTCGAGAACGCGATGCCGAGACGCCTGGCAATGCGCTTGCTGGTCAGTCCCTCCGAGACCATCGCCAGGATCTCCAGTTCGCGAGGCGTGAGGGGCTCCTCCACCGGCTCGGCGGCAACGGCGTCGAGCAGCGTGATGACGCTGCCTTCCTCGAGGCCCGTACACATCATACGGAAGGGCCTGCCGCGAACGATGACCTGTGGCAGATCGCTCTGTTTGCAGTCTCCGATGAGCGATTTCGCACAGCTCCTCGTGCACACGACACGATGGGTTGGGTCTCGCGCGACCAATACGTCCCCGCATCGCCTCCCGACCGCGTTGCCGAACAGATCGCGTGCGGGCTGGTTGAGTTGGCGAATGCGCCCTTCGGCGTCGGTGGTGATGACGGGAACATCTGACAAATCTGGCTCCAGAAGGCGGTAGGTCCGCTGTTTGACCGTTGCAACTGCCGTGCCGATGGCGCAAAGCGGGCACGTTTCCTGCAGTGGCATCAGGTATGTCGAACCAAACCCACGCCGTTGTCCGCCAAGCCCGAACCGAGCTCACGCCAGAGCGCCTGTTGCGCCTGACCCGAGCGGGGCCCAGGTACACCAGCTACCCCACGGTTCCACAGTGGAGAACGGATTTTTCGGATGAGGAGGTCGACGCGGGCCTCTGTGAGGTCGAGGGGCCGGTCAGCGTCTACGTGCACGTTCCGTTTTGCAAGGAACAATGCTGGTTCTGCGGATGCAATCAGGTCGTGTCGCGCCGGCAATCCGCCGGAGATCGTTACCTCGATGCGCTCCAGGTGCAGATCGAGGGCCTGAAGTTATCCAGTCGGCGTGTTCCGGCGCAGCGGGTGCACCTCGGCGGCGGCACCCCGACCTGGTTGGACTCCTTCCAGCTCGGGCGGTTGTTCGGCCTGCTCCGCCAGCGATTCGACATCCTCCCGGGGGCGGAAATCAGCGTCGAAGCGGATCCCGATGTGACGAGCGACGAGCAGGTGGGCGAGCTCCTCGATCTGGGTGTGAACCGGCTCTCTCTAGGTGTCCAGAGCTTCGATCCCGTGGTGCTCAGAGCGATCAATCGGCCTCAGGACGGACAACGCGTGCACGGGATCATGGCCCGTTGTCAACAGGCGGGCCTGCGCGGCTTGAACATCGATCTCATCTACGGTCTGCCGCACCAGACGCGGACGCGGTTTGGCCGGACACTGGACGAGGTCATCGCCATTCGGCCCGATCGGCTCGCCATCTACAGCTACGCTCACGTCCCGTGGATGCGGCCCCACCAGCGACGGATCGACGCCGACGCGCTGCCGGATCCACACGGGCGAATGACGCTCTATCTAGATGCGCTGGAGCGGCTGTCCGGTGCCGGCTACATCCCCATCGGAATGGACCACTTCGCGCTTCCTGGCGATGAGCTGGTGGTCGCGCAGCGGTCGGGTCAGCTCCACCGAAACTTCATGGGGTACACCACGGTCGCCGGCAGCGATCTGATCGGCCTGGGAGTGAGTGCCATCAGCGAGCTCGGTGACCTCTACGCGCAGCAACAGACCCACCTCGGTGCGTGGTATCGGGCGATCGAGACCGATGCTCCGATTACCCAGCGCGGAATCCGACTCACCGAGGAGGATCGCCAGCGGCGGGAGATCATTCGCAGGTTGATGTGTGACTTTGCCCTGCCGATGTCGCTCGCGGAGCGCTTCCCGGACGCCCTGGAGGCGCTCACCGCTCTCGAGGCAGATGGTCTCGTTACAAATGACGGTGACGCACTCACCGTCATGCCTATCGGCCGCCTGTTGATCAGAAACATCGCGATGGCATTCGACGGCCACCTCGGAGACGACAAAGCCGCGCGGTTCAGCGCAACCGTCTAGTCGCCGTAGGTGCCCAGGAGGTCTCGAATGCGGCTGACGAGGGTGTCCGGGTCCATGCCCCGTTGCTCGACGGCGGACTGCACGCGACCCTCCAGACCGACCTTGAGCCGCGGTGGGATCTCCATCGCGCTGAGCACAACCACCGGTATCGAGGCCCACTCGGGCCGCGACTGCAGGGCGCTGATGACCTCGAAGCCGTCGACATCTGGCATCATCAGATCGAGCAGGATCAGAACCGGCGTGTTGTCCTCGAGCCACGCCAGCGCCTCCGCGCCATCCGACGCGTTCGCTACCGTCCAGTCCCGCCCTCGAAGTTGTCGTTCGGTGACCTCCCGGCTGGCGACGTCGTCCTCGACCACCAGGACGGTGCCGGTTTCCGGGATTTCGAGGGCGTCGATAGCACCGAGCAGTCGCGCCGCTGATACCGGCTTTACCAGGTAGTCACGCACGCCCAGGGCAATGCCCTTGCGGTCGCTTATCGCAAGCATCAAAACCGGAATTTCGAAGATGAGAGGATCTTGTTTGATGACCCTTAGAATCTGCCAGTGATCCATGTCCGGAAGCATGATGTCGAGCACGATCACATCGGGTCGCCACGACCTTGCCACCATGATGCCCGCGGCGCCTTCTGCGGCGGAAGTGACCTCGAAACCGTCCTGGGACAGGTGCTGACTGATGGTCTCCCGAACGTCGGGGTCGTGGCCGATGAGCAGGGCACGCCGCGTCGCATTGTCGAGGGTATCCGCCACAGATGGCGTGTTCATCGCCCCGGGGAAGTGCCCGCGATTGGGGGCGGGCTCCATGCCGGGTTGGTTGTGAATCGGGATGCGGATGGCGAACCGGGAGCCGTCGCCGAGTGTGCTGTCGACGATGATGTCGCCACCCATGACCTGACACAGGCGTCGGCTGATGGGTAGTCCGAGCCCGGTGCCGCCGAACTTCCGCTCGACGCTGTCGTCGGCCTGGGCGAACTCGTCGAAGACCTTCACCTGTTGGTCGACCGTCAGGCCCACGCCGGTGTCGACGACGGCGAGCTCCAGCCACGGACGGCCGCTTTCGTCGTATCGGTGGACCTCCAACAAGATGTCCCCATCAGCCGTGAATTTGCAGGCGTTCCCGAGGAGATTGAGCAGGGCCTGGCGCAGCTTTCGAGCGTCGGCGACGATGCGGCCCAGCTCGCCCCGGTAGTTGGTTCGCAGGTGATTGCCGTTCTGCTCCGCCCGTGGCTTGACCACTTCGAGCACCTGGTCGCAGAACCAGATGATGTCGATCTCCTCGAGGTGCACCTTGGCGTGACCGGACTCGATCTTGGTCAGGTCGAGAATGTCGGAGACCAGCGCCAGGAGGTGTTTCCCCGCGCGGCCGATCTTCTCGACGTCCTGGGCGAGGGCGTGGTCTCCGGCGTCGCTCGCGTCCTCGCCGATCAGGTCGGCGTACCCGAGGATGGCGTTCAGAGGGGTGCGGAGCTCGTGGCTCATGTTTGCTAAGAACGCGCTCTTGGCACGCCCCAGCGTCTGGGCTTCGTCCTTGGCCACGTCGAGGGCCTCTTCGGCCTTGATCCGGAGCTCGGTTTGCTTCGCCAACTGTTCTTTGAGCCGCTTCGTGTCGGGGGAGGGCGGGGCGATCGCCGCCGGGGGTGCCGATGCAGGCTGGGGCGGCGACTGCGTCCAAATCGCAAAACCACCCACAGCCAGCGGGCCGACAATGGCCAATACGAGGGCTAGCGGGGCGGGTGCCAGGGAGACAGCCGCGGCAGTGGTCAGGGCGGCGGCTACGGCGATGAGCGCGAGCCCCGTTCTGGACGAGTTGACCATGGCTCACTCTACCGGCTGGGTGCATCCGCTACGAGGCTGAACTCCAGCATGGCGAGAATCCACTCCAGCTCGACGGGGTCCAGGGACCCGCCGAACTCGAGAGTCTGCGTGTCGCTCCGGGCCACGATTCGCCGTTGGGCGATCTGGCTGGTCGGTTGGGCGACGAACAACTCCTCGAGCTCATCCAGGTGCATGGTCTGGGTACTCATCATCGGTCCCAGAGCCTGAGTGACCCGCAGTTCGGCGGGATCGAGCTCCACTCTCATCCTCGGGAGACGGGCGATGACCACGCCGGCTCCCGCTCCGGCGAAGACCAGCGCGGCGCTGCCGAAACAGAGCGCGGACGGTAGCAGGTCGGGGTTCTGGGCGATGCTGTTGATGCCCACTACCGAGATGAAGCCGGCGATACCCCACGCGGCTGCGAGCGCGATTCCGTTGGCCAGGTCGAGGCCGGGCGCGGGAAGATCGATGGCAAATCCCCGGTCGGCCGCGGACCAGACCGCGCGACCGTAGGTCGGCGGTTCGGGCACCTCGCGGGCGCTGTTCAGGCGAATGAGGCGGTCGCGCAGCGGTTCGTCCAGCTCATCGGGCTGGCGGATCGAGGTGTGTCCGGACGTTCGGTCGTGGAGCGGGAGGCCAAGGGACTTCGCGAGCCGTTCCGCTTCCGCTCGCGCCGGCTGATACGAGGACGGAGCGAGCAACTCGACTGTCTTGTGCGGCGAACGAAGACTGACCGGATGCACCGTCTGGCTTTTCTTCTTGCCCCGCTGGGCTGCCGTCAAGTCGACGCGCTCGAAGTGGCCTATCTCGTGGGTTTTGGTGTAGATGGGCACGACCGCGAGGCCGTATCGAACCCGAATGACCCCCTGTTCGGGGTCGATCACCGACCACTTGCGCGCCGTGGCGATCAGCAGCCCGACGAAGAGGGTCACGACTGCGACCGGCAACATCTCGGGCTCTTGTTGAACGATGAACAGGCCGAGGACGCCGATCGCGGCGAAGAGCAGACCGAATGCGATGCGCGCGATCTGCATTGGGTTTCCGACGTTCCGCTTGCTCATGTCGACGGTACGGTCGAGAACCCAGATTAATGCACCGGTTCAGGTCTCTCTGTGGCGGTGGGTGCGATTCCGGCCCGCGCGTTTCGCTGCGTACATCGCCTTATCCGCCCGATCTATCCACTCGGCCACCGATTCGCCGCGGTACTCGGCGACCCCGAGGGAGATGGTCGTCACGAGATCATCAGCGGCACTGTGGATCATCGACCAATCGTGTTCCTGGACGCGCTTCCGGATCCGCTCGGCGAGCGCGACACCACCCTCCTCGTCGCAGTTGGCGAGCACGAGCACGAACTCCTCGCCGCCGTACCGGATTGCCGTGTCGGAGGTGCGAATGGCGTCTTTGAGGATGCGGGAGACGGTGACGAGGACCTGGTCTCCCATGGCGTGTCCGAACGAGTCGTTGAGGATCTTGAAGTGGTCGACATCGAGGAAGACCGCAGTCATCGTCACGTGGGCTCGATGGTGCCGCAGGAGGTTCTCGGGCAGCTCATCGTCCAGGTATTGTCGACTCAACAGGCTGGTGAGGGGGTCCCGAATCGATTGGTCGAGCTTGATGACCATGCGGGCGAGGTGGGCGAGCTCGTCGAGACCCAATCGCTCGACCCGCAGCTTCACCGAGCCGATCTGGATCTCGTCGCCGATGTCGATGAGGACCGGTGCGCTGATGCGTTTGCCTTTGTAGTGGGTGCCATTGGTCGAGCCCAGATCCTGCAGCGCCAGCTTGGAGCCACTCGACGTCACCGAGGCGTGACGGCGGGAAACCGAGGCGTCCACGAGGGGAAGCGCGCACGCGTCCTCTCGGCCGATGATGATCTGTTCATCGGGGTAGATGCTGCAGAATCGAAGGGAGTCGGGTCCGGCGATCACCTTCAGGGTCGGAAGGGTCATGTTCTCGGAGGCGCGCCGCTTGAACATCTCGACTGAGATCGAGTCGGTCAGGTCGCTCGGAGGAAGGGTCCTCCCGCCATCCCAGTCGTCGTAGCCACCGCCCAAATGACCTCCCGTCACCGCCCACGATACCTCGTGGCGCGTCCCGAGGTACAAGAGTTGATGCACGACCCGGCCTCACACGCCCCTCCCTCCGAGGCAGAAGAGACCGCAAACACCATCAGCCACGGCATCGGCGCGTTGCTGGCGGTCGCGGCTTTGGTGGTCATGGTCGTGGCAGCAGCACGCACGGGCGACCCGTGGAAAATCACCGCGGTGTCCGTTCACGGGGCCTCTCTCGTCCTTCTCTTCACGACCTCCACCGTGTACCACTACGCGAGCAGTCCCGATGCCAAAGCGCTCTTGCGGATCCTGGATCACTCGGCGATCTACCTCCTGATTGCGGGCAGCTATACTCCGTTTACGTTGGTGACCTTACGCGGCCCTCTCGGCTGGACACTGTTTGGAGTGGTGTGGGGACTGGCCGTTGTCGGCATCGTCGCCAAGGCGAAGTGGATTGGTCGGTTCGAGTGGGTTTCGACCGCGCTGTATGTCGGCATGGGCTGGCTCGGCGTGCTCGCTGCTGGGCCGCTGGTCGAGGTCCTGGATCCAGCGGGAATTCGCTGGCTCCTGGCGGGCGGGTTCTTCTACACGGGGGGCGTTGGCTTTTTTGTCTGGGAGGCGCTCCGATACCACCACTTGATCTGGCACCTGTTCGTCATCGCCGGCGCAGCGTGCCACTTCGTGGCGGTCCTGCTGTACGTGGTCTGATGTAAGGGTGGACCTGGCTGTCCGTTGGTTGGGCACACGGGAGAGAGAATGCGGTGGTGGATCGTGCTGAGCCTGCTTGCGGCCTGCGGCGCGCAAGAGCGACAACTCGACTTCGACGACCCGGCCCCATTGGCGTCCGAGGCCGCGGCCACGGCCGATCGCGTCGCCCGAAAGGCCACCGTGGACTGGAAGCCCGCGCAGTCCGACCCCGACCTGCCCGCGCCGATGCGACTCACGGCCAGTGATGGATCGGGCCTGGCGATGTCGTCGCTCCGCGTCGAGTCGGTGGTCGTCGATCCGCTGGTCTTCACCGAGCTCAGCATGTCGTTCGACAACCCCGAAGACCGCGTACTCGAGGGGCGGTTCGAGATCACCCTGCCGCCCGGAGCGGCCATCAGCCGGTTCGCGATGTTGATCGGGGACAAGTGGCAGGAGGGAGAGGTCGTCGAGAAGCAGGCCGCGCGGCGCGCCTATGAGGACTTCCTCCATCGCCGTCAGGACCCGGCCCTGCTGGAGAAGGACGCCGGAAACCAGTTTCGAGCCAGGGTATTTCCGATCCCCGCCCGGGGCACGAAACACCTCATCCTCTCCTATTCCCAGGAGCTGCGAGGGGCCGAGGAGCCCTATCAGGTGGTCCTGCGGGGACTTCCGAGGCTGGCCAAGCTCGACGCCCGGGTGCAGGTGGAGTCCTGGAACGCCGCGCCGCAGGTCTTCGAGGTCTCCGAGCGCAACTTCGTGCCGGATCGGGATCTGCGGTTGGTTTTTGACGAGGCTGCCACCGCTGTCGGCCTACGAAGCGGAGATCTGGGCGTCGCCCGGGTCTCTCCGGTCCTCGAGCTGCCCCCGGAGCCGGTCGACGAGCTGTCCGTGCTCTTCGACACCAGCGCCTCTCGCGCACTCGGATTTTCGGGCGCGGTGGGACGTCTGGACGAGACCCTGGACGCGCTGGTCGCCGACCAGGGGGACTTCGACGTCTCCGTGTGGGCCTTCGACCAGGAGGTCGTCCAGATCTACCGTGGGAAGGCCGGCGGATTCGGGGAGAAGGAGGGGCAGATCCTGGTCGATCGCGGCGCCATGGGGGCCTCGAACCTCGACGACGCGCTCTCCCACCTGACGACGGCGGGCGTCGCAAACCGACTCCTGGTGATCTCCGACGGGGTGGTCACCGCGGGTGAACAAGACGCCAACGCGCTGCGCACGCGGGTCCAGCAGCTGGAGTCGGTCGGTGTACAGCGACTGGATGTGTTGGTCGACGGCGGCCTTCGCGACGCGGATCTCCTCGCCGAACTGGTGACGGCGGGATTGCCCCACGATGGCACCGTCGCCGAGGCCACAGATCCGGCATCGGTGGTCGCCCGCCTGACCGGCGCGACGAAATCCGGGATCGAGGTCTCGGTGCCCGGCGCGACCTGGGTCTGGCCGAACACGTTGAACGGCGTGCAGTCCGGGGATGAGGTGCTCGTCTACGCCCAGCTGCCCGAAGATCAGCCGATGGCTGTCGTCTTGCACGGGGCCTCGTTGGCGTCGTCGATCGCCTACGCGTCTTCGAGTAGACCTCTTCTGCAGCGGGCCGCCGCCCAGGCCAACATCGAGCGCCTCACCCACCTCCGGGCGGGCACCGATGACGAGGAGCAGAAAGCGGAGCTGGCGGCGGAGATCGTGAAACTATCGACCTCGAACCGAGTTCTTTCTGACCTGACTGCACTGCTTATTCTGGAGACGGAGGCCGATTACGAGCAGTACGGAATCCCCCGCGACGCCCTGGCCGACATCCTCACCGTCGGTCCGAAGGGGCTGGAGCTCAGGCAGCGGAAGGATCGGGTCGTGGTAGCGCCCGAACCCGTCGACCTGCCGAAGAACGACGCCAAGAAGAAGCAGATGATGAAGGACGACGACGACCACGACGAGGACGGCCGCGTTCCGGCGGGCGACGACGACTTCGCCACGATGCTCGACGACGACGATGACATGCCCGACGCCGGCGCCGCAGAAGTCGAGGATCAACTCGAGGCCATGGGGTACGTCGAGGAGCAGGCCGAGCCGGAAATGCGTCCCCCGGCGCGCGCCAGACCCGCTCCGTCGCCCGGGCCGCGCCCGCGTCCCAGACCGCCACAGTCCGAGGAGCCGGAGGCTGCGAATCTGATGATCATCCGCGGCGCTCGAAGTGGCGGCGAGGGCAGGGAACGGACCCGACGCCAGGAAGATCGCCCGAAACCGACCACGGACGCGTGGAACGGCCCCTTTGCAGACGTCATGTACGCCATTCGGGATGGAAAGCTCGACGACGCCCAGAGCAAGGCCGAGGCCTGGAGGGCGTCCGATCCGGGAGCCGTGCTCGCACTGGTGGCCCTGGGAGAGGTCTACGAGGCTCGCAAGCAGCCCGCCGCCGCTGCGCGCGCCTACGGATCCATCATCGATCTCTTCCCCTCGCGAGCCGACCTTCGCCGCATGGCGGGAGAGCGCCTGGAGAGGCTTGGAGACGTGGCCCTCGATCTGGCCGCCGACACCTATGGCAACGCCGCCAAACAGCGGGCCGATCATCCCTCCAGCCACCGATTGTACGCCTACACCCTGTCTCGTCTCGGTCGGCATGAGCAGGCCTTCGACGCCATTGTCGTCGGGCACCAGGGCAAGTACCCAGGGGGACGCTTCCGCGGTGTAGATCGGATCCTGTCCGAGGACGTCGGTCTCATCGCCGCCGCCTGGGTCGCCGCCGACGCCTCGAAGCGAGGCGAGCTCGAAGCCCAGGTGAAGGAGCTGGGCGGGGTCTGGCCCGAGGGGCCGTCGATCCGGTTCATCCTGTACTGGGAGACCGACGCCAACGATGTCGACTTCCACATCTACGACGGGAAAGGTGGCCACGCCTGGTACAGCAGCAAGGAACTGCCTTCCGGCGGAGAACTCTACGCCGACGTCACGACCGGCTACGGCCCCGAGTGCTTCACGATCCACAATCCCAAGGCCCACCCGTACACGCTCCAGGCGCACTACTACCGGCGCGGGCCGATGGGCTACGGCATGGGCACGCTGCAGATCATGCGGCACGACGGGCAGGGAAAACTGACGTTCGAGGGCAGGCCTTTCGTGATCATGGAGGACGGCGCGACGGTCGGCATGGGCACGGTCACCGACTGAAGTCAAGCTCTACGGATCGGTCTGTTGCTCGGGCTCGCGCCTGGATGCGGCGACCGCGATCAGGAAGGGAATGCCGGCCCATGCGAGCAGCCCCACGTAGGTCATCTCGGTTGTATTCTGACGCCTCGAATGTCGC
>Ga0315336_1004641_pt1 | contig 15958 bp, 14 predicted proteins | sample ASW5metaG_FD_204512 | JGI IMG/M metagenome (GOLD analysis project Ga0315336, IMG submission 204512) | Ammonia-oxidizing marine archaeal communities from Monterey Bay, California, United States - ASW #5 | ecosystem: Environmental > Aquatic > Marine > Intertidal zone | place: USA: California...
TCAGCGTACACGAACACATCGCCACTTTTTGAGAGTTTGATGATCGGCCGGTTGTCAGCGTCCAACAGCGTCAGCAGGTTGTCTTCCGGAGCCGTGAGCCAGTCCTTGACCTCCAGGATTTCCCACACAGCAATCGTCCAGGCTCCCGTTGGCGCAGCGGCGTTCAGGTCGATCCGCAGGGTGGCTTGGCCGGTATTTGCCCCGAACCAGGCTGCCTGGCCGGATATTCCTGGTTGACGCAGTTCCACGCCCGTGCCGGCCGAGATCGAGAGGGGAACCCGCTGATAATCTGGCTGATCGACGGATTGATCAAAGCCATGGTGCAACAGCACGCGCGGTGCCGCCTTGATCACAGCCGGCGACAGGACGCTCAGCAACACAGTCAATGTTGTCCAACGCATATCCGCCCCCATGTTGCTGCTCCACAAGAGAGTCCCAGCGGTATGGCTTCAACCACGGGCGTGATCGAACTCCACATGCACCACATCGTCCGCCGAGCCGCGCGACCCGGTTGTGCGACACTGCGGTCAGTCTTCGCAGCGGCATGGTGCTGCCCACCGTGACGTACCCGCGATGACGCGCCGGTCCTGACGTTGCGGTTGCCCGGTCACCTCTGGTCATCTAGGTCTTCTGGTGCGCCGGACGTTTGTGGATCATTCCGACATGCTACATCAAGGGATTCCCATGTATCCAGCGTGGCGGATCATCGTGATTGACGGACGAACGCCCCGCGTTGCCAGGTCTTCGGTGTGCCCCGACAAACCGATCCTCGGTACATTGACAGACGCATAACAGAACATTATTGTCCGGCCCGGGTTGCAACGACGATTTTGATTCATGAGGAGGAGGCCACGATGGCAAAGAAGAAGGCTGCTGCGAAAAAACCGTTGACCAAGACCGAAGTCCTGAATGCCCTGGCGGAAGCCAACGACCTCTCTAAGAAACAGGTTGCCGGCGTTCTGGAATCACTGGGCGATTTGATCGGCAAGAACCTGGGTAAGCGCGGCCCGGGAGTGTTCAATGTGCCGGGTTTGATGAAGATCAAGGTGATTCGCAAGCCGGCGACGAAAGCCCGCCCAGGAATCAATCCCTTCACCAAGGAAGAAACGATCTTCAAAGCCAAGCCGGCCCGCAATGTCGTCAAAGTGCTGCCTCTGAAAGGCCTCAAAGACATGGTCTAACGGCCCGGCTTGCGTCCGCCTGATGGCTCCACCGGTTGGCACAACCGGTGAAGCCGTGGCGGCGTTCGGTATCGCCATCGATGCCGCGCTGGCGCGCGTTGTGCTCTGTGCTCTGTGCACTGGTCAGCATGATCGGCGGTCCGAGCCTCTGGCAAAACGCCTGGTCGTGCATCACGCACGCATCGATCATCACGCACGCATCGATCAAGTTGACTGGCCGGCGGCCTGGGCACTGATCTACAACCAGCCGAGTCCTTCCGCAGAACCGATCGCGTAGCGGATCACCAAGTCTTGATCCGCGCGCCTGTCCGACGGAGCACTTCCAAGTCTGCTGTCGGCGGTTGTGTTCGAGTTTCCCGCGCACAAGCGGTCGTCCTGCGCGCGACCGGGTTCCCAGCATGGAGCGCGCTGGCTTTTTGTTGGATCGCGCATCGTCCGACGCATGCCGCGCCAAGATCCGCTCCACGTTGCCGGACGACATCGGATTGGCTGGCTGTTACAATGCGAGTCGCCTCGCCGTTGTGTCGATCCGGGCGTTCGACGGGGTGGTTTCGCGGCATTCCATTGTGAGCCCTGCCGGCAGTGATTCTGCGCGGTCGCGCGTGTTGACTACGGCACCTCGTCAGTGGCGTCCGGAATCATACACGGGCAGACTTTATGGGCACACTTTGCGGGCGCACAACGGCAGTGGTCCACAGCGTTTTGGTTTCAGTGCCTGTCGTCCTCAGCGATTGAAGCGCCCAATAGAACGGCGTGGCGCTGGCGTCCAGGTATGGCGAACAAAGGGGGCGGCATGTGCATCCGGACGAGTCACGGCTTTCGACAGCGCCGAAGTTTCTTGTCGACCTGCGCGGCTGGAATCGTGGGCGGCGGGGTGTGTGCCGGCTTGCGTGCCGACCGCGACAAGGACTCAGGCGGCCCGACATTCGCGTTTCGAAAGATCCCCGGCGTGTTGCTGGCCCGAGGCCCGCAGGGGGCCTTCGACGCCACACATGCCAAGTACCCCAGCGTATTGAAGGTCGGGACGCAGTGGATGATGTGGTACAACGGGCGAGCTGACAACGCCTTCACGGGATCGATCGGGTTGGCCACCAGCGCTGACGGTCTCAAGTGGACCAAGGTCAATGATGGCAAGCCTGTCTTTGCACATGGTGCGCCGGGGACGCCTGACGAAACCAAGGTCGATCACCCGGCCGTGCTGCGTTTCGACGGGCGATTTCACATGTGGTACACAGCCGGTGATGCGGGCAGCCGTTATCAGATTGGTCACGCGGTCAGTGAGGACGGTTACCGTTGGCAGCGTCAAAACGCCGGACGACCCGTACTGGGGCCGGGGAAAAAAGGAAAATTCGATGACCAGGTGGTATTGCATCCGGCGGTTGTGCGGGACGACACCGGTCTGTTGCACATCTGGTACAACGGAGTGGGGCCGCAAAAAGTTTTCGAGGTTGGACACGCCACGAGCCGCGATGGAATTCACTGGCAACGCCAAAATGACGGAAACCCGGTGCTGACCGCAGGGCGAGTGGACGGCAGTCGAGAAGAATATGTCTACAACGTCATGGTACTGCTCGAAGACGGTGTGTATCGGATGTGGTACAGCTCCGCGCGATCGTTCAAACTCAATGGCCGCAATGGCTGGAACGGCAGTGCCATCGTGTACGCCGAAAGCCGAGATGGGACACATTGGACACGCGACACGGTGCATACTCTGGTGAGTGGAGATGCGGGGAGTGACGATGCCTATGCCTGCTTTGCTCCGTATGTCGTTCGCCGCCAGGATGGCCTGTGGATGTATTACTCGATGGGCGCAAGCTACCAGCGTTACCAGGTTGGCTTTGCCAAGTGTCCGCTGTAGCCAAGGATCGGTTGGAATCGACTCGTAAAGATCTCCGGCAGCGGTTGCCTGACGGCCGCGGCTGGAGCGGTGATCAGTAGGGTTTGAACGCAATGTCGAGAATCGAGACAGCGATGGCGGGCTGCGTGCTGACAGTGTTGGCCTCAGTTCATCTTGCGTGGGCACAACCGCCCAAGCCTTTTGTCTGCATGTATGGTCACAGTGATGATGTCGGCGTCTCTCAGGCGTTTCGCAAGCTGATGCCTCCGTTCAACGTGATCGAAGGCACGAGCACCAATGCCGGCTTCATCCGCGAGTTGAGTCGTCAGGGGGGAGTCTACGCCGCGCACGTGAACAACCCCGTACAGGCCACAACGGCCGAATTGGTTGCCCGCTGGCGGGCACCGTTCGACAACGATTTGAATGGGCAGCTTCCCGGCGGTTATGCCGCGATCGCCATCGACGAATTGCGGGCTGATCTCGATGGAAGCCCGCAGTCGCAACGCGTCTGCGCCGCCCTGGCCGAGCTGAGACGACTCTACCCACAGAAACAAATCTATGCCGCGGCCACCTGGCACCTGGGTTACCACGCCGCCAAGTACTCCGAGCAGTTGCGAGCGGTCTATCGCTACGTCGACATGCTGATGCTGGAAGTGTATTTGCGGGAAACGCGGCCCGCGTTTGGATACATCGCGAATTGGGCGGATCAGCTGAAAGCCGTGGAACCCAAGTTGCTGGACAAGACGGTGTACGGTCTGGGAATTGCCCAGCGTGGTTACCTGTATGACGACTCGACCGACGTCGGATTCTGGGGACATCTGGATCAGCAGTTTCGCAGCATGCGCACCGATGCGGATGCGTCGCGGATGCCGGGAGTCATGTTCTGGGTGTACTACCGTAGTGAAACGGACGTCACGCCGCAGTATCTGGCAAAGCTGGTCAATCACTATTATGTCCAGAACAAGACGGAATACTTCGGCGACGGCCGCCGCGAACAGCTGATCGGTAATCCCCAGTTTGAAACGCTAGACGGCTGGAAGCTCACTCCGGGATCTGGGGGGCAGGTCGAGCAATTTCGTTACGACAAGGTAGCGGACTTGCAGAATGATCACGATGCGCACGGCTGGTCGTCTCACAAAGTTCACGGGCTCAGAATGGTTCGAGGTCGCACAGCGAATCAGGCGGTGTTTGAGGTTGGCAATCTGGATCCCAGGATGGTCTACACCGTGTCGGCCTGGGTGATGGCCGATAAACCCGGGCGGGCGGCTGGCCTGCGAGTCGTGCAGGCGGATGGCAGGCTCATCGCACAGAAACAGATCACTCGCGCGGGACGCGGTTCGCAGTGGAATGAGTGGTCACGCATCCTGTTCCATTTCACAGCCAGGGCGCCGACTGTGCGGATCGAGCTCCATGATCGCCAATCCAGCGCAGGTACGGTTCTGTACTGGGACTTTGTTGAACTGGAATCCGTGTTTCCGGCTGAAGATGCGCGGTGAACAACGGCAGCGTGTGTTGGCCGTCGGGGCGGGTGTGTGTCGTTCGAGCGTGCTATGGCCGGCGTGTCGCCCAGCAACGCGGAGTTGGAAAAATTCCGACGCTGCCTGGGGGGCCAAGACAATCGACGCTACGATGCGTGCGTGGATCGAAGGATTCCAGAACCGCTGACATTGAGAATGGCGGACGCCGTGCGACCGGCCATCCAGTCGATTGCCGTCGATCGATCCCAGGCTGTGACCTCCGTTGACGTATATGCTTGTGCTGTCGAATCAAGAGGCTGAGACGTGCAACAGATCGCACCTATCGACTGGACAATCTGCATCGGTTACCTGGCCCTGGTTGTCGGTCTGGGCGTCTATTTTTCCAACAAGCAGAAAGACAACGACGCCTACTTCCTCGGCGACCGGAACATGCATTGGATCCCGGTCGGTTTGTCGCTGTTCGCCACGACGTTCAGTTCCAATTCGTTCGTGGGTCTGCCCGCCGAAGGTGCCTATGGTGACTACCACCAGTTGCTGGCGATCATGTTCATCCCGTTTGTCGTGATTCCGATTACCTGCATCTGGTTTATCCCGTTTTACAAAGGCCTGGGCGTCACCAGTTTGTACGAATATCTGGAACGGCGTTTCAGCCGTGGGATCCGCTTGACGGCCAGCCTGATCTTCATGCTCTATTCGGCGGGTTGGATGGGCACGATGCTGCTGGCCGTATCCAAGATCCTGGACGTGGTGCTGGCAACGGAGTCCACGATGCAGACGCTGGTGGTCATCGTCATCGTGGGTCTACTGGCGACCTTGTACACGGCCATAGGTGGAGTGAAGGCCGTGATCTGGACCGACACGATTCAGGCCTTTGCCTTGTGCGGAGGCATGTGTTTCCTGTTGTGGCTGCTGTTGTCGAGCATCGAAGGAGGATGGACGGGCTTTGTGGCCCTCGGTGGCGCAAACGGGAAGTTCGACATGCTCCACACGGGCGGTGGCTTCGCGGAACACAACGTGTTCGCCGCGTGTGCCTACGGCTTCTTTGTCTACATGGGAGGCCAACTCGCTTCCTACGGAGCCTTCCAGCGGTATGTGACGGTCGATTCCGTGAACGATGCGCGGCGGGCACTGATCATCAAGGGAGCGTTCACGCTGGTGTCCTGCACACTGTTCTTTCTGGTGGGCACGGCGTTGTATGTGTACTACCAGCAATTCCACGTGGATCTGTTCACGGAATACTCGGCCGGCAAGAACAGAGACCAGTTGCTACCCCACTTTGTGATCAATTTCGGCGGCGGCTACGGCATGACCGGTTTGTTGTTGGCTGGGTTGTTTGCCGCAGCGATGAGCAGCATGGACAGCGGAATCAACAGCATGGCGGCCTCTCTGGTGACCGATTGGCTCAACGGACGGGAAGTCGGTACGGCGACCAACCGCTGGCTGACGGGCGCTTTCGGCATGGGCGTGACTCTGATTGCCTGCCTGCTGTCCCGCATCGACTCGCCTGTTTTTGCCATTCTGCTCTCGATCGCCGGAGCCACGCTGGGGATGCTGCTGGCGATCCTGATGATGGGCATGTTGCTTCCACGCGTGAATACCGTGGGAGTGGTTGCCGGTATGGTGGCCGGATTGTTGGTGGTGTGCTTGATTCGGGTGGTGTTGCCCAATTTGGATTCGGCGACGCTCGAGTCTTTAGGGCCCTGGGCTGGATTGAAGAACAACACGTGGTGGGATGGGATGTTCACCTCGATATCCGTCGTGGCGGTTGCCGTGCCGGTCAGTCTGTTCACGGTTCCGCCGCAGCGGGAGGCGTTGCGCGGACTGCTGTTGTTTCCCGGCAGGTATGATGACACCGGCCGTTGAGCGGCGGGGTGGCGGCCGGACACCGTTCCACAGATCTCCCGTTGTCGGGATGCGATCCCAGGTGTAAGGACTTGTGCGCGAACGGACGATTCTCGAATGATTCTGGAGTGATTCATGACGCGACTCGAAGCGGCGATGGAGCAGATTTGCGCGGCGCGGCGATATTCCCTGCAGTTGATCGAGCATGTCGATCCCTCGGATTGGTTCCGGATGCCCGGCGGTGGAGTCACGCACGTGGCCTGGCAGATGGGACACCTGGCCGTCGCGCAGTTCGGCCTCAGCGGAAGATGTATCGAAGCCAGTCGCAGGGATGGAATTGCCGAGGATTTTCCGCGGTTGTTTGGCAAAGGATCCGTTCCCGTTTCGGATCCCGGCAAGTACCCCACTCCCGCTGAGATCCGATCGGAGTGCGATCGCGTGCACCAGCAGACGATCGCCTGTCTCGAACAGCTTCCCGAGGAAATCCTCGATCAGTCGTCCAGCCCGGAACACCCGATGTTCGGCACGCGGCTGGGCGCGCTGATCTGGCTGGCCCAGCACGAGTTCTCTCATGCGGGGCAAATCGGTCTGCTGCGGCGGCTGATGGGAAATGATGCGCTGTGGTAAGGCGGCGGTTGCACTCGACGATGCGGGGCTGAGTCGGCACGGGGCTGGACTATGTGTGGACCAGGTTGGGAGACAGTGCGATCAGGATCGCGACCACGAGCAACAGTGCGCCGAGCAATCGAATGACCATCTGGCGGGTGTGCGGACGATGTGGCGTGACAGCCAGATGGTGTGACAGCATCCAGGTCAGAATCACGCCGAATATGCCCCGCAGCGAATAGACGATGTTCACTCGAGTCGCATCGCCGAACCGAGCGATCGTGAAGGTCATGCCGATCGCCTGTACGGACATCAACACCATACCGATCAGTAATGGGCCCCGCACCTCGCGGCGCAACACAACACGGGGCCGATCGGCCCAGGGCAATAGCGCGGTCGACCACAGTGCCGAAAACCCGAAAGCCAGCGGCAGAAAATAGCCCGCTCCCCAGGCTGGAGCCCAATGCTGAATCAGCAGGTCGAAGGCTGTCATGGACACCGCGGCCAGCAGACTGAAGCCGATTGAGGCATAGATGTGCCCACGCGCGGTGACACCGTCGGGCATCTGTACCAGACCAATCCCCAGCAGGGCGATTGCCGAAGCCACCCAGATTTCCGTTGCCATGCTCTCGCCCAGCCACAGCGTCACGGCCGCCGGAACCAGCAGGACTTTGACGCCCTGAACCGGAGTGGCGATCGAAACGTCGCCCCAGTGGACCGCCAGCAAGATGCAGCACTGGCCCACGACGAACAACGCGCCCACCACCGCCGGTTGCCACAATTGGCGCGCCGGCTGCATCGTACCTCCCAGCAGTGTCAGCAGACTGAACACGGCGGCGGAGGTCCAGCAGACCAGGATCAACGTGGTCCAGGTCGAGATTCCCTGGCCCTGGACACGTTTCAGGAACAGCAGCCCCAAAACAACCAGGACACTCGAACAAAGCGGCATCAACAGGTGGATCAGTGTGTCCTTCGTGACCGGATGCTGTGGCGGGCAGGTCGGCGAGCGGCATCCGCCACATCGAGCCGGCTGCATGGAAAATCCGCAGGCACGCCGCAACGCCCGCATCACGAGACCGCTTGCCCGGTGCCGCGCGCCCTGAGAATGGGCAAACCAAGAGAACGGGACAACCGGGATTCTAGCCGGGATGGGCCGCCAATGCATGCCAGAGGCTAACATTCCCTGGTCGCTTCGTTATCCCATCTTGACAGGATTTCCCCTGGAAGATATCTCCCTCTGTCCGCGGATTCGTGAGCGGCGTGCGGTTCTGTTGTCAGTTCAATCGTGTCGGCTGGGGAGTGACTCCATTGCTCAGTGAATTCTTGAATATCGGCATGGTCGGTCTTGGCGGTTGGGGGAAATTCGTCGCCCGCAGTTTTTTCCAGACGGCCAATTGCGAATTGCGGTACTTGTGCGATGCCAATCCTCGCGTTTTGCAAGCGCAATCGCGACTGTATCCGCAAGCCCTGGTTACGGAGTCGTACGACGAATTGCTGAGCGACGATTGCGTGGATGCGGTGGCTTTGGTGACTCCGGCACCCGCCCACTTCGCCATGGCAAAGCAGGCACTGTTGTCCGGGAAACACGTCTACGTCGAAAAGCCGATGACGTTGACCACTGCGCATGCTGAAGAATTGGTCAGCCTGGCCGCAAGCCAGAACCTCAAATTGATGGTTGGTCACCTGCTGGAATACCATCCCGCCGTCCAATTGATGAAGCAGGAATTGGATTCCGGTTCGCTGGGCGACGTGTACTACATGTATTCACAGCGCTTGAATCTGGGTGTGGTCCGGCAGCACGAAAACGCGTTCTGGTCGCTGGCTCCTCACGACTTGTCCGTCATCCTGTATTTGTTTGGCCAGGAGCCGATCAAAGTCGAAGCCAGTGGACAGTGTTTCTTGCAGCGGAACATCGAGGATGTGGCGTTCGCCAACCTGCACTTTCCGGACGGTCGCATGGCGAACGTGCACGTCTCCTGGCTCGATCCGCACAAGAAACGAACAATGGTGCTTGTCGGTTCGGAGCGGATGCTGGTGTTCGACGACATGCAACCATCGGAAAAAGTGCGGATATTCGACAAGTCGGCTTACGCCGAAGTGGGTGCAGGCGGGATGAACCCGATCCACGTCCGCCACGGCGATATCCGCATCCCCAGACTGTCGTTGCGGGAACCGTTGGCCATCGAGACCGAGCATTTTGTCGAGTGCGTGTTGAACGACACGCGGCCTCGCAGTGACGGAACCGACGGCTTGCGGGTCGTGCGGATCCTGGAGGAAGTCGACTGGCAGTTGCGGGGTACCGGTACGATTCAGTTGAAGGAAGCCGCCTAGTGTCGAGCATGCCCGTCTTGGCGACCGCGAGCGACGGGCCTGGTGTCGCCAAACCGTGGGTTGCCGCCCGCAGCCGCATGTTGCAGGGATCCGCGTGGTGTCCCGGCAGCTCCGCGATGCGACGGCCGGCATCCGTTGCACTCACAGGGGATGGCGGATGACGGACAATCAACGCGACTATCGTGTCCACGAGTCTTCGTATGTCGACGACGATGTGCAAATCGGTCGCGGTACGCAGATCTGGCATTTCTGCCATGTGATGTCCGGCAGCCGGATCGGTGGCGACTGCCGCATTGGACAGAACGTGGTCATTGGGCCCCGAGCCAGCGTGGGCAACAACGTCAAGATTCAGAACAACGTTTCGATCTACCAGGGAGTCGTCCTGGAAGACGATGTGTTTTGCGGGCCTTCGATGGTGTTCACAAACGTGTCCACTCCACGCAGTGGGTTTGCGCGGAACACTGCGGATGATTTCTTGCCGACGGTCGTCAAGCGGGGGGCCAGTATCGGAGCTAATGCGACCATTGTCTGTGGTCGAGTCATCGGCGAACACGCTTTCATTGGAGCCGGTTCCGTGGTCACCCGCGATGTGCCGGCGTATGCCCTGGTGTATGGCAATCCGGCTCGGCGGCATGGCTGGGCCTGTGCCTGCGGTGTGAAGCTGAATCTGCAAGTCGACCCACAGCGGGTGGGGCAGCAGGTCACGTGTGATTGTTGTCAACGAGGCTATCACTGGACGGGAGACAGGCTGGAGTCCCGCGCCGAAGCTGGCGGGCAACGCGCCGCCTGATCCAGATACAAACGGTACGGCCAAGGCCGATGCGTAGCCGGAGAAGCCCACATGATTCCACTTTGCGACGTGCAGCAGCAGTACCTGTCGCTGAAAACCGAATTTGACGCGGCCATCTTGGATGCCGTCGCCCGCGGCCGTTATATTCTTGGCCCGAATGTGCAGGCCTTTGAACGCGAGTTTGCCGAGTACTGTGGCGCGGCTCATTCTGTTGGTGTCGGCAGTGGCACCGACGCGCTGCATCTGGCATTACGCGCCTTGGACATTGGGCCCGGTGACGAAGTGATCACCACGCCGTTCACATTCATCGCCACGGCTGAAGCCATCAGCCTGGTGGGCGCCACGCCGGTGTTCTGCGACATCGATCCGCAGACATTCAATATCGATCCCGCTGGAATTGAGCCCGCCATCAGCGAACGCACACGGGCGATTTTGCCGGTGCACCTGTATGGTCAGCCGTGCGATATGGATCGCATCATGGATCTGGCTTCCGCCAACGGGCTGGCGGTTGTCGAAGACTGTGCCCAGGCGGTGGGAGCGACTTTCCGAGGCCGGCGCGTCGGCACGTTTGGGGACCTGGGCTGCTTCAGTTTCTTTCCCAGCAAGAACCTGGGCGCGATGGGGGACGGCGGCATGGTCGTTACCGATCATGCCGAGTATTTCGAGCGGGTCGAGATGTTGCGCCGGCACGGAGGCCGCGTCAAATACCACCATGAAGTCGTGGGGGTCAACAGCCGCCTGGACGAGCTGCAGGCAGCCATTCTACGAGTCAAACTGCGATATCTGGATACCTGGAATGACCTACGACGCAACCACGCCCAGCGTTATAACCGATTGCTCTCGGGTCTGACCGCGGTGCAGTGCCCGGCGGAACGGAACCCAACCGGAGACACCGGGATCCCGCTCGATTCCTCGTCCGTCGACAACAGTTTCTTGACGGCCGTGTATCACCAATACACGGTCCAGGTTTCCGAGCGCGACCACCTGCTGGCTCAATTGAGGCAGGCCGGAATTGGCAGCCACGCGTACTACCCCGTGCCATTGCATCAGCAGCAGGCGTATGCCGCGTTGAACTACGGGGAGGGCAGTTTCCCGCAGGCCGAGCGGGTCGCTGAGCGTTGCCTGAGCATTCCGATGTTCCCGGAATTGCAGCCGGAACAACAAAGCCAAGTGGTCCAGACCCTGGCGCAGGGGCTGGAGTCTCCGCGGAGATCCAACCCGGCCGCCTGAACCCACCTGGTCGCCTGTCGGAATCGGGATGTCGCTGCCGGTGGGGCGTTGTGTGGGTGACTCAGGTGACCAGCCGGCGGAAGAACTCCTGCCGATCCTGGGCTTCCAGTTTTTCGGACACATCGCCAGCCTCCAGTGCCTCGGCGATCAACGTGAACACCTCCCGCGCTGCATCAACCGTCTGCTCGATTTCCGCTGTACCCTGAGCGGCATTGATGTAGAACGAGGTGTAGCCGTGACACCCGCGCTTGGCCATTTCCTGGACGTACAGGGTGCCGACCTTGTTCTTGAGATCGGGATCGGCAACCGAGAACTCCAGGTGCGGATGGTAGTCGATCCCCACACAACGGGCGTCCAAGCCGACTGCGACGGCCGTGGCCGTGAGTTGCTGTTTGAGCGTTCGACCGACTTGGTGAATGGTCGCGCAGGCGTCTCGGTTCCGCAGTTCCGTCAAGGTTGCGATCGCGGCGGCCAGCCCCACCGTCTCGCCCCAGTAGGTGCTGGAAACAAACATCTGTCCCGCCGGCTCCATGACTGAGCGGCGTCCGACAACCGCGCCCATGGCGTAACCGTTCGAGATCGACTTGGCGAAAACAGCCATGTCGGGCTCGACACCCAGCACGGGTTGCACACCGGCGTCGGACGGGCGGAATCCAGTGGAGACTTCATCGAAGATCAAGACCGCGCCGTGCCTGGTGGCCAATTGCCGCACGCCCTGCAGGTATCCATCCGGCGGCAGATCCGACCGCATGGGCTCCATCATGATCGCCGCAATTTCACCTTGGTGCAGGTCGAGTTGAGCTGACAGAGCCTCCAGGTCAGCGTAAGGAAACGGGATGGCTGTCCCGGCCAGGGCCCGCGGGACTCCGATCGGTTCAATGCCCGGAAACAAATGTTCGTCCAGGTTTTCTCCGGCCGAGTGGTTTGCGGCCTGGTACCAGTCATGCCAGCCGTGATATCCACAGAAAAGCACTTTATCGCGCCCCGTCGTTCCACGGGCAATCCGAATCGCCACGGCGCAGGCGTCGCCCCCACCCCGGGCGTAACGCACCATTTCCGCACAGGGAATCCGCTCCACCAGCAATTCCGCTAATTCCAACTCGAGTTCATGCGTGATTGAGAAATTGGTTCCCTTGTCGATCTGTGATTTGACGGCTTCATCGACGATCGGGTCGGCATAGCCGAGAATGACCGAACCAATGGCGCTGACCCAATCGATGTACTCGTGACCGTCGACATCCCAGATGCGCGCTCCGCGTCCGTGTGAGGCGACGACCGGACTGACTCCCAGGGCGAAACGCGTTGGCCGGCGGCTGATCAACTGGGTACCTCCCGGAATCAACTCCAATAGTCGCTCGTACATCTGCATGGATCGAGCGATACGTGTTGTGGCGACGGGGTCGGTCGTGGCCATACGGACTCTCCAATCGAACAGGCTGGGGCGGAACAGTTGCGGTTCTGGTCTGACAGACTTGGTTCACGTATCGCGGGTTTCGCAGCACGATCTGGCCGGCGGCCGCCGGTGGCAGCGTGATGGAAGTACTATATCCGTCGCGTACTTTAACATGGGCGCCCCTGCGGACGCCAATCGGCACAGCCGCGGGCATGCGACAATCCCGGCCGACAACGGACACGATGGCCGCGCTCGCCGCTCAGCCAGCCACTCAGCACCCGCGTATTCGTTACAGAATGCATGCGGAACGGCTCGAGACGACGTTCGCGTAGAAGTTCCGCTTTCGGAGCAGCTTGCCCGGTTGTTACACTGAACCCCGGAAGGTGTCGTGTCGCAACAGATTGGTGGCTGGCCTCCCCGCTCTGCGCGAGCGGACAAGTACATGCACGTTGGGGTGCGTTCCGTAACAGCCGGATTGTCTGTTGAGATGTGCATCGAATCCCCTACGGACGCGTGCTGTTTCCATTGCTGGCATTTTTTCACGTCCTGACAGAGAACAGTCATGCCCAACCGCGCGCTGGTTACGGGAATCACCGGGCAGGATGGCTCGTATCTCGCTGAATTACTGCTCGACAAAGGGTACGAGGTTCACGGCATTATTCGTCGGGCCAGCACGTTCAACACCCGCCGCATTGAGCATCTGTACCAGGATCCGCATGAAGAGCACGCCAGGTTGCATCTCCATTACAGCGACTTGACGGATGGGCAGGGCTTGACCAATGTCATTCTCGATACCGAACCGGATGAGATCTACAACCTGGGTGCCCAGAGCCACGTGCGGGTTTCGTTCGACAACCCGCTGTACACCCAGGATGTGACTGGCGCCGGCGCGCTGCGGGTTTTGGAGGCCGCGCGGCAACTCAACAAACACAAAGACGTGCGCGTTTACCAGGCGTCATCCAGCGAAATGTTTGGTGATGCACCGGCACCTCAGTCGGAAAGCACACCCTTCCAGCCCCGCAGTCCCTACGCTTGCGCCAAGGTATTCGCCTTTCATCAGACGGTGAACTACCGTGAGGCCTACGGCTTGTTTGCCACGAACGGGATTCTGTTCAACCACGAGTCTCCGCGACGCGGCGAGACATTCGTGACGCGCAAAGTGACCCGTGCGGCCACGCGGATCGCGGCCGGGCTGCAGGACCGTCTGTATATGGGAAACCTCGATGCGAAACGCGATTGGGGGTATGCCAAGGACTATGTCAAAGCCATGTGGTTGATGCTGCAGCATCATGAACCCGATGACTTTGTTGTCGCGACAAACGAAACGCATACCATTCGCGAACTGCTGGACGTCGCTTTCGCACGGGTCAATCTGGATTGGAACGACTACGTCGAAATCGACAAACGCTACTTTCGGCCGACCGAAGTACCGGTATTGCTGGGAGATTGCAGCAAAGCCGCGACTGCTCTGAATTGGACGCCCGAAACCTCGTTTCGAGAACTGGTCGAGATCATGGTTGACTCAGATATGAAGCTGGCTGCACGGGAGCAGCAACTGCCGTTGTCGGCAGAGGAATCGTGAGGGGCTGTTGACCAGTCGTCAATCGCGATTCCCAGCAACGATGTTGCAGCGCGTCGGATGATTGCGTGGCCACGAACAGGTAACCCGGCAGCGTGCGGTGGTGCTCGTGACGCGAGCTTGATGGTGTACAGATGCCGAAATGTGGTGGCGATGACGAGTCAACACGGTGGGACACCGTGGTCATCGCCAGGTCAGCGATCGCTGGCTACACTCTAGAATGGAGCGCAGTGTGTTACACAAACGAGCACTTATAACGGGAATCACCGGGCAGGACGGTTCTTATCTCAGTGAGCTGCTGTTGGGTAAAGACTATGAATTGCACGGAACAACCCGCGATCTGAATGGGGCCTCTGTGCAGAGGTTCCTGTCGTTCCTGGGGAAAGATCTCGGTGCCCGCGTGCAGCTTCACGAGTTGACGAACATGGACAAGGCCCAGGTCCATGAACTGATTCAGCGGGTACGACCGACCGAAGTCTACCATCTGGCCGGTCAGAGCCACGTGGGGGAGTCGTTCGAACAACCGTTCGAAACGGTCCAGAGCAATGTGTTGAGTTCACTCGCGATTCTGGATGCCTGCCGTGAATTGAACCGTTCGCAGTCGATCCGTGTTTACCAGGCCTGCTCCAGTGAGATGTTCGGAGCCCCCGCCACCTTTCCGCAGGACGAATCCACTCCATTTCATCCTCGCAGCCCCTATGGCTGTTCCAAGGTCTGCTCGTATCATCTGGCCGTGAATTATCGCGAAGCCTACGGTCTGTTCGCGTCCAACGGGATCCTGTTCAATCACGAATCCCCGCGGCGACCGGACAGCTATGTGACTCGGAAAATCACCATAGGTGTCGCTCGGATCATGCACGGCTTGCAGGACAAACTGGTGCTCGGCAGCCTCGACGTTGGACGAGACTGGGGATTTGCCAAGGAATACGTGGACGCGATGTGGCGGATGTTGCAGCAGGATGAACCGTCCGATTATGTGATTGCCAGCAATTGCTGGAATTCACTTTCGAGCTTTCTGGAAGCGGCCTTCGAACCGGCGGGGTTGAAATGGGAAGACTACGTTACGACCGATTCTGCCTTTGTACGACCCGCCGAAGTCAGTCGACTGCAGGGTGATTACTCCAAAGCTGAGCGGGAATTGGGTTGGTCGCCAAAAACGCAATTCACGGAATTGGCGCAGTTGATGGTTCTCAGCGATCTCGAGTTGATCAAGTGGTCGCGAAACGAATCACCCATTCCCAATCGCTCACCGCGATAGCAAGCCCACCCGCCCACGCAGCGAATCCCTCGCGAGCGGCCGCCAAAATACGGATTCCTCAGAACCGTTGTAATTGGCCTCATTGACCCAGACTGAATATCCGATACAGATTACGTGGCGTCGTCCTGGGGGCTTGCATTGCGCCTGGAACCTGGCTCACACCCGGGATCGCCGTGTCTGTTGTCGGAGTTGTCATTGCGTTGTGCATCGACCTATGCCTTGCTGGCTCTGCTGCTGGGGAACATCACGGGCTGCCGGTCCGTGGCGCGTGTCTGTCCGCAGCTGGAAGGTGCCCGGGCGCGCGACGCAATCCGTGCGGCAACCGCTGAGTCTGCCGGACATCGCGCAACCGCCCCCCGTTCGCACGTGGTGACTTCAGAGTCATCGCCCCAGACGTCAGCCGAGACATTGCACCAGTCATCGGCCGAGACAT
>Ga0315336_1004642_pt1 | contig 15956 bp, 15 predicted proteins | sample ASW5metaG_FD_204512 | JGI IMG/M metagenome (GOLD analysis project Ga0315336, IMG submission 204512) | Ammonia-oxidizing marine archaeal communities from Monterey Bay, California, United States - ASW #5 | ecosystem: Environmental > Aquatic > Marine > Intertidal zone | place: USA: California...
GTCGGGGCGACATCGTAGGCGGTCACATGCAGGCCGCCCCTGGCGAGCCGCGCGGCCATGCCCGGCCCCATCGTGCCCAGACCGATTATGGCGATACGCTGGATCATCACGCTGCCCTGCTTTCCGTTGCTGCTCTTGTCGCGGCGATGAGGTCGGCCGCCTTCTCGGCGATCATGATCACTGCCGCGTTGATGTTCCCGCAGACCAGGTCGGGCATGACGGAAGCATCCACCACGCGCAGGCCGTCGATGCCGCGAATTCGCAGCTCCGGGTCAACGACCGAGGCCGCGTCCGCACCCATCCTGCAGGTGCCTGCCGGATGATGCACGGTGATGGAGGTCTTGCGGATATGCTCGTCGATCTCGTCGTCGCTCTGGCACTGGGGACCGGGAAAGAATTCCGCCGCGATGAAGGGCTGCATGGAAGGTTGCGCCGCGAGATCCCTTGCCACCCGGAAACCGGCCCGCAGCGATTGCCAGTCCCTGGGCGAGGCCAGGAAGTTCTGGTGAATCAGGGGCGCCGCGAAAGGATCTGCCGATGCCAGCTTCACCGAGCCGCGGCTCTCGGGCTGCGTGGCCACGACGCGCGTTGCGAAACCGTCCGGAAACGGGGCCTTGAATGGCTTGAAATAGGGCCATGCGGCGAGCGGAGCCGCCGTGAAGAGCAGTTGCACATCCGGCAACGGCCGCTCCGGACCGCTTTTCAGGAAGGCGACGACTCCGCCGGGCACGTCGCCCGAAAAACCGCGCCCTGTAAGGTAGGTCTTGACGAAGTCCAACCCGATGCGATCGGCGCGCATGTTGTGCAGGAACGGACCCGGATTGCGGCGCCGGTACATGAGAATGACCGAGACGTGGTCCTGCAGGTTCTTGCCGACCGCGGGCAGGCCGACCCGCGTCTGGATGCCATGCGCCGCAAGTTCAGCCGGCGCGCCGATGCCGGACAGCATCAGCAGTTGCGGCGTGTTGATCACCCCGCCCGAAAGCAGAACTTCCTTGCGTGCAATGATCGTCCGTTCGCTGCCGCGATGGCTTATCGCCACTCCGGTGGCGCGCGTGCCTTCCAGGATGACCTTCGTCGCCGCCGCATCGGTAAGAACGGTCAGATTGGGCCGCCGCAGGACCGGTCGCAGATAGGCCGACGCGGTTGAACTGCGCCGACCCTTGGAGATCGTCATCTGGAGACGTCCGAAGCCCTCCTGCCGCTCGCCATTGTAGTCGTCCGTCTGGGGGTAACCTGCCTCCACGCTGGCCCGCGCGAACGCCTCGATCAGCGGGTCCTTGTAGCGGCAGAACTGGGTATTCACCGGACCGGAGCCGCCGCGAAAATGGCTCTCGCCCCGTTCCCAGCTTTCCTGCTTCCGGAAATAAGGCAGGACCTTGTCATACGACCAGTCACGCAGCCCGCTGGCAGCCCAGCGGTCGTAGTCGCCGCGATTTCCGCGCACATAGGCCATGGCGTTTGTCGACGACGATCCGCCAATGACCTTGCCGCGCGCGCACTCGACCTTGCGCCCGCCGACATTGTCTTCCGGCTCGCAGAAATACATCCAGTCGTGGCGGCGCTCGGTCAGGATCTTGCCCCATCCGAGCGGTATATGGATCATGGGGTCGCGGTCCCAGCCGCCGGCCTCGAGCAGCAGCACCGAGCAGCGGGGATCGGCGCTCAGCCGATTGGCGAGCACGCAACCGGCCGATCCGGCCCCAACGATGATGTAGTCGTAGCTTTGCGCGTGCGGCATGATGCGTTTCATTGCCTTCGTCCGACGCCGGGGCGCCAGGGAACTGTTGGAACCTGGAAATCCCGGCACGGGCCGGGACCGCCTCGGTATTTCACAAGGCGACCGGCACTAGATCAGGCCAGCCTCTTTCAGACGCTGCGACCAGTGGTTCCATCCACGATCGATTTGGGCGCCGACCAGCTTTCCCGCCGTCTTGACCTCGCCTGGCGACAGATACTTGATCTTGCCGATCTGCAGCCCGGCCGTGAGCGCCTTCGCTTCCTGCTCGAGATAGAAGGCCCGGAAGACGACCTCGCGCACCGAATTGCCGACATTGACGACGCCATGGCGAGCCATCAGGACCACCGTTTGGTCGCCGAGGCTTTTGGCGATATCCGCGCATACATCGTGGCTGCCGCCGAAGAGATCCGTCTCGTCGCCGTGCTTGTCACGGATCTCATAGACCGGAACCCACTCGCCCATGAAAGCTCCCATATGGGTGACCGGCCGAAGCGGTGTGTCGACGAAGCAATAGGGCAGCACGGCGGGGGAATGCGTGTGGAGCACGCACTGGACGTCGGGCCGAGCCTTGTAGATCTCGCTGTGGATGTAGCGCTCCAGGTAGGAAGGCCGGTTGTCTGACGTTTCGCCTTCAAGATTGAAACGCTGGATGTCGTCGGTGGTGATCAGGCTCGGAGCGAGCTTCTGAGCCAGGAAGAAGCTTTCAGGGTCCTCCGGGTCGCGGGCACTGATGTGCCCGAACGTATCCAGGATGCCTTCATTCAGAAGGATCTTCGTCGCCGTGACCAGCTCTTCGAAGACCTTCCGGCGCACTGGGCTGTTGTCCTTCATTCCAATTCTCCCATTGCGCGGCGACGGCGACCATTCTTGTTTTTGTTATCGGTCGCACGCACCGCGGATTTCACTTGTTTTCGTAGAGGCCGACGATCCGGTTCTGCTCGATGATGTTGCCGGCGTATTTCTGCAGGAACTCCTCCCGGGTGGGCGAGCCTTCGACCTTCGTGTCCAAGGCATAGACCCAGAAATAGTAGTGATGAATTCCATGGCCGGCAGGCGGTTGCGGCCCGTAATATTGCTTATGGCCGGCGCCGTTGGGTCCGACGCGGAACCTCTCCTGGGCGTCCGAAAGGTCGGTGGTCGACGGATCGATGCCGTACACCACCCAGTGGGTGAAGCCGTTAGCCAATGGCGCGTCGGGATCGTGACAGATGACGGCGAGTTCCTTGGCGCCGGCCGGCACGCCGCTGACCGTCAGCTTCGGCAGGACGTTGCCCTTGTCGCCGGCGTGTTCGTCGCGCAGTTTCCCTAACGGCTGGAAGTCCGCCGACGTGATCTTGAGGTCCTTGATATTCAGGGGCATTCAACTTGTCCTCTATGAAAATCGATCGGCCTAGACGGCGGCCTGGAGGTCGGCGACGGCCTTGCCGCCGACGCGCTGATGCACGCGCGAACCGGACGCAACCGCGACACAGATCAGGAGTTCGTCGGGGCGCGGACCGTCCGGCACGGCAAAGGTGACTGCGTCATAGTGCGAGCGGATATAGAGCTCGTCCTTGTGGGCAAGCGGGATGTCGATGGCCGTACCAGCCGCGGCCACCTTGCTGGCCGACGATATCCAGGCCTTGCCGCCGCCTACCTGTTGACGAAACGGGTCGCCGAACGCCGTGGTGATGCAGGCAACGACATGTTCCTGCTCGCCTGCCGTGCCTGCTATACCACCCTTGCCGTAACTCTCGACCGGCCTGTTGCCCAATAGGGCCGCGGCCCGCTCGCCAAGCGCATGGCCGATCGCCGGGCTGGGTTCGATTAGGTCCGACAGGTCGGCGACAAACTTTCCGGCGAAGGGGTTGCGTATGATGACGCCGACCGCGGCCTTGACGAGACTGACGCCCGGTGTTCCGCCGTCGTGGCGGATTTCGTGAATGGTGGAATACCAGCCCCGCACGTCGTAATTCTTTTCAACTTCCACCGAATAGTCCATTCATGTCTCCCGAGCGGCGCGCAGCCTCTACGCGCGAAAATTGTCCGGTTATTGCGGCCACGAATACACGCGGCGAAGCGGATCGTAGCGGGCTGCCTCGAGGGCTGCCGGCGTGAACATGTTTCCCTTGGAAAGCGAGCGGTTCGCAGCGTAGTCGCCGGACAAGGCTTGGCAGCGATCGGTGATCGGGCGAATGCGCGTCTCCCAGGCGACTAGCGCATCCTCGACCGAGGAGCCCTCCTCCAGGTCCTGCGACAGGCTGAAGGCGTTGACCATCGCGCAGCCGGCGCCCTGGGCAAGTGCGGGACACATGGCATGGGCGGCGTCGCCCACCAGCGCAACCTTGCCTCTCGTCCAGCTGTCCAGCTTGTTCGTCTGGTACGTGTCGTACCGCGCGGTCTCGAGCTTTGCTGCTTCGACAAGGCACGGCTCGAGGAAAGGGAACATCTCGACCCAGACCTCGAGATCCAGCGGAACTTTCGATCCGCGCGGATCGGCGGCGGGCGCCATCAGACCCAGATACAGTTCGTTCTCGTTGCAAGGCGAGTAGAGGATACGTTGGACACGCGGCCAGAAGTTCCACATATCGATGGTGTTGTCCCACTCGCCGTGGCCGAGCTCCTTCTTCTTGCGAGGGACGATCAGCCGGATAATTCCATCCTTCGACATCCAGCGGTCCTGCTTGAATCCGATTGAATCCCTGACCTTGGACCCCACGCCGTCCGCGCCGACAATCAGGTCGGCCTCCAGAACCTCGCCGGTCTGGAGGGTCAGGCGGCCTTCCGGATCGGCGGCAACCGCCTCGGAATCGACGCGGATATCGATCCCCAGGGCACGAGCGCGGTTGACGAGAGCGTTATGCAAATGGCTGCGCGTCATGATGCGCCAGGGAAGGCCGTTGAACGTCTCCCTGGAGATCGATTTGTTATGCATCCAGGTTTCGTAGGTCGGAGGCGTATGCGATCCTTGGAGAACGTCGTCCAGGGCGCCCAGCCCTTCGAGCACACGAAGGCCATTGTGCCAGAGGTAGATGCCCGCGCCGAACGCCCGGAGCTCGGAGCTTTTTTCGTGCAGCCTGACGTCCCAGCCGCTCTGCTTGAGGGCGATGGCGGCTGTCAGACCGGCAAAGCCGCCGCCTGCGACCTCGGCGCGACGCGTCTTGCCCGGAGTTCTGTTTACATTAGCCATTTTCTATCCTGATGCTGCATGCAAGAAGACGGCGCGATGGGCCGTCAGGCGTCGATGAAGTTTGTGATGGCTTTCAACGTGATCTCGGGAGAAACCTCGTTGACATAGTGGTCGGCCCCAGGGACGACCACGACGGGCAGATCGGGCCGCAACTGGCTGGTCTTTGCCAGCGCCGCCGCCGAAACCAGCTTGCTCTGTTCGCCACGGACGATGAGGACGGGCTTCGCCACGTCGCGGTAAGCCTGAGTCAGGTCCGCGCGAAGTCCCTTGGCGGTCTGAGCCATTGCCGTGGGCGACGCCAAGGGACGCAGGCCGCCTTCGACCCGCTGATAGCCGCTTTCGGCCCTGATCCTGATGGCGTCGGCGGGAATATTCGGATAGCGGCCTGCGAGATATGCCTGGACGTCCTCGATGTCCCTGAAAACCCGGTCTCCTGCGTTCACCCGGCTCTCCAGGGCGTCGAGCGCTTCAGTCTCGATGTAGGGAGTGAAGTCGATCGCGATGACGGACCGCACCAGTTCTGGATTTCTCGCTGCCACGGTTACCGAGTTCCTGGCGCCGAGCGAATGCCCGACGAGGATGGCGGGGCCTCGTCCGAGCGTGCGTATCAGGCTGGCGATGTCGTCCGCGTAGTCATTCGCCTCGTAGCCGCTTGCGGGCTTGTCGCTGAGACCATGCCCTCTCTGGTCGACAGCTACAGTCGTGAAGCGATCCGAGAGCCGAGCCATCAACGGCGCGAAGACCGCGGAGTTGGAGGTTATGCCATGGAAGAAAAGCATCAACGGGCCGGCACCGCTCTCGCGCACATTCAAGACGATGCGATCGGTTTCCACGCGTCGCGAACCAACCTGGCTGGAAAGTATGTTTGCCACCACGTTCATGGTCCCCGGCGCTGCTGCTTTCTCACATAAGAGGATCATACAACCACGAGGGCGTCAACACGGATTGTCTGACATTCTTGCAATCTTAAGAATTGACAATCCTGCTATTCCCGCTGTCCAATGTCCGCGGCGTCGCATATGATGCGCCGGAGTCCGACCCTGAGCCGATGAGACGTAACCGATGCCGCCTGAACTGAATTTGCGGATTTCGCCACGGACAGTGCAGCAGGAGACTGTCGATAAGCTGCGGCTCGCCATCCTGTCCGGCCTGTTCCAGCCCGGAAGCCGCCTTATTGAAAGCCAGTTGTGCGCACAGCTCGGCGTCAGTCGCCCCTCGCTAAGGGAGGCATTACGCAGCCTCGAGGCCGAACGCCTGATCGAGATCGTGCCCAATCGCGGGCCCGCGATACCAGAGCTTTCCTGGAAAGAGGCAACCGCCATCTACGAGGTTCGAGAGCTGTTGGAGGTGGAGGCGGCCGGGCGATGCGCGTCGAGAATCCCAACGGAGCAGTTGCACGAGCTTGAGAGATCGCTTTTGGCGTTCGAGGAAGCCGCCTCAAGCAATGACAGCGTAGCCCAAGTCATGACCGCGGCCGATTTCTATTCGATCATCCTCGCGAATTGCGGCAATCCCATACTTGAGGAAGTCCATCGCGGCCTGGTGGCCAGGATCAGCTTTTTTCGAGGACGGTCGATGTCCTTGGAGGGCAGAGCGCAAAGCAGCCTGGCGGAGATGCGGGAGATATACGAATCCATTGCCGCCGGCGACGAGAAAGCCGCTCGCAAGGCCTCGAAACGGCACCTTATGAAGGCGAAGGCGGCGGCAAAGATGTCTATGAACAGCGAGAGCTGAGGTCTCCGGCGCGGGGGCGTCGGCTGAAGTCTTGAAATCCTTTGCGGTGTTTTCGGATCCCACCTCCGCTCGACCGGGATCAGCGAACCCGCGCGTCAACACAGAACGACGGAGTGGAGATGACCAAGGAGATTGGGGGGCGCGGACCGAGTGCCGATGTCGTCATCGTCGGCGGCGGGTCGGCCGGCACGCTGCTTGCCGCGCGGCTGAGTGAAGAGCCGACGCGCCGTGTCCTGCTGATCGAGGCGGGCGAGGAGGCAGCCGACCCCGACATCTGGAATCCGGCCGCCTGGCCGATGCTTCAGGGCCGCAGCTACGACTGGGACTACCGCACGGAGCCGCAAGCCGGCACCGCGGGCCGGGTCCATCACTGGGCGCGCGGACGGTTGATCGGCGGCTCGAGTTGCCTGCATGCGATGGGCTACATGCGCGGCCATCCCTCGGACTTCCAGGCGTGGGTCGACGCGACCGGCGATCGCCGATGGAGCTGGGATGAGCTGCTGCCGGTTTTCCGGGCGATCGAAGATCACCCGCTTGGCGGCGACGGCACTCACGGCAAGGGCGGGCCGTTGCCGGTCTATTTGCCGACGGACGAAGTAAGTCCGCTTGCCCGTGCCTTCATCGAGGCAGGCGCGTCGTTGGGATTGCCTCGCCTGGTGGGTCATAACGGCGGTGAAATGATCGGCGTCACCCCGAACTCTCTGAACATCCGAGACGGGCGGCGGGTCACAACGGCCGACGCGTGGCTCACAAAGGCTGTCCGGGACCGCAAGAACCTGTCCATACTCACGGGATCCCGCGTGCGACGGCTGAAGCTGGACGGCAATCAGGTCGGCAGCCTCGAGGTCGTCGGACGGCACGGCTCCGTCGAAGTCCTTGCCGGTCAAGTCGTCCTTTGCGCCGGAGCGCTGGAGAGTCCGGCCTTGCTGATGCGCTCGGGCATCGGTCCTTCCGATATCCTCGATAGTGCCGGCGTCGGCTGCTCGATCGACATGCCGGAAATCGGCCGAAACCTTCAGGACCATCTGCTTGGCGCGGGCAATCTCTATGCCGCCCGCAGGCCGGTTCCGCCATCGCGCCTCCAGCACTCGGAATCGATGGCCTATATGAGAGCCGGGAACTTCACCGCTGCCGGGCAGCCCGAAATTGTCGTCGGTTGCGGCGTGGCGCCGATCGTGTCCGAGCGCTTTCAGACGCCCGTCGCCGGCACAGCCTACTCGCTGCTGTTCGGCATCACTCACCCAACGAGCCGCGGCAGCCTGCGCATAAGCGGACCGGAGCTCGACGATCGGTTGATCATCGACCCGGCATATCTGCAAACCCGTCGGGACCGCGACCTGTTTCGCCAGGCGCTGGAGGCCGCACGGACAATCGGACATCGAGACGAACTCGCCGATTGGCGGGAGCGCGAACTCCTGCCGGGCGCCCTGAACGGGGCGGCCGAAATTGACGACTTCATCGCACGGTCGGTCATCACACACCATCATCCCTGTGGCACGTGCAGAATGGGCAAGGATCCGAACGCCGTCGTCGACGCGGACCTGCGGCTCAAGACGCTCGACAATCTCTTTGTCGTGGACGCCTCGATCATGCCCAACCTCACCGCCGGGCCGATTCACGCCGCGGTGCTCGCAATCGCCGAGACTTTCGCACGGCGGCATCGGGAAATCCTGCAATCTTGACTTGAACGGCTGATGGTTCTGACAGGCCCCTTTTGTCATCGATGACGGCGGAGCTTCGTGCTCTCGGTCATCCCTTGCGTTCCTGCAGGATGTTGCCGCCATCCACGACGAGAACGGCGCCGTTGACATAGCTGGCTCCGTCGGACGCCAGAAACAACACGGCGGCAGCGACTTCCCGGGGGATGCCGGCGCGTCCGAGCGGCGTGTTCCGTGCTGCGGCAAGCTCCTCCGGCGTCGAGGCACCCGTCGCGATCCAGCCCGGCGCCACGGCGTTGACCGTGACGCCGCTTCTCCCGACCTCCAGGGCAAGCGCGTGCGTCAGCCCGATCATGCCGGCCTTGGCCGCGGAATAGGCGGCCTCGCCTTCGTTGGATACGTAGGGCCCCGTCACCGAGGCCATGTTGACGACCCGCCCGTGGCCGCGCCGCACCATGCCGGCCAGGAATCCGCGTGTGCTCAAGAAGGCGGTTTTCAGGCTGACATCGATGCCGCGATCCCAGTCGCTTTCGCTGAGGTCGAGAAATCTTCTTTGCAGCGCCGGCTGGGCAACGGTGCCCATCCCGGCATTGTTGACGAGAATGTCGATTTCACCGGCCTCGGAGCGCAAACGCTCGACATCGCCCGAGAGCGTCAAGTCGGCCATGAGAGCGCGGACATCGAGCCCATCCGCCCGCAGTTCCTGCGCCCGTTGCTCCACTCGCGCGGACGAAGCGGTGATGACGACCGAAAGACCGGCCTCGCCCAGCGCGCGCGCGGTCGCGATCCCGATGCCGTCGGCGGCCCCCGCGCCGGTCACCAGCGCCTTGCGAGATTTGCGAAACAAGATCATTTCCTCCCCACGACGCAAGCGCCGGCATGCCGGCCCGGGCAAACATACCCGCGATGAACCCGATCCCGCGCTTTTCAGTAGCCGGCGCTGACGCCGAAATCGATCGAAAGCGCGGCTCCGGTGATCGGCGCCGCGACGGGCTGGCAAAGATAGTGGATGAAGGACGCGATCTCTTCCGCCTGGATGAATCTTGCTTTGTCCCCTTGCGGATAATGCCCCAGAAGCCGGCGCTTGTAGCCCTCGGGGTCGTCTCCACCATAAGTCCTGGCCTGATATTCGATCATCGGCGTTGCCGTGTCGCCCGGACAAACCGCGTTGACCCTGATGCCTTGCGGGGCGAGTTCCAGGGCTAGAGCCTTGGTCAGCAGCACCAGTCCGCCCTTCGAGGCGCAATAGACGGCTGCCCCGTTATTGCCGACGAGACCGGCGTCGGAGGCGATATTGACGATCACGCCTTGCGCCGCCGACAGATGCGGGATGGCCGCCGAGATCAGGAAGAACGCTCCCTTGAGATTGACGTCCAGCACGAGGTCCCACTGCTCTTCCTCGACGCCGTCAGCTGCGCCCTCCAGCCAGACGCCGGCGGCATTGACGAGGATATCTATCGCGCCGCCCCAGTCCTTGGCCTTGCCCACCACCTCGCGGCAGGCCGCGACGGAGCGGATATCGAGCGGCAAGGCGATCGCTTCCGCGCCGGTAGCCGCGATCGTCGCGACGGCGGCGTCGAGTTTGGGGCCGGGAAGATCGGCAAGCGCGATCCGCTCGCCGTCGGCAGCGAGACGTATTCCGGCCGCCAGACCCATGCCCCCGGCGCCGCCGGCGATCAGGACCGTTCTACCAGCCATTCGATAACCTCCACGGAACGCAGCGTCCCGGCGAACGCAAACCACGTCGTTGCTATATGTCGCATGGGCCAGCCAGGCAAAACAATGGTCTCAACGGCTTGGGCTGGCGGCCGCTCATCCCAACTCGAGCGTCGTGATGCCGAAAACCATAGACGGCGCGTTGCCGGGCTTGCCGCCCTTGTACATGCGCGTCGTCGTGAAGCCCGGAACCATGCCGGCGGCCTGCAGCATGGCGGTGAATTGAACCTGGCTGACCGGCACGTCGATATGCAATGCCTCGTTGCCGACCCTGCCCGCAAGGTCGGCCGCCAGGGCCAGGGCAACATCCGACCGGTCGGCGAACAGAGGGCCGACCTTGAAGCCTTCCCGGCACTGGCGCGCCACGCCATAGCCGGCGACACCGCCGAAGCCGGCTGAGAGAAGCGCAATCCGCGGCTGCCGCAGCCACTCGCCAAGGAAGGTTTCCCGCGCCGCGGGGAAGCACTGGCGATCATAGGCGAGTATCCCGGCCACGTCGCCTGCCGTTATGGGGCGTATATCGCCGCCGTTTGGCAAGCCGGCGGGCCTGCGGCTGTAGCGGACGGTCTCATAGACTGGCACGAAGCCCATGCGCTGGTAGTTGGCCCGCTGCTCTGCCACCCCGTCGAGACCGATGATGCGGTTGCCGAGACGCGCCATGCCGGCGTCCCAGACCGCCTTGCCATGACCTTCGCCGCGCCTGTCGGGACGGCAGATATAGAGGCCGATGAAGCCGAAATCCGGGCCGTATGCGACGGCCGAAATACCGGCCAGCATCTCGCCGCCAACGAAGGCGCCGATGAATCCTTCCGGATCGGCTGCCCGGAACGCAGCGGCATCGCCAATGCCAGGATTCCACCCTTCCTTCGCCGCCCAGTCGACGAGCGTTTCCACTTCGCTGGCGGTCAGTGTCCGGATGGTTCTCGGCATCGTCTCACTCTGTGGCGGGGATGGTCGAGCACCAGGATAGGCCGCCATCCGCTGACTGCAAAGGCCGCGCGAACTCCATCGGCATGCCCTGGCCGGTGCCAGCCTGCCGGCCGACGCGGCAGATAGGCGACACGCAGGCGACGGTCGAGGATGGACCGGACTGTTATGGAGACGGTTTGCCGAACTCATGCAATGAGTTAGCAACGAAATCGCCGCCTAGGCGTTCGTTGTTCCAATGGGCGACTGGACACGATCGGCGAAGGCTGGAAATCTTCATTTGTCGTTGCTTGAAATCGCCCGGAGTACCGCAGGAAATGCCGCTGAGTGCCGCAGAGATCGCCCGTCATCCGGCAGCGCTTCGCTGCATCCAGGAACAGGCGCGCGCGCTCATCCATATATACGAAACAAGCCCGCGGCTGGCCGCCGTATTCGCCACCCAGCAGCGCTGGCTTCTCGCTCATGCCGGCCTGGCTCTGCATTTCCGGCGCGACCCCAGTGACCGTCGCACCGAAATGACGATGGCGCGGTTCATCGAGGTCGTGCGCCGCAATTCCGTGGCCAGCCGCAATACGGCCGAGGCCTTCGTCAAGGAGATGCTACGCTACAACATCGCCGAATATGTTTCGGCCAGCGGTGACGGCCGCGCCCACCCAATGCGGGTCACTGAGGGCACCATCCAGACCTTCACCGGCTGGATCCATGCGCATCTGAGAACGCTCGACCGCATGGACGGCGGAAACCGGCTGACGGCTTTCCTCGATCGACCCGAAATGCTGCCCAAACTGCAGCCGCTGATCGCCGACGGATTGCTGGCAAGCCAGGACGTGCGGGAGCCCGGGCAGACCTTTTCGTTGTTTATCTGGCTAAATAACGGCGGCATCGTCATGGACTGGCTTATGTCCGGTATCGATCCGGAGGACGTCCATCTCGACAGGATACCGACCAGCGTCATCTCGGTCAGTGAGTTCGCGCATTGGCTGAAGCTGTCGCGCACCCACCTGGCGCGAAAACTCAACGATGCCGAGGCGCTCGGCAGTATCGGCTGGGTCGGCCAGCGCGGTCATTCCGTCATGTGGGTTTCGCGCCAGTTCTTCGACGAATACATGGCTGTGCAGGCGTCCAAGCTCGCCGTCGTCGACGAGGCCTTTGCCGCCAGCATGAGGCACACGACCGCCTGACCGTCTCGCATTTCTCTATCCTGCTTTCAGGATAGCTGAAAAACGCGGATCGAAGGCACGGCTGATCGGCTCGGCCGCGGCGCCCACGGCGATCGCCCATGGGTCCGTGATTCCGAGTTGCAGGCGCGGCAATCGCCTCCCGGGGCGGTCGGCGATCGACGGCAGCAGCGGATGTATAGCCTGCAGCAAGCGGCGCGCCAACGCCTCGGGTGCGCCGCTGGTGAGGATGACAGTCTGCGGATCGAAGATCGTTTCGATCAGATGCACGCTCCAGCGCAGATCCTGCGCGGCACCCTCGATCCAGCCCATCACCTTCGCGTCCTCGGCGGCGGCCAGAGCGCCTATCTTCTCATAAAGATGCTCATCGGCCGGGTTGAGGCCGAGATGCTGGTACAGCGAGGCGAGCGAGGCACGGTGCTCGAGCGGTGTAGCTCCAGGCCCGGCGGGCGACAGCAGTGCCCTGCCGATCTCGCCGGCGTTGCCGTTGCCGCCATTGTAGAGTTCGCCATTGAGGATCAGGCCGGCTGCGATGCCGTAGCCGACATAAAGGCAGACCGCGTGATCGACACCGTGCGCGGCGCCGACGATGCGCTCAGCCGTGGCGCAGGCAGCGGCGTCATTCTGCAGCCCGACGCTCAATCCGGTCCCGGCAGTTAGCGTCTCTAGCAACGGGAACTGCTGCCAGGCCGGCATCATCCATTTGTCGTCGGACTCTTTAAGGCCGAACGGACCCGGCATGGCGACGCCGAGCCCGACCAGCCGCCGCTCGGACTGAGCGGAGATATCCGCCAGTTCGCGCCTCGTATGCGCGATGAGACCCAGGATGGTCTGCACGCCCGGCGACGGCTCGTCGAGGGGCAGACTGGCCTCGGCACGCGCCACCACGTTGCCGACCAGGTCGACGACCACCACCCGCGTCAAATGCCGGTCGATCTGCAGCCCGATTGCGAAAGCTCCCTCGGGGACCAGCCGATAGGGCGTGAAAGGCTGCCCCCTGCCCTTGCGCACCGCATCCAGCGCCACGACCAGGCCGTCCCGCTCCAGATCCTCGATGATGTTCGAGACCGCCTGCTTGGTAAGCTGCGTCGCCCGCGCCAGGTCGGCGCGCGAGAGCGCGCCGTTCAGCCGCAGCGCCTCGATCATGACGCGGCGGTTATGGGCGCTGGTGCCCTCCTGGTTGGTGCCGCTCTTGGCACGGATCGGGCTGATATCGTGCACCCTAGCTTCCCCTCTTGACTCCAATAAAGGATTGATCGACTAATTAAGTCAAGCGAATTGACTTAATAGGTGAAGCCCGCGCGGCTCTACAAGAAGACGGCAGGCTTTGGGCTTCGCCGTCCGCCGTTGGGAACGGATCCGGTCACGCGAAGCGAATCCGAGGAAGCGGCTCGCCGCCCACTCGCAGCTATCGAAATGGGAGAAAGACAAATGCTGAAATCGATCGGTAAGACACTTCTGGGCGCGGTCTTCCTTGGCGGGCTGTTCGTCCCCCACGCCTTCGCCGAAACCACGCTGAACGCGCTGTTCATGGCCCAGGCCGCTTATAGCGAAGCCGACGTGCGTTCGATGACGGAAGCTTTCACCAAGGCCAATCCGGACATCAAGGTCAATCTCGAATTCGTTCCCTATGAAGGCCTGCACGACAAGACCGTGCTCGCGCAAGGTTCCGGCGGCGGCTATGACGTGGTGCTGTTCGATGTGATTTGGCCGGCCGAATACGCGACCAACAAGGTGCTGGTCGACGTATCTTCGAAGATCACCGACGACATGAAGAAGGGCGTGCTGCCGGGTGCCTGGACCACGGTCCAGTATGACGGCAAGTACTACGGCATGCCTTGGATCCTCGACACCAAGTACCTGTTCTACAACAAGGAGATCTTGGAAAAGGCCGGCATCAAGGCGCCGCCGAAGACCTGGGAAGAACTCGGCCAGCAGGCCAAGATCATCCAGGACAAGGGTCTGCTGAAGACACCCATCGCCTGGAGCTGGTCGCAGGCCGAGGCCGCCGTTTGTGACTATACCACCCTGGTCAGCGCCTATGGCGGCGACTTCCTCAAGGACGGTAAGCCCGACTTCCAGAACGGCGGCGGCGTGTCGGCGCTGAAATACATGGTCGACAGCTACAAGTCGGGACTCACCAACCCGAACTCCAAGGAATTTCTGGAAGAGGACGTCCGCAAAGTGTTCGAGAACGGCGATGCCGCTTTCGCGCTGAACTGGACCTATATGTACAATATGGCCAACGATCCCAAGGACTCGAAGGTCGCCGGCAAGGTCGGCGTCGTGCCGGCGCCGGGCGTAGCCGGCACCAGCGAGGTCTCGGCCGTGAACGGCTCGATGGGCCTCGGCGTCACGGCGGTGTCGAAGCACCAGGACGAAGCCTGGAAATACATCGAGTTCATGACCTCGCAGGCGACGCAGAACCAGTACGCCAAGCTCTCACTGCCGATCTGGGCCTCGTCCTATGACGATCCGGCCGTCACCAAGGGCCAGGAAGAACTGATCGCCGCCGCCAAGCTCGGTCTCGCCGCGATGTATCCGCGCCCGACCACGCCGAAATACCAGCAGCTGTCGACGGCGCTGCAGCAGGCCATCCAGGAATCATTGCTCGGCCAGACGACGCCGGAAGACGCGCTCAAGACCGCCGCGGAAAACAGCGGCCTCTGATCTGGCGTTCCCCGACGGGCGGGCGGCCTCATCCACGAGCGCCGCCCGTGCTATTTCTTTCCGGACGAAGGAAGAGAGGCGCCTTGCATGTCAGGCACCTGGATGACGACTCGCGCGTGGCTGTTGATGCTGCCACTTCTGGTGATCATGGTCGCCGTCATCGGCTGGCCGTTGGTCGATACGGTCAGGCTCTCCTTCACCGACGCCCAGTTGGTCGGTACGGCTGGCAATTACGTCGGCTTCGACAACTACAGCAGGATGTTGACGAGTTCGAACTTCACCCGCACGCTCTCGACCACCACCTGGTTCGCGGTCGTCTCGGTGGCCGCCGAGATGGTGCTTGGCGTTCTTGCGGCACTCCTGCTCAACCAGGAGTTCCGGGGCCGCGCTGTGCTGCGCGGGTTGATGATCCTCCCCTGGGCGCTGCCTACCGTCGTCAACGCGACGCTCTGGCGGCTGATCTATAATCCCGAATATGGCGCGCTGAACGCGGCGCTGACGCAACTCCATCTCATCGACGACTATCGCTCCTGGCTGGGCGAGCCGGGCACCGCGCTGGCGGCGCTGATCGTCGCCGATTGCTGGAAGAATTTTCCGCTTGTTGCGCTCATCGCGCTTGCCGCCTTGCAAGCGGTACCGCGCGACATCACTGCCGCCGCGCTCGTCGACGGCGCCGGTCCGTTCAACCGCTTTCGTTTTGTCATCCTGCCCTATCTCGCCGGACCGCTGATGGTTGCGCTGGTGCTGCGAACCATCGAGGCCTTCAAGGTCTTCGACATCATCTGGGTGATGACGCGCGGCGGTCCCGCAAACAGCACGCGCTCGCTGTCGATCCTCGTCTACCAAGAGGCCTTCTCCTTCCAGCGCGCCGGCTCCGGCGCCTCGCTGGCGCTCATCGTCACCTTGCTTGTTACCATTCTCGCCGTCGCCTACGCGACACTGGTCAGGAAGACCGCCGGGAGCGCTGCCTGATGGAACGCAAGAGCCCGCTCTTCACCGCTTTCGTCTATGTCTGCGCCCTCCTGCTTGCCGCCCTGATCCTGGCGCCGCTCGCCTGGCTCTTCGTCATGAGCATATCGCCGGCCGCCGACCTCGCCGCCAAGCCGCTGCGCTGGTGGCCGCAGGCGGCCGACTTCTCCCGTTACGCGCAGCTTCTGTCGACG
>Ga0315336_1004643_pt1 | contig 15956 bp, 13 predicted proteins | sample ASW5metaG_FD_204512 | JGI IMG/M metagenome (GOLD analysis project Ga0315336, IMG submission 204512) | Ammonia-oxidizing marine archaeal communities from Monterey Bay, California, United States - ASW #5 | ecosystem: Environmental > Aquatic > Marine > Intertidal zone | place: USA: California...
TGCCCGCTCCTGTGTCTGCTCGCGAAGGGTTTCTGTGAATCCGGTCAGGATCACAACCACCTTGTACCCTGTATCAAGTGCGCGGTTGATTAAGCCTATGTAGTGGGAGGTTTTCCCGGATTGCACGAGTCCCACAACCAAACCCCTTCGGTCCCAGGCACCGGAGCGTTTTGGATCACCAAGGCGCCCCAGGGCCTTGAATGTAGTCTCCTCGAGGCGGGTTCTTGACGCTTCACTCATAGGACCTCTCTCGAGGTGCTCTGTATAGCGGTCCCAGTAGTGCCATTCCACACTCCCACTGCGTGCAGGTAGCCAGGGTTCCCATCTCTGGTCTGCGAGATCGGTCAGCTCGCGGACTTCACCGATTACTGTCTGGAATTTCGCGTGCAACTCGCCAACAAGCGCATCAAAGGCATGGGGCTCCAATTCACGTTTGTGTGCCCGAGCAGCCTCAGTGACTTTAGCCTGAAGATCTTCTGCCCTAAGCCGGTTCGTTAACTGCGGATTTTCCTCCAGATAGTGCTGTACCAGAGTAACGGAGATGTCCTTCAGGAATCTGTAGTCTCTTTCATCCATGAGAGGATTCCTCACGGAGTGTAGCGATTATTGCCTGGGCATTCCGGGATTGAAATGCTTCACAATCTCCTATGTGCTTCCATGCGACTTCGGGATCCGAAGAATTTCCGGACGTCATCGTGTCGAAGAGAATCATAATGGTTTCCCGCAGGTCATCGCTTGATCGGTCACCAAAAGGTGGGGCCACATCATTCTCGTGCTCTTTGTAATCAATCCACATCTGGCGGACTGGTACCGTCTCTTCAATCAAAAGCAACAAGACTTCCAGCGTATCACGGCTGGGCTTTGGCAGCGCTTTAATAAGTGGGGCCAACACCGGGTGTTTCCGGTCGATCTTGTAGGTGTATCCTCTTTGTGTACTCTTGGAGATCCAGGGTCTCTTTTGGCGTTTCGCCCGCTTTTTCTTCGGTCCGTACGCACCTCGATGCCTGTATACTTCGACTGCGCTGCCACGGGTATCTGCTGCAAGATTCTTAAGCCAACGCCTGAGGGGAGGTGGTGGGGAAGCGGAGGATTTGGTCGAGGTTATGGTCCATTCACGGTCCATCGAATTGGGAATGTCGAGGCGGATCCGGGCGAGCTTGTAGTGCTCTTCTTGTTTCCATCCCAACCCCAGCCAATCTCCGGCAATTATTAAGCGTTCCCCACGGTAGACGTAGAATCCCTGGTGGGCGTTCCATCCTTCAGGTCCTCCGGCCTTGGGGTGTTCTCCAGGTTTGAACTTGTCCTTATGTGGTAATACAAAGCCGCAAACCTCAACCGGCTTCTGGTGATCACCGAAAGATTTCTTGTGAGTCCCCTTGTTTTGCGTTGCAGAATGGGCTTCAAGGAAGGGGTCCCAGGGTTCAATTTCTGCACCATTGATATGGATTTTCAGTCCATTCCTACCGTGTCGGCTGAGGAAGCGGTGAAAGACCATCTCAAGATGTTCTCGCACCTCATCAATTTCCCTTAAGAAATTATCGCGGTGATGTTCGAGGTCTTCGTCGCTGTACTCCGGTGATGTCCCAACAAGCCGGTCCAATCCCTCAAGCAAGACCTGGGTGCCCGATTTCAGGCCCTGTTGATCCAGCCCCGAGGCGCGATCACCTGTGTTCTCGTGGGCACTTCTCAACAGTGCCCATCCGTGCTCCGGGTTCGCTGCAAGCCAGTCCAGATCCCAGCGCCTGAGAAAGGTTTCCTCGGCAGTTGGGCGTGTAATGACAGTGAAGCGTCTCGCTTGTGAGCATGAAGCGGTCTTTAGCCCCAACCCGAAACGTCCGAGATCTGTTTCGGCTCTCTCATCGAGGGGGCTCCGGCTCCCGACCTTCATGGCAGACACCAACTCCCTTTCAGTCATGCCGGTTCCGTCATCCGTTATGGAGATCCAGGAATCAAACCCCTCCCATTCCAGTTCAATCCACACATTCTTGCTTTTGGCCGAAATGCTATTGTCGATTAGATCGGCGATGGCGCTTGCAAGTGTATATCCCTGTGCCCGCATCGATTCGAACTGTGAACTCGCATCCGGTGGAACTGTGTCAAATTCGATTTCGAGTTGTTTCGTTTGCTTGGCAGGACTCATAGTAGGCCGTTTGCGCGAACGTGATTTCCGAGGGGCCGGAAATAGATGTTCCTGAGCAGGGTATGCGCAACTCTTAGTCTTCAATTTTTCATCCCGTACATCGGCAAATGACTCTTAGTGGTACACATCTTCGGACTTACATCCATTTGGGTAAAAAAGTGGCCCATGGCTTCATCAAAATCCTTTGGATTGATGCATGGTAGAAATTGATTTTCCATTCCCTCTGCGGTTGCAAATTGAAGTAGCGCCGAGACTTGATCTCCATTCCTGAGCCAAGGCATCTGTCTTATGAGTCGCTCAAGGCTGGTGGACAAAAGGAGCGTGTTCTCCGGGGTTTGTGTTTCAGTAAGCACGGCTTCAAGAAACATGTTGCAGTCACAGTTGAAAAATTCTTCCCAATCCTCCTGGGACAGGCTGCTCGTATGCATTTGTTTCAGCGAGGAGGAGGACTTCACTGCTAGCGTGCAATCATCATCATGTTGTGTATCAACAGTTGCCAAGCTGCCCAATCTTTGGGCCAGCGTATCGATCATGATTAGGACAAGGGGCATGATTGTTCTGTTTCTGTTCGTTCCTTCCACTGAATCCCCGCTATCAAGTTCAAGATGACGAATCTGATTCCGAGCGCTCACAGGATTCACTAATGTAAGAATCGTGCCATTCGCACTGATTACGATAAAACCCAGTAATAAAGCCATTTCCACGCTTTGGGTTGTACCGGGTTGATCATAGAAATAATGTGATACCGTATCATATAATACGGATGAGTATCAGGTCTCGGGACCGGTCTGATGTGGGGTGGCGGCTTTTCCCGGGAGCTATCAGGTCGTGGCTTTTAGGACCCTATCCACTTCTCGTACGTAGCGATTCTCCGGTCCAGCGTGTTTGGATCGTTGTAGCCCAGACTTATTGCTGCCTGGCGCTTGCTGCGAGTCGTATCCAATGCACGTCCTATGTAGTGCCCGGCAACCTCTCCAAGTATCTCATGCAGATCGAAACCCTCTCCGAGGGGTCGACCCAATACAGCATCACCCGTAGGTGGGGAAATCGATCTTAGTTCCGCTTGTACATCCGCCTTGGTTACTTCGTTGCCCGGGCTCCACACCATCAACCTCATGAGTGTGTTCCTCAGTTGTCTGACATTTCCCGGCCAGGGATACCCGATCAGTAGATTACGTGCACCGGGCTTGAGCTCTTTCTTCTCGAATCCGGGTTGCGCCTCAAGCTGGTCGTTCAACTCATCAAGCAGATGGTCCATCAGCCTTCCGATGTCGCCTTCGCGATTACGCAAAGGGGGCAGGGCGATGACCAGGACTGCGATCCTATGATAAAGGTCGCTCCTGAAAGACCCCGTACCGATTTGTTCGACCAGATCCCTGTTTGTGGCGGCCAGTATACGTACATCAAAAGGTATGGTTTGGTCGGCGCCGACTCTCCGGACAACATTCTCTTCAAGTACCCGCAGCAGCTTGGCTTGCAGGTGTAGTGGAAGTTCACCGATCTCATCCAGGAACAGGGTGCCGCCGTCGGCTTGCTCGAAATATCCCGGCTTGTCCCTCATCGCGTCAGTGAACGCTCCTTTTACATGACCGAACAGCTCCGACTCGGCGAGGGTCTCCGACAGCGCCCCGCAATTTACGGCGATGAATGGTCCGTCACTCCGCATACTCGTTGAATGAATTGCGCGCGCGAACAATTCTTTCCCTGTCCCCGATTCACCCTCCAATAAGACAGGAAACGAATATTTTGCGGCCTTAAAGGATTTGGCTTTTGCCTCCGACAATGATTGGCTGAGGCCGATGATGTCATCAAATTCAGGAACAGACAGGGGCAGGGCTTGCGCAAGTTGCTCGAGTTTCCGCTCGTTCCAGCGAGCCATATCAGCCAAGAGCTCTGCTGATATTTCATAGGGAAACGAAATAGACTGTACTCCCGATTCCCCGGAAGATTGGATCAGCTCGGCAGGAAAACGAGTGCTGCTTAACAGAACCCAGATCACGTGCATTTGAGGTGTGCCGGAACTTACATGCACAGAGAGTTCGCAGCCGTCACCAAATGTTTTGGCGATGTACGCCATAGCATCGACCACGGATTTATGGATGGCCGTGTAGTCGGTCGGGTTATCCAGGTTGCATTCAAGCGAATGGATATCTGCTGGATAGCGATCCTTAAGGGCGTTCTCGTAGTCTGAACACTCGTCGTCCGAATAGCCGGAGAACATGAGCAGGACGGCATCAAATTCACGGTCCTCCAGAACGCTCGTGATGGGCCCTGTGTCGTTGTTGCCGGCAGCTCTGAGGTCTGTATGGCCAACCCATGAAACCAGGACTCTTCTCATGACGATTCCATTATAGAATACCCGTTGCCAATATCAATTACTTCAAAGAAATAGGCCATGAATCAACGTGCCCGAAATAGCCTTGGTTGGGGTTGGTCCTGCGCGCATAGCGCTCTCGCTCGCTCTGTCCCATAAGCTTGAGATCTATTTCCTCTTCTCTATCTGACGCATAGTCAACTCCCCTCGGTATCGTTATCCCCCTGCCTCCCGAAAGAAGCCAACGGTCGTGCAGGGGTCTGCACTTACCGGGAGGACATTCCCAAAGGTGTAGTGTCACTTCGCTTGTGCAGTTTTCCACTGACTGTGCCATACAGTCCGCGATCAGGTTCAGGACCCCCGATTCTTCCACATATTTCCGGGTCGGATAGCTTTCACCGCGGCCGCAGCATACTTCTTTATCCCTCCAGGTATGAATTTCCAGCCGTTCGAGAGGGTTCTTCTTGGGCGTGTGGCGTTCTTCGAAAAGCACTCTATCGATAGACTTCAAACTGTCCGCCCACCGCCGCCCCGTATCCGATAGCCAAGTGTTTTGTGCCTCGCCGATCAGATTCTTTAGAACGTAGGGATCTATGATCTTGAATGATCTTGAGACGGATGCGAAAAGACGGAGTTCGTTCGACACTTGCTCCTCGTTTCGGTCTGTTGTGACTGCTGACTCGGCGTCCTGGTACTTTTCGCTATTCTCCATCTCTGTGGCAGTGAGAAAAGTCTTGCCGGTTGTTATCCTTTCACAGGTATCCGCTTCAGGTGACGACCATAGCAGAAAATCATAAGGGTTCACTTCATGGGCCTCGGAGAGTTTCCTCACCCAATGGCATGCATCACTAGGATCACCCTGAGAAGAGCGATTAGCTTCAGAGGCACGTTCGTAGATACCTGCCTCCGTGAGCAGTTTCCAGGCCTCTTCCAGGTTGGCGGAAGCTTCACCATTGATGTCTGGGCTTCTTTTCAGGTACTGAATCTGACTCATCACAGATTTACGAAAAGCCGGGAGCCCAGGTATCCTCACAATCCCCGTCTTACTAACCCTTTTCGCGATTCTCCTGACCTGCCGACTATAGCGGGCGGTATCTGTGCCCTCCTGGAGAGCAGCAATGCTGTCCACAGTCATGCCATAGTCGTAAAGTAGCTTGTGAGAAGGACTTTCTTGTGCGCTCATTCTTCTGCTACCCAACCGGCCATCCTGTCTTTCAGATCGCTCTGAAAGAAATCTCCATCAGGGAAGGGATCCAAGAGATCACCGTCTTGGCTGACGTGTAGGCGCCTAACTACCGATCCTGTTTCTCCAGGCTCGTTGGAAGCCCTCCGTTCGACATAAAGAATACATATGTCCTCTGGGGACACCTTAGTGAAGGGGAGCCCTTCGTCTATAGTTTTCCCTCCAAACCCATTTGTTGTTTCCCTTATACGACGCAGCATCCTGAAGAGAAGGTGTTCACTATGAGTCTCTATAACTAACTGCTTTTTTGCTCTCTCTTTCCCGAGTGCTGCATGGAGAAACAAGTCTCCCAGTCGGGCTTGCATCTTGGGGTGCAGTTGAGCTTCCGGTTGTTCAATACAAAGTGTCCCCGGTTTCGGGATAATCGCCTGGGCGATAATCGGGAATACCTGACCGATACCAAATCCGACATCTGCAACACTAACCTCCAGTTCTTCCGATTTTAAGACTAATTTGAAGACGCCCTCTAGGGATCTAGACCTCAGATCCAGCTTCGTGTCAACAAGGTGGCTTAGCCAAAGACTTACTTGCCGTCTGAGTTTTGAGTTGCCGTCCTTACTCAGTAACAGGGCGGCGTCTTCGCCCGCTCGGCCAACGTCAACTGGCTTATAGTCCTTATCCAGGTAGTACCGATCCGGGCTACTCCGCAGCGCTTGTATGTGGCGTATGTTCCGGAGCTCTCTCTCTACCAGTTTGGCGGTACGTCGGGGGTCCAGCGAAGCTTGGTCCTTATCAAGCTGATGCTTGGAACTCATCTCGCCCCACCAATCGCTCGACAGGCCGTCTCCCATCTTCGGCACGTTACCGAGGCGCCCTACCCTTAGGTTTCTAACTGTGACACAGAGGAACTCCCTAAGTATTTCTAGCACGTCCGCTAATGGAGCTTCGTCCTTTTCAATCCATTCGCGTCCGGCCTTAATCGCGGCCAGGGCATATAGCACCTCTTTAGGATCGGCCTTACCCCGTACGGACTTTTGGATTTCCGCTTCCAGGCGGTCTAAGTGTTCCCCGGGTTGGATATTTCTCTCTCTTTTCAGCCATTCAAAATTGAGTGGGTCAGCGAGGTTGTCCCCCTCCGGGATGTCGTCCGCCCAACCGACGAGTCCAAGCTCGTTTCCGGTATAGCTCTTTATCCAGTCACGAACTTGAGCAAAGAGATGCAAGATCGCCGCATCAGCGTCTAGCATTCCGAGCGGAAATGGGCCGACTTCAGTCAAGCGCAGCACTTTGTCTTTTTGGCCAAAAGACGGGTCGTTCTTCCTTCGAGGCTCGAACTTAAGGGCTGGTTTGGTTATCCCTTGCCCCTTGTTTGCGAGCACACTCAGAGCTGACAGCTCATCTTCCTTGTTTATGCTATTCAGGATGAATTCGTAAAGCAGGCCTTGAGCTGGCAGGCTTTCCTTACTTGGAAACACGCTTCCATCAGATACCAGACCAAGTTTTACGGTTCGGGATTCTTCGTGCATATGAACGAAATCCCGGAACATGCCGACATCGACCATGTCTCCCTGGGTAAATAGTGCCGACCTGCCCAGTTCAAGGGTCTGCTTCATTACGAGCAAGCTCTGCATGATCGAGCTCTTGCCGGAATTGTTCGGGCCGAATATCAAGGTTATTGGCGCGAGGGGTATCTTTTGTTGTGCCCCGATCGCCTTGAAATTCTCAATCCAAAGTTCTTTAATCACGTTCAGACACCTGCCGCTTTAACTCCAGTAGCTCCGAAGCCCTGATGGCTTGAAAAGATGAAGATTGAGCACTATCTGGGACCTCGCCAGTAGTAGAGTGATTCAGGAACTATGGATTTGATACTACGCATGTAAGAGCATCAAGCGTGCCATCCGAAACCAACTCCAGCAGGACAAGCCCGAACACCGTGTGTTGAAGCCAATTCACATCCCATGCAGAGCGCCATAGTGTACGATAAGCATAATACGTATCCGTATATAGTGTAATCTATACGTATTATACAGCTGTGGTGAGTTACCTGTGCTCCTACTCAAGATTTGCTTCATAGAGCTCTTAAGATGAAATATATAAAACAATATATAGCAATGATTTAAGACTACTATATCATTCCGTCATACATCCTTTTATCCGGAATCAGATCGGACGGTTGGCACACCGCTTGCTTTAGTCACAACAGTGTTCGTATACCGTACTGACCTCTAGGGTCAAGTCCGGATCATAGGTGGCAATCATGAGGAGGTATCGCATTTGGTAACTAGGGGGACCGGAGTGGCGATCAGTTCGAGCGGGACTGACAGATTCGAGCTATCGGTTCGAGTTGTTCAACGGGCCCCTTATGTGCCGGAGGGCAGGACCCTGCATCTTTTGGATTTTGAAAATTTGTGCAGGGGCCCTGAACGCATATCGAGCGTCGCAGACGTTATAGCCATGGAATATCGCGGGCTTGTGGAAGTGGGTAGTGCAGATCATGTAGTCATAGGTGTGAACCCGGCAAATACAATTTCTTCGTCTCACGCATTTCCAGGTTGCCGGTTTGTTACAGGCCATGGACCGGATGGTGCCGACCTCGCACTCCTGGGGGCGGCCAGTGATATCAAATGGGTTGCCCGGAGATTTGACAGGGTGGTGATCGGATCCGGAGACCATTGCTTCGTACCCTTGGCAACGGACCTCGGTAACCTGGGGATTGTCGTCATGGTTGTGTCCTGGGAGACGAGCCTTTCCAGGGAACTCGAAAAGGCCGCTGCGCTCCGGGCGATACTTGGTACACACCCCGATACTGCAGAGCTCTTTGGCCGGAAGCCGCCGATCTCAGATGGAGCCGGGTGAGTATGGACATTGTACAACTTGAAATCTGTGGGGATGCTATGACCAGCGCTCTGCTCGCGGATCCCATACTGACCATTTTCGGTGTTTGCGTATGGATACTTCAGGTGATTGGAGAGTTCACCGGTATGGGATATGAATTGGCTAATATCATGATTTTTGTGGTTATCCATCCTGCGATCACCATAATGCTCTTCATTCTTTGGCGGCGCGCTTTGGGCAGGTCCTCAAGGCGTTTGTCTTCCAAGCCGGCCCGTCGCTCCGACGGGGCCGCACCAGTTAAATAGCGATCCATAAGGATTATATCGCTAGTAGCTTGCGATTCCTGCTTCCATGTATGCACCATTACCGGATGCGGTTCTGGTGTTTTGATCCCTTCTAAATAACGGAGTTCTTGGAGGATTATTCTGTGCGGCTTTGGAATTGGCTAAAAAACATATTCTCCCCATCCCGGAAAACAGCGCCGAGTCTGGACGGTTTTTCGATCTCGTGGGCTTTATATGATGACACTGAAATAGATCATAGAATGGAGTTGGGCCGGAAAGCCCGAAGGATGGGCGAGAACTGCCGACCACCACCTGACGCGCTAGCTCCCGACCAAATGGAGCTACGGATCGAAGCTCAGATAAGAGAGCTATTCGATGGCGACTTTCTTCGGGTCGAAAAAAGGATGGGCACTCTGAAGGGGGCTGCGCATGCAAACACGATCTTCGATATCGAAAGTTCGGCTCGAGGCCGTGCAGCGATCGAGGAACAAGCCAAGCAGGCAATCGAAAGCGCTGAAAAATCCAAGGATTTTCAACTACAACAGTTGGAGCGCCAGCAAGCGGACAAACTGAGACTCGTTGAGTTGAGAGGGGAACAAGAAAAGGACGTATGGGAAAGCCGGATCGCAGATTATGAGGCGCACAAAAAAAATCTCAAGCAGGTCATTTCAGACTATAAGGAGACCTGGGGGATTGATCGCAACCCCATACTCACGCACAAAATCGCCCGTAACAAGAATCTCAGGATTCTTGTTGTTGCAGCGTTCGCTCAGATGGGAGCCAACGCCATGCTATTTGGGCAGGGTAATATTCGCGGTCTCAGCTTCGGTTTCCCATTGGCAATTGCTTTCGGTGCGCTGGATGTCTGGGGCCATCTCTTTCTAGGAGTCCAAGCTTCACAATTAAAGGCACCAAAACCCGTATCAAGATTTATCGGAGGGGCGTGCTCTCTGATTTCGCTGGTCACAATTCTTAGTTGGAATTTGATGTTGGTACATGCGCGCAGGGTAAGCAACGAGTTTCCGGGAGTGGATATCGAGGCCAATTATATGGATAGCCTTAGAAATCATACCTGGGATCTGAATGAGCCTGTGCAAATAGGGCTCTTCGTATTCGGTCTGCTGTGTTCGATCTACGCGCTACGCACAGGGTACTATTGGGACGAGCCAATTCCAGAGTTCCGTGAAGCACAAAAGGACATTGATCGAAACAAGAATCTAATTGGAGAGATAGACACCGTCTCGAAGGCGCATAAGCTCGAAGATGAAAGTGAAAAGGTTGCTATAAAAGATGTTTATGAGAAAGAAATAGAGATGACCCGGAAGGCTAGTGCTGAAGAACTTGAGAGACTCAGCCGGAGGCTACACGAGGAACTGAACAATGATCGTAGAGAATTGCGTAGGAGGGCCCGTGACCAGGTAGCAAATCAAGAGGGCCGTATCCGGCAGATCGAGACGCTAGTGCAACAACTGAAGGTTCAGCGGAAGAGTGCTGGGAAGTGTTATAAAATATTAGTGAAGCTCTATCGTGACGAGAATGCCAGCATGAGGGATCCGGAATCTTGCCCCGGTCCTGCGTATTTTCTCAGTCCACTTGAAACGCTTGAATTCCCGGAAGTTGATGAAGGACTATCGAATCTAGACGAGCTGAAGATGGAATTGGAAGATTCGCTCAGGGCTTTAAGAAAGCTGATACAGAAATGGGCGTCCGAAGATAATGATGGAAATAATGGGGCTACTGAAGATTACTTCGAGCGGTATGACCCGGACCCGCCTTTGAGACCACGGGGCAAGGGGGGCTCTCGCCATGTTGGGGATTTTACAGACGAGGGCTTTTAGATGAATAACAGGTTGCCGATGTTAGAGTCCGAACGTCGCGACAGGGCGAAGAACTGGAGGATGGTGGGCTCTGTTGTATTGTTAGCGGCAGCTGTGCTGTGGTGGTTCTCGCCTAAGGGTCCAAACTCGGTGAACCCGGGGTTTTGTAATGATCCACCTACAGATATTCCACAAACAGTAGTTTTGGTTGATGCCACCGATAGTTGGTCGGCACTTCGCCAGATGATTGTGGAGAATCAGGTTATGGAATCACTGTCTCCACAACGGAATATTGTGGTATACCCGGTAGAACCCGGAACAAACGAGTCGGTTAGGCCCGGATACATCTTCTCCAAGTGCAACCCCGGAAATTTCGACCAACTGCTCAGTGCCAAAGGCTTCAATCCTGATTCGTGGTACTCGGGCTTCATTGGAAATCGGGAGCTGATAGATGGGAGATACGAAGAGTTCAAGAGAGAGTTTTCAGATGCAGTCATAGGGGTTGCCTTGGGAGATCCGATGGCTACTTCTCCGATTATGGAGACGCTTCGATGGGGTGCCGTGAATGCAAACTCCGGTTCGGACAATCCACTTGAAGTTTTAATCATCTCCGACATGCTGCAGAACTCCCCGGCCATGTCCTTCTATGGAGGCGAAGCAGACATCTCACCTGAAAGCGCTAGACGGCTTGCAGACTTGAGTATGCTTGGGAGTCGGGAACTTCAGGGGGCCAAGGTGGACGTTTACCACCTCTCAGCTGATATCCCGAATGGTTTTTCAGTCCAGGATGTTCTCGAATTTTGGGAATTATATCTGAACCATCAGGGAGGCGCAGCAATCCTCTCCCGTCACAGGGTGGATTAATTATGCGCAGAGAAATTTATGTCGATGGGCGGGAGGCCCGTGAGCTGGCAAGAGAAAAGGCTCTAGGTCAGCAACTATACTTCGGGAGCATCTTTCTAGGTGCGAGCCTGATTATTCTTACCAGCGCATTCCCCGACTGGATCCCTTTTGCAGGAGAGCAACAGGGAAACTTGTTGCTCCCGGCAATACTGATAGTAGCTCTGATGCTGTCATATCTGGCTGTGAGTTTCGGCCAGACACCGAGCCTCATAAGGAGCAGTGATTTTGCGGATTCTTTCTATTACATGGGATTTGTTTTCACGCTCATTGCCCTGGTAACCGCATTGTCTTTCATGGGTCGAGAAGGGGGTGATCTAGCGGTCTTGCCTCAATTTGGACTCGGTTTGTCCAGTACGATAATCGGCATGCTAGGAAAACTTCGGCTCTCTATCTACACCGAAGACGATCCACGTGATGCGGAGGAGCTGCGTCACGAACTAAGGGAGACACTGAGAGCGGCGATTGATGCGGGTGAGGATTATCGGCGTCTTATGAGTAGCGGTACCGAGATGACTGAAGGTGCGATCCGCGGTGCTGGGACGAGCCTGGAGGCCGCGATAAAGAGACTGCAGGAACCTTTGGACAACTCTATACGGTCGATGAAACAACAGCTCGACCATGCGAATCAGCTTCTCTCTGAAAAAGGGGAGCAGCTGACGGACTCGATCGAGAGCCTCAGCTTCAAGCTCAGTGATGCGGTGTCGGGTTTGGCCGGAGCAATTAGCGAATCCCAGGAGGACTTTAGGACCTTGGGCGGAGTTCTCCCGGAGGTTCAGGTCAACCTGTCTGGTCTCGCGACGGAAGCGGGGAATGTGGTTGAGCAGATGGCCGAAGTGAGGGATTCTTTCGGCAGTTCCTTGACCGAGTCCGCGGATGCACTGTCAACGTCAGCTCAAAAGGTGGTTGCATCTACCGAGCGGATTGAACAGGTGACGAGTTCAATGTTGGCAGCGGTCGAGGGTGGTCAGGAGGGATTGACGGCGCGCATTAAGCAGTCAACCGAAGCAGTTGATATGTATGTCAAACAGCTGGACGCCACGGCTCGGGCTCTGGGTACGGGGACCGAAGAGCTATTGGCCCAGAGCGGTGAACGGCTCAACGAGCCAATAGAAAAATGGGCACAACAGATGGACGCCGCGACTCGGGATTTGGATACAGGAACCAGGGATCTGTTAACCCGGAGCGGTGATCAGATGAAAGCCGGTATCGAACAGTGGGCTACACAGCTAAGAGCCCAAACTCAAGCTGTGGGGGCCGGAACAGAAGGAGTGCTGGAGACGCATCGCGCCCGCTTAAATACTGCTGTTGAAGAGTTTGTGAGACAGGTGGATACGGCGACTCAAGCTATGGAAAGTGGGAGCGAAAAATTGACGACGTCGAAACTTGATGTCCGGCTGCAGCAGTGGATAGACCAGATCGAAGAATTAAGAAGTACGACGCAATTATTGAACAATGCACAGCTGGATGTGGCTAAAGCGATACTCGCTGTGAAAACGGAAATCGCAAGCGGTATAGCCGACTACACGGAAAGGATGACAGGGGAGCAGGACTAATGCCGATTAGCTCGGATAAGAATAAAACCCTGCCCTTTACCCTAATTGAGGTTATGGCGCTGCTCGTCTTTGTCCTGATGCTCTCGTTTGCAGGGATAAATCTCAATTCGGAGTCGGCCAAAACTTGTGATGACGAGGTGGACGAGGAAGCGGGCGAGAAATGTAGTCCGATTACGGAATCCGACTTCAGCATCCTCGATATGTACGCGTGTGACACCACCGAGGAGGATTGCGACCGTCCTCAGGAAGAGGGCCTGAGACCATGTATTGAAGGTTTCGAAGCAGGGGACCACTGCTATCCGGTCGATCCGGAAAAATTCAATTGTACCGATCTCGGCCTGAACCAGATATGTACCAAGGTAGATACGACGGTCGTTGCGTGTACCCCGGATTCTGGTCCCAACCAAGCGTGTATTAGTGTGGACACGACCACAGTCAGGTGTGGGGATATCGGTCCGGGCCAGAAATGCATTCCAGTCGATGACCCCGTTGCACTTTGCATGGAGTCAACTGACACGCTCGAAGGCCTCATAGCGTGCCTGGGAAACGTTGGGTTGGGATCTTGTTGGTGGGTGGATGACGTTCTCGGGGGCACCCCGGTTCCCGCTGTGCGAGTGGTCTTCGGTCCCGAGTCCCTTAGTGTTTCCAGCATTTGGCCCGGTGCATTTGCACAAAGGGCGGGCCTGGTGGACGGCCTGGGGGATTTGGTTGGCACGGGGACTATGTCTTACGATGAATTCGCGACGCGGGCCCTGCCGGTCTTGAGGTGGTCCATGGGGCAGGTGCCGGAATGCCGCCTATATGCAGAACGTTACTATTCCGCAGCGCAATTCGAGGGCAACATCCCCCTCTATGATAGGAGAAGGACAGAGATCGAGGACCGGTTCTATCCGATGGGCCCTCCAATAGATGGAAGCCCGCCTTCATGAACCTGGCGACCGCACTCGTAAAGCATCGTGTAGCGATAGCGCGACTCCAGGGAAGGGACGAATCTGTTATCTCGATCCTGGGTGAGCACCAAGATCCTCAAGCCGCGTATCGTTTGGCTGCGGAGCAGGAACGAGAACTCCGGGGCCTGGTAAATGCCCCGGCAGAGGTTTCCGTTCCCGACACGCCACCTGATGTAGAGATTCCAGCCCTTCCGGATTACGAAATCGAGATCAACGTTTTCGAAGGGCTGGACGAGTTGCAGGATGAGGGACTGATTATTGCCACCCTGACTGTGGGGTTTGTTGTTTTTGGCGCATGGATCGGTGCGATGCTGGTACTTCTGATTCGTTGAGCCACCGGATCGTGTATTCCGTTGGTGGCAGGAGGGAGGGCTTACAGTGCACCTGATACTTGTGGGTGATTCTACGCTGGACAATGTGGAGTATACGTATAAAAGGAAGGGGCCGTGTGTTACGGATCATATCGACTCGCGCCTGGGAGAAGGATCCACCGTGTCCCTTCTGGCGGTGGACGGCCACACAACGCATGGAGTTGCTGCCCAGCTAAAGAAGATGCCATCTACGGCGACGCATCTCGTGCTGAGCGTCGGGGGAAACGACGCACTGGGCCATATCGGTATGTTTCACCGTCCCGAAGTTGTGATGGATATGGCTGGTGCCGTGAACGAGCTTACGGATAGACTCGATGAGTTTCAGAAGGATTATCGTGCTTGCCTGGACCAGGTACTGGCCCACGAGCTGCCAACATTAGTCTGCACGATCTATAACGGTGATTTCCCGGATCCCTTGGAGCGAAGAGTCCTCACAACGACCGTGCGCCTGTTCGACGACGTGATCATGCAGTGTGCTTTCGATGCGGGATGTCCGGTAGTCGATCTCCGCAGGGTGTGCACGGATCCGGCGGATTATTTCAATCCGATTGAACCGAATGAGCATGGTGGGAAAAAGATCGCGGCCGCGATCCTTAGTGCCCTTGAGCCGGACCGCTCTTCGATTTCTTATGTACACCCGAGCGGGGAGGGGTAGGATCGCGATGTTTAAGAAAGGCGGGATTTATACACGTGCCGACGTTGGGGAAATATGCTATCCGGGTGTTGGCAGGCCGGCCAGTCATCCTCCGGTGATTGAAATGGAATGATTCCTAGAGCTGACGGAGGGAGCCTGTATGGCTGACTGGTTGATGTTAGCGGTGGCTGATGAAGACCGTCAGCACCATGGAAATGAGGGATATGATGACAAGCCCGCTGCGCACTACAGCTGGGACTCAACTGTAGCACACTCCAAGAAGCCCCGGAGTGGTGATCGGATTGTCCTCTGGGACAAGAACCACTTGATAGGTGCATCAGTTATTGAGGATATAGAAGTTCAAGAAGGTGTCGAAAAGGTTCGAAGAAGGTGTCCTGAATGTAGTGGGACAGCCATCAAAGCGCGGAAGACCAAGACTCCTAGGTACCGTTGTCAAACTCGTACTTGCCGAAGTGAGTTTGACCATGGATTCGAAGAGATTATTGAAGTTACTACTTACCGCTCTCAGCATGGAGAAAGATGGGTTCCACTGGATGGTTTGCTCGAGGGATCTCTGATAAGAAAATGCCAAGTGAACCCCAAGGACCAGCACAGCCTTCGTCCCCTGAATTGGGAGAGTCTGGAGCGCGAGCTGGGAGCAGACAGAGCGCTCGCAGGACTCGGGGATATCAGCCGGATGAGAGAGGCTTCCGGGGCCCATACGTGGGAATGCGACAACGTGATCGGTGTGGCTTGGACCGACTGCGAGCCTGTGATCGTCGAAGAAGGTCATGGGTGGACACCCAAGATGCTGACCAGAGGAAAGCGGAAGGGCAACTTAAGGGGATGGATTGGCACCTGCATCAAGCGCCTGCAGCAGGGCAACAATACCGGGCCTCTTGTTTCTGTTCCGGAAGACGAAGAATGGCTTGAAGAGGAATTTGGTGCCGGCAACGCGTGGGTCATTGGTGC
>Ga0315336_1004644_pt1 | contig 15953 bp, 10 predicted proteins | sample ASW5metaG_FD_204512 | JGI IMG/M metagenome (GOLD analysis project Ga0315336, IMG submission 204512) | Ammonia-oxidizing marine archaeal communities from Monterey Bay, California, United States - ASW #5 | ecosystem: Environmental > Aquatic > Marine > Intertidal zone | place: USA: California...
CGGGTTTGGCGGTGTCAGGTTTGGCGGTGTCAGGTTTGGCGGTGTCAGGTTTGGCGGTGTCAGGTTTGGCGGTGTCAGGTTTGGCGGTGTCAGGTTTGGCGGTGTCGGGTTTGGCGGTCAGTGACGCGTCGCGCACTTGAGCGTGTCCGACGGCGGCCACGATCGCCAATGCGGCCAGAAATACAACAACCCCACAGACTTCGTTGGAAGTTCTTATGGACATGACGGTGATTCACTCCCACAGGACACGGATCCGTCGCTGCATTTCGGAGTCCATTGTAGCCGCCGATTCCAGCAGAGAAAGGCACTTGCTCAGGCGACAGACGCTCACGGAGCATCCGCGGATATCGGGCACTGTCACGCATTGAGCACCACGATGCCCCAGCACCCGTGGCACAGTTCGCCGCGGTGCCCATCCCGCCGGTGAGCCATCGGCCACAGGCAGCAAATCGAGCCTGGACGGCGGGGTTGACATGCCGTAGGCAAGAATCTCCAATAGAGCTTGAGGAGTAGGACAGTTGCCCCGCCGCATCACCGGACTACGTCAGATTGGGCGTCTCCGGCCGGACCACCCCAGCGACGCACGCCCCAACCCGGGGAGAATCTGCCGTGCCGCACCACACGACATCACAACCGCGTCCTCGACAGGCCATCGGGATCTGCCTGGCCGTTGTGGCTTGGACGTGCCCACCACTGACCGCGCAGTCGTTGACTCAGATCATCGACCGTGAAATCGGCCAGCACGCAGACGGCCCCGTGTCTGAGCGCTGTGACGACGGCGAATTCCTGCGGCGTGTGTTCCTGGATCTGGGCGGACGTATACCCACGTCGGCCGAGGCACGCACATTCCTGGATGATCGCGGCGAGCATAAACGCACCCAGCTCATTGATCGCCTGTTGGCCAGCTCCGACTACCCGCGACGCCTGCAGCAGTTCCTGACAACCACGTTGTTGGAACGCCGCACGGATTCCAAAGTGACCGACGCGGAATGGACTGGATATCTGCGTGAGACGGTGGCAGCCAACAAGCCCTGGAACGAACTGGTGACGCAATTGCTGTTTTCCGAGCCACGTGAGGACAAGTCGCTGCCGCCCCAGGCCCGCTTCTTCCTGGTATCCGGGCGGGCTGACCAGCATCAAAAGACCCGCGATATCGGCCGGCTGTTTTTGGGCCGGGACCTGATGTGCGCACAATGCCACAACCACCCCACAATCGATGATTACCTGCAAGCTGACTATTTCGGGCTGCTCAGCTACTTGCAGGACAGCCCCGCCAAGGCGCGGACCGAATTCGAATCCGTGTTCAACCCAGGCAAGAAAGACACCGGTCCCCGATTACCCGGCGGCCAGGAAGTGAACATCCCGAAATTCGAAAAAGGTCAGGAACAGGAAGCACTCAAACATCGGCCGCGATTGCTGCTGGCTTCCTCGCTGCCGCGGGCGGAAAATCCTCTGTTCGTTCGCAACAGCGTCAATCGTTTCTGGTGCCTGCTGATGGGACGAGGCCTGGTCCATCCCCTGGACATGCACCACGCCAACAATCCCGCATCTCACCCGAAACTGCTCGACGCCCTGGCCGCTCACTTCAGCGCCCGGAAATTCGACGTTCGTGACCTGCTGCGACAGATCACCCTGAGCGCGGCTTATCAGAGATCGAGCCGTTTGCCGGCCGGCGCAAGCGAAGCCGACGTGCCACCTCAATCGTATCGTACGGCCATCACAAAGCCTCTGTCACCCGAACAGATGGGCTGGGCCGTCATGCAGGCAACCGGCAACCTGCAACGGCTCGCGGCAGCCAAGCCCACGGAGAAATCCAGTTTCACTTACAAGGACTACATCAACGGCCGAATCGACGGTGTTCCGGAGACGCTGGAAGACACCATCAAGCTGTTTGTCGGAGTGTTCGGCAACCCGCCGGGAGAACCGGAAGTCGTCTTCAACCCCGCCATGGGCCACGCTCTGTTCTTGATGAACGAACCACTGATCCTGAACTGGCTGGAACCACGGCCCGGCAACCTGATGCACCGCATCACCCAGTTGAAAGATCAAGACAAACTGGTCGAAGAATTGTACCTGAGCGTTTTGACGCGGCGACCAACTCCACAGGAGCTAGAAGAGACTGCCAAGTATCTGCAACGGTTTTCAGAACACCGGAATTCGGCACTCCACAATCTCGCCTGGTCCTTGTTGGCCTCCGCCGAGTTCCGCGGCAATCACTGAATCGACTGACGGCAGGGCGCCCCGTGGTGCCCGTCACGAGCCACCCGGACAATCAAACCCAGATCAACGACTCTCGACAGCGAACCCACGAGACATCGCTCATGTCACACGATCCACATGCCTGTCACGGCCCGGAGCATTCCTGGAGTCGGCGACGCGTCCTGGGAGCCCTCGGTGGCGGCGCCGCGTCGGCCGCGATCGGAATTTCCAACTTACTGCAGCCGGCCTGTGCGGCACCCATGCGCCGCAAGAACAAACAGGTCCTGTTTATCTGGCTTGACGGTGGCATGAGCCAACTGGAGAGTTGGGACCCCAAGCCCAACACGGCATTTGGCGGGCCGTTCCGCGCCATTCCCACAGCGATCAACGGTGTGCACTTCAGCGAACTGGTTCCCGAAACCGCCCGCCGGGCGGATAAGCTGGCCCTCATCCGCTGCATGTCGACCCAAGATGAAAACCACTCATCCGGTGTGCCGCGGATTCAGCGCGGCGACCCGAAGAACCGCGGCGTCACCTATCCCTTCCTCGGTTCGGCACTGGCCAAACTGAAACCACCGGAAAACGACCTGCCACCCTACGTCTGGATCAAACCTGGCAGCGGCGGTTTCATCTGGCAGGACGCAGGTTTTCTGGGAGCCAAATTCGGATCGCTCGCGCTGGGCGACGGAAAACCGCCGATCCATATCAACCGTCCGGACAGCATCACGGACGCACTGGAACAGGCGCGGCAAGACTTGCGACGAAAACAGAACCAGCGGTTCCGCAAGACACGTCGCTCGTCGGAAGTCGACGCCTACGACACATCCTATGAAATGGCGCTGCAGTTGATGAAACGCCACGACTTGTTCGACGACTCGCTGCTGTCACCCCGGGATGTCGAACGCTACGGGACTCATCCCCTGGGACGGCATCTGTTGCAGGCGCGGCGCCTACTGGAAGCCGGCGTGCAATTCGTCAAAGTCAACTCCTATCACTGGGACACGCACGGCGACAATTTCAATATGCACCTGGATCTGGTGCCACAAATCGACAAACCCTTCGCGGCGATGATCGATGACCTCGACGACCGCGGTCTGCTGGACAACGTGCTGGTTGTTTTGATGAGTGAATTCGGCAGGACACCCAAAATCAACAGCCGGCTGGGTCGAGACCATTGGCCGGAAGCCTGGTCCGTCATGCTGGCGGGAAGTGGTCTCCAGCGAGGCATGGTTCTGGGTGGCACAACGGACAACGGTGCCTGGTGCAAGGACGAAGCATTCGACATCGGACACCTGTTCCACACCGTGTTTCGATGTGTGGGTATCGACCCGGAAAAGACCGAGTATGACAACGACGGGCAACCCTTGCCGATCGCCCACGACGACTGTGGACCGATCCAACAGATCATGATCTGAACAGCGAACGATCAGACCCACCCACGGCAGGCGGGCGGACCAACGACGAAATTTCTGCCACACACCTGAATTCGAATTGTATCGAGCAAATGACGCATCGTGTTGACATGCCGCTGGATGTGAACCAGGCCTGGATTTCGCAGAGCCTGGAACACAACCAGCTCCTGACCAACTGCCGGTTCAGCCGCTGCGGCAAGTACGTTGTCGCGTCGGGAACCGACGAAGTGGTGGTCCGCTGGGAACTGGAGTCGGGAAAAAAGACCCCGCTGGCGGCCCACCGGAGCTGGGTCAACGGCCTGGCCCTGCACCCGGACCAGAAACGGCTGTTCTCGGCGGACTTTCACGGCACGATCCACTGCTGGCCGTTCACCGTGGAATCTCCCAAACCCCAATGGTCCGTGGCCCAGGCGCACCAGGGCTGGATCCGCACGCTGCTGGCCACTCCCGATGGCAATCTGCTGTCGGCCGGTAACGACCGGGTCGTCAAACTCTGGTCGGGTGACGACGGCCGATTGATCCGCTCATTCGAGGGACACGAAAACTACATCTTCAGCCTGGCATTCCACCCCGACGGACGCGCGTTCGTCAGCGGAGATCTGTTCGGCCGCGTGCTGCAATGGGACTATGCCAGCGGTGAACTGCAACGGACACTGGATGCAAAAATCCTGCACACGCGTAAAGACAATTTCCTGGCGGACGTGGGCGGCGTGCGGTCGCTGGCCTTCGATCCCCAGGGCCAGATTCTGGCGTGTAGTGGAATGACGGATGCCAAGAGCAACGCATTCTGCCCGGGCAAGCCCGCGATTCTGATCCTGGACTGGGAAACGGGCCAGTTACGACAGACTCTGCGTCCGCAACACACGTCTGATGGCCCCATCAAGGGCCTGGCGTTTTTGGGCGACAACACGGTCGCCGGCCATGCCGAACATCTCAACGGAGGCTCGTCTCTGGAGTTCTGGAAACCCGACACCCCGAAGTCGCTGCACGTCATCAAGCGTGCCAGCGGATTCTGTCTCGATCTGCACCCCGACGGGCGCCGCCTGGCTGCGGCCACGTTCCAGGGTCACGGCCGTATTGGCAACGGGCGCCACAGCACACGGGAAGAGTACCAGCCGCACCACGGCGAAGTGGCCATCTTCAGCCTGTTTGCCAAACCCGCCGAAGCCGCCAAGTCCTGAAGAACATCTGTGCGGCCATCCACCGCCCACTGCGCGCTCCTAAAACTCGCGTGTGTAGCCGGCAGTCCAACCGCCGTCCACGACCAGCACGTGCCCGTTCATGTAACTGTTTTCCGGATCGGACAGGAATAAGGCCGCCACGGCGATTTCTTCAGTCCGCGCCGGCCGCGCCAAGGGCACGTGCGCCAGCATCTGGCTGACCCGGTCAGAAAACGACCCGTCCTCGCCGTAAAACAACTGCCGTGTGCCTTCGGTCAGCGTCGAGCCGGGTGCGATGCCATTGACCAAAATGCCATACTGCCCCAGTTCAATCGCCATGGCCCGCGTCAGATTCACCACACCCGCCTTGGCGGCTGCGAAGGCGCATTGCAATCGCAGTGGCACGAGCCCGACAATCGAAGCCACGTTGATGATCCGGCCCGCGCCTTGTGCGCGCATCACTCGCGACGCCGTGTGGCTCATGTTGTACACGCCGTCCAGATCGACGGCCACAATCCGATCCCACTCGTCGGCGGGAAATTCATCGATCGTCACCCGATGCTGCATCGTGTTGACACCGGCATTATTGACCAGGATGTCCAGGCGTTGATAACGATCGACAACCTGATCAATGACCGAAGCGACCTGCGTACGATTGGTCACATCCAACGGCCAGCCCGTCGCCTGGGGCCGTTGACTCAACGTCACCTCGAGTTCCTGCTCGTCGATGTCACTGTAAACCACCTGGGCTCCGTTGTCGGCCAGACGATCGGCAATCGCCAGTCCGATGCCGCGCGCTGATCCCGTGACCAAGGCCACCTGGCCGTTCAAATCCGATTTCATCAGTGGACGCTCCTTAGCGGCGACGTGAACGCGATTTCCCCTGCGGGCTCAATCTCCATCCTGCGACAACTCAGCTGCCTAAACCGTGATCAACCAGGGCGCGGGAGTCTCGACACAATCTCGGATGGAGTCCAGGAAGCGAGCGGCTTCGGCTCCGTCGACCACACGATGGTCGAACGTCAGGCTGAGCGTCAGCCTGTCGCGCGGCACCACCGCATCTCCCACGACCGCCGGTTCGCGTGCAATGCGTCCCACTCCCAAAATCGCTGTTTGCGGTCGATTGATAATCGGCGTAAACGCATCGACTCCGAAACTGCCGAGGCTGGTGACGGTGAACACGGCCCCCCGCATTTGCTGGGCTGTCAAACGCCGCTCCCGGGCCAGGCCTACCAATTCACGCGAGGATTCCGCGACCTGCTGCAGAGACTTTGCGGGCACCCCGCGAATCACCGGCACCATCAAACCGTGTTCGGTGTCCGTGGCCAGTCCGATATCGATCGCCTCGGGCAGCCACAAACCGTCGTCGCGCCATTGCGTCCGCAGCAGCGGATGGTCGATCAGCGGCCGCGCGACGAGTTTGATGATCAGATCGTGGTAACCGGGACATGCCGCGCTGGACGCGGCGGCTTTGAACTGTTGTCTGAGATTCACCAGATTGGTCGCATCGGCTTTGCTGGTCAAGGTGACCGCCGCTGCCTGCTGAACGCCCGCCAGCATCCGTTCGGCAATCCTGCGGCGAACGGGAGTGAGCTGCTGGAGTGTACCGCGTTCCTGGGGACCGTCGTCCGCACCCGAAGCCGAGCTGGCGTCGGCTGACGCGCGGATGTCCCGCTCGCGAATCCGGCCGCCCTTTCCGGTCCCGGAAACGCCCGACCAGTCGACGCCCGTTTCGCGCGCCAGTCTTCGGGCTCGCGGCGTGATCGGCGCGGTGTCGCGGGCCGAGTCGCGGCCGCCGGCCGATCCCGACCGCCGATCCGTAATCGCAGGCTCAACCGTGCCAGCATCCCTCGGTACCGACGCTGCTTGCGGCGTGGCCACATCGGCCGTCGACTCCGCTGCCACCGGAATCGATTCATCCGGCGCGCACAAATATCCCAGCAACTGTCCCACTTCGACCCGGTCACCCGGTTCAGGCGCTCCCGGCAGAATCCTCAGGATACCGGAATCGAAGGACTCAACTTCCTGGGCCGCCTTTTCGCTTTCCAGCACAAACAACATGTCCCCGGCGTCGACCGTGTCTCCGTCCTGCTTGAGCCACTCCGCAAACGTCCCTTCATCCATGGACCAGCCCAGGCGCGGTACGACGATTTCAAATGCCACGGTCGGTTTCCCATATGCGAGTGAAGACTATTCGGCGAGCAGGTCACGGATGGCCGCGACGACATCATCCACGTGGGGCACGACGGCCGATTCCAGCGGCGGACTGTATGGAGTGGGCGTGGACGCTCCGTTGAGTCGTTTGATGGGAGCGTCCAGTTCATCGAAACCGGCGTCGGCGATACGTGCCGAGATCTCGGCTCCGATACCGCAGGACGCAAACGCTTCGTCAACGATCAACAGACGTCCGGTCTTGGCCACCGAATTGAGAATCGTCTCGGTGTCCAGCGGCGAAACGGTGCGGGGGTCGACGACTTCCACAGACACTCCTTCGTCGGCGAGTCGTTCAGCGGCTTCCAGGCTGTCCCACACCATCTTGGCCAGCGCTACGACGGTCACGTCGCTGCCCTCACGAACGACGCTGGCCTGTCCGAACTCAATCTCATATTCCTCTTCAGGAACGGGACCCTTGCGACTGAACAGTTCACGGTGTTCCAGAAACAGCACGGGGTCGTTGCAGTTCAAGGCCCGTTTCATCAGGCCTTTGGCATCGAAGGGAGTGGACGGCACGAGGACCCGTAGACCGGGAAAATGCGCATACAGCGGGTAATAGTTTCCTGAATGGTGCGTGGCGGCCGAGTGCCCGATGCCGATGCAGCCCCGCAACAGGATCGGCATCTGAATGCGACCATTGCTCATATACTGCATTTTGGCAATCTGGTTCACGACTTCACCAACGGCATCCATAATGAAATCAACGAACATGAAATCGATGACCGGGCGGGTGCCGGTCATGGCGGCCCCTCCGCCCAGGCCCACGAATCCACGTTCGCAGATCGGCGTATCGCACAGCCGGTCGGCTCCGTACAGGTCGTACAAACCGTCAGTCGACTTGAAGTTTCCACCGCGTTTGCCGATGCCTTCACCCATCACAAAAATCTTGTCGTTGACACGCATTTCTTCGGCCAGTGCCTCTTGCGTGGCTTCCATGTACATCACTTGCCGTGTCGCCGCGTCTGGCTGGGGCGGCGCCGTTCTCAACGGGCTGCGGGGCGCCGCCGGTGCTTCGCAGTACACGTGACGCGTCGCGGTTTGCTCCGACGGCCATTCGCTGGATTCGGCTGCAGCATGCGCTGCGACAACCATCTCGGTCACCTGTTGGGTTATCCCCTCGACTTCCTTGAGGTCGACATCCCTATTGTCCACCAGTACGCCGCGCAGGCGAGCGATCGGACAGCGGCTCTTCCATTCATCGACTTCGTCCCGAGTGCGGTAATCGAAGTCTCCCATGCCTTCGGCATGGGCCCGCGTGCGGTAGGTCTTACACTCCAACAGTGTCGGTCCACCGCCCGTTCTGGCGCGCTGAATCGCCTCGCCGGCCAGGCGGTGCACTTCCAGCACATCGTTTCCGTCCACTTCGTGGCCAGGCATCCCATAGTTCTCGGCTCGCCTGCCGACATCGGGAATTCCACTGGAGTATGCGAACGGCACTTCGGTTGCGAATTGGTTGTTTTCGCACACGAACAGCACCGGCAGGTTCCAGATACTGGCCATGTTCAGACCTTCGTGAAATGCTCCGTTGTTCACGGCGCCGTCACCGAAAAACGCCACGGCCACTCGGTCGCACTTCATGATCTTAAAGCTGTATCCGCCACCGCAGGCTTGCAGAATCGAGGGTCCCACAATCCCGCTGGTTCCCATCAAACCGATCTCCGGCTTGAACAAATGCATGCTGCCACCGCGACCGTGGGAACACCCAGTCTCGCGACCATACAGCTCAGCCATCAATTCCACCGGCGGCAGCCCCTTGGCCAGCGCATGTCCGTGCCCACGGTGGGTACTGAACAGGACGTCGTCTTGATTCAGATGGGCACACACACCCGTGGCAATCGCCTCCTCGCCGACGTACGTGTGGCAGGCACCGTGAATCAAGCCGCGTTGGTGCATCTTGGCCAACTGTTCCTCGGTTTGTCGGATGACCTGCATTGTGCGCAACAGATCCAACATGGCCTGACTGGACAACTCACTGACAACCTGTTGTGCCATCTGTCTCACTTCCTCTATCAATGACTGTTCGAACCTGAGTCGCTGCCGCAGACGGATCGCATCCGCTCACTGGGATCGCCCGACCACCGGCCGTCGTGACGGGGATCCCATTTATACTCGTCCCGGAGTTCCACCAGCATTCATGGCCAGGTTTCCGCCATCCATGGGAATCAAGGCCCCCGTAATCCAACTCGAGGCATCCGACGCCAGCAACACGGCCAAGCCTTTGATATCCGCGGGCGTCCCCATCCGTCCGGCGGGAATCCCGCTCAGGAACTGCTGTTCCAACGCAGGGGCCTCGGCAATCCGATCCTGCAGGCCGGGATTCATGACTTGAGCCGGCAGGACCGCGTTGACTCGCACACCGCGACCGCTCCACTCGGTACTCAGCTCGCGGGTCATTTGTACCACCGCCCCCATCGCCATGCTGTAGGCCGTGTGCCCCCGCCCCAGCGCAGTCGAACTGGCCAGCGACCCGATATTCATGATCGACCCTCGGCCTTGTGCCAACATCCGGCGACCGGCCTGCTGACACATCGCAAATCGACCGACGACCAGGTTTTCGAGCACGCGTCGCAGATCCGCGATCGCCAGATCCTCCGGCTTCTCCAGGTGGCCGTCGCCCGCAATATTTCCCAAAAAATCGACCCGCCCAAATTCGGCATCGACCTGTCCAAACAACTCCTCAATCTGATCGGGGTCCGAGACGTTGGCAGGCGAGACCAGCGTCTTTCTTCCCAGTGATCGAATGTGCTCGGCCGTCGCTTCCACACCGGCCACGTTGCGGTCGATCAACGCCACATCGGCACCGCATTCCGCGACGGCGACGGCCGTCGCCTGCCCCATCCCCTGAGCGGCTCCAGAAACGACGGCGACATTACCCGACAGGTCAAACTGACTCTGGGTCACAACATTGTTCCTCAACAGACTTCCCTAGACGCAGGTCATTCATCGTTGGCGACGCAGGTGTCTGCACCGATCACGAGCGTTGCACGAGCGACGTCATGGAGATGTTCCGAACGGCAATAACGGTACGATTTTTATGTAGAACACCAGCGCCGCCATTCCGAAATAGAACACGCCACAACTGCCGATGCCAATCTGATTGAACCACTTGGGCCGTAAGGGCGCCGGCAGCAGATTTCGATTCAGCCACAGCACATGAAACGCCGTCAATCCCAAGGCAACATTGTTAAGATTCGCGATCACCGTGACCATCAGTGTCGGCGCATTACCAAAGCTGAGGAATATCGTGGCCGCGATGAACGACCACAGAACATAGCACGTCAGGATCGCGTAATAAATCCGGCTGGCCTGATGTGGCTGCATCCGTTTGCGCACCTTTTGATTGGAAGACCAGATGATGTCGGTCCAGCGCCGCGAAAAATCGTCGATGATCGCCATCTGACTCGGTAGGAACACCATCAGGCCCACAAACAGCGTGACAGTCCACAACCACTCTCTTGTCGATGCTGCCAGTGACTCCGCATGCCGAATGCCATCGGCCGAAATCAAGGGTTGGGAGTAGGGCACGTCCTTACCATACATAACCGAATCGCCGGAAAACTCGATCGACAGCAGCGCCGGCAAAGCCATGCCCATAAAGCAACCCGGTGCCCAGATGAAGAACTGGTCGGTGATGATGTATTTCCACCAGCCCTTCCATTTCCGCAAATTGTCGTCACTCAATAAGAACACCCGACCGATGTGACTGAGTTTCACGTCGCGTCCGCCGACGGCGCTGGCGATCGCGCCCACCTGGCTGCCCATCCCCCAGCCTTTATCGCGAACGAAATTGCTGTATGTCGAATTGCTCAGTCCTCCGCCGCCGGCATAGCCGGCAAACGCCCCGAGAACCGCGATGTTACCCACGGCGATCAGTGGCCATTCGCCGTGTTCGGCAAAGTGCGTGAACGCGTTCGTAACACGTTCGCCGCCGTCAGCATCGACCACCGGAACATTTCCAAATTTGAAAAATCCGCTGAACACATCGTACCAACCCTGCCAGCTCACAAAGAACAAACCGATGAACAGGCAGAAGCCCAACACGATGAACACCTTGGCTGTCATCACCAACTGCAGCATGTTGTAGACTTTTCCGCCCATCAACACGGGCAGCACGACCATCCCCAGGCAAATGTACGCAATCGTGTTCACCAAGAACGTGTCATCGCGGCGGTCGACGGTCCAGGTCCCGTCGTCAGCCACCACCACCTGCAGCGGTTTGCCATCAGGTTGATACAACGGACGGCCAGCCTCCGTCCTCAATTCCAACCGGGTTCCGATCTGTCCCGTACCGCTCAAGCGAATCCCGTCCGGCGCGTCTTCGATCGAAACCACGGGGGCTTCCCCCGTCGTCTGCCCGACAAACACGCGCTGCACAGAACCGGATGCGACATGCACAACCTGAATGGTATCCCCTGCGTCCACTCCAGCCTGAGAGGGAGGACGATCCAGGTACATGGAGGTGATCAGCACAGCCGCGTTGGTTGACAGCCCCGGAATCAGCGCACCCATACTGAGCATCATGGCGATACTGACCCAAAACCCGGGTCCGGGCTTCGTCCGCATGAAACCGGTGAACACCGGCTCGCCGGTATACAGTGCGTAGCGGCCGCATTCGACGTTGTAAAACACCTGGCACAAAATCGCGACCGTCGCAATCCACATCAGACCGCCGCCATATTTGGCAGTGATTGCCGGGCCGAACAGCCATTCACCGCCGCCGATCTGAATCCCGCACATGACAATTCCCGGACCGACGAATCCCGCCAGATTTCGCAAGCCCAGAGGCTTCGGTTCCGGTAGTTCTCCCACGTCCCAGGTGGGCAGACAGGTTTTGGGCAGTGCGTTCTCCGCAGCTGCTGTCGGGGGATCGTTCGGCGCGTTCATGGGGAACTCGATTCCAACGGAACAGGGGACCGGTGGACCTGGCGGACCAACGCAATGGCTTCCGCCAGATCGGAGACGCGTCCACTGGCCTTCAATGCCAGCACCAGCAATCCGCACAGAGACTCTTCTTCCTCGGGACTCACGCGGATCGGACAATCAAATTTTCGGCCGATCAACGCACGCAGCAATCTCGACTTCCGCGCCAGGCCACCGGACAAAACCAGCCTGTTGAACGACATGGACGGTGAAAGACGTTGTGCACAGACCGCATAGTTGTCGGCCATGTTCTGGAACGCAGCTCGAAAGAGGCTGCCCAGCGACAGGTTGTCGATCGAGATATTACTGATCGAACCACGGCTACCCATCGGCCCCTCAAAAAAGGACAGGTCGACCGCCAGATCGCTGTCCGCCGCGTCTTCAGCGGCTTGGTGTATCAGCGGCCAGTGATCGCCGGGCGTCGGTTCCGTCGCGACGCCCAGCGACGTCAGCAAGTCCACGAGCGTGTTGAGAGCTCGACCAGCCGGCAAGTGTGTCAGCGTGTTCAACAGGCGTCGTTCGAAGTACGGCCGAATCTGATGCGCACCGGGCGCGTAACTGTCGGACAACAGGCTGATCTGGGAACCCGTCGAGACATTGATCGACAGTTCATCCGCTTCCAAGAACGTACCCAGCAGGGAACACTGGTGATCACCGACCGCTGGAAAACAGGGAATCGTCCGCCCGTCGATACAGAGCGTTCCGATCCGGTCCCAGGGATCCACCAACCGCGGCCAGTTCAGTCCGTCGACTTGCAGATGCGTGAACACCGACCGTTGCCAGTCGCATGTTTCCAGGTTCAGCGCACCCAGAGCGTTGCTGTACTCCGTGGCCAATTCGCCGCCGGCCAGTTGCTGCCACACGAAATCTCCGAGCATCAACGGGATCGCGGCATCCGGCAATCGTCCCTGCTGCCGGCACCACTTCAACAGACACAACGCCGAGCCCAGCTTCAGTTCGCCGCCCAGGGTCGCCCACTGCCGATCCGAAATCGCTCCCCGCAGGTGGTCAATATAGCTGACAGACTTCCCGGGGATGGAGTCCAACCCCCGCTGATCGCGCCACGACAGATAATTCGAATAGGGTTGTCCGCCGCCCGGGTCCGCCAGAACGACACCAGCCATTTGGCTGCAGCTGACAATCCCGCCACACTCCGGCGTTGTGGCAAGCAGCCGACAAATCACATCGCGAACCACTTCCACAACCGACAATGGATCCAGTTCAAACTGTCGTTGCGGCAAGCCGTCAACCGGTTCGGGACATGGACTCTGAACCACGTCCCCGATGCGAAAATGTTGCAGATCCAGGACCGCCCCTTTAACGGACGATGAGCCGATGTCGATGCCGATGAAATTCATCCACCACCTCCATCAGCCGGCCGGACAGCGGCGGCCCTCTGCTGCGCACGGAGTTCACCAAAAAACGCGCGCAGCTCAATTGCGTATTCGTCTGCCGCTTCGAAGATGCCGAAGTGACCTCCGCGATCCATGTCACGGAAACGCACGACATTGTAGTACTGCTCGGCCCGCGACTTCAGCAAGGGAACGATGTCTTTGGGAAACGACAAGATGCCGGTGGGCACCTCGATCCGGTTGCCCGGCCGAACGCTCCACGGATGATGATGGGATTCGTAGTAGATCCGGATCGCCGTGCCAAAGGTGTTGTTGACCCAATACAGCATGATGTTCGTCAGCAGATCATCCTTGCTGAACACCTCCTCGAAATGGCTCTCCCAGTCGCTCCACTGATGGTACTTTTCCACGATCCAGGCCGCAGCCCCCACCGGCGAGTCGGCCACCAGATGCGCAAAACTCTGGGGACACGTCATGTTGACGTGGCTATAGCCCGACTGGGCAATCCAAAACTCCTCGGCCGCCTTCCAGAACTTCAGGTTCTCCGCATCACGTGGACGGATCGGAGCGTTCTTCAGTCCGAAACCCCGGATCAGATTGTGTTCGTCGCGCTCGTCTTCGGGACGCTCATCCCGCATCCGTTGTCCCATGTAGTTCAAGTGGATGCCGATCAAATCCTCCGGAAACTGGTGCCCGTAGGGAAACGTGATGATCCCGCCCCAATCACCACCATATAATCCGTAACGCTCGTAACCCAATTCCCGCATGATCGCCCGGTACACCGCAGGATGATCCTGGAATCCAAACGCACGCCGCGACACCTGGTCCGACAGGCAAAACCCACACAGAGAAGGGATGACCAGTGAAAAGGATTCTTCGGCGCGTCCGCCGTATGATTCCGGATCGACCAGCATGGGAATGATCCGCAGGAACGTGGACCAGGACCAGGGGTACCCGTGCAGCATCAGCAGCGGAGTGGGATTCGGACCGCGTCCTGGGATGTGCATGAAATGCACTCCGATATCATCCAGCTGCGCCTTGAAGTGTTCGTATTGATTGATCTGGGCTTCCTGTGTGCGCCAATCAAAATCGTGAATCCAGTACTCAACCAGTTCCCGCATGTATTCGGTACTGGTCCCGTAATCCCACTCCTGCTCGGGAAACGACTGCGGCCAACGCGTGTGCCGCAACCGGTTCTGGAGATCGTCCAGCACGTCTTGCGACACGTTCAACCGGTACGGTTCGATGCTGACCATGGACTCTCCGGATCGAGGCGCCCTACGCTGGGCAACTCAGGGGCCGATTCAACTGGCGGCAACGTGCGTTGACCAGTAGGATATTAGCCGCTGAACCACACCATTGCGAGTCCCTGCGGCGCACACAGTTAACGGCACTCCTTACGTGTTTTTCACAACCATGAACAGACACTCCGCCACAGCTCGCATCGCGAACGCATGCGCTCCGCATGATGCGCATCCTGGATGCACACCGCGGGCCGCGCAGCCCACGACCCGCGACGCATTCAGCGTCCGTGGGCGACTCCACCCAGCTCTGATTGGACTGGCTGTGTTGTGCGTCGCTGTGCGTCCGCTAGCGGCTGACGACGACCGCCAAGCCGTCACGGACTTTGAAAACAACGTGCGCCCGTTGCTGTTGGCGCGGTGTGTCAAATGCCACGGACAAGGCAAAGCCGAGTCCGGACTGCGACTGCACACGCGACAAGCGGCCAGACGCGGCGGCGACAATGGACCGGCCATCGTGCCGGGACAACCTCGGCTCAGTCTGCTGATCCAAGCCGTGCGGCACCAGAACGACTTGAAGATGCCTCCCAACGGCAAATTGAGCGAACGGGAAATCGCGGCCCTGGAACGCTGGATTCAGCGGGGAGCCGTCTGGCCGGCTGATGTCACACTCGGCCACGCGGGCGCGCCGTTGCGTGGTGGCCCGATCACCGACGCCGAGCGTCGATTCTGGTCCCTGCAGCCGATCGCCGATCCGCCTGCACCTGAAGTCGAACCCACGGATTGGATTCGGAATACCATCGATCGCTTCGTCCTGGATCGCCTCGCACGTTCCGGACTCGAACCCCAAGCGGCGGCCGACAAACGCTCGTTGATTCGCCGTGCCACATTCGATTTGACCGGTTTGCCTCCGACTCCTGAGCAAATCCGGCGGTTCCTGGCCGACGACAGTCCACGGGCATTTCCAGAGCTGGTTGACCGACTGCTCGCGACTCGCGCCTACGGCGAACGTTGGGGACGCCACTGGCTGGATGTGGTTCGCTATGCCGACACGGCCGGTGAAACCGGCGACTACCCCACACCGCTGTCATACAAATACCGCAATTGGGTCATTCAAGCACTCAACGACGACAAACCCTACGATGAATTTCTGCGTGAACAAATCGCCGGAGATATTCTGGGAGACCGCGATCCCAGTATATCTCAGGAACGCTACGGCCAGATGCTGACCGCCACGGGGTTCATCGCCATTTCGCGTCGTTTCGGATTCGACGTGGAAAACTACCACAACCTGACGATTCAGGACACGATCGACACTATTGGACAAAGCGTACTCGGATTGTCCATCGGCTGCGCCCGTTGCCACGATCACAAGTACGACCCGATCAATGTCAACGACTATTACGCTTGGTACGGCATCCTGGAGAGCACGCGGTATTCGTTCCCGGGATCGGA
>Ga0315336_1004645_pt1 | contig 15953 bp, 8 predicted proteins | sample ASW5metaG_FD_204512 | JGI IMG/M metagenome (GOLD analysis project Ga0315336, IMG submission 204512) | Ammonia-oxidizing marine archaeal communities from Monterey Bay, California, United States - ASW #5 | ecosystem: Environmental > Aquatic > Marine > Intertidal zone | place: USA: California...
ACGACGCCACTGGTGACCTTCTTCCAGTTTTCGGGCACATGCGGCAGGACCACCGAGGGAGTGTGAACGACCAGCGACGCTCCGCCCAGGCCCGTGGCGGCCCGACCTAACGCCAGCCACACGAAGCCCAGGTCCCAGGCGCACATCACGAGTCCTCCCACGGCAATCACCAGGGAGAGTCGCAACAACAGTCGCACGGAAAGGTAGGCCGGCAGAAAAAGTGCCCCCAGACAACCGATCAGGTAACCCAGGCAGTTGAAGCCTCCCAGGTATCCGGCGCCGGCCTTGGTGACCCAGTGCTCGTCGATCAGTGAAGGGATCAGCGGCGTGTAGGCATAGCGGCACAGGCAGAGCCCAACGGCGATCATCGAGAAGCCAGCCAGCGTGGCGTAAAGAGGATGTTTCTTCATCAGTCGAGTTGCTACTGGATATGCCTGCAGAGAGCAGTATTTGCTGAAAGCATTATTTACCGACCACTCACTTTAGAGCAGTCTAAATGCAGACCGAGCGCATTTTCAACCGGGCAACGTTGCAAACCTGCTTTGTTTACACCGTTTGCAGAGAGGCAACCTTTTCATTGGGCTGTTGGTTTGGGCCTGGGCCGAGACTCAGCAAGTTTAGTCACCAGTTTGCTGGGAGCCTTTTTCCCCTCGGCGATCGGCTCGGGTTTCACCTCTGCCTCTGGAGCAACTCTAGCAGCGCGGCCGGTGTGTTGAAGGTTCTGGCCACGCATAGGCCAGGCGCTTTTGACGAGGCCACCGCTGTCGGTCTTGAGGGCATAGACCGTGTTGTCGTTGGACCCGATGTAAAGGGTGCCATCGGTCCCGATGGCAGGGGAAGAATAGACCCAACCTCCCGTTTCAAAAGCCCATTTTTTCTTCCCGGTCTGGCCGTCGAGGGCATAGACCTTGTTGTCCGACGACCCGACGTAAACAGTGTTGTCGTCGCCGATGGCTGGCGAGGATCGCACCCAATCTCCTGTTTTCGATTCCCATTTTTTCTCTCCCGTGTCTCCATCGATGGCATAGACCCTGGTGTCCCATGATCCGACGTAAACGGTGCCATCCTCACCGATGGCAGGGGAGGAGTTTACCCTCTCACCCGTTTTGAAAGCCCATTTCTTGCTCCCGGTCTTTCCGTCGAGGGCATAGACATTAGGAACAGTCCCGATGTAAACGGTGCCATTCTTTCCGATCGCGGGGGAGGAAAACACAATGTTCGCTTGAAATTCCCAGAGCTTGGCGCCGGTTTTTCCGTCCAGAGCATAGACCTTCTTGTCCCATGACCCGATGTAAACGGTGCCATCCTCACCGATGGCAGGAGAGGACGACACACCATCTCCCGTTTGAAATTCCCAGAGCTTGGTTCCGGTCTTTCCATCAAGGCTATAGACCTTGTGGTCCATGGATCCAACATAAACGGTTCCATCCACACCAATGGCGGGAGAAGCCTGCAATTGATCTCCCGTTTGAAATTCCCAGAGCTTGGTTCCGATTTTTCCGTCCAGGGCATGGACCTTCTTGTCCCATGACCCGACGTATACGGTGCCATCTATGCCGATGACAGGAGCTGCCTGCACCTTGTCTCCCGTTTCAAACTCCCAGAGCTTCGTTCCGGTTTTTTCATCAAGCGCATAGACCTTGTGGTCCATGGACCCGACGTAAAGGGTGCCATCTTCTCCGATGGTGGGGGAAGAACATACCCAACCTCCCGTTGCAAATTTCCAGAGGACCGTGACGGGATTTTCGGCTGGAGATTTTATGGAAGCTGGGGAACACCCTAGAGCCACCGCCAATATCACAAGAAGGATAGTGCGCATGTTCACAGTCATCGAGAGGTTACCGCGAGATCCCGCGAGGCTTTTTGCAAATGAGTTTTTTTAATGATCTCTATTTGCAGAGGACAAGAATTTTCAACCTAGCACGCTATTTGCAGATAGGCAACGTTTTCGTTGGGCTGTTGCCTTCGACTTTTTTTGCCAGCTGCCGACTGCAGTTTTAGGTCGACCTTGGGAGCAACCGCCGTGTCACTTTCGGTATGTTGAAAGTTCTAGTCAAACATAGGCCCACTGCTTTGGGCGAGGCCACCCCTGATCGGTTTTGATAGCATAAACCTTTGTAGCCACCCGACCCGAATGAAAGGGTGGCAGTTACCCCGATGGCGGGGGAGAATCGCATGTTATTTGCCGACGCCAAGCATTTTTTTGATCCAGCAACGTTCAAACCCACTTTGTTTGCCCTGTTTGCAGAGAGGCAACATTTTTAGGGGGCGGTTGCGCCGGGCGTCGCCTGGGGCAGCGCCGGTTCAGTCTTCGGGCGGGCTTGGGCGTGAAAGGCTGAAATGCAAAGGGCAAAAATAAGCTGTGGCTTGGCGCAGATTTTTAAAACCTCGTGAACAGCCCACAGGCGTTCGGTCGCGAGGTTTTCAGGGGAAAGAACCTGTTTTCCGGCACGGTGTGCGCAATCCCTGGCCCCGACAGGACTAAACGGAGTGGGGCGTCTTCAACCGGCTGATTGGTCTGGGTGTTTCCCCTCCTGTGGTCGTCGTAGATCGCAGACCGGCAACCGTCGACTTTTGCCACGTGTGGTCATTTACAAACTGTAAATATCAGTTGTAATACAGTGGTTCCAGGTTTGTTTGACGGTGTGCTATCACCGTTTTTCGTTCACGTCTGGCACGTCTCGGTAGAACAACCCACACGCCCAGTCAACAAAAAAGGGGCTTCGATGAAACGACCGTTCTTGAATGCTATTTTCGCGTATTCCTTGACGCTTGCGGTTGTTACGGCAGGCTCTGCGCGAGAACCGCCGGCCAGTGGAACGACCAGCAACGACCGGGCTGCCATCGGCCAGGCCGTGCAGGCGTATGTGAGGGCGTACAACAATCACGATGCCAAGGCACTGGCCGAGCTCTGGTTGCCCGATGGTGTTTACATGAACCGGGGTAGTGGTGAACAGGTCACCGGTCGCGAGGCACTTGAGCGAGACTTTGCGACTCATTTCGCGCGCTGGCCAGATGCAAAGTTGGAGGTCCAGACTGGATCGGTCGAATTTGTGTCGCCTAATGTGGCAGTTGAACAGGGAAAAGCTATCGTGCTGCTGGGAGAGATCGAGCCGATCAAGAGTCACTACAGCGTAGTCTATATCGAAAGCGACGGCCGCTGGCTGATTGACCGCGTTAGCGAAGAACAAGACCCCTTGGAACCCCAGTCCAATTACGATCATCTCAAGCAACTGGAGTGGATGATTGGAAATTGGGTTGACCATGAAGGAGGTGAGGTCGTCAAGACCGAGTGCCAGTGGTCACGCAACAAAAATTTTCTGGTCCGCGCGTTTTCGGTTTCTGTCGGAGGAGAGCTTGAACTGTCGGGAATGCAATTGGTTGGCTGGGATGCCGCCAAACAGGAAATTCGAAGTTGGGTGTTTGATTCCGAGGGAGGTTTTGCTGAAGGAGAATGGTCACCAGTGGGTGATCGGTGGCTGGTAAACACCACAGCGACTTTGCCCGACGGTGTTACCGCGTCGTCGACCAGTGTCTTTCAATCCTTGGATGACAACAGTTTTTCGTGGCAAAAAGTGAACCGCGTCGTCGATGGTGAGATTTTGCCCAACATCAGTGAAATCATCATTGTGCGGGAGACAACCCGATAGTTCTCAGAACTCGTAATCCACTTCCCCCATTTCATTCCGGGTAAAACGATGAAACGTTCAATTTTTGTTGCTGTTGGTTTGTTACTCACATTGATTTGGTTCGCAGAAGATGCGACCCCGCGTGGGAGAGGCTCTGGGGGGGGTGGTAGCGGTGTTTCCGGTGGTGGATCGCGCGGCGGAAACCGTGCAGCGTCCCAGGGAAGTCGTTCACGTCCCTCTTCCGGTCATACGCCGTCGATGAGTCGCACAGCGAGTTCCTCCCGCATACCGAGCGGGTCGCGCCCGTCGTCGGCTGGCTGGGACCGATCAAACCGGGGAGTGCCCCAGACAAACCGTCTTGGGGGAGATCGCCGGTCCGCAGCCGGAAGACAGCCAGACCAGCCACCAATCCGCGAGCGGCGTCCAACTGCTGGAGACCGGGGTACGCGACCGGCCGATCAAAGGTCCGATCGGTCGAGACCCGGCCAGCGTGACGTGCAAAGGTTCCTCGACCTCAAACAGCCCAACCGTGATCAGCGGTCCGGTTCCAAATTGGCTGCCGGGACTGCCGCCGGGGTGGGAAGTCAAGCAGTCGCCGATTTTTTAAGAGATCGTTCGGGTACCGGCGAAAGACCCAACCGGTCTGGCCGCCCCGATAGTGGTCAGCGTCCCAGCCGACCCGACGGCAACCGGCCCGATGGCAATCGACCCAACCGACCTGACGGCGATCGTCCCAACCGACCCGACGGCAATCGTCCCAACCGACCCGATGGCGATCGTCCCAACCGACCCGACGGCAATCGCCCCAACCGACCCGACGGCAACCGTCCCAACCGACCCGATGGCAATCGCCCCAACCGACCCGACGGCAACCGTCCTGACGGCCATCGCCCCAACCGTCCTGACGGCCATCGCCCCGACTACATTCGCGACCGCGACCGTTGGAACGATTGGCGGAAGACACACAGCAAACAAATCCGCTCAAGTTTCTACCGCGACTATCCCGGTTGGCAGAATTGGTATGGAAATCAGTTTTGGCATCGGTATCCGGATTTTCGCTGGCGATTTCGTTTCGACAGCTGGACTCCCGCGGTTTGGGGTTCGGTCGTGAGGTGGCTGCCGTGGGCGTGGTCCCAGCCAACCTACTACAACTACGGGTACAACGTTTATTACGAGGGCGACACGGTCTATTACGACAACCAACCGCTTGCCTCAACCGAGGAATATGCCGATCAGGCTGCCGCCATTGCGGCCAGTGTGCCTACAGACCTGAACGACGAAAAAATTGACTGGCTGCCGTTGGGTGTCTTTGCGGTCACTGAGGACGGCGAGTCAACCGGTGCAGAGCCCACGCTCTTTTTACAGCTGGCGCTGAGCAAGGAAGGGGTGATTGGTGGTTCGTTGCAAAATACAGAGACCGACAAAGTTGTCGCGATCGAAGGAATGGTCGACAAGGAAAGCCAGCGTGCTGCCTGGACCATCGTGGGAAAAACCTCGCCGATCATGGAGACCGGTGTCGCCAACCTGACCGAGGACGAAACGCCGGCCCTGGTCCATTTTTCGGACGGTCAAACACAACAATGGCTGATGGTCCGTTTGGATGAGCCGAAAGAGACCGGGGAATAGTCATCTTAAATCCTTGCGGGCCGTTTCGATGCTCGCGACCACGACTGTTTTACGATGCCACGATCCGGATTACAACTCGCCTTACTTGGTGGCAAACCGGTCGGCGAAGTCAAGCAGCCGCCATTCCCGGTATTTTCGGCCCGGGCCCGCCGCCGAGTCGCCCAACTTCTTGAGCAAAGCAAGGTGCTTGCCTTTGACCGCAACGTTCCTGAAGTGCGTGAGGCCGAGAGTGCCTTGTCCAAGTACCATGGTGGTCGGCACGTGATGACCCTTTCCTCGGGTCACGCATCGCTACAAATGGCACTGGCGGGTTTGGATATCGCCGACGGTGACGAGGTGATCACCACTCCTTATAGCTACGCGGCGTCGACGTCGTGCATCCTGCACCAGAATGCCATCCCGATTTTCGCCGACGTCAACAGGAATACCGGGCTGATTGATGCCAAAGCCATCGAAGAACGGATTACCTCCCGCACCCGCGGTATCCTTGTGGTGCACCTGTACGGTCACCCTTGCGATATGACGGCGATTATGCGTGTTGCAAATCGCCATGGTCTTCCGGTCATTGAGGATGGCAGCCAGGCTCATGGTGCCACCTGGAAGGGTGTTGGTGTGGGGAACTTTGGAATGGCTGCCGGATTCTCCTGCATGGGCGGCAAGCAACTTGCAGCTAGCGAAGCCGGGTACCTTGTGGCCAAAGACAAAGATATCTATTGGCGTGCGTCTCTCTATTGCCAGCACGTGGGGCGGAGCACTGAACAAGGTTTTCCTGACGAGTTTCTGCCGTATGTGGACTCACTGGTGTACACCTATCGCATTACAGCTCACGATGCCGTATTGCTCACCGAGCAGCTCAAAAAACTTCCCCGCGAGATCGAAGGACGTCGCCAGAATATCGCCCACTTGCGGTCACGGCTGGCAGATTCGAAATACCTGTCCTGGCCCCAACACAGCAAGCACGGCAATCCATCGCATTACATGTGGACGATGAACTTTCGTTCGGAGGCGGCAGGCATTCATCGGGATACATTTGTGAAGGCCGTGCAGGCCGAAGGATTACCCATGGCGAACTATTTGTTGGCGGTCATCCCAACCTCTTCCCGCCTGCAATGGAAGAATTACCGGGGGCCCCGTCCGCCATGGCTTTCGAACCTGCGGCGCTCGAAGGTCGTTTATCGCAGTCAAGACGTTCCAGGCGCCTGTTACAAGTTTGAGCATGCTCTTGAATTGCTGTTCCGTTTTTACAAACCAATGCCGAAAACCATGGATCGCATCGCCGATATCCTCTACAAGGTCGAAGACAATATCGATGCTCTGCGCGCTTATGAAAAGAAGAATCGAATGTAAGAACCGAGATATCGAACGGAAATCACTGACAGGGGTCAATTCCGTTTTGAGGTTTGGGAGATCTTCACGTCAAGCTGGCGGCAACTCCTGAGAGTCCGGCAGCCCTTTCCAGAGTGGGGTTGCATAGTAAACAGAGGAACTCAGTCATCAGGTAGAGTCGCTCGTGTTGGGTTGCTGGATCTGCTGGACAACCAGGGCCATGATTACCAGGATGGCCCTGGCAAGAGTATCGCAAAGCCATACCGAGCGGCGCCACAGCTGGCGATCATTAACGCAGTGGCGGTGTGGCTTCCCGCACCATGGCCCCGTCCTTGTCGCTGGCAATCAACAGGCCGTACTTGAGAACGTTCTCGAGGTCACCGGTGCTGACCGAGGCATAGTCAAACCGCCCCCGCAGATCGGTGTAACCATCCTTGTAGAACTTCACCGACCCGTCCCGCATCTGGGCATAGACCTTGACATAGACAGCCGCCAGTGGCTTTCGCGTCTCGGCATGCAGCACTCGCACCTGCCCATAATTCTGGACGACCTGGACCGAGAGGGCATGGGAATAATAGGCACGTGTCTGCGTATGGCCACCACCTACGATCTCCACCAGCACGTTGCTGCGTGAGAGCTCCTGGGGCAGCTTGAACTGGTGTGTTCCACCCCGGCCCGGCAGCTGGATCGTCTCGCTGCGATTGGGGCGAATGTAGCTGAAGCCACCCGAAAACTCCTGCACGAAAGGACTGCGGCTAAAGAGCAGCTCGATATCGATCTCGTAGTAGTTCACCTGCACGTTTACCAGGTTCTGGAAATCGATTGTCACTTCACCACTTTCCACCTTGAAGTCGAAGCTGGGCTGGCTGTCAGCCAGCTGATCCTGGGCCTGGACCTGGTCATCAGCATCGGCGACCTCCACTCCATCCCCACGAATCTCGTCGGCCTGGTTAACGATGTTGGTAAACATCGCATTCCAGTGTGCCACCGGGTGGTCGGCATATTTCGTGGCAATCGAACGCGCCAGCCGGGCATCGCCGCGTGAAAAGGCCAGGTAGGCGGAGAAGTAGTCATACTGCAACCGCGTCACCAGGCCATCGGGATTCACATCTTCAAACATCGCCAGTGCTTCAACCATCCGGTCCTGCAGCAGCAGGTAGTAGGTCACGGCCATCATGTCTTCATCCGACAGCTTCCGCTTGTAACTCAACACGCGCAGCAGGCGATGATACTGGCCATAAAACCGATCATTGAGGATCTGTCGTTTGGCACCCAGCTGGTGAGCCCGGGCGTTGACCAGGGGCCGGTACTCCATGTGCTCGTAGATCCGGCGGATGACCGGATCGATCACCAGGATTGGGCTTTGCAGGTAGCTGCCACACTGGTTGACCAGGTTGTCAGCATGCTGCAGGAACTGGTTGATCTGTTCCGGAACATCATGCAGCATCGCATAGGACCAAAGCGTGTGATGATAGGCATGACGTTTCGAAAGCAGACGGGTGATTTTCCGGAAGAACTCCTTGTCGGACATCCGGAAGGCAATCTTCGCCAAGTCCAGCCGATGGACATTATGGTTGTCCAGGTAGTCAATCACCTGCCGGTTCGTTCCGTTCTGCGAGACATACGCCCAGGAATTGGTATCCACCTCGGTCAGCGAGTCTACCACGTTGAAGGTGAACGGCATGGCATGTGCCAGCAGGGTCTCGTTCCCGGAGACGTGTACCGGAAAATGGGCATACTCACCAGCAGCGGGGAAGTAAAAGTGGTACTCCAATGTCTGCGTGTGGAATCCTTCCAGCTCCATGTGTACGCTGCGCGTTGCCCGTCCACCCAACACCGGCAAGGCACCGATGGGAACTTGTAGCAGGACATCGAGTTTTTGACGTGAGGAAGTGGGATTCGTGATCACCACCTGGCAGCCGTAGACCGTGTGAACCAGGAATTCCCTGCTTACGAACTTGTCCCGCTGCTCGTTATCCACGTGAATGTAGCGATCCCCGTGCCGAAAAAAGTTCTGGCTGACGAGGATGGGAGCCTGTTGATCCGGTGCCTCGACCTCCTTCACCTCCTCGTGGAAGACGATCGCCGGACCATCATTCACCATCCGCAGGCGGGTATCATCCAGTGCCAGGTCCTGCTCGCCGGCCACAAAGGGCAGGTCCAGGACTGCCAGGGCAAACATCATCTCGGTGAAGTTCCCCGTGGCCTCTGCCAGGTTGCGGGAATGGAAGGAACCACCCTCGTGGGCGGCCAGGTCATTCCAGAAACCATTCACGGTGACCAGGTCCGCGTTCTGGCTGGCAATGGGCAGCTTGTAGTAATTATTCTCCACCCACTCGCGCGTCTTCTCCTGTTCACGGTAGAGCTGCCGTACCTGGGACATGAAGATATCATTGGCGGCATAATACTCTTTTGCAGCTCCAGCGTGACCATATGCCATGGATTTCCTGTACTTGCCACTGGCCCGGCCGTTTGTATCCAGGCTATCTTTCAATAGTCCCAACTTGGACTTCTCTTCTTCCTGGAGTCGCAGGTTCCGCTTGTCAGCGGTCTTGCGGTCCTGGTCTGCTGCCTGCTGCTGACGACTCGATGGTTCCCGTTCCCGGGCTCCACCAAAACCGGCGGGCGCCGAGAGTGCCTGCGGACGGTTAGCCGGTGCTGCTCCCTCCGCCACGTTCGATTTCAGCCGCTGACTCGCCGTGACCTTGTCAATCAACTCCCGTTGAGCCGATTCGGCACTCAGGCCGCTGCGACTCAGGGCCGTTTCAAAGAGCTGGTTGTAGCGATCGATGTTGGGAGGGACCAGGTCGAACAGGTCATCCACGTGTCGCCGCGATGCCGCCCGTTCTGCCGCCAGTCGCTGGCCCAGCAGGATTCTTTCCACGACGTTCAACTGTCGGTAATTCCACGGCTTGAGATATTCCTCCAGGGGCATCTCGACGAGCCAGTGATCGAGGAACGTCTTGGGCTGCTTGTTCGCCAGGTAGGGGCGAATCACGTTATCGAAGAAGTCACGGTCCTTGCGATAAAGGAAGAAATTCAATTCATGGCAGGCATGCTTGGAATAATGTTCACGCTTCTGCTCCTCTTCCAGTTCCGGCCAGCCCAGCAGGAAATGGAATTCCTTGAGGTGGCCATCATTGTTGAGGGTCGCAAACAACTGGTAGACGCGCTGGAGGCTGTTGAAGGTCTCGAAGCGACCGGTCGTCACGTCCTGGATCGTGAATGGCTGCTGGGCCTTCACCAGGCTGATTTGTTTCTGTTGCACGAAGTGCCCGTTGGGATCCAGGCCCTTGATCAGTCGCAGGTCGAGCAACGATCCTTGTTTCTCGGGCAGCGAGACCGACCGGTAAACCATCTGTGTCGGATCCACCACCACGATATGGATATGCTGGTGTGCTCCCAGCGCATCGCGGTCCACCAGCAGGATCCCCTCCTCGTTGGGGACCAGGTTGGCCAGCAGCGTGGAGCCCTCCGCCAGGAAGTCCAGTCGGGAGAAATCGCCGTTGGCAACGCCCCCGCCAGGCTCCATTTCACCCCGGGATGCTGCCGAGTCACTTTCATCGATCTTGGCAGCAAATTCATTTCCTCCCTGCGCCTGCTGCTTGTCCGTTTCGGTAGTCCGAATCGGCCATGGATTGAGCAGCAACTCCGGGCGCCGCAGCATGTTACCCGGGAATTTCTGTGCATACTTGCGATCGATGATATAGCGATACTCGTCACCGATATCACGACCCTCCACGTACAGCGTTCGCGGGCGGGTGGTAGAGACCGCATAGGGCTCTGCATCTCGCACGCCGCCAAGCTTTTCTGCCACGGAGAAAGCCGGATAGTAACGGGTCGCCAGCACGTGAACGCGTGCAAAATCGTTCCATCCTCGCAGCTGGATCGCCAGCTGCTCTTTGCCCGCCGTGATGTTCGTCACCTGCAGCGGCTGCTCGCCGGGCACCTCCAGGTGCCGACTGGCTCCCAGCAGGTATCCCTGTTGTTTGCCGTCCGCCTCCGTCACCCGAACCCGGATCCGCCTGCCGGCGCTGCGGATCAGCAGGTCGTAATCGCCTGCTGCGAGGTCCTGAAGCAGGATCATGCCGTCCTCGACGGCCAGCGAGTCGAAGTGGTCAGAGACGTAGGTCGTGCCACGCACGGCCAGGAGCGAGAGGTCCTGGCGGTCCGCCTGGTCCTTGCTTCCCATATAGGGAATCGCGATCACGTCGCCGGCGCGGGCATGCTGCGATCCATAGTAGGAATGCTGGTCTTGTAGAATCGGCCAGCTATGCTCGCTGCCAGCCACATCGCGCACCTGGACAGTAACAATGTCCTTGAGTGCCCCCAGTTGAATACGACCAAGGTCATCGGCTTGAAGCTGCAGCGAGATCGGGTCACGGAAGTCACGGTGCTTGAGCGTCACCTGCACCGGTCGCGCGGGCCGGACTTCACCGGTCTTTCCCAGCAGGTCCAGGACATAGTTGCCGTCGATCCATGCCAGGAACACATCGGCGGTCTTCTCGGTACGCTCGATCTGGTTAACGTCAAACGACTCGGCCACGACCAGGTCAACTGGTTTCCCCTGGCTGAGACTCTTTACCCGGGCGGTGAGCAAGAACTGGATGGTCTGCAGGCGCTGCGGCACCCGGAATTCGTGCACCGTCTCCTCTGCTTCGTGAAGCTCAAAGTCATCGACCCGGCTGGTAACGCGAATGCCGTCATGGTCGACTGAGCTGATCGTCAGCCGCACGTCTTCCAGCACAGACAGCGTAACGGGCGTCCCGTTGAGCGAAAGGGCAGGGCGAATGATCACCGGTGCCAGCTGGCGTTCCAGCAATGCCTCCCGGTCCACGTAGATCCCGGCAGTCATCTGGTACTGCTCCGCCTCGTGCTGAAACCGGTGTAGCGTGGTGGTGCTTCCATCGGTGACCACGAAAGGGACCATCCCGGGATTGGTGCTAAAGGGAACCACGATCGTCCCATCCCCACCCGCCTCGTAAAGTGTCCCGCTGATCCAGATAGAGGCATCCTCTACCGGCTGCTTCTCTTCACCAAGCACCGTGAAACGGTGGCCGGCGGTTGTCGTCTGGACCAGGAAATCGAGTTTCCCCTTGCGGACCAGTGTACGGCTGCTCTTGCCATTGCCAATAAAATCAATCACGAAGACCCCGGGCCGATTCAGATCGGGGAAGTCAAAGTGCCGCTCTCCGCGGCGGAGAGGTGCCTCCTCGTAGTTGACCGTACGCTCCACGTTGGCCACCAGGCCGTCAAGCTTGATCCCGGTACTTACCTGCTGGAGTTCCTGGCGGTAGTAGTTTTGGGCATTGAGCTCGTAGACCTTGACGATCAGCGTATCGACGTTCTTGACATGGATATCGAGGCTGACATCTGCACCCCCGTCGAAGTACTCCTGGTTGGTAAAAGAAAAATCCAGGTCCACCCGGTCCTTCAGCGCCTGGAACCTGGCCGGGGATATCATTGCCGACCACTGGTCCGGATCACCAATGCCATGGATGATCTTGGTCTCGGCAAACAACTCCTTCAAGTAGCCGTCGCGGAGGAAAGGCTTGTATTGCTTGAAGTTGGCTGCTTCCACAAAGAAATGCGAAAGGTAGGACCTGACCAGTGGCTCGTCGTTGCCGATGATCGGCAAGCGGGTAACTGGCGTGTAGTTGGCCTGCATGTTGATCAGGGTCCGCCGGCTGTTATGGCCCCTGATGAATTTCGGGTTTACGTAGAAAGCGTTTCGGGGCAACTGGATGTACGTCATGAATCGCTGCTCGTCGTAAATTCCCATGGACCGGTCCAGCACCAGTCGACGGTAGAGAACGTGAGCCTTGAGCGAGTTATGGACCGGTGCCAGCCGGTCGACGAATTCCCAGAGTCGATCCAGGTACGCCCGGTGCTCAAGCCGATCTTCGGCCCAGCGGATATCGTCGCTGGGGAGCAACTTGGACATGTAGACGTTGACGAAATTGGCCTGGTCCAACAGCGGCGGGTGCAACTGCACGCACTGGTTCAACTGCTCCAGTAACATCTGCTTGTGGACATCGTAGGCACCGAATCCGGGGAATCCCTTGGTCTTCAGGTCGGCCACTACCAGCCGCGCCAAATTGGGAAAGTCCGGGCGCTGGAGCCGCTGAAGAAGGTGTCGGCGCCGCGCGGTATTGAGATCTCCACCAGCCAACCAGGCCAGCGCACTGTCCTCCAGCCCCTGCAAGTTAAGGTGGCGAGCGAAGGCACGGTCCAGCAGCGTCTGCCGCGCGATCAGCTGTTCGGGAAAGCGAGTGGGAAGCCGTCGCTGCTGGTTAGCGGCGTTCCGCTGGTGATTAAACTTCAGGCCCAGTTCCTTACGCAGGTACTGGAGTGAAGCGGCTGGATCCCTGTCATAGGTCAGCAGGGCCTGCCGGTATCGAACCTGGCGCACGCCGTTGGTCGTCTTGTAACGGGCGATCCAGGTCTTGAGCAACTCCTCCACCGCCTCGAATTGACCGGTGTTCTGCAGGTGCAGGCAGTGGTAGTAGTAGTAATCCTCCGTGCCAGGCACCAGCTGCTCGAGGGCCACCGTGCGGTCCGGAGCAAGGGAGAAATCTTCCAGGTAGTCAATCTCCTCTGCCCTCACACTGGTGACGGTCAAATGCAGGGTTACAAGCAGTGTGCATACAAGAAAACGTCTCATCATCATCCCCTTTTGAAGTGCTTGCCAGCAGGTAACACGTGGTGGTCTTTCGTCATCCTATTCCAAGGCATATGGTCGTCTAGCTTCTTTGACGAGGTGGGGGGCGAATTGGTTCCCTCGACAGCGGTCATCCACTCGACAACTTGCCCGGAGATCGGTTTTTGACAGGGCGGTCGACCGTCAGCAGGTTGCTGCTGGCCGAACCTGGACTCTCTTCCTGCGTTTCACGTGCCCCATGGGTGGAAACCGTATGCGTGAGCTCTGGTATCCTCTCCTGCTCCTGCACTTGTCTTGCTCGTGCCGGTACTTCCGTTCCTGTTTTTCGGTGAGGAAATTGGCTTACACTGGTTCCAACCAGCCCACCACAGCCGATGTACATTTGCAGAATGACCAGTTTTGTTGGGGCCCCGTCATTTGCCGACGGCACCTCAGATATGATTGACAATCACAAAGCCTTGTGCGCCTGAATTGCAGTTCCGTTTCTACAAAGCGATGCCGAAAACCATGGATCGCATCGCCGATATCCTCTACAAGGTCGAAGACAATATCGATGCTCTGCGCGCTTATGAAAAGAAGAATCGATCGAACGTAAGAACCGAGGTATCGACCAATAGGGGCAGCTCCGTTTTGGTGTTGGGGGGACCTGCTCGTCAACCTGGCGGCAACTCCTGAGATTCCAGCAGCCCGTTCCAGAGCAGGGTTGCATAGTAAACAGGTGCGTGGTCCGCCAGGCCCGCGATTTTAAAGGGCAATTTCCCCATGTCGAATCGCATTTCGCTGGCCATCTGTTGTAGCGCAGCGACAAGACCCTTCGATCCGGTCGAGAAATCGTCCAGGAATTCCCGAGAGCCGCTTCCACCAACTTCCATCATGGTTCCGCTATGGGTAAAGCCGAGAAACTCTGGCGGTACCAGGGGAACCCAATCCTGGCGGTGGACAAATCGATAATGGTTCCGCTGGGGTAGCACCCTGGTGAAGCCCGCATCTCCAACACGTGGACAACCATAGGTGCAGATTCCCTGCATAGGAACCCTGTCGAGATGAGCTGCAGCAAGCATGGCCAGCGCCCCGCCCATGCTGTGCCCGGTCAACCAAAGTGCCTGACGGTCTTGTTTTTTTTGGATGACCGCGTCGATCTGGTCACTGATTTCGATGTAACCGTTGAGAAATCCGTGGTGCACGTGTCCGCCCGCTTCACAGACCGTTGGCAGAAAATGACTATCGGTCCAGAGATCGTCCTGGCACAGGAGCACAACCTCGGCACAGTCCAGCAGCGCGTGGGTCTCGAGACGTGTCCCGCGGAACACAATGACAAGTGCCTCTTCGTTGTGGAGCAGCATCCCGCGGTTGTCTGACGGGGTTCCCAGCCAATCGACTTGAAAACCTTGTTCGCGCAAAGGCGATCGATTGATTGCCTGTTCGATGAAATCTGCCGTGCCGTAAACCAGGAAACTGGCGTCGGCAAGCCACCAGCTGTTCACCGCGGAGTAGGATTCTGCCCGGGGTTCAAACGCAAAACGATCTGCGTGTGCGAAATAAGGAAAACCAGCAGCAGGAGGACGTAGCCCCTTGACGGTTTCGACTGGAAGTGCGCGGGGTTCAATGGGCATTTCCTGAGACTAGGCTGCCGGGCGGCTGACCGCAAGAGAAAAGGCCAGGATGTTTTATCAGTTCCGGCAGCAGCCCCAAAAGATCGCGCTAATTCATGGACACGAATATTTTGGACCTACGTTTCGCGCGACCGCGATTCCCAAGCCCAGAGCGCTGAACCTGGTGGTTGTCATTAGTGCTTGTAAATTTTGTGGCGTGGCCGGTCCGAGAGGATCTGCTCTTTTCCCCAGGTTGTGACATCCTTGAATTCCTGGCTCTGAATAAAGCTCATGAAGGCCTCTTCTTCTGACCACTCACTGGTGATCAAATAAGAAGCGCTATCGCTGACATCTTTCCACAGCGTCGAACTGGTATGTCCGTCGGCGGCTTCGAGTGCCGTAATAACCGCCGCAAATTTCTCTTCGAAATCGGCCTGTTTGCCTTCAATCACATGGTAGTTCATGCCAACAGTAATCATGATTGCTCGCTTCCTGGATCGTTGAGGGTTCCTCGGACAAACAGAGCTTCTCGGCTTTGCCCAAGCGGGATCCTAATATCCGCGATCGATTCCCGCGAAGCAAGTGGGTCGATCCCAGCAGTGGCAACCGCGAGAGTGGCAGTAAGCTCGCTACGGGGCAAACGGCTCACGAATTTTGGGGAGTTCCCGTCACACGCAGCGGGTTGGGTCGATTCTGCTGACGAATAAAGGCCGCGGGCCGAGGCTGGATTGGTCTTGCACCGATCCTGACATTCGAGTGTATTGTGCAGTCGATGGCTGGTAAAACAGGGCTTTTTACGCCCAGGGTCTCAGGTCGACATTCTGCGGCAGGCCGGGAAAAATCCACCACAAACGGCAAGCCCAAATCGACAGAACCGACGGTCGAGAAACCCATGCGCGAAACGTGAGGACCTGTCGCACCTCGAAACTACGGGATTTACAAACAGGGGCCACGCCCTCAGCAACCGGCCCCGGGAAAGGTATGCTATGAATACAAATTTAATTTGGCAGCTTGGGTTGTTTGTGCTCATTCTACTTGGACTAAATTTCTTCTTTCATCTACACATAGCGGTTATTTCGAGCGTGGTCATCACCTTGATTATTTACTTTGTTTTTCGCA
>Ga0315336_1004647_pt1 | contig 15949 bp, 8 predicted proteins | sample ASW5metaG_FD_204512 | JGI IMG/M metagenome (GOLD analysis project Ga0315336, IMG submission 204512) | Ammonia-oxidizing marine archaeal communities from Monterey Bay, California, United States - ASW #5 | ecosystem: Environmental > Aquatic > Marine > Intertidal zone | place: USA: California...
TTCTGTTCCTCTGCCGTTCGGAAGGAAGATTCGTAGGCCAGTTCATCGGTCCCAAACACCGGGGCCAATGAAGCATTTAGGGCCCAGTCCAACTCCTCCTCAATGGTGGCTGCTGTTTGCAGAGGCTCTGGGAGTTCCCTCTGAAAATTGGGGCTGCTCAGCTGCAACAGGACGAGAGAATCACTCTGGCCAAGCAAAGTTGTTTGGCTGGAAGTAGCGCTGGGGGCCAGAGCTTCGCCAGCTGTGGAGCTCTGCACGACGGCTTCGACCGCCGTCCCAGAAGCAGCTAAAGTTGTGGTGCCGAATTGGTCGTTCCAGACCGTCAGATCGGCGTCGTCAACGTCGCCATCGAAGTCGGCATCGCCATCGCTGAGGCTCGCTCCGCTGGTTGTGCCGAGTCCCAGCTGCCAGGCGAGGAAATCGAAGCCGTTGACCTTGGTGTCTTCGTTAAAGTCGGCCGTCGGATCAGGGTCGAGGCCAAAGAATTCGAGCACTCGGTCCATCACGTCGATGCGGTCAGCTGCGGTCGTGATCGTCTCGAACGGAAAACCGAGATTAACGACCTTGGTCGAGCCGCCGCTATCAAACTGAATTGCCGCTCCACCACCGGTGCCGCCAACATAGTTCAGCGCCGTTGTAGCGCCGCCCAGCGGATTGATGACATCGGGGAATTCCGAATCGTAGAACTGCGAGCCGTCGTCAAACGAGAAGGAGAGGCCCGCAAAGATCGAGCCAACCGCACCGCTAACGTTGTAGGTGTTCGCGTCGTCCAGCACATAGTCAGCATGCAGCTGGTTGTTGTAGAAGGTCCGACCGTTGTTGAGATTGTCCAGGTCCCAAGCGATTTCCGCACCCGAGACAAACAGTTTGCCGCCGCCGGCCAAATAGGTTGTGACTTTGGTCTGCTCGGTCGCATTGAAGGTATCGTCGGCGGACGACTCCTCGCCGAGAATCCAGATGACGGCTTCGTAGTCATCCAAGTTCACGTCGCCGGAGATGATCGATTCGTTCTGAGCAGCATCAAAGTTGGCATTGGCCGGGCCGAGAGCCTCGCCAACTTGCACCACGTAATCGAAGCTGTTGTTATATCGGGTGCGCACTCGATCGACTAAGCCATCACCGGTAAAGGCGTACGGCAACCGTTCGTTCTGGGAACGTCCATTGCGATCGAAACCGTCAACGATCAGAATACGATCGCTGCCGACCCCTGAATCGCGGGCTGAGACGACCGTGCTACGCGGTGATTCTCCGCCGCTGTTGACCGCGACGACTTTGAAGTAGTACGCGTCATTGTCCAGATCGTCCGCGCAAAAGGTATGCGAGCCTGCGCCTGCCCCGGCGACTTCGACATACCCGCTGAATCCGTACCCATCGCGCGACACGTAGACGCGATACGCCGTCGGAGCCCCGCCTTGTACGCCGGTCGGACCTGGTGACCAAGAGACGGTTACGTCACCGTTCAGGTCGGTCGTCGCCGTAACGTCAACAGGCGCAGACGGCTGGCTAGCCGGACTACTCAACCCGCCGAAGTTATCAAAATACTCTAGCGCTGCTTCGTACGTTGATCGGGCCAGCTGCTCCCGGACTTTCGGATCGCGCATCAGCTCGGCGTCTTCAGCGCTGTCGTGAAAAGCCGTTTCGATGATGGTGGCGTCCATTTCCGCACTCTGGCCAAGGTCGATCTCTCCAAAGTTTCCTGAGAAAGTATGCGTCGTGCGGGTGCTCCAGTTATGCTCGAACAGGCCGTTGAGAGCCTGCATGTCCTGGTTGATCTGCCGGCCGGTAAACAGTGCCAGTTCAGGCTGATTGAGCGTTTGGTCAGAAAAGGTCTGGTCGATCAGGCCCACCGCGCCGCGGCCGCCTCCGGCATTGGAGTGGAAGCCGATGTAAACAGACGTACCAAACGGATTGGTATTTGCATTCATATGCTCGGCCATCCGCGTGGGGGCCGAGACGTTGCTGGTGCCAATCACCGAGGCGGCACTATTGCCCTGGCCGATGGCACGCCAGGTCCACATCATCGAGTCTTCGTCCTCGCGCGGCTCTCCCGAGATCGTACCGCTAGGATGCCCAACTCCACTGGGGCCATCGAGCATGTCACCCATGCCATTGCCGAAACGGATCGCGTCGGCGATGACATTGTCTCCCTCGGCCGACTGGTTACTGATCTGAACGTTGCCGCTCGACCCGGCATCGAAATGATAAGTACCCAGGTACACCCAGCCCTTGCCGACCATCCTGTGGTCGACGCGAATCTCAGTCACGCCGCCGGCACTGTCGTTGATCCGATAAAGTTGATTGGTGCGGTTGGGCGAGTCCAACACCCAGGTGTAAACGGGATAAAACCCAGCCTCGGGAATGTTGGGCGTGTAGGTCGCGGTAGCGGTTTCTGTAGCACTGACCGCTGCGAATTGATACGGCTCCGTGTCTGCCACGGCGCCATAGTCTTCGTCGTAATAAACGCTGCTGCCGCTGATCGACCACGACCCCGAATAAGTCACCCCGGCCGAATCATTGTCGAGCACAACTTCGTTGAGTTGATGGCCCACCGGACGCATTGGAACCACCGTCGCCCCGGCACGGAGCAGGTAGTCGGCGAAAAAGGTCATCTGATCCTGATTGCCGAAGTCCTCAACAATCTCGTTGTTGTCACCGCGGTCGGTCGCCCAACGGTTGAGAGCATTGCTCCACTGCCAGCCATGTCCGCCGGAGGTGAAGACGATTTTCCCGTCGAGCGCACCGGAGGGTTGAGCAACGAAATCGGTGAGCCCTGCACCAGAGAGCGCTATCCGCGGTTCCAACGGTTCGAACGCCAGCCCTTTAGAGTCGGGTATTCGGCGCGTACCACGGGCATAAGCAGCAAGCAAATCCGTGCCGGCAATCACTGCCCCGTGCGTTCGTTGGCACATCCCTAAAACAGTCTGCCTGATCTGAAGCATGACACTGTTCCTGATTTTTTCCCGCAGGTCATCTCCAACAGCCGATCTCCACCTGGATATCTGCAGTCGAGGTTGGAGCAGACGGATAGATTTCATGTCCAATGATGCGTCGCACCGCCAAGTCTTCTTTACGTTGCTATCTACCTCCGATTATATCCCATATCCTCAGATCCAACACGAAAGAAAAAGGGCCTGGGGCAAGCTGCGCAGTGGCGACAGCCGGCTGCGCAAATGCTGTGTCATTCCGCATAGTGGGCGGCCATCGAGAGCAGACCCGTCCCGCTGAACGCCATTCGGGGCAGGAACCTATTACGCCCGCATTCTCCGCCCACTTTGCCTTGAATCTAAGGTATTGGCGTTACTAAGCGCGTGGAAACGCTAATCACCACTAACCGACACGTATCTGATTAGCGAGGATTCGTAGTGATTTGTGCTTCTTCCACAGATCTATACTTCCTCTTCTGTTTTAATTGCTGGACGAGCCAGACCGTGCCACCCTTCACGGTGAAACAGCAACATGAACAATATCTATTGAATAAACCAGAGCCGGCGGCCAGAAAACGTGCTCGCTTTTTCTCTCCGATTATTGAAACTTGGTGTACGCGCTGTTGCGCCGCTCTTTGAAAATTTGAAACACGTTGCCCTTCACTGGCCAAAAAAAAGGCGCACGGGGAAGCGTTTATTCACGGTAATTCACGCCTTTTTGCGCGGACTGCAAAGGTGAAGAGACTGCGATCGCAGCGCAAGAGCGACGGTGCCCCGTGCAGAATGGCTGGAGTTTTGCACGAGTTTGTGGGACCCCTACCACGCGCGCAAAACAGTCCAAAGTCTAGCGTCGAGAGCCAGAGGGATGTTCGGAATTGGGGTCTAGGGCGGCAAAGCCCGGCCAAGGAGCTTGCAAGGTCTTGGTTCCAGTGATTGGGAATTCAGAAATCGGAGTCGTGGCACGGAAAATGGGAAACTTCTTGCAAGAAAGAGACGAGGGGGACGCAGACTGGTATAATTAGCGAGATTCCAATGCAGGATCGATCTCTGGACCATCCAGAGGAGAATTCCTGGCTTAGAACTTGCAACGGGCGCAATGGTGCGTCCAACAGAAAAACACCTCTTGGCAAGAACAGACCGTGGCACATTTTCAGAGATACGTGGCAACCTACCGCGGGTTGCTGGCGGCGATCGTCATTGCTAGTACAAGCCAGGGAGCGATCTGCCGCGCCCAAACGGTGCTCGACGTCAGCACACTCACCAAATACGTCGACCCCATTGCAAACCCGCTCAACAACGTCCTCGCGCCGACCGAGACCATCGACGGCGTTCCTATCTATGACGTCACCGTCAGCCAGTTTCAGCAGCAGCTTCACAGTAGTTTGCCGGCCACGACGCTGTGGGGATACAACAATTCGTTTCCCGGCCCCACGCTGCAAGTCGATCGCGACAGCACTGTCAACGTCCGCTGGACGAACAACCTGGTCGACAATTTTGGTGTCCCGCTCGATCACATCTTGCCCTACGACACGACCGTCCACGGCGCCGGCCCCGCGTTTCCGCAATCGCGCATCAGCACCCACGTCCACGGTGCAGTAGCCACCCAACAGAGCGACGGCTTCCCTGAGTTTTGGTACACCGGCGATCCTAACGCCGCAGCCAACGGCATGGGTGGCCCTGCCGGTAACACATTTACTAGTGAATACACCAACAACCAACGGTCGGCTATGAACTGGTATCACGACCACGCGATGGGCATCACGCGGCTGAATGTCTACGCCGGCATGGCGGGCGTCTACATGATTCGTGATGCCGAAGAGCAAGCCCTCGGCCTTCCTAGCGGAGATTACGAAATACCCTTGGTCTTCCAAGATCGATCGTTCTACGACGACGGCCAACTCTTCTACCCCGCAGGGCCGGGCGACATCACTTCCCCCGGGGTCGGCGACCCGCTGGCGGGCTTGCCGGCCGGTTTTCCCAGCGCAGCGTCGATCGTCCCTCAGTTCTTGGCCGATGCCAACTTGGTCAACGGAACCGTTTGGCCTTACATGGAAGTTGAACCGCGCAAGTATCGGTTCCGCATGCTCAACGGTGCCAACTCACGTTTCTACGATTTGTCACTCGAACCCCAGCCTGGCGCAGCTACGCCTACCGCGCCTCTCTTCTATCAGATCGGCACCGATAGCGGCCTGCTGAGCACCCGCACCGAGCGATCCAACTTGAGCTTGTCACCGGCCGATCGGGCAGACGTGGTCGTCGATTTTTCGCAGTTTAATCCTGGCGATTCGATCCTGCTCCGCAACTCGGCCGTCGGAGCTCAAGCCGGCACAACCGACGAGGTGATGGAGTTTCGCATCGCTCCGCTGACCGGCCCCGACACGAGCAATTTGCCGCTTAATCTCTCAACGATCAACCGCTATCAAGAGGTTGACGCGGTGAAAGTACGCACTCTTGAATTGGTGCGAACGTTCGACCAGTACAACCGATTGGAACTGCTGCTCGACGGCAAGAAGTGGACCGAAGCCACTTCTGAAATCATCGTCCAAGGCGAAATGGAGATCTGGGAATTCGTCAATCAAACTGGCCAAACACACCCCATGCACCTGCACATGGAAGCGTTTCAGGTGCTCGATCGCACCGATAGCGGCGGCAGCGACGTGGCGCTGGAAGACTACGAACTTGGCTGGGAAGATACAGTGAGTGTTGGTGGCCATGAAACGGTCCGCATCATGGTTCGCTTCGACCAGTACACCGGCGATTTTGTTTGGCACTGCCATATCTTGGAACACGAAGACCTCGAGATGATGCGAACCTTTCGTATCATCCCCCAAGGCGACGCCAACCAAGACGGCTTCGCCAACGGTGCCGATTTCTTGATCTGGCAGCAAACCTTGGGCTCGACGGTAACTTCCGGCGAAGGAGCCGATTTCAGCCGCAACGGTATCATCGACGCTGACGACCTAGCTATCTGGACCGCCAGTTACAACAGTGCACCCTCGCCGCTCGAATCGGCTAGCACAGTCCCCGAACCCTCAACCGGCACGCTGCTGGCCTTGGCTCTGCTGATCACTGGATCGAGACGCACTAGTATTGGAACGGCCGGCAAGCTGTTGCGGAAAGCTCAGAAATAAGGTGCCGCGGAAGCACGGAACATCACCGGCGGCTACAAGAAAAACCTCCTGAGCCAGAGGAGCTCGGAGGTTTTTTCTAGTTTGATTTGAAACAATGATCGTTAAGCACTTCTCATGTGTCTGCGAGCAGCCAAGCAAGGCGAGGACATTGCCGGGAATGTAACAGAGAAGCTACAGAAGGCCAATCGATGAAATCTCAAAAGCAGCGTTCCCCTCAAGAGGATGAAGCCCGATTTCTTTTGTCTCACTAAGATTGGAAGCTCCGAACAACGGAAATTCGGGATAGCAAATGTCAGAAACCAGGTGTGAGGCTTGGATAGCTGAACAAACCTCATTTCAGAATGCTCCCGTCCTGCTGTCACAGCGTCGCAGGACGAGCAATTTACAGTGCTTTCCGTGCCAATTGACTCGCATCATCCTCACACTATGCTAAGGGGTTCATGCCTGAGGCAGCAGATAAACTCGACTTGTGAACTTGACCTCCGAAACCCTAGGCCCCCGAAATAACATCGAAAAAGTATCGGATAGGAACGAATGAAGATTGCAGTCATTGGGACCGGCTATGTCGGTCTAGTTTCGGGCACGTGCTTTGCCGATAGCGGAAACGACGTCGTCTGTGTCGACATCGACGAAGCGAAGATCGAAGGTCTCCGCCGCGGCGAGGTTCCGATCTACGAGCCGGGGCTGACCGAGATGGTCCTCTACAACCAGGAAGCAGAACGCCTGTCGTTTACCACCGACCTGGCAGCCGCTGTGGCGTCGGCCGAACTGGTTTACCTGGCCGTCGGCACGCCGCAGGACGACGACGGGTCAGCCGATCTTTCGGCCCTGTGGAAGGTGGTCGAAGGCATTGCCCCGCATCTGCCTAAGGAAACCATCGTGGTGACCAAGAGCACCGTACCCGTGGGCACGAACGCACGGATCACCGAGATGCTCAATGAGCTGACAGGCCGCGACTGCGACGTGGGCAGCAATCCCGAATTTCTCAAAGAAGGCGCCGCGATCGACGATTTTGAAAAACCGGATCGGGTGGTGGTCGGCGTGCGGAGCCAGCGGGCGGCGGAAGTGTTGCGCCGACTGTACGAGCCCTTTCTGCGTACTGAAAAGCCCTTCTTGGTGATGACTCCCGAAAGTGCCGAGCTGACCAAATACGTCGCCAACGCCCTGCTGTCGACGAAGATCAGCTTCATTAACGAGATGTCAAACCTGTGTGAGAAAATGGGGGGCGACATCAATGACGTCCGTCGCGGCATCGGGCACGACAGCCGCATCGGTTTCGCGTTTCTATTTCCCGGCGTCGGCTACGGAGGAAGCTGTTTTCCCAAGGATGTTCGAGCCTTGGTCTCCATGGCCGAGAGGCACGAAGTTCCGCCGCAGATGCTGCGTGCGGTCGATTCAGTAAACCAGCGGCAAAAGCAGATTATGATCGAGAAAGTCGACAGCCATTTCGGTCGCCAGCTTGCGGGCAAGACAATCGCCGTTTGGGGTCTGGCATTCAAGCCGCGAACCGATGACATCCGCGAATCGCCGGCGTTGGTGTTGATCGATCACCTGCTGGACTGCGGTACTCGGGTTCAGGTCCACGATCCAGAGGCGATGACTAACGTCCAGGCCCAGTATGGAGACAGACTGGGCTATTGTGAAAAGATGCTCGACGCGATCGAAGGGGCTGATGCCTTAGTGATCATGACGGAGTGGAAGGATTTTCACCGGCCGAATTTCGAGAAGATGCGTCAGTTGATGCGTGAGCCGACAGTTTTCGATGGACGGAATATCTACGAACCGACCAGGATGCGAGATCTGGGTTTCCGCTACTACAGCATGGGTCGGCCGACGGTGTAGCGTCTCGGTCTGCGGCGTCCCGCAACGGTAACTCCTCCCACCTCAAGGGTTTGAGTACACGGTGGACGAGGTCCAGGAGTCGACGTCTGGGGCCCGACACGTTACAAACCGTCAATTTCGCGTTGTGCAAAGCACAGAGACGGTCGAATCGCTCCAATCGCCACAGATTCTCCACCACAAAAGCCTTGATCTATCGGCCAGATACCGAGAAAATGGTAACTAGCGGAATGAGGGTCGGATAGTCGCTTGCAGCGAAGATGCGGAACGGAGATTCTCTTCCTCTCTTTTCGGTCTCTGCCGGACCGGGACGGGTGGCGGTGAGCCGATATGGTTTGCCCGAAGTAGTGTTTGCAAGCACAGGCAGGTCCGGTATTGGATTACCGGAGTATCTAGAGACGGACTCGCGCAAGACGTTGTTCCTTCGACCAGTCGGTCAGGGATCCGCTGGTTTTATTGACTCTCCCGAGCACATGCTTCTTGCACCCTTGGCCCAATTGCAAAGGACTTCACTTTAGAATGCACTGTGGCCAGGACAACATGCCAAGAGCGACTCGCAGGAACCGGCGTGGTGCGCCTCACGCCGGGCATCTTCTGGCTGCGCTGTTGGGGTTCTTCTGCCTCTCGCCGGCAACGTCGATGGCCGACAAGTTTGATGATGTCGACCATACCAAGCTGGCTAACGTGCTGGGCATTGCGACTCCGACAGGTTCGGGAGTGCCCATCTCTCAGGTCGAAGCATCGAACGTTGACGGTGCCTATTACCCAGTGAAAACCCATAGCGAATTTACCGCTGGGACCGATCCTTTCTCCGTGGAAGTAGATTTTGACGACGGCAGTGGCGGTGAGTCCAACGGCACGACCAGTCATGCAACCACCACCGTGGGGCGCAACTTCTACGGCAACACCTTTAGCATGGCGCCGGGTGCCAACGCGGTGACCATTTACTCAGCGGGCGATTGGCTCGATAATGTGCTGAATATGGACAACGGCAAGAACCCGCTGACGGAGAGTTTCCGCGTACAGAATTTCAGTTGGATTGCTTCTTTTGCGGATCCAAATGTGTCAGGTTACCTCTGGAAGGAACATCCTAGCAATGTGAATGCTCTTCAGCGGTTCGACTACGCCATTGATAATGCCAACAGCGGTGAAGGCATGACAGCTGTGGTAGGGCTGAACAACAACACGAATCCCCTTCCCTACTTGCTGTCTTACAGCTACAACGCCATAGCCGTGGGGCGTACTGATGGCGTTCACAGCAGCGGGCCGACCCAGTCGCCGGCTCAAGACGCCTATGGCCCAGACCGTACAAAGCCTGACCTCGTGGCCCCGACAACTTCGACTAGCGCAGGCACCGCCTTTGTCAGTTCGGCAGCCGCGATGATGTACGAGCCAGTTGCAGGCACCGACGCAGTCCAGCAGTCGGAAACGATGAAAGCCCTGCTCTTGGCTGGCGCGACCAAGGAAGAAATTCCGGGGTGGAGCAACACCGAAATGCAGCCGTTGGATAGCCACTTCGGCGCCGGTGAGCTGAACGTCTACAACAGCTACCTGATGAAAGTCGGCGGACAAACGGCAGGCAGTACAGATGGAACCGGTGCCGCGGTCAACACGGTCGATACTTCTGGCTGGGATTATCGCACGTTCACTTCCTGCGACGACCCTTGCAGCGACGATCTGTATTACAACTTCGAGGTTCCTAGCGACAGCACTGCGACCGAGCTGTCGATCGTCATGGCCTGGAATGTGGAAGTGACCGATACGAGTCCCGGGATGACGTTCTCGGGAAGCGAATCCCTGGCGAACCTCGACATGCGATTGTACGACTCGACCGGCTCGTTTCTCGATTCGCTGGTCATGTCGAGCAGACCATCAGAGAGCATCAGCACCGTCGACAACGTGGAGCACATCTACCAGACCAATCTCGGCTCTGGGACCTACACGCTAAAAGTTTCTGGTGATTCGACCCGCGATTTCGGGTTGGCCTGGCGGCTCAACTTGCTCAGGGACGAGCCATCGGCCGATTTCAATGAGGACAACAATATCGACGGCGCCGATTTCTTAGCCTGGCAGGGCGGCGTTGGAACCCTACTGGGAGCCACTCTGGCCGATGGCGACGCGGATGGCGATGGCGACGTCGATTCAGACGATCTGGCCGTGCTGGAGGCGACCTTCGGTGCAGCGGCGGTGCTCCTCTCAGCCGTCTCGGTACCTGAACCAGGAACACTGGTCCTGCTGATGCTGACAGCGGCACTCTTGTTGACCCTGCGTCGGCGTGGTCGCGGTTATTCTCAGCTGGCATGAGATCCTTCCGGGCCGGTCCGACCGGGGGCTGCTCCAGTAGAGATCGCTCCGACCGACAGCTCCGGAAACTTGCGGCCAATGAGGGGAAATTTCCTGCTGTCGCGATTTACCGATCTGAGCTGAGCAATTATAGTGGGCTGCTTATCTTCCCCGTTTTCTGGGTTGCTCTTCGAACTCTGACTGGGCGCCCCTTCCTTCTAACTGTTGGAGATTAAGCTGAACAAGAAAACGATTCTAATTGCTGGTGGTGGTGGATTTATCGGCGGTCACTTGGTTGCCCGGCTGCGAGACGAAGGGCATCAGGTGCGCAGTGTCGATATCAAGCCGGTCGACCAATGGTATCAGGTCACTGACGATGTCGAGAATGTCGTCGCCGATCTGAAAGACCGCGCTGCCTGTCAAGCAGCCTGCCAGGGCGTCGACGACGTGTACAATCTGGCGGCCGACATGGGCGGCATGGGCTTTATCGAAAATAACAAGGCCCTGTGCATGTTGTCGGTGCTGATCAACACCCACCTGCTGCAGGGAGCCGAAGCGGCCAAAGTCGATCGATACTTCTACTCCAGCTCCGCCTGTGTTTACAACGCCGACAAGCAAGTCAGTGAAGACGTCATTCCACTCAAAGAAGAAGATGCCTATCCGGCGATGCCCGAGGATGGCTACGGCTGGGAAAAGCTGTTCTCCGAACGGATGTGCCGGCATTTTCGCGAAGACTATGGTCTCTACACTCGCGTGGCCCGTTTCCACAACGTCTACGGCCCGTACGGCACCTGGCAGGGCGGAAGAGAGAAGGCACCCGCCGCAATCTGCCGCAAGGTGATGCATGCCAAGGAGACCGGTGCCACGGAAATCGAAATCTGGGGCGACGGCAAACAGACCCGCAGCTTCATGTACGTCGACGATTGTATCCAAGGTATCTTGTCCATTATGGACAGCGACATCTTGGAACCGATCAATCTAGGCTCCGACGAGCTGACGACAATCAACGGTCTGGTCGAACTGGTCGAGGAGATCGCTGACGTGAAATTCACGCATAGTCACAATCTCTCGGCTCCGAAGGGCGTGAACGGCCGAAACAGTGACAACACGAAGATCACCGAGTACCTGGGCTGGGCCCCAGACATCAAGCTGCGCGACGGCATGGCCAAAACCTATACGTGGATTCTGGGCGAATACCAGAAACAGAATGCGCAGTCGCAGCCCGCCTGAACCGAACTGCGAGTGCCGATCTAACCTTTCTTTGCCGAGGCGGGCGCGGTCTCGACGCGCCGTGCTTCCTTCGTCTTCGGGTCGGGCTGGTAGGTGCCGCGGGGGCCGACCAGCTTGACGACCGGAAAACCGGCGGTTTGCACAGCCGACCAGAGGGCCTGCGGATCGAGTTTTTTCTTGGCCTGCGGCGTGACGATCGTGTAATCGCCCTTCACGTTGGACCGCACTCGCTTGACTCCGGGCACGGCGTACAGCTTGCGGGCAATTTTCTTTGCGCAGCTTTTACAGTGCATGTCCTCCACGTAGACGATCGTCTCTGCAGCCGTCATCTTAATTTTTTTCTGCTTGACGGTCTGAGCGGGAGCGGCCGAGTGTGGGTCGGCAGCGTCGCCGCGGAGGGCAACGGTACAGAGCATAGTCAACAGAGAGAAGACCAGCGGGATTTTTCTGGTGTGGAACATAAAGCAAGTCCTTTTGCCTGAAGTGAAAGTGAAGGTGCTGAAAACTGGATTGGATCAGGTTGAGCGGCAGAGTTCCTGGAGGGGACTCAACGCCGAATATAAAGCCCGGTGGCGTCGACTACCAGCAAGCCGCCTTCTTCAATTCGGGCCGTGCCGCAGATGACGACCGTTTCCTTTCCTTTGAGATCGAACAGCTGGCGAACGTCCACCGGCAACACCTGGCCTTGTTCATCGTTGAATTGCACCACAGCCAGCGAAGCGGAGCTGTCGGCCGCATGGGCCTCGCAGAACGCACATTCTTCTCCCGGGGCGTGGGCATGGCCGCTCGCTTCGACCTCGGAGACGTCTCCCGGGTCGGCCAAGAACAGCTTGGCCTCGTTCTTGACGAACGGGAACTCGGGTTGCGTTTCTTTCCAAGGATTGGCCAGTCCACCGACCTGCCCGATCAGGACAACCTCCAACGGACCGGCGCTAGCTGAGTGTGCGGTGTGCGCTGCGTGATCATGATCTCCATGAGCGTCAGCGTCGTGTGCATGGGTTTCGTGGTCGTGATCAGCGTGGTCCTCAGCAGACTCATCAGCGTGGTCAGCGTGGTCGTGGTCAGCATGGTCGAGATCCTCATGGGAATCGTGGGCGGAGTCATGATCTGAATGGTCGGCATGTTCCTGGGCATCATGGTCGTGCCCGGCAGTATCGTCGTGCCCGGCATCATGATCGTGGGCATCGTGGTCAGCGACAGCATGGTCATGGTCTGAGTGATCGGCATGCTCTTGGGCATCGTGGTCGTGACCTTCGTGGTCGTCGTGCCCGGCATCATGGTCGTGACCTTCGTGGTCGTCGTGCCCGGCATCATGGTCGTGACCTTCGTGGTCGTCGTGATTGGCATGGTCGGTCGGGCCGAGCAGCGCTTCGCGGACGTCGACAACCGTCATCCCACCCGTCGGCTCTTCGCTCAACTCAAGCATCGCCCGGTGCTGGGCCACGACAGCCGGATCGACTTTCCCGCTCGACTCGCTACACCCGGCCAAGCCGAGCAGTAGCACTCCCGAGAGGGCAGCCATCGCCGCATACCAGGTAAGAGTTCTCATCAAACGATACATAGGGTCCTCGCAGGCAGTGAAATGGTATGAGGCAGGGGGCTTCAGGGGGGAATCAGGCTGCCGCCTGAAGTCGCCTCCCGGCAACCCGGAGCTAGCTTGTCCCAGGCTCGTTCTTGCCCGATTCGGTTCGTCTCAGGTAGGTGGCAGGGTGGTACGGCAGGCGGGGTCTATTATCCCGATTTGGGCTATTTGGTGCCAGAGAGACTCTTGCGCCTCAATACGAACCCTCGGCCACGGTGGTTCACTGCGGCCGGGAGAGCCCCTATCTGGCTGATCGGGTCGGGCCGTCCAGTTTTTTCAGCTCTCGGCCCCAATATCGCCGGATGCGCGGCGAATTCCACCATGGAGGCCCCTGGTACGACACGCGATGGCGAGCCGACAGGAGCCCCCGCGTTTGGGGAATTCAGTACTGTTGTATGACTCGGTTGGCCCGGGTCGTTGAACCCTGGTGGAGGACAAAACGATGTTCAAGAAACTGTTTTTTGGTGTGCTGGCTGTGGCGATTGTCAGCGGGTTGCTCTTTGGCGTCGATGCGCTGAGCTATTTGGGCACCTCGTACGAACGGGTGACCGAGTCGGTGCAGGATGGCGTCCCGTTGGAGTTTCAGATTGACCGAGCCCGCAAGATGGTTCGAGATCTGGAACCCGAAATCCGACGTTCGATGCATGTGATTGCCAAGGAAGAAGTCGAGGTTGCCCAGCTCGATCGGCGGATCGATGCAGGTGAGCAGAAGTCGACGACCGATCGCTCGGAGATCATGCAGCTGCAATCCGATCTGCAGACCGGCAAGTCGGTGTTTCGCTACGCCGGACGGAAGTACACGGTAGGCGAAGTTAAGCAAGATCTGGCGCGTCGCTTTGTCCGTTTCAAGACCTCGGATGCCACTTTGGGCAGCCTGAGCGACATGCGCGATGCACGGCAGCGGAATCTGGATGCAGCCCGGCAGAAGTTGGTCGCAATGATCAGCTCCCGACGTCAGCTGCAGGTGGAAGTCGAGAATCTTGAGGCGAAGCTGAAACTGGTGGAAGTCGCTCAGGCTTCCAGTGATCTGCAGTTTGACGACAGCAAACTGGCCCGAGCGAAGCAGTTGTTGTCCGACATTCGTACCCGGCTGGACGTGGCGGCCAAATTGGCCAACGCTGACGAGAATTTTCCGGACGAAATTCAGCTCGACGAAGCTGCTCCTGAGAATATCGTTGATCAGGTGGCAGAATATTTCGAGCTGGAATTGGAAGGCGAAGACGGCACGGAGCTGGTGATTGCCACCTATTCGCAGGAGTGAGTAAATGACGCGGCGGCTGGCTGCTAGTGCTTCAGTGGTAGCAGCCAGCCAAACCACCGACCCCCAACCTCTGACCCCTCGCCAAATCATGTTTCCAGCCTGGCGCCTGAAAATCCGAGAAGCCAGGCTCGCATTGGATGGCGGCAGGTGGGATGAAGCTGGAGAGCTACTGCAGCGGGAGTCGCTACAGGGCTTTCTGCCCGCCAAGGAGCTGTCGAGCCTTTTGGCAACGCAGCTGTTGCAGCGGGCCCAGCAGCGGTTTGGTCGGGGCGAGAGCTCCGCCGGTTGGAAAGACCTGCAACAGGCAGGCAGGCTGGGTGGCGACGAAGAGAGGATAGCTGAGCTCCGCGAAGAGCAAGCTCAGCAAGGACTAGAGCAAGTAAGACATTTGCTACAATGTGGGGAGTTGAACTTGGCCCAGGATCAAATAACGCGATTGGAACAGCGGACTCTGGGCAACGCCCAACGGAGGGTCTGGAAACTGATCACCCGGCTATTCCTGCAAGCCCGGGAACAAGCCGAGCAGGGCAAGCCGACCGCGGCTGTCGCCCAGCTGCAGCGAGCCGGCAAGTTGTTGCCTGACCCTAAGGATTCGCTTGCCGGGCAGATTGCCCACCGGCAGAAGCAGCTGCAACGCGACGCGATCGAAATCAAACGGCTGGCAGCGACGTTGCACGAGGCTCTGAGCAACCAGGCCTGGACCGAAGTGCTCACAGCGGCCAATGCTTTGCTAGAATTAGCTCCTGAGCATCGTCCGGCCCGGCAGGCGCGTCGCCAAGCATGGCAGGAGGTTGGGATGAACGTGACCCAACCCTACCATGGCCACAAGCCGGCAGCGGTTGCTCGGCGACGATCGAACTGGCTGGCCAAAGATCAACTCCGGGCCGGCAGTACGTTTGGACCAAACCGCTCGGCACAGGTGGATACCGTGACAAGCAATTCAAAACCTGGCAAGCGTGTCATTGCTTGGATTGACGAAGTAGGCGCATTCCTCGTCTGCCTGGGCGATCAACTTGTCCTGGGACAACCGACTACTTCGTCCGATTCAGGCACGTCCGGGGCGGAGATTCCGATCCTGGCCGATCTTTCGCGGCGACATGCCACAATCGACCGCGAAGGAGAGTCCTACGTCTTGACTCCCATACATCCCGTATATCTCGACGGCGTGAAGCTGGCTGGCCCGACCGTACTGCGAAACGATGCCGTAGTGCAACTGGGCGAGGCGGTGCAGATGCGATTCCGCCGGCCGCACGCTTTGAGCGCCACGGCCGTGCTGACGATCGAGTCGCACCACAAAACAGAGCCGGCCGTCGATAGTATCGTGTTGATGTCCGAGACCTGCATTCTCGGGCCTCAGGCGCATAGCCACATTCAATGCCGCGGCTGGAGTGACGAGATCGTCCTGTTCCGCCGTGGCGATCAGCTCTCCTGCCGCTCACAAATGCCGTTGGAAATCGACGGCGAACCGTGCGGCGGCCAGGCCGAGCTGGGCAGGAATTGTCGGCTGGAGGCAGACCAGATCGCACTAAGCATCGAGCAGCTCTGAACCTCCGGGAAGAGAGCAGCTACAATAGAAATCAGGACCAATCGACCGTGTCCCAATCACCTACTGCACTTGTAATGAACGTTCTCCCCGCTGAATCTGAACCTGAAAAGCGGCCGAAAGCACCGATGCGCTTTACGTACGCCAGCGGCACGC
>Ga0315336_1004648_pt1 | contig 15947 bp, 16 predicted proteins | sample ASW5metaG_FD_204512 | JGI IMG/M metagenome (GOLD analysis project Ga0315336, IMG submission 204512) | Ammonia-oxidizing marine archaeal communities from Monterey Bay, California, United States - ASW #5 | ecosystem: Environmental > Aquatic > Marine > Intertidal zone | place: USA: California...
CGGTCGGTCTTCACGTCAGTCTTAGCTTTTGTCGCCATGATTAGAATTCCCCGCGCAGTGCCAACAGTAAGCCTAGAAGGTGGGACTATAGAGCCAATTACTTAAGTTTTCAATTTGACAATTTTTTTTAGTAAGAAGAGGTTAGCCAGCAGCTCGTTATGGTAGTTTGTCGAGCAATTTCATTGGTGATGTATACGGGAGTATTGTTTTGAAGCAAGTATTTCATCCAACCATCTCTGTAATTTTCTTTCTGCTTTGCTGCATTAATCCGTTGCGGGCGGAGACAATTGCCGTGATCGGGACTGGTATGATGGGCGGGTCTATCGGTCCGAGACTTTCAGAGCTTGGACATGTAATCGTATATGGCTCGCGATCTCCGGACAGTGACCGAGTCCATAAATTGTTGGCCCGCACAAAACAACGCGCTCGTGCAGTCACTCAACTGAACGCAGCGAAGATCGGTGAGATTGTGATTCTAGCTGTGCCTCAGTACGCAATGGAGGATGTGGTAACGCGTTTGCGACCGAATCTCTCGAGTAAGCTGATCATTGACGTCGGAAACTCAGTCAAGATGGGTCCCGACGAACTACCCCAATACATCGATGGCCCGTCTTCGGGTGAAATGGTACAGACCCTTGTTCCGGATGCGCGCGTAGTAAAGGCATTCAATGCAGTAGGTTGGCACATCATCGCTAATCCGCAGCGGGCGGGCGGTCCAGTGACAGTCCCGGTGGCCGGTAACAATCCGGACGCGAAGGTGAGGGTTATGGCGCTGGCAAAAGATCTCGGCTTCGAGACCATCGACGTTGGCCCCATCCGCGTATCCCGCGTTCTGGAAGGCATGTCAGCGATGTACCGCGTTCCTCATTTCGCAGGCCGTAAAAATGACACCTTTGAATTTCACTTGCGGCGGGTGGCGGAACCTGAACGATCCGAAACGCACGCCGTACAGGGGAGATAGAATTCTGATGTCAGGCTGCTCACCGCTGAATCACATATGCTTTCTAACATGCACCAACATCGTACGTCCTTATGAATTTGGAAATTAGAGACCGACACCGTCAGCCAACTGACATATCTTTCTCTGTTTGTGCGCTCGGCGGACCTTTAGGTCTGCTATACGTAGAGTTAGTCTTGCCATTTAGGCAGATTCCGTCGCTTCTTCGCTCCAAGTCCATAGCCGCTGCATTTGAGCTTCATCATGAGACTGCAAAGAGCTTTCTTTAAGGGCACAATACTCCCAGTATTTGCCACTGACGCCATCCACTTCTGGGGATGTGGCAAGGTAGATATATGTTTGGGCACTTCTTTCGGGATCGGCAAGAAAAGGACGAACCAGCCAAATCCAAATCTTAAACATTCCGCGCATATGGCGGTAAACGTTGGTTCTTACAAAATACCCCGGCGAAATGGCGTTAACGGTTACGCCCGTACCTTCTAGGCGCTTAGCCAGCTCATACGTATACAAGACCATAGCCAGCTTAGCGCGCTGATAGGCAACAAACGCGCCGCGTTTCGACACCTTTCTGCCCTTCCAAATCTTTTCGCAGTTCATGTCATCCCAGTCCAAACCGGGGCCAGCCTTATGTGCATCGGATGAGACCTGAAGGATGCGGGCTGGTGCACTGCTCTTGAGTTTGTTCAGCAACAGTTGAGTAAGCAGAAAATGACCGAGATGGCATGTCGCCATGTGGGATTCAAAGCCATCATCACTCAAGGTGTACAGAGGCTGAGTAAGGCCGGCATTGTTGATGAGAACGTTAAGCTTCGAGTATCTTGTCATCACATCGTCAGCCAAGCTTCGGACTTGAGTAAACGACGAAATATCGCAGCCCAGAAATTCGACGTTTTTATTTCCCGAAAGCGAAATAATTTCGTCCCGGGCTTCCCGTCCTTCCTCGATTTCGATATCCACCAGAACAACCCGGGCCCCAAGCTTGGCAAGCTCTCTGGCGGCTATTCGGCCGAGACCGCTAGCGGCCCCGGTCACCAGACAAACTTTGCCTTCCATGTCTTCGCTCATGGTTACCTATTCGGACCGGCGCGGTGTTGCGGAGAGTTTCTCAAGTTTCGGTTTGAACAAGATAGCCGCGAGCCCAAGACCAGCAGCAAGCGTAATGACCAAGACCCAACTCTTAGGTTCACCTGCGGCGCTACCAGTGATGGCCCAGGCAAGCATCCATAAACCGGATGTACTGAGGAAGGCTGTGAACCCATGCATCGACTGTGCCTTTGTCTTTAGAAGCAGTGAGAAAAAGTAAAGAGTAAGCTGGCCTGTAACAATCTGCATGAACACGATGGGATCGCCAAAAGTCAAAAACAAAGCAGTTGTTGAGAGCAGTCCAACAATTCCTAGGACGGCGAATGGCGCGCGGTCGCTTAAATAGAGAAAGGCAGAAACACCGACCAACACAGCACTGCTTGCGACCAACCACCATAGATGGCCCATGCAAGCGGCTATCAATATCACCATGCTGGAGCCCGTAAGAAGATAAAACACAAAATCCGCTAGGGCTGGTTGGGTTGTGCTGCCCATGTCTGGCTCGAGATACCAATTGTCTGACGTGTTCTGTGCAATTTCGAAGGCAGAGGCGGTCATCATGATAGCGATGGCGAGATAGAACAGCCCTGGCGCATAGGTGTTGGCGACGATAAACTCCCAATTGGCGTAAACAACCCACAGCAACAACAACGGGGTGAACTGGGCGATGGCGTGGGCAACGATTACCCAAATAGCAACCGGTGTTGGCAGATCGATCTGGGCGCGCAGCCGCTGCTGCGCGGGAAGAGGCTCCATCTATACCTCGTCTTTGGCTGTAGCCACTATACGCCACCTTCATTTTTCTTTTTTGGATCATCACCCTTCAAAAAACTAGGTGTGTATGCTCCAAAGGCAATCACATCGTCACCATGCTCCATGTCTTGAATATCTTGCTGCTTGGCTGAGATTTTTCCCTTCGCTCGGGTTTTTTGGCGTTTTCTTGTGTTATTGTTTTTTGTAACTGAAGAGTTGTTTGCTTTCTTATCAGTTGATTTGCTCTGCCGCATTGCAGTAGGTCTTTTTTGGGCTTTTTGATCTGGTTTCTGCTCGCTTTGTGTTGCGGGGATACTAAGGTTATCAATTGTTGCAATATGCGGGCGAGGAATGCTTCGACCGAGTAGAATTTCTATAGCTTTAATCAACTTGTAATCACCGGGTGTTGCAATTGTATAAGCATGCCCGGTGCGGCCCGCTCGCCCTGTGCGGCCAATACGGTGAATGTAGTCCTCTGCATTAACTGGAACGTCAAAATTAATAACGTGGGTTGCGTCAACAATATCAAGTCCCCGTGCTGCTACATCTGAGCATACCAGGATTTCGGCGGCACCAGACTTGAACTTCTCAAGCATCTCGAAACGCTTAGACTGAATCATGTCACCGTGGAGAAGTACGGCGTTAAACCCTGCATTAGCAAGAGATTGATGCACGATATCTACGTCTTTTTTTCGATTGCAGAAAATAAATGCATTGTTGACGCTATCTCTTCGCAGTAGACGGCGGAGAGCTTCAGATTTTTTGTCTGTAGGAACGGTGATCAAGCCTTGTACTACGGTATCTGCAGCTGTGGCAGGCGGATCAACGGCGACTTCTTTAGGGTTGAGTAGGAATTGGTCGGCTAGCGTTTTTATTTCCTTGTGCATGGTAGCTGAGAAAAAAAGGGTTTGCCGAACACGCGGTATCAGAGAAACGATCCTTTGCACATCCGGGATAAAGCCCATATCCAGCATCCGGTCTGCCTCATCGATGACGAGCACTTTTACATCGTTTAGCAATACCTTGCCGCGTTCAAAGAGATCGAGGAGTCTGCCTGGTGTGGCTACAAGAACGTCTACACCACGCTCAAGCTTTTTCTCTTGGTCTGTAAAGCTTTCCCCGCCTATAAGAAGGGCCAAAGACAATTGAGCATATTTTCCGTACTTTTCAAAACTTTCCGCAACCTGGGTGGCTAGTTCGCGAGTCGGGCACAATATTAAGGATCGTGGCATACGAGCCTTACTGCGTCCCGTCGCAAGAATGTCGATCATGGGTAGACTAAAGCTGGCTGTCTTGCCCGTACCCGTCTGGGCGATGCCGAGGACGTCCCGACCCATCAAGACCAGAGGTATAGCCCTCTCCTGTATCGGCGTTGGCGTAATATACCCGGCTTCGATGACCGCTTTTAAAGTGTTAGGCTCAAGGCCTAGTTCAGAAAAGTCCATAGATGTGGAAAACTGCTGCTTAGCGCTGGGCATCTAAAAGCCCGCAAGGTGGTCTTATTTCTGGGGCGGACTATAGGGACTCCGAGAACCGTGTCAACCGAAGCAAGCGAACTAGCTGAGATGTCCGCGATAGAATAAGAGATCTGAACTGTTCTTAGCCGCCACTATCCATTTGCAAATGCTTTGGGTAGTACAAATAAGGGCTTAGTTTAAGCGTTGAGGGAAAAGTGTGGTTGAGAAACGAGGGACCATACATCATGGTTATCTTTCTTGGGTCTCACGCAGAGTTGTTGGCGCAGAACCTGCAACTAAATTTAGGTGCGCCTGCCGGTACGTAGCGGACCAGTAGCTGCTGCTCACATCTTTATCACGGTAATACTGTTCCAGAGCTCAGTATGACAGCGTCAAGTAATAGAGAAAAATTACTCAATTCACTGTTGCTCCGGGGGCCTCCCTTGTCTATAACGCCCGCTGATTTTCCCATTAAGATGGAATAGTACAGGTTCTAGTTATGAAGGTCCGTTGTTCTCTGAAGTCCGCAAAGAAGCGTGACAAGAATTGCCGAATCGTGCGTCGCAAAGGCCGTATATACATAATTAATAAGCGTAATCCGCGCTTTAAGGCTAGGCAGGGCTGACCCAACCTTTGCAATAAGTGCAGCTTTTGGCGTCTGCGGTCGTTTATCTAAAATTAATGTTCTGCATTGATCTGAAGTACACGGATCATATTTGTGGATCCTACGGCACCAAATGGTACGCCGGCAGTTATCACTAACACGTCCCCTTGTTGCGCCAGACCCTCTCTAAGCGCCGTCTCTGATGCTACAACCCCGATATCGTTAGCGTGGGTATAGTTGTTGTTGATTACGGCATGTACTCCCCATGCAAGAGACAAGATCCGTGCAACACGCTCTTCTGGGGTGATGCATAGTATCATGGTAGGTGGGCGTTCACGGGCGGCACGCAAAGTAGTAGAGCCGGATGCGGTGTACGTAACGATGGCTGCCGCATTTAGAGTTGTACTTATTTGTCGTGCCCCGGAAGTGATGGCGTCAGCAGCCGTCTCTTCGGGTTGTGAGCGACCAGAATCCATAATGTGGTCATAATCCTCGTCAGCCTCCACCTGTGCTATTATTCTATCCATGATGGCTATAGCGCGAACTGGGAACTTACCAGTAGCGGTTTCAGCAGATAGCATTACGGCATCAGCTCCCTCATAGATTGCGGTGGCTACGTCCGAGGCCTCGGCCCGGGTTGGTGTCGGTGAATTTGTCATAGACTCCAACATTTGGGTTGCAACCACTGCTGGTTTTCCTGAGCGGCGACAGACACGAATAATCCGTTTTTGGAGGACAGGGACTTTTTCGAGCGGGACTTCAACACCAAGATCACCGCGGGCTATCATGACCCCATCAGCTAGTTCTACAATTTCTTCCAGATAGTCGAGAGCTGCTGGTTTTTCCAGCTTTGCGATGATCATCGCACGACCATTTGTAAGGGCCTTTAGCTCTAACAAGTCGTTGGGTGATTGCACGAATGACAGCCCCACCCAGTCAACCCCAAGTTCTAAACCGAATTCTAGGTCCTTCTTATCCTTGTCTGTTAAAGCCGGAATGGGCAATGTTATGTCGGGTATATTCACGCCTTTGCGATCACTCAGGCTACCGGCAACGATGACTTTAGTCTCTGCAAAGTCCGGACCACATTTCCTGACTTCTAGACGCAAATGACCATCATCAATCAACAGTGTTTTACCTGGTTTAAGCGCTTTGAAGATTTCTGGATGAGGAAGGGTTGCGCGGAGAGAGTCTCCTGGGGCTTTGGCAAGGTCTAGGCGGAAAGTTCTCCCTTCTTGCAATACAACACCGCCATCCTCAAATGTACCCACCCTTAATTTCGGACCTTGTAGGTCCATTAGCACAGCTATCGGACGCTGCACTGTTTTTTCTACCTCACGTATTGTTTCATAGGCCTTCTTGTGATCGTCGTGGGTGCCGTGACTGAAGTTGAGACGGAACACGTCTGCACCGGCATCAAAAAGTTTCCTGATAGTTTTCTGATCGCTAGAAGCGGGACCTATGGTGGCAATAATCTTGGCGCGGCGCTGTCTATGCATGGACTAACAGTATGTTGCGAAGGCTGTAAACGCTAGAGCACGAACCGAGGTTTTGGTGTCGCACTTGCAAGTTCTAGGAACCACGCTTAGCCAACCATATACCAGCTAGGATTACAAGAATACCTATGGTCTGAATATAGGTAAAAGTTTCGTCGAAGAGTAACCAGGCCAATACTGCGGCACCGGCAGGCTGAATGAGTAGGATAGTGGCGCTGAGTGCTGCTGAGAGATGCGCCATAGTGCTAGCTACAAGAGATTGCCCAGCAACTTGGCTCACATATGCAAGAGCAAGCAGCCATATCCAACCGAGCAACGTAAGGGGCGCTAGGTGGTTTTCAGTCGCGAGGGTCAAGATTAGTAGAAAGAGGGCAGCCGTAGCTCCGCTGATGGCCATAATTTCTGAAGTTCTAAAGCTCTTCCGCAAACGAGATACCGTTAGCAGATATCCACCATAGAAAACGGCCGTTAACAAACCTAATGCATCCCCTAGGACCGAGGTTGGGCTAATAGCGAAGCTCCCCGACATCGTAATTGCCACCCCGATCAATGTTAGCATCAACCCAGTGATGAATAAGCGTGTTGGTTTTTCTCTGAATAGAATCCAGGCAGCTACGGTTACAAAAACTGGTGCGGCATTTCCAAGAACAGTAGCGTTGGCTACAGATGTTAAAGAAAGAGACCAATTCCAAGCGGTTAAGTCCAACCCAAACAAGATGCCCGCTAGAGAGAGCAGAGCTATGCTACGTGGGTTCCAATCACGCTGTATTCTTGTCTCACTGCGATTCTGGATTATCATCCAGATCCAGAAAGCTGGTAGAGCTAAACTCATGCGATAGAGGCCTGTAGCAATAGGCCCCACTTCGCTGAGACGTACAAAGATTGGAGAAAGAGAGAGGAGTAAAGCTCCTATCACCAGAAGGGAAAATGAGGAGGAGGAAATAAGAGCCTTGAACTTCATGGCTAAAGTCTCAACATTGGGCTGCGCTTATGTCATGACCTAACAGGAGATGCAATGGACGCTGTGTCAGACAATAACAGATTTTGTTGTCCAAATTCCCTTGATTCCGCGGATTTAGATCCTGTGGAAGTGTTGTATCCCCATGCCTTGACACCTGCAATTTTTGTTTCGGATCATGCTGGTAACGCTGTACCCAGTGACATGAAAAAATTAGGACTGCCGCAGGAGGAACTTGAGCGCCACATTGCCTGGGATATTGGTGCCGATGCTTTGTCTAGGCTAATAGCGCGGCGCTTTAAGGCAACTACGGTTCTTGCGCGGTACTCCCGACTGATTATCGACACTAACAGAGCGCTTGGAGACCCAGAAGCGATACCGAACGTCAGTGATGGTACTGTTATCCCCGCTAACGTTGAGATTACGGAAGGTGAAAGACTGCGGAGAGAGGAGCTATTCTATTGGCCCTATCACAACAAAATAGCGGCTGAGCTCGGACGCCTCCGGATCTTCGGCAGTGTCCCCGTGCTAATTGCTCTCCACACTTTTACTTCCTCAATAAATGGTACCGCACGGCCGTGGCATGTAGGGGTTTTATGGAATGAACGTGACGGACGTGTCGCAAGCCCGCTTATGGATAGGCTTTCTAAGGTAGAAGGACTTATTGTTGGAGATAACCAGCCCTACTCAGGAATTACCCATGGCTACAGTTTGCGCCTGCATGGAGATGCTCAAGGCCTACCCCATGTAGAAATTGAAGTGCGTCAGGATTTAGTATGTGATGTGGTGGGGCAAGAACGGTGGGCTAGAATTCTCGGTGATGCCTTGACCCCGATACTTGATAATCCGACAGTGCACAGCATTAGCTTTAGTTGAGAAAATACAATATCCCAAGTAGGTGTATGCTAGAGGAGAGATAATAGATGTACGAGGACAAACGTGTAATGGTCGAGGCTGCGGCTTTCCGTGGCTTGGTTCATCATCTACAGAGGCGTACAGATGCCCAAAACATTGACATAATGAATCTTGCAGGCTTCTGTAGGAATTGTCTTGCGAAATGGTACAAGGCTGCCTCGGAGCATTATGACGTGCCGGTAGATTATGATCAGGCCCGAGAAATTATTTACGGTATGCCTTATGAGTCTTGGAAAAAAACATATCAGGAGCCGGCGACGGATGAAAAACAGGCCAGGTTTGAGGAGACAAGGGGCAAACACGCAGAGATTAGTGTAATAGAGTAGAGGAGTGGAGCACAATGCAGACCTTTAAGCCAGGCAACTCAAGCACTTACCTGAGACCAGGATTGCGGTCTAATTTCTTAATCAACCCGTTACTGTTGGCAAACAAGGCGTTTATTCTTAAAGGGTATGCAAACGAGTAATTCTTATTTGTTTTAGTGAAAGTTTTGATAATTTGAAGGGGGATTAGGTGGTGCGTGTTTTCTACGGTTGGACGGTTCTTGGGGGGTTGTTTGTTATGTACGCCGTGTCCAACGGCATTTCTAATTTCACGTTACCGCTCCTGTATCCGTCGCTTATGGAGGAGTTTGATTGGAATGAGTCGGAGGTTACTTTTCCGGCGACGATAAAGTTTTTGTTCGCCTCACTTTATAATCTCGCCGTTGGATATCTCTTGGACCGTTACCCGCCTAGACCAATTATGGCAACGGGAGCGCTCGTTATGGTTGGCGGGCTGGGTTATTTCTTGTTCATGGATAGTCTTTGGGAGTTTACGGCGGTCTATCTTGTGCTTGCCTTCGGACTTTCTATGTGCGGCCTTATTCCAATGATGGTGACAACTAGTAGATGGTTTGTGAAATACCGGGGTCGTGCTGTTGGTATATTGCTTATGGCATCAAGCTTTGGTGGTTTCGTCATACCGCAAATTGTCAAAGGACCTATAGCTGATGGCGACTGGCGCAGTGCGGTAGTAATTATGATCGTGATTGGATTCATCGGGCTGCTGTTACCGGTACTGTGGCCGGTACGGGCTAGACCGGAGGACATCGGTAAGACGCCTGACGGCCTAACGGTATCCGAAGAGGTTGTGGAGAGAGAAAAGCTTGGGGTCTTCGGCGGTGCTACTGTTCCAGAGGTCGCGCGGTTACCGATTTTTTACTTACTGCTACTTGCGACTGGAATCGTATGGTTTTGTATTACGGGCGTGATTCAGCATCAAGCGATCTATCTTCGCCGAGATGTTGGTTTGGATGGCGGTACTCTGGTGAACGTGGTTAGTCTCTTTTTCTGGTTCTCTATCTTTGGAAAGTTCATTTTTGGCTGGCTTAGTGACCATTTTGCAAAAGTGAACATCATGCTACTGGCAATCTTGAATCTCGTGATTGGACTATTGATTTTGCGTTTTGTCGAAGGTGCTAGCGTTGGAATGGTTTATCTGTACGCCATTGTCTATGGTATCGGCTTCTCTGGGGCGTTTACTATGGTTCAATTGATGGTAGCGGAACTTTTTTCTGGACCAACCTATGGACGTATACTTGGGATTTATGTATTTGCTGACACTCTTGCTGCGTCAGCGGGTATCTATGTGCTCGGTAAAATTAGGGTGGCGTCGGAGAGTTACGTCCCCGCTATAGATCTAATGTTATGCATGGTTGTTGCAGCGCTGGCTTGTGTATTAGCTGTTAAACGGATAACCACAAGTGGATTGGTTCAGCCTGCGGCAGCGCAGTAGTGTTCGGAGGAGCTTTCAAAGATGGCTGACACTGGCGGCGTTGCTGCAGACCGTCTCAAGTCTTTTATTGAACGGGTGGAGCGCCTGGAAGAAGAGAAGAACGCTCTTGCCGCGGATATTCGTGAAGTGTATTCCGAAGCTAAGGGGGCAGGATTCGACGTCAGAACGATGCGGCAGGTAGTACGTTTGCGAAAGCTTGACCTTTCGGAACGCCAGGAACAGGAAGTGCTCCTAGACACTTATATGCGGGCCATCGATACGTTTTGATTATTCTCAATAGACTTTTACTATTTACGGCTGTCGATTTGGGGTCTTGTATAATTAACCAATTGATGAGTCGAAAAGAAAATTCCGATAGAGGGGGACCTACACTATGACGGGACATATGATTCAGAATCTTAGTGGAACGATAACACGCCGCGCCTTTTTTTCTTCATTAGCGGCAACCGCGGTCCTGTCGACTTTTACCAAGGCAGCTGTAGCCGAGGGCGAAGACGTATGGGTCCGTCGTATTTATATTAATTGTCGCTATGGCCAGTTACACGTCTACACCGTGCGGCCAGCGGTGCCAACACCGCACAAGACACCGTTACTTTTTTTTCACCAGAATCCAAAATCATATATCGAATACAAACCTCTGCTGTTGGAAATGGGTAAGGACAGATTGGTGATGGCTATGGACACACCCGGCTATGGCGGGTCCGACCGTCCTGATGAAGTACCTGATATGAGCGACTTGGCGGGTGCGATGGCCGATGCGCTAGACGTATTGGCCTATGGCGACAAAGGTGCCGGTAACGTAGATGTGTTTGGCTTCCACACAGGCGCTTTTATAGCCTCGGAGCTGGCCGTCAGCCGACCAGACTTGGTTCGACGCGTAGTGCTTTCTGGCGTAGCTTATATGACGCACGAAGAACGTGCTCAACGTTTTGCCGAAATACCACGCGACATGGTTATTCCTGAAGACGGTACTATGGTAATGCGGCGTTGGCACAATGTAGTGACTCTTCGCGATCCGTCTATTCCTATTGAACGGGCAGCAGAAATCTTTTTGGACGACATTAAGTCACTTAACAAGTACTGGTATGCGTATAACGCAGTATGGACTTATCCAGTTGAGGAGCGATTTGAGTTGCTTAGCCAACCTGTTCTGCTTCTTCAACCGCACGAAATGCTTTTACAGAATACGCGTAACGTCAAACGAGACCTTTTACCTGATGCAACCCTGATTGAAATTCCGGGTGTGACCCGCAATGTCTTTGATACTGGTACTGCGGAGTTTGCTGAGCACTTGCGTGCATGGCTAGACAACAAAGTGTAGGAAGGTAAAGCGGCTTTCCTTTTCTAAGCGTATCGGACCGGGTCACATCAACACCAGAAATGGGCATGGAGCTCTTAGTAAAGGGCCTCAAGTTCTGTTTGAAATTCCCGCAGGATGGCATGCCGACGGATTTTTAGGGTCGGAGTCAGTTGCCCGTTTTCAGAGGTAAATGTGTGCGTGGCGATGATATGCTTACGTACTTTCTCGAATACCCTTAGATTCTCGCAAGCGCGGCCAACAGACTTTGAGATATACTCTTTAAAGTCCTCGTTGGCGACTAGAAATTCCAATTCCGGCCTGCAATCATGGGCTTTAGACCAGTCCTCAATGAAATCTTGCGCCGGTACGATCAGACCAGTGAGGTAGGGCATTTGGTCACCAAATACCATGGCTTGCTCGATGCACTCCTCTAGGCACAGAACGCCTTCAACTCGCTGTGGAGATATATTCTGACCGCTTGAATTGACAATGATGTCTTTCTTGCGATCGGTGATTTCTAGGTAGCCATCCTTGTCAAGGTGACCGATGTCTCCGGTATGGAGCCAGCCGTTTTCATCCACCGTGGCGATGGTGGAATCAGGGTCGTTCCAATATCCTTTCATAACCATTTCGCCGCGCACCAGTATCTCTCCGTCTTCCGCTATCTTGGTGTCAACGCCTTTGACCGGTGGGCCTACAGTACGGAGTTTGACTCGTTTGGGCGGATTAGCGCTGATTAATGGGGCCGCCTCAGTTTGACCGTAGCCTTGCAGCAACGGAAGACCTAGAGCAGTGAAAAATAGGCCAACTCCGTAATTCAGTGGTGCTCCGCCTGAGATGATGGCCTTTAGACGACCGCCAAAACGTTTGCGCACGGCATCGCGCACTAGTCGCTCAAGGAAGATGTCAAGAAAGCGCTCGTATAGAGTGAGAGCTTTCGGACATTCGTAACGTTTTTTACCAATTTCTAAGGCGGCATAGAATAGTCGCTGTCGCGCGCTACCCTGGCGTTTTAGACCCTGTAGGATACGCTGCCGCATGGTTTCGTATAGACGAGGTACGGCAGTCATGATTGTCGGTCGCGCTTCGAGCATATTTGTGGATAACGTTTCTAGCCGTTCAGCGTAGTAGATCTCTGCACCCAGCGTAGTTGGGAAAAACACACCGCACAAATGCTCATAAGCGTGCGCTAAGGGCAAGAAGCAAAGAAATACCTCATTTTCGATACCCAGAGTCTCTACAAGGTCGGTGGCTCCGTAGCAATTGCAGAGGATGGCACCGTGGCTTAGCATTACGCCCTTGGGTAGACCAGCTGTTCCGGAGGTATAGATCAAACAACAAAGGTCTTCTCTCCGGGCTGCACCAACTGAAGATGGAATTGATTTGCCCGTGCCTCTGCTAATTAGGTCCTGCCATGTTTTGACATCGATTTCAGACTCGATAGCCGTTTCATCACCTTGTATAAGGACAACCTGAACCTTATGGTTTGCTTCGACAGCTGCGGTGATTAATGGTTTAGCCATTGAGGCGGTTGATACTATGGCGGTTCTTGCACCAGAGTCATTGAGAATGTGGAGGTGGTTGACTGCTGTGTTCGAGGTGTAGGCTGGAACGGTCACGGCACCGACACTCATTATGGCAATGTCCGAAATAAGCCATTCAGGTCGATTTTCGGCGACAAGCATTACCCGATCACCGGAGTTCACCCCTATATCGATTAATCCATTAGCAAGGGCTATGATTTGATTCCGTACCTCACTCCAGCTCAGCGATTGGTAATTGTTGTCGCGTTTAGTCCATAGGAAGGGCCGATGGCTATGCCGCTCTGCCTGCTCAAAGAACATAGCAGGCAGACTGGAAATGCTTCTGGTGTCAATTGCCGGCGAAGCTGCAGCCACTTATGATTCTCCCTGAGTGAAATACTTCTGTAGTTCCACAAAGCAAGATGCCTAACGAGTTACATTTTTTTCCCTTCTGACCCGTCTGTCCAGCTTTGCGTGACTTCTATAGTTGCCTTTTTTAGCGAAGAATACATGAGATATATTAGATTTATGGAGTTGTCGACACAGAGAATCGCTTAAATCCGACTGGATAATGTTGTAATGCTCTGTAGGAGCGCAGAAATGAATGAAGCTAGAGCCAAAACCGGTGATTGGATCAGCGCCCTTCCTATGTGGAATCTGGATGATCTATATCCAGGACCGCAGAGTAGAGAACTTCTGGATGCAATTGAGGGGTCACAATGTCGAATAAAAGATTTTGAGGAAGCATATAAGGGTAAAGTGGCTGGGCTTAATGGTGCCGCGTTCGGTGTATCTCTGCGAACATATGAGTCGATCTCCGAAACGTTGGGTCGGGTAGCTAGTTATGCGCAGTTATACCATTCCGAAGATGTTGTTGATCCAGATAGAGGGCAAGTCTACCAAAATCTAATTGACCAAATTACCCAGATGAGCAGCCGCCTTATATTCTTTTCGTTAGAGATTAACCAACTGAATGACGGCGACGTTGATGTGCTTCTGGCTGACCGTGTTGTTGCCTCCTATAGGCCTTGGATCCGCGACCTACGTGTGTTTAGGGATTACCAACTCAGTGACGAATTGGAGAGGCTACTCCATGAAAAGTCCGTGGTGGGTCGTACGGCGTGGGTACGTCTGTTCGATGAGACGGAAGCCGCTTTGAGATGCAATATCAATGGTAAGACATTGCGTTTGACAGAAGCCCTGAGCCTGTTTCTAGACCCTAAAGCGGAAATCCGAAAACGTGCTGGAAAGGCGGTGAGTGAGGCTCTTCTGGACAAACTTCCCCTATTTGCGAAAATTACTAACACACTCGCTAAAGATAAGCAGATTGAGGATGATTGGCGCACATATCCGCAGCCAGTATCTGCCCGTAACCTGGCGAACCTGGTGGAGGACGATGTTGTTGAGGCGCTGGTTACTGCGGTAAAGTCTACTTACGCAGAAACAGCACATCGGTACTATGCCCTCAAGGCACGCTGGCTCGGCAAGGTGAAGCTTGACTACTGGGACCGCAATGCACCTTTACCAGAGGCAGTGCCGGAAGAAATTGCATGGACTGAGGCCAAATCTATAGTGCTCGATGCTTATCAGACATTTTCACCACAAATGGCTCAAATTGGTCGGCGTTTCTTTGATGAATGTTGGATTGATGCAGGGTCTAGATCTGGCAAGGTATCCGGGGCATTTTCTCATCCCACAGTTCCATCGGCCCATCCCTTCATTCTTTTGAACTACATGGGTAATCCGAGAGATGTTTCTACACTAGCCCATGAGCTAGGTCATGGTGTTCACCAGGTGTTGGCGGCTGACAGAGGGCACTTGTTAGCGGAAACACCATTAATTCTGGCAGAGACAGCGTCCGTGTTCGGTGAGATGCTTACCTTTCAGGCCCTACTTAAGGCCCAGCACGACCCGAGGCGGCGGAGGATTCTGCTGGCGGAAAAGGTGGAGGATATGCTTAATACCGTGGTCCGCCAGATCGCCTTTTACGAATTTGAGCGTATTGTGCATGATGAGAGGAAACGGGGCGAGCTTACCGCTGACCGCTTGTGCCAAATATGGCTTTGCGTGCAGAAGGAGAGTTTGGGGCCAGCCTTCGAGTTTTCTGATGAATATAGACTGTACTGGAGTTATATTCCCCATTTTCTCCATACACCATTTTATGTATACGCATATGCTTTCGGCGACTGTCTCGTTAGTGCGCTTTATGAAGTTTATGAAAATAGCCTTGTCGATAACTTCCAGGATAGGTACCTAGATATGCTTCGTGCAGGCGGAACATTGCGCCATAAAGAGCTATTAGCGCCCTTTGGGCTGAAGGCTAACGATTCTGATTTCTGGAAAAAGGGGATGAATAGAATAATCAAGCTCATAGATCAGCTCGAAGAAACTACCTTATGACGTTTTGATTGGGTGATGTCCTTCAAGGTAACAGACTTGGATATTTTGGCATTGTCCCTTCGCGGACTGGAGTATCATTAGCAAGAAAATTATTACAGGGTAGTGGATCAGTATTGCAATCAGCAGTTAGGTTCATGACGGATGTTATTAGAGCGCCGTTCACCACTATTTGAATTGGAAGAAAACGATCATCAGGAGTAAAATAGGCTTTTCCTGAACTCTTTTGCATTCTCCCAGTACGTTTTTTATCAAAGCCAAACAAGGGTTCAATTGCGACCCGAACACGAATTAGATCGCGGTCACTGCCACGAATCCATATTGTTTCTGGCAAATCCACTTCTCCAAGTAAATCATAACGTCGGCGTCCGTCGTAGATGGGTATCCTAAAATCTGACTGGCCGCCGATGAGAATTTCATTCCGAGCGGCGATGAAAGCGGATATCGGATCGAGTGCACCACTGCGTAATTTATTTGGAACTGGCTTTATTTCTTGATCGCGAAACCATGGTAATTCACTGACATCTAGATCTTCGCCTGTTAGAGGATTAAAGAAACGCTCTGAGCGCGTTTGTAATCGGGATATTGGATTGTAACTCATTTTCATTATCGCGGCCATTTCTTGGGCTCTCCAAGAGCTGCTAAAGGTTCCTGGGCTTGGGTGAGGCGGGTTTCCGCTTCCAGTTTCTATGCTGCCTAACGCCTGCATATTAGCTTGGAAGTCTTG
>Ga0315336_1004649_pt1 | contig 15946 bp, 15 predicted proteins | sample ASW5metaG_FD_204512 | JGI IMG/M metagenome (GOLD analysis project Ga0315336, IMG submission 204512) | Ammonia-oxidizing marine archaeal communities from Monterey Bay, California, United States - ASW #5 | ecosystem: Environmental > Aquatic > Marine > Intertidal zone | place: USA: California...
TAGGAGCTGCTTTTTTCTTAGGTGTGGCTTTCTTTTTAGGAGCTGCTTTTTTCTTAGGTGTGGCTTTCTTTTTAGGAGCTGCTTTTTTCTTAGGTGTGGCTTGTGCTTCCGACTCTGTGCCAGCAGTTGGTGTCGTTACGCTTTCAGGCAGAGCTGTGTCTTTTTGCTCAGGCTGATTAATTTGTATCTCTTTAGTTGCTAGAATTTCTTTTGGCACTTCCTTTTTATCAGTCGAAGCATCAACTGCTGGAGTTTCAGTTTTCTTTTTCACACCTTTTAAAAGATCTCCTGCTTGCTGCTCAAGTATTTTATGTATCTTTTTCTTTTTTCGTATCGGTATTTCATCTTTAACAGCTCTTTTTGGTGACTTTTCAGCTTTTTTAGATGAAGATGCTTTTTTCTCAGGTGTTTTTTCTTTGTAAAGCGACGCGCCTGTTTTAATTGCATCCGCTAGCGTGCTTGCGTAGATATGAATCGCCCGAATAGCATCATCATTGCCGGGAATAATGTAATCGATACCATCTATTGAGTTGTTTGTATCCACAACAGCTATGACAGGAATGCCTAATTTTACTGCCTCTTTTACTGCAATTCGCTCATAACCAACGTCAATTATAAATATTGCATCAGGCAACATATTCATATCCCTGATACCGCCTAAACTGCGGTCAAGTTTTCTATATTCTCTTGTAATAATAAGTGCTTCCTTTTTGCTTAACTTATCTGCACTTCCATCCTCGAACATCTCTTCGATGTCTTTGAGACGTTTAATCGATTGTCTTACTGTATTAAAATTTGTAAGCATGCCCCCCAACCATCTGTGACTTACATAAGGCATTCCACATTTTTTTGCTTCTTCTTGTATGTTAAGACTTGCAGCTCTTTTTGTGCCTACAAACAGTATCTTGCCTCCATTAGAAGCTACTTTGCCGACAAAATTGGCTGCATCCTTGAGTAAGGGTTGTGTTTTTTCAAGATTAATTATATGGATACGATTCAAATCACCATATATATAAGGTTTCATTTCTGGGTTCCAGTAACTGGTTTGATGCCCGAAATGAACCCCTGCTTCCAGCATTTGCTTCATGCTGATTTCTGTCATAACTACCTCTTTTCTGGGTTGTTCTCCCCCATACCCCACATGAAAACCATTTAGCTGGCACCCATTCATGTGTGACGGCATGAGTTCGGATTAATGTTGACTTCTAAACTTATACCTCGTGCTAAGAATGATATCATTGCTTAGAACGAGGGCGATTTATACCATAGTCTCCCTATTACGACAAACATTTAATCTGAGAAATATTAAAAATGTCAATAAATATAAAAACTTCTCAAGAGATAGAAAAAATGCGGGTAGCAGGGAAACTCGCTTCTGAAGTTTTGCTGATGATTGAAGAATACGTAAAGCCAGGAGTGACTACGGAAGAGCTAGATTCAATATGTCACAAGCATATCATTGAAAAACAAAAAGCTATACCAGCACCCTTGAACTATCGAGGTTTTCCAAAATCTATTTGCACTTCAGTGAATCAGCAAGTTTGTCATGGGATTCCGGGTAAAAAAGTATTAAAAAACGGGGATATTGTAAACATTGATATTACGGTAATTAAAGATGAATATCATGGAGACACAAGTAAAATGTTCTATGTGGGTGAGCCTTCAATAAAAGCAAAAAGACTGGTTGAAAATACATATAAAGCTTTAACTCTTGCGATCGAAATTATAAAACCAGGTATCAAGTTGGGTGACATCGGACATACAATTCAATCATATGCTGAATCTAAAAATTATTCTGTAGTTCGAGAATATTGTGGGCACGGTATAGGTCGGGGCTTTCACGAGGAACCACAGGTGCTACATTACGGGAATTCAGGAACAGGGCATGAAATTAGAGAAGGCATGACATTTACTGTAGAACCAATGATCAACGCTGGGAAAAAACATGTAAAACTATTGCCCGACGATTGGACTGTGGTTACTAAAGATCACAGTTTATCAGCCCAATGGGAACATACAATATTAGTCACAAACAACGGTCATGAAGTGTTAACAAAACGTCCAGAAGAAAATTTCCAATAATCAGCGGAAGAATGAATAATAAAATTTCTAATACTTTTTTTAGAGATAACCTGCACGCAGAAAAAGATATGGATAATCTTAAAATCTGTCAAGACTACATCAGTAAGATTAATCCATTTTTGTTTGAAGTATTTAAAGAAAGAGTAGCAAAAAATATAAATATTAAAAAAGCTTCGCTCGAGCAGTTAGGGGAAATGCAATCATTTAGCTTGGAAATAAAAGAAATAGTTAATGCGCGTGCTGAAATCACTGATGAATTTATAAACAAACTTTGGCAAACTATTTTCAATTTTAAATGTCAAAAAATGGCTTTGATCGCAGTGGGGGGTTATGGCAGAAAAGAGCTGCACCCTTTTTCAGACATTGACCTACTGGTCTTGCTAGAAAAAAAAGAAACTGCCCGCGAGAAAAAATCTATAGAACATTTTGTTAGCAGCTTATGGGATATAGGTCTTAGTGTTGGGCAAAGTGTCCGCACATTGCCTGAGCTTGAGCATTATGCACAACATGATCACACAATCATCACAAATTTAATGGAATCAAGAATAATTTCAGGAAGTGTAATGCTTTTTGAAAAAATACAAAAAATCATCAATACAAAAAACATGTGGAAAACAGATAAGTACTTCCTAGAAAAATATAATGCACAAAAAGAACGCCATCTACGATATGGTGACACAGGCTATCAATTAGAACCTAATATCAAAAAAAGCCCAGGAGGACTCCGTGATATACAAATTATTTCGTGGGTCACCAAGCGGCATTATCAGGATGAATCTTTACAAAGTTTAGTTAAAGCGGGCTTTTTAACTGCCGATGAATATAACTTACTAGAAGCAGGGAAATCATTTCTTTGGTATGTTCGGTTTGCAACACACATGTTTGCCAAAACGCATGAAGATCATTTGCGTTTTGATTTACAACAACAAATTGCCCCCTTATTCGGATATACGGATAGCAATAAAAGCTTAGCGGTAGAACAATTCATGCAAGCATATTACAGAGTAAACATGCAACTCAACCGCTTAAACGAAATGCTTTTGCAAAACTTTCATGAAGAGGTTCTTGAAAAAAATAAAAAACGACCAACATCAATAGATGAAAACTTTCAAATAAGAAACGAGTATTTAGAAACGAAGAGTGAAAACGTTTTTTTAAATAACCCATCATGTTTGCTAGAGATTTTTTTAATTATGCAAAATCGTCCAGAGATAAAAGGAGTGCGTGCTCCAACAATAAGGAGCATACGAAAACATACATATCTGATAAATGATGCGTTTAGGGAAAATACCTACAATAAATCTATTTTTATGCAAATCTTAAAAAATACCCACAGTGTCGCACGTGAGCTAAAAAGAATGCACCGCTATGGCGTCCTATCTAGTTATTGGCCCAGTTTTGAAAAGGTTGTAGGTAAAATGCAATACGACTTATTTCATGTGTATACAGTCGATGAGCATACTTTAAGAGTGCTGCAAAATGTAAGGAATATTGCAAAAAACATCAATCAAGAAAGCTATGTATTTCAAAATGAACTATTTAAACAAATATCTAAACCAGAGCTTTTGTATATTGCAGCTCTATTCCATGATGTTGCTAAAGGCAGAGGGGAAGATCATTCTCAGTTAGGCGGAACAGAAGCAGAAAGATTCTGTCTAGAGCATGCTATGAGCGAATACGATGCAACGTTAGTGAAGTGGCTGGTAGAGAATCATCTAGTGATGTCTTTAACAGTGCAAAGAAAAGATATAAGCAATCCTGAGATTATTAGGGATTTTGCAGAAAAAATGGGTAATAGTACAAGATTAATATACCTGTACTTATTAACCGTTGCTGATATACAGGGTACCAACCCTGAGCTATGGACTGGGTGGAGAGATAGTTTGCTAAAGGACTTGTTGGGAGCAAGCTTGCGTTCTCTAAGAAGGGGGTTAAACAAACCGCCCGAGATAAACGACCTAGTCAGACAAGTTCAAAACTCTGTCATTAAAACACTAGATACAAAAATAGACAAAAAGAAGTATAAAAGTTTTTGGGGGGGCTTTGATGATGATTATTTTATAAGACACACAGATGATGAGCTTGCATGGCATGTGCAGGCAATATTTTCAATAAGTCCGTCCGATAAAACTGAAAGACTAAACACTCCGTTTGTTTTTGTTCGCGATAAAACAGAAAGAGGATGTACAGAAATACTCGTGTATCAAAAAAAACGTGAGGAATTGTTTACCATAATTGCCTACACTCTTTCACAGCTGAATTTAAATATTCTCGATGTTAGAGTTATAACATCAAAGAAAAATATAGCTGTCGACACATTCCTTGTATTAGATAATCAAGGATTGCCGATTCAAGATTCATTCAAAATTGAAGAAATTAAAAATACCATAGAAAAAAATATAAAGAATCCTAAAAAAGATAGTTTAGAAACAAGTCGCCTAACTCCATCAAAACATAAGCACTTCAGCACTCAAACTCAAATTAACTTTATACAGCTTCATGAACAAAATAAAACACAAATGGAGTTGCGGGCTTCGGATCACCCTGGATTATTATTTGAAGTACTGCGCGCTCTTAAAGATTCGAAAATTTTTATACAAAACGCACGTATAACAACCATCGGGGAACGCGTTGACGATATATTCACTATAACCGATAAAGACAAAAAACCCATCACAGACCCTGTATTTCTAGATCAAATAGAAAATACCGTTAAGAGCTATATAAGCGTATTACACTAAAATTCGGGTTAAAAAAGTGCATCCATTTCTGGAAAAACTGTTGTTATTGATATACTCTCTTCTGCGCTGCAAACCGTATAAAAATTTTCTTACAAACTAAGCAACGACAACCATTATGAAAGAAACTGAAAACATAATAGAAGAAGCATTCGAGAATATACAGAACATATCTCCCGAGAATGTTAATGAAAAAGTTAAAAATGCTATTGAGCAAACCTTAGGCCAATTAGACAGCGGTGCAATACGAGTTTGTGAAAAAAATGGAGCGGAGTGGATTACCCATCAGTGGATAAAAAAAGCTATTCTTTTGAGTTTTCGAGTTAGCGAGAATGAAACACTTGGAGGGCCATATGCAACGTGGTTTGACAAAGTAAAAGGGAAAACTGCTGGATGGGACCGCGAAAAATTTTTAAAGGCTGGGTTTCGATACGTTCCTAATGGTGCAATTAGGAAATCGGCATTCATTGCAAAGAATGTCGTATTAATGCCCAGTTTTGTTAATGTTGGAGCATATGTTGATGAAGGCAGCATGGTTGATACATGGGCTACTGTAGGGTCCTGTGCTCAAATTGGTAAAAATGTTCATCTGTCTGGGGGTGTTGGCATTGGCGGTGTGCTGGAACCATTGCAAGCAACACCTACTGTTATTGAAGACAATTGCTTCATAGGAGCAAGATCAGAAGTTGTAGAGGGAGTAATTGTTGAAGAAGGCTCCGTAATTTCCATGGGAGTATACATTGGTCAAAGTACAAGGATATATGATAGAGAAAAAGATGAGGTTACATATGGTCGTGTACCTGCAGGCTCCGTTGTAGTGTCTGGAAATCTTCCATCAAAAGATGGTAAATATAGTCTGTACTGTGCTGTGATTGTAAAAAAAGTTGATGAAAAAACACGTGGCAAAGTTGGTATTAACGAGTTATTGAGAAACTTAGACTAGTATGTCTGACACACTTGATCTTGCAAAAAAACTAATAGAGAGAAAGTCAGTAACTCCAAATGATGAGCAATGCCAAAAAATCATTGGAGAGCGCCTCAAAAAGAATGGTTGTAAACTAGAGTCTATCGACTCTGGTGATGTTAAAAACCTTTGGGCCTCGCATGGAGAAACATCTTCTCCGTTGTTAGCATTTGCAGGACACACAGATGTTGTTCCCCCTGGGCAAACAGCTAATTGGGACACAGATCCCTTTTTGCCCACAGTAAAAAATAATCAGCTATACGGCAGAGGTGCTGCAGATATGAAAACAAGTGTTGCTGCAATGACAGTCGCATTTGAAGAATTCGTTAATAAACACCCACACCACAATGGTACATTGGGCATGATGCTCACTAGCGACGAAGAGGGTGACGCAATTAATGGCACAAAAAAGATAATAGAAAAATTAAACGACAGGCAGACAACTATTGATTGGTGTTTAATTGGAGAACCGACAAGCGAAAGTAAACTTGGAGATACCATAAAAAATGGACGTCGCGGATCATTATCAGGTTACTTAGTGATTAGAGGGCTACAGGGGCACGTTGCGTACCCTGAAAGAGCAAAAAACCCCATACATGGGTTTGCTAAATGCTTACATGAAATAACAACCTATGAATGGGATAAAGGAAATGAGTTTTTTCCTCCGTCGTCTTTGCAAATTTCGAATATAAATGCGGGGACTGGTGTTGATAATGTCATTCCCGGAGAATTAAAATTAAGTTTCAATGTGCGTTTCTCTACAGAAACTAACCAAGATAAAATTAAGAATGAAATCTCAGCAATTTTAAATAATGAGAAAATTGATTACACCCTTGACTGGCATCTTTCTGGTGCACCTTTTATAACAAAACAAGGGGCTTTATTGGATGCCTGCAAGCAAGCAATAAAAGAGAAGCTGAACATTGAAGCACAAGTTTCAACAAGTGGCGGCACATCTGATGGAAGATTTATTGCCCCCACTGGAGCTGAGGTGTTTGAATTTGGTCCAATCAATGAGAGCATTCACAAGGTTAACGAGAATATTAAAGTTGCTGACATCGACAAACTAAAAGACGTATATCTTAGAGTTGCGGAACTTCTGCTTACCTAAATATATCCATGCATAATTAGAAATAACTAGGAGAGCTTTTCTTCCATTCTTGTAAAAAATACTCTAAATGTTTTTCATTTGAGTTTTCGATGTAATTAACTACCATTGCAACCGAAGATTGATATTCTTTTTCAGACAATTCATTTCGAATAAGTTGAAACCTAAGAAATATAAGGAAAGTATTGAGGACATCGATTTCACAGTAATTGCTTATTTCTAGCATCTCTCCATCATAAAAACTTTTCCAAACATTCTCTGCGCCCACGCCAATCTTCCCTGGCAATCCTAGCAATACAGAAACCTCGTTAAGCTTACTCATTCTTCCGCTAAAATTAGCTAACACATCTGCTAAGTCAAGATGACGTTCATGATAGCGGTTTAGGTAGTTATTCCATTTAAAATTAGAATCCTCGTTACCCGACTCCCAATACAACCTAGAAGTTATCCCATGCAAAAGTGATCTGTAGCGGATAACGGGCATATCAAAACCCATGCCATTCCAGCTAACAAGCTGTGGAGTATATTGTTCCATACCTTGAAAAAAACGCACAAGCAACTCACTTTCGTCTGTCTTTGAAGCGCCAAGTGACCATAATTTAAATTCGCTGGGGTGTTTATATAGAGCAACTGAAATTTGAACTATTTTATGTAAGTGTAGTGGCTGAAATTCTCCTCCAGTCTTTTGCAACTGTAAAAAATTCATAGCTTTGGTAATATCAACTGGGTCGATATCATCGCCCATGTCATAAAGCTTCCTTCCTGCTTCAGTATCTGGAATTGTTTCAATATCAAAAACTAAAATGTTGTTCATTCTGCTGGGTAGACGCCAGTTGAAATATAACGATCTCCCCTATCGCAAACAATAGCGACTATTACGGCATCAGAAGTCTTTTTTGCAACTTCAAGCGCGACATATACAGCACCTCCTGACGACACGCCACAAAAAATACCCTCCTCTTTAGCTAACAACCTCATAGTATGCTCAGCATCTTCTTGACTTACATCAATTTCTTCATCAACCATTTTTTTGTCATAAATTTTAGGCAAGTACTCTTTGCTCCACCGTCTTATGCCCGGGATTTGAGCTCCTTCTTTGGGCTGCACAGCAATAATTTGAATATCTTTGTTGTTTTCTTTTAAGTAACGTGAAACACCTATCACAGTGCCTGTTGTTCCCATTGAGCTTACAAAATGTGTGACTTCTCCATTAGTATCTTCCCAAATCTCTGGGCCTGTGCCTGAATAATGTGCGTTAGGGTTATCTTGGTTGGCAAACTGATCTAACACTATACCCTTGCCTTGGCTTTGCAATTGTAATGCTAAATCTCGCGCTCCTTCCATGCTTTCTTCCTTACTTACCAATACAATTTCAGAACCAAAAGCTTTCATCATTGCTCTTCTTTCCTTACTCATATTTTCAGGCATGATGAGTATCATTTTGTACCCCCTAATGGCAGCAGACATGGCAAGAGCAATACCTGTATTCCCACTAGTTGCCTCTACTAGTGTATCGCCTGGTTTGATCTGCCCTCTTTCTTCCGCGCACCTGATCATGTTCATTGCTGGGCGATCTTTAACTGAGCCGGCAGGATTATCTCCTTCTAACTTTAGTAAAATCTTATTATTCGTTTTATTCATTCTCTGCAAACGAACTAAAGGTGTTTTTCCAACGCAGGATTCGATAGTTTTATAGGTCATAAGCTTGCCGCTAGAGCAAAAGCAACTGCATATTCTTGTTCATCGGAAATGCTTAAACTAATATCTAAATCAGCATACTTATTTTGCAATGAGGTAGGGAATTGTATATCAACACGGGGTTTGCCGTGTGTTGTGTGATGTATGTTTATAGCACTAAAGCTTAAACCATTGTTAATGCCAATACCTAGCGCCTTTGCCACTGCTTCTTTTGCAGCGAAATGTTTTGCTAAGTATGAAGTTTTTTCTCCTGTTGCAAAAAACTCCTTTTGTTCTGTAACTGACAAAATTCTTCTCAAAAAACGCCCACCATACTTGACGTACACTGAAGATATACGATCAATACTCACAATATCAACACCTGTTCCATAAATTTTCATTTCATACTATCCTTGCATTGCAACTTTCATCTGTTTTACTGCCTCTGTTAATCCAGAAAAAATAGATTTAGAGATAATCGAATGCCCAATATTCAGTTCGTTCATATTTTCAATTTGCGCAACCGCCTTAACGTTTGCATAATCAAGGCCATGGCCTGCATTAACTACTAACCCAATATCATTCGCGTGTCGTGCTGCTCCGCAGATCGCGTCTAAATTTTCCTTCATATCATGAGACGCGCTATTCGCATATCTGCCTGTATGTATTTCTATTATCTGAGCACCAATTTCTTTCGATAAATCTATTATATTAGTATCTGGTTCAATAAAAAGTGACACTTGTATACCAACGCTACTCAAGTCAGAACAAATATCTTGTATATGGTCTTTGTAACGTAAAACATCTAGACCACCTTCAGTCGTTAATTCTTCCCTGCGCTCTGGCACAATGCAACAAAAATCTGGTCGAATTCTCAATGCAGTCTGTACCATCTCATCTGTAAATGCCATCTCTAGGTTCAATGTTGTGGTTATAATTTTTTTTGCATTTTCAACATCATTTAATTGTATATGTCTTCGATCTTCACGTAAGTGCATGGTAATACCATTCGCTCCGGCATGTTCAACAATTGGAATCGCCTGCATTAAATCCGGATATTCTGTTCCCCTTTGTTCCCTGATAGTCGCAATATGATCGATGTTGACCCCCAACCTTGCAACTGAGTTATTTTGTTCCATATATACTAGATTCTGTATTTGATAGAAATTTCATTATAGCTCTTGTGTTAACTTTCTTAGGTGCAATATGATAATCAATAATTCTTTTCATGAGTTTCCTGCTCTCAGCATATGTTGTGCTATCAAACTCATGATTACCGGCTAATGCTAGCAAAGTTTTCCCTGCAACTATGTTCCAAGCTTTTGCCTCGGAAGATGTTTCCGTTGGGCCTTTTTCTAGCTCATAAAGATAATAAGCATCAGGTTCTATTGGTTTTCCGTCTTGTGCGGTAACTTTCAACTGCATGCCATGCCCCGTTAGCTTTAATAATTCTATCTCAAAGAGGCGCAGTTCTTTTTCCACAGCTTCTTGAGAAGCAATATTTGAAATAGTGAAATTATATAAACGAAAAATCTCATCTGATGGCACCTCTCTTGGAACAAGATGCATCAGAAGTTCGTTCAAGTAAATACCTACAATCATCTTTTCTGGATCATCCAGCAAACTATTGCTGGTATTCTCGACATAAGTCAGTATATGTAACGTCCCTTTGCCTAACCACGAAACAAGTAACGGAGTAAATGGTTGTAATACATGATTCTTTTTTGCAGTCCTCACTCCTTTATGCATTAGGCTCACTCTTCCATAATCAGCTGTGATAACTTCATATATCATACTAGTTTCACGATACGAACTGCCCTTTAAAACATAAGAAGGCTGAAGATTAATTCTGCTCATTATTAACTAGCTCTGTAACTTGAAAGTATCTTTTTATCTTCTTGCCAAGCAGCTTTGACCTTTACCCAAATTTTTAAATAGACCTTTTTCTTCAATAAGAATTCGATAGCTTTTCTTGAGTTCTGTCCTATGTTTTTTAATGTTTTGCCATGACTACCAATAACGATTGCACGTTGACTGGGTCGTTCAACATAAATAATAGCGGATATCGATACTAAATTGTTATCTTCTCGTATCTGCTCGACTTCTATATGCGCTGAATAAGGTAACTCTTTATAAAGGTTATAAAAAACATTTTCTCTAATAATCTCCTCTATAAAAAATTGCTCATTCTTGTCAGACAATTGAGAAGCTGGGAAAAGGAAATCTCTTTCAGGTAAGCACAACTTTATAGTCTGCTTCAAGCGTGCACCATCTCTTGAATCTTTGGCACAAATAGGAACAATTTCTTTGAAATCATATTTTTCAGAAACACTTTTAACTTCTGGTAACAAAGAATCTTTTTTCTCACATAAGTCTATTTTATTAATACATGCAATGCACGGCAATCCACTTCTACGTATCAGCTGTAAAATATTCTCTTCGATTGTACTCCACTTTGAAACTTCAATTATAAATACAAGCAAATCAACATTTTCAATCGCATCAATAGCATTCTGATTTAATGTCTTATTTATACCTCTGCTGCAATTGATATGAATGCCAGGGCTATCAACAAAAACAAACTGCGTATCACCTTCTGTTAATATTCCTTTTATTTTATGTCTCGTGGTTTGCGGTTTATAGGTTACTGTAGATAAGTGTTCTCCAACTAGGTTATTAAATAGAGTTGACTTTCCTGAGTTGGAGCGCCCTATCAATGAAACTGTTCCACAATACATAGATTTTTAAGAAATTACGAAGGTAAAGTAGATACAAGCTGCTTGAAAACTTTTTCAGCAGACGCCTGTTCAGCTTTTCTTTTTGTTGGGCCTTGGCCTGTTTTACATATTGCATATTTCTTTACTACGCACTCAACAACAAAGAGACGCTTATGTGCGTCGCTCTTCTCTTCTACAAGTTGATATTCGGGCAAAGAAGTATTAACCGACTGAAGCAACTCTTGTAAGCGTGTTTTTGGGTCTTTTAACTCGTTCGCATTTGGCAAGTTGTTTAACTCGTCTTTATAAAGCTTCATAAGAAATTTTTTTGTTCCCTTGAGGCCAATCTCTAAGTAGCAAGTCCCAATAACTGCCTCTAAACAATCTGCAAGTATAGAGTCTCTGTTATGGCCTCCTGACTTTAATTCGCCATGGCCTAATACGATTTCATCACCTAATTTATTTTTCTTCGCGAGGCTCGCTAGCATTTCTTTTCGATCTAAATGCGACCTCATACGACTAAGCAGGCCCTCATCTAAATCAGGATAGTTGTCAAACAAATACTCAGCAATGATTAATCCTAAAACTGCGTCTCCAAGATATTCAAGTCGCTCGTTATTTTCGCCACCAGCGCTTCTATGTGTTAGTGCGGCTTTAAAAAGTTTTGAGCTTCTTACTTTTTTTGAAAAAAATTCTTCAGAGAATCCCATAATACTAAATTATATCTTTTCCGATCCGATCAAAGCGAACATTGAATTTTGTAGCGTTCCAGTGCATCCAAACTAAAAATGCTTGACCCACTAAGTATCTCTCAGGAACAAAACCCCAGAATCGACTATCACTGCTATGATCTCGATTATCTCCCATAACAAAATAATGTTTAGGTGGGACCATGATTTCGCCTGTATTCATTATTGGCATTTGTAAATCAACTAAGATTTGGTGTTTTACATTTGCCAATTTTTCATACCCAGCAATAATATGGCGAGAATTTTCTTCTGCATAAGCATCACTATAATGGTTAATCATTTCTTGGTGCATTGCCTTCCCATTGATATAAAGGATTTTATTTTTGTACATAATAGTATCGCCAGGCAGGCCAACTACTCGCTTTATGTAGTCTATCTTAGGGTCATTTGGAAAATGAAATACTACAACATCTCCTCTTGCGGGAGTTTGGTTTTCAAAAATTTTTTTATGAGTGATCGGCATTCTTAGTCCATACACAAATTTATTTACTAATATAAAATCACCAGAAATAAGCGTTGGTAACATAGAACCTGATGGGATGCGAAAAGGCTCCATGACAAATGTGCGTAATAGCAACACTATCAGCAATATAGGGAAAAAAGATTTTGAGTACTCGTAATACCATGGATTATTTCTTTTATTTTCTCCCCCCAAAGAAAAAAATAATATAGCTCCTGTTAAAAAAACGCCGGCAACTAAAAAAAACTCTAAATCAAATCTAATCATGAAAAAATAAAGTATCTAATAAGTTATTATGTTGGTCGGGGTGAGAGGATTTGAACCTCCGACCACCGCAACCCCATTGCGGTGCGCTACCAGACTGCGCTACACCCCGAAAAGGAAGTGATAAGATTTTTTTCATTGGAATAATAAATATAAATTTCAGGGTTTCTTTATAATACTTAAAACCTCATCAAGCTCTTTAATCATCTGTTGAACAATTTGTTGGCTGTGAGACACATCTTGTTTTGATGATTCGCCTGAGAGCTTCTGCCTTGCTCCGCCTATAGTGTACCCTTGATCATACAAAAGGCTACGTATCTGTAATATTAAAAGAACATCATGTCTTTGGTAATACCGCCGATTGCCTCTTCTTTTAACAGGCTTTAGCGACGGAAATTCTTGCTCCCAATAACGCAGGACGTGAGATTTTACAACACAAATATCACTCACTTCTCCAATTGTAAAATAACGCTTATTTGGTATTTCCGGCTGATTGCTAATGTTCGTCGCTTCTAACATGTGTCTCAACCCTAGACTTCAGCTTCTGGCCTGGCCTAAATGTAACAACTCTTCGCGGTGTGATTGTGATTTCCTCTCCAGTTTTGGGGTTTCTCCCCGGCCGCGCTTTTTTCTCACGTAACACAAAGTTACCAAAACCGGACAGCTTAACATTCTGCCCCTGCTCTAATGCCAACTTAATCTCTTCGAAAAAAACCTCAACTAGCTCTTTGGCTTCACGTTTATTGAGACCCACTTCTTCGAAGAGGCGCTTGGTAATATCAGCTTTTGTTAACGCCATATTATCTTTATTCTCTTATCTTCGCGTTGAAGTTATTTTGTAAATCACGCAAAACTTGCGCAGTTACCTTCTCCGCTTCTTCTCCTGTAAGAGTGCGCGAAAAGTCTTGTAAAATCAAGCCTAAACCAACACTTTTAGTATTTTTAGGTATGCCTTTTCCTGTAAACACATCAAAAACAACGACTTTTTTCAGTATGTCTATATTGCTTTGTTCTATAAACATAACCAGATCTCCAACCAGGACTTTTTTATTTAAAATCAGTGCGAGATCTCTCCGGATGGCTGGCTGATTTGAGAATTCTACGAACTTAGTAGCTGCGCGAGTCTCCCATAGCTGCTCTAAAGAATTACATGAAATAACAAAACTATTATGCGTTAGCCATCCTATATTTTTCCTACTAATCTTAATTTTAAGGCCTGCGTTTTCATCAGGCTCAAAAGCAATGGGGCTTTTAGAGTTAATAACTGAGATTATATTTTCTACATCATTTTTCAAATCATAAATATCTGCCTGCCTAGGAGAAACTCCCCATTGTTCTGGCAAAAAATTTCCTGAAACATAGGCAGCTATTTCAATGTTATCTTCCTTATTGTTAGCATAAGAATTACGGATTTCAAAAAATTTTGACGCATAATCCGCATCTTGCCGTGTAATACTTAAATGCTCATCATATCCTAGGCATGGCTCAGATAGCGATATGGGGTTTGATATCTTAAGCTGTTTTTTGCTTGGTCTTTCTGAAATAAAAGGATATGTAATAACCTCATGGTAGCCTTGTGCAATGAGATAATCTACTATCTTGGTCCGAACTTTTCTTCGAATATTGGCTTCCTGGGCTCTTAAAAAGAAATCTGGTGCAATAGATGAAGGTAGCTTTTGATATCCATATAAACGCGCTATTTCCTCTAAAAGATCAGCCTCAATAGAAATATCAAAGCGATACGAGGGCGCCTTGACTTTCCAACCCTCTTTAATAGGCTCAAATATGCAATTAATAGATTTTAACATTGACTCAATCTGTCTTTTTGTAATTTGCACACCAAGGACACTTGCAATTTTCTGATAGCGAAATTTTATAAATCTATTTTTTGGTAAGTATTTTTTACTTGATATGTTCAATGTAGGGCCTGGAGATCCTTTTGCATGCTTACATATAAGCTCAGTTGCATACTCAATTGCAGATACACATAGATCAGGATCAACCCCTCTTTCGTAGCGATGCGAAGACTCAGTATTTAACTTAAAATCACGTGCTTTATTTGCGATGTGCGAAGGCGAAAAAAAAGCACTTTCTAAAAAAATACTTTTAGTATTTTTATCTACAGAGGACGATACCTCGCCTATGATTCCGGCAAGTGCTAGTACTTTTTTTTGATCAGCTATAACCAAATTATTATTTGATAGTTTAATTTTAATATCATCTAGGGTATCTATCTCTTCGTTTTTTTTGGCAAAACGGATATTGATTTTTCCTTGCAAAGTATCAGCATCAAAAGCATGCATTGGTTGGCCCACTTCATACATAACGTAATTAACAATATCTACTATAATGTTTATTGACTTTCCGCCGCACGCGACTAGTCTTTCTTTAATTAATGTTGGTGTCTTTGCCTTAACATTAATATCCTTGATAACGCGGCCACAATATCGTGGACAAGCTTCTGGTGCTGTATTCTCAATACTCCAGGTATCATTTATCTCTGCCCTGATGGGTTTGACTACGGTATTGCGAATTCTTCTTCCCGTTATTGCAGCAACTTCCCGAGCTATTCCATGCACGCTCAAACAGTCAGAACGGTTTGGTGTCAACTCGATATCAAATATAAGATTTTTTGTATCCTTAACAATGCTCTCTAATTCAAGGCCAGCCAACGTCAGACGCTCCCCGAGCTCTGCAGGAGGAAGTCCATGAGATATTTTTTCTTCTAACCAGGAAAGAGGAAACTTCATATCCTGCCTTTAAAATTGTCCTAAAAAACGGGGGTCATTGTCAAAAAGGACTCGCAAGTCTTTGATGTCATGACGCAACATAGCTAAACGCTCGACACCCATACCAAAAGCATAGCCATTAAACTTTTCAGGATTAATATTAGCCATTTTCAAAACATTGGGGTGTACCATTCCGCACCCCATAACCTCTAGCCAATCTTGCTTACCGCTACGGTTAGAAAACCTTATATCAACCTCTGCTGATGGTTCTGTAAAAGGAAAATATGAGGGGCGGAAACGTGTTTTTAAGTCTTGATTGTTAAAAAATACACGTAAAAATTCTTCTACTAAACCTTTTAATTGCGGAAAAGAAACATTTTCGTCAATATAAAGCCCTTCTACTTGGTGAAACATAGGCGTATGAGTAGCATCTGAATCCCGCCGAAAAACTCTACCTG
>Ga0315336_1004650_pt1 | contig 15946 bp, 7 predicted proteins | sample ASW5metaG_FD_204512 | JGI IMG/M metagenome (GOLD analysis project Ga0315336, IMG submission 204512) | Ammonia-oxidizing marine archaeal communities from Monterey Bay, California, United States - ASW #5 | ecosystem: Environmental > Aquatic > Marine > Intertidal zone | place: USA: California...
GGGAATCTTGTGCATGTCGAACGGAAACGCCTCCGCGGGATTCACGTGTAGCTTGCCGATAATCCCGGTCCGATAGCCTGCCTGTTTCAAGCTCCGCACGATGTTCGGAGTGTCCTGGCGATACATGCGGAACTTCCAGGTAGCCAAGCCGATCTGTCCGTTCTGATGCGGATACAGCCCGGTCAACAGCGCGGCCCGCGACTGGCTGCAACCGGCCTGCGGCACGTAAGCGTTTTGAAACCGCACACCTTCGGCGGCGAGCCGATCGATCACCGGCGTCCGCACATACGGATCACCATAACATCCCAGTTCCGGACCATTGTCCTCGGACACGATCAGCAGGATGTTGGGACGATGGTCCGGTTGACGGGCGTGGGCCGCAGCCGACACGACGACCGCGATCAGTAACGTGCTCAATGATGAAAACCTGCGTGGCATCAGAAGCGGCCTTCCAGATCGGTGCTGTTCAAATTGGTCAGGTCAACGTTCCTGAGACGACGTGTGGGTGGCTGACCACGCATTCCCGTTTCTCGAAACTTCCCTCTGTTCAACGTCGCGCGTGCGTCGGGAGCAGATGTATCACAGGCCCGACGTTGTTCACGGATTCGTGTTCTGCTTCGTTTTCCGCGTTTTGTTCCTCTGCGCGGCATCTCGACGGGCTTTGTGGGCCTTGTACTCGGGCCACGACAACTTGCCGTCCTTGTTGCCGTCGGCATCGGGATGTTTGGCAAAGTACCTGGCCTTCCACATCTCGGCGTCCGATTGGGACTTGGCCTTCGGCTTCCAAACGGGTTGCGGGGGAATCCTGCCCGGTTTGGGAAGTCGCGACTGCAATTGAGACCGGAACGACTTCAGCCGTGTTGCGTACGCCTGATCACTGGCGAGATTGTTCCATTCGTAGGGATCGCCGCCGGTGCGATACAGTTCCTCTTTGCCGTTGGAGTAGCGGACGTACCGCCAATCCTTGGTACGCAGCGCGTAACTTTGCTTGTCGGGGTCGTAATGCATCGCCCATTTGTACAGAGCGGTCAACACGGCATCGGGACCCGACCATTCGCTGGACTGTGCATCCCGCAACAGTGGCTCCAGGCTGTGCCCGTCGAGCCCATGGCCCTTGTCGTTCTTCTGGGTGTCACCGGCCAGACCACACAGTCCAACCAGCGTGGGGTACACGTCAATCAGGGCCACCGGCCGATCCACCACGCTCGCCGGTTTGGCGGTCCCGGGAGCGCGGACGATCAACGGCACGCGTGTGCTTTCCTGCCACAGCGCGTTCTTGTACAGATAGTCCTTTTCACCCATGCCCCAACCGTGATCACTGGTGAGCAGTATGACGGTGTTGTCTTTGAGCGACGAACGGTCGACGACGTCGAGAATGCGTCCGATCTGCTCGTCCACTGATGCCACACTGGCAAGATACGCCTGGATGAACCGCCGCAAGGCTTCGTCCCGCGACTTGTAAGACGCCACAAGGTTGTTGAACAGCCGCGATCCCATGTCGGCAGTCCGCGGAGAATCAGGCTCCCGGCCATTGGGGAGCCCGCGAACCGACAACGCGTGCGTGTCTGCGACATCGCCCGGTTTGATCACCGGAAGCGCGATCGACTCCAGCGGAAACTGATCAAAAAATCGCTGGGGCACGATCAAAGGAGTGTGTGGCCGGATGAAGCCCACACCCATGAAGAACGGTTTGTCGCCGGAACGTTCGGCCAGGTTGTTGAGTTTTTCGACAGCCCAGTTTCCGTTGAGTTCATCGGCGGTTGGGTCGCGCTCGGTTTGAGACGTCACCCGCAGCGGTCGCACCTGCTTCCAGCCGCCCGTTTGCCACTGCAATCGCTTGCCATCGGGGGTCCTCCGCCCAGCCAAGTTGACCAGCGGTCCGAACGAACCGTCGACTGGGCCGATTTCACGAAACGGTCCCGGCACATCCGGGTGAGCCACGCGTTGTTGTCCGTCAAAGGCAAATGGACCGTAGTCGGCCGGGTTGCCGAATTCGCTCCACTCCTTCCGCACGACATGATGCATCAGTTTTCCAGTACCCAGTGTGCGGTAGCCGTGAGCGCGGAAGTGATCCATGATCGTCCGCGAGTTCCGCAGGACTTCATATCCATCCCAGCGTGTGAACCCGAAGCATCCGGAATTGTGCGGGTAAATGCCTGTGAACAGACTGGCTCGAGAAGGACCGCAGATGGGAATGTTGCAGTGGGCCTGAGTGAAGGACACGCCACTGCGGGCCAGCCGAGCGATGCTGGGCGTTTTGGCCGCCGGATGGCCGCCGAATCCTTCGACATAATCATTCAGGTCATCGCAGATGATCAGGATCACATTCGGCCGTTCGGCGGCATGAACACGACCGTGCCCCGCCGCAAGCGCGACACCACAGCAGAACAGGCCGGCAAATCGATGGAATGTCATGAGGGCCTTGAAAGTCCTTTTTGTTCGTGCAGTGTCGCGTCTGGAGTTCCTCATCGTGACAAACACGTTGATCAGCGGTCACGTACAACTTCGATAGCGGACAAGATCGGTGCCAGGCCCCGCGCATCGTTGCTGCCGCGTCTGACGAAGCTCAGGTCGAGGACCTTGTCCGCCGAAATGTTTGTAAACGTCCGAGACACGGCCCGCTGACGGCCGCCGGCCACGACGATCGGGTCGAATGCCGCCGCGACCGTTTGTCCCTGCAATTGGATATCAAACACGCGATCGCCGGGAGACAGATCCTGGAGTTCAGCGAAATGCAGTGTCACTCGAAAACGTTTGGGTGTTGGCTGGTCCTGTCGCACGATGACCGGTCGAAAACCATGCGAGATATGCGGCTGACGGGCGAGCGGCTGTCGGGTGCGGGGACGGATCACCAGGCTGTTCAAATCCAATCCGGCAGCGCTGAGTGTCTGCCAGGGTATCGCAAACTCGGCCAGCGCTTTTTCGGGGGCCACGTGGATTGCTCCGGACCAAGCTGGTGTCGCGGTCCGGACTTCTTTCTTTTGTTTCGCCGACCAAACCGCGTCGTAACGGCCTCCGGTGATGCCAACTCCCAGATGCAAGATCGTCTCGAGCGACGTGTCGCCGATCAGAAACTCGAGTGAATCTTCTTCCCAGACGGCAACGTCGTCGGCCGTATCGTCTGGCCCGAAGTTCATGGAGTGCGGCAGTTCGCGACCTGGGCGCGTGGTCCAGGGAAGCTGTTTGCCACGGCGGTCAATCGGTGGAACCACTTCGTAGCCGACATAGAGGGCTGTTTTGTCATGCGACAAGAACATCTGACTGCCCGTACCCGCCGGAACCGCGTAGCGGCGTTCCCAAGCGCCTGGCTCCAGTTGCGCGTCCAGGTTGGGAGCCTGACCAGGAAACACGACAATGCCTTCCTTGTCGCTCATGAACAACTGCAACCGCACGCCGTCCAGACCTTCGTAACCGGAAGCATACAGCCACGGGCGGGCGGTGTTGGCGATCGCGACCCGATCCGCATTCACTCGATACGGTTGGATCTGGGAGCCCAGCAATTGCACGGGCACTGCCATTGTCCGAGCCACGCTGGCAATCACTCGGCTGGAATACGTTGGTGGCCGGGGATACTGCAGCCACAGACCGCCGTCGTCATCGCGACGATCGCCGGGCGCGCCGAGATTGAATCGTCCTGAAAGCAACTGTGCTCCGGGGCTGAGCGGAGCGGTGAACATCGCCCAATCTTCGTGTCGCCGCTGTTTTGCCGGAGCGAGTGCCAGCGTCGTTTTGAAGTTGTAATTGCAACTGCAACCGGAACTGCCTTCCGCGGCAAACACCAGGCCCTGAGCAGGGATCGCACTGATGGTACAGGCCGGACGCACTCCACCGAAATATCGCATGCCGCTGTCATCGTTGACATCATAAAAGGCCAGCGTGCCGGAACGCAGTACCTGCAGACCATCGGCTGCCACCAGCCGACCGCAGCCCTTGCCACGATTGAATTCAAAGTTCGACATCTCGAGACTCAGCGGAGTCTCTCGTTGACCATTGAGCTTGACGACGCTGCCGGCCCGTTGTCCGACCTTGCCGATCCGTCCTGACCGCAACGCGCGCTGCGGCAATTCGGTGATCGCCGGGAGCGCGTTTGCCATCTGCGGTTTCTTGAGTGGCAAGCCGGACGCCGGCCCGACGACAATCCGCGGCCAGCCGTTGTTGAACGCGGTCGCAAACGCATCGGCGTGCAGCTGCCAGCGAAGATACGCTCGATTGCCTGCCATCGTCTTCTGATCGTCGCCAGCCGGATGATTCAAAGCCGCCGCGAAACAGAATTCGTCGAGTTTCCCGCCTCGCAATTTCGTGAGTTCCGTGGCGGGAATCGACAGGACAACACGCCGCCCCTGGTCTTGAACCGAGAGTGAATATGCTGGATGGACCGCACCGACGCCGGATTCCACGATTCCCTTTGCCGGCCACACGAGCCAATGAAAAATCCCCGGCTCATACAGATTCACGCGTTGTACCGCCGGGCGGAAATCAAGGAACACATCCCAGTAGACACGCTCTTCAATGACGACATCCGGATGCAACTCGAGAGTGATCCTGAGTTGTCCGGCGTCAGCAAGATCGAGGCGGATGTGACCCGCAGGCTTCGCGGCCTTCGTTTTTCGGCTGCTCACTCCCCGCGGACCAGGCTGCTGATAATGATCGATGACAAAGCGCAGCCCCGTCTGCGACAGCGGCATGACCGGTGCCACGGGCAATCCGCCGTGCACCGCCAATTTCTCTCCCGTCGCCGCATCCAGCGTGTGGACAACATGACCAAAATTCAGCCAGACATGATCATCATCGGCGTTGATGCTCTGTGTGAGCCAAGGTTGGATCGGTCCGGGCCCGTTTCTGAGTCGCCCGATGTTGCGATAAAGATAGGGCAGGGTGCGGGACCAAAGTTCTGTTCCGTTGTAGGCGTCGAGCACAATCAAGTGATTCTTGCCCACGATACAATTCCTGCCACCGGCAGCGATCGGCGGCCGGCTGCCGCCGCCGGTACGTTTGGAACCGGGGCCGCCAAACCACAGCAGTTCGAGTGGCCACTTCACGCGCTGGTCCGTCGTGGTCTCCGAGTCCCAATCCAGTGCACCGGGGAGTTTCCCGCGGCGGAAAACGAACGACTTCGCGTCGCGCTGCTGCACGCGCCCGATCAACCCCTCGGGAATTGCCGATGATTCCGTCCCATGTCCCGGTTGCGCATCTCGGACGGCGGCAGCCTGGAGTGCTGTTTCCATCCGTTCGGCCCATTGCGAACCCACCGGCGTGACATGCAGTTCGCCTCCCGCGGGCCGCAAGACTCGGTACAGCTCCGTAACCCGCGGCAAAGCCACTTCGGCGGTCGCCTCAATCAGGTTAAACGCAAAATCAGCAAACGGCAGCGGCTGGTCGACCCGATGCCATTGCACGGACACCTGGCCACGGCCAGGCCGGTGCGAATCGAGCAACTGCCGACGGGCACGTGCCACGGCTCGTCGATCATCGAGCAACAACACGACTTGTAACTGGGATGCCGCCGCGATCGCCGCGGCACGTTCCGTGTCGTTGGTCCCAATCACAAGCGCCAGGCCCTTGCGAATGCGGGTGTTGCGCAGCACGGTGGGTAAGCTCTTGCTGTTCCCGACGCCGGATTCCGCAGTGGATGAGCCGGACAGCGCCTGCCGCGCAGTTGCTTTCGAAGTCAGACAATAAATCGTTCCGCTATCGGTGGCCACAAGCAGGCATGAGTCCGCGACGGCGATCGACTGGACATAACCGTCTAAGTCTGCGTGTTCCCACAGCAGTTCGCCGGTCGCGCGGTCCCGCGCCACAACGCGATTGTCGATTCCCATCAACAGGGCATTCGCCGCAAGTGACAGGCAGCGCAGGCTGCGATGGGAGCAAGGCTGGTCCCAATCCACCTGCGCCTTGGTATAGCGTGCATTCATGTTCAGGCAGCGGATGCGGTCGTTGACGGCCACAAAGGTCCGATCATCCGCGGCAACACGATCGGCACGCAGGGTCCCATACGGTGTCAGATTCGGAAGCCGATACGCGTAATGCACACTGTAGGCTTTGCCCGTCAATCGTTCGCGGGGATAGCCGAAGATGAGATTGTCGTGGCGGTCGATACAGACGGCCGGCCCGCCTTTGCGGTTTTGATAACTGGGTGCCACAGACGCCAGCAACCGACCATCCTTCTGAGAGAACGAAGCTGGAATCGAGCGCCCGGTGGGTACGACCAGCGCCTGTTTGGCTGCCAGCAGATAACCGGTGGGAGCCACACCGGCGATGGCGTACGCCCCGGGATTGGCCGTCCGCTGGTTGAGCGTGCCGCTGGTGTCGTTGACCCAACGCACCTGGCCGTTCTCGGCGTCGATCGCATAAACGAAAATGCCTTCGGCCGGCCACATTCCCGCCGTGACATACACGACGCCATCCAGCACCAGCACTCCGGACCGCAACGGCCAGCGGGAAATCATGCGACCGTTGCCTACCAGTTGCCGATCCGACGGAGCCGAACGAAACGTCCACTGTTCCGCCCCATTGTTTGCGTTGAGGCAGTACACATAGCCGTCGTCCGACGCGACGTAGACGCGATCACCGACCACATGTGGCGCGAATCGCACCGGCCCACCCGTCACAAAACTCCATTGCGGCTCGCCGGTCTCCAGCGAAACACACCTCACGGAGTCGTCCGCGGACGAACCGAAGAAGACGCGTCCACCGGCCGCCACGGGATGAAACGCGTGGTCGAAGTCGAGCAACACCGGTTCCGAGTGATCGCGAATGTGAGCAAAATCGACGTTTGTGGGATGCTTCAGTGGATCGTCAAATGCCGGCCGAGGTGGTCGGGTCGGTCGCTGTTGCCAGGCGATCTGCAAGGGAAATTCGAGCCGGTCCTTCGAGGCGGCGGTACGTCGCGCATCCCGCCGATAGGCCGGCCAATCGCTCGCCGACGCCTGCCACGCGAGAGCCAGCACGAGGGCCAGGACCTGTCCGATCCGAAATCGCAATGTGCGTCTCATTCTCATCGTGATCCCGATCCCGCCAGAGACTCCCGAGGACTCGTAGACGGCGAAACATCGTGCTGATCCCCACCCATCCAATCTAGCACATGCCGCAAGTATCTTCAGCATCGCCCGGCGGGAATGTGATCGTCACGACTCCGCAGAATCATCCGTTGCATTCTCGCAATGCTTCCCCGCTGGAAGAAACCGCCATCGATGTAACGAATTGCCGAAACAGCATGGCCGGCTACAGCACTTGCGCTCCGACGTGACACCGGAATCGCCAACACCGACGGGCTTCTGGATGTGGGTTACGATGCCATAGCAAACAGGTTTCGCACGGTCATCCGTGGATGGTGAATGGATGGACTCTCCCAGACTCGGTAACATTGCTGAGCAGCGGTTTCACTGCGCAACGACTATTCATCACCGGACACTTCGGAGGATGTCACCATGAAGTTGTGGCTCGGATTCTTCTGCACATGCCTGCTGTTGGATGTCTGTCAGGTCACGGCGGGTGCGGCCGACGATGTCCAAACGGCAGCGCGGCGCGTGCGACAAATCATCGCTCACCGTGGTGCCAGCGCGGAACGTCCCGAATGTACATTGTCGGCGCTGCGACGCGCGATGGAATCCGGGGCAACCGCGGTCGAAGTTGATGTTCGAACCAGTCACGACGGTCGCTTGTTCATACTGCACGATGCGACTCTGGATCGTACCACCAACGGAAAGGGTCCAGCCAACGCGCTGACGCTGGCTCAGCTCCAGAAGCTCGACGCCGGATCGTGGTTCGACCCCAAGTACCGGAACGAGCGGATCCCGTCGTTGATTCAAGCAGCGCAAGCCTGCCGCGGTCGGATCGACCTGTTGCTCGACTTGAAGGAGCAGGGGGATGCTTACGACCGGCAGGTCGTGGGCGTGATCCGCAAACACGGTGATTCGGCGAAGACGGTTGTCGGCGTGCGGAGCGTGGCGCAGGCGGAACGGTTTCGTCGTCTGCTTCCCAAGTCGCGCCAGCTGGCGCTGATTCCCAACGTGGAATCGATCGCGGCCTTTGCCAAGGCCGGCGTGGACACGATTCGGCTGTGGCCGCGCTGGCTGGAAGACGGCGACGAGCCGGTCAAGCGCGTCCGCGCGACGGGAAAGCGTCTGCACTTGAATGGAACCATGGGCGCGTTTGATGAAACGCGGGCCCTGCTGAAGTTCGGTCCGGACTCCCTGTCGTCCGACCACCCGGCACGGCTCAAACAGACACTCGACAAGATCGCCAAGGGCGACACGCCGGACAAACGGCTCAAGTCGTCGGTAGACCAGGCCGACGGCGCGCAGCTGAGTCTGGATGAATCGCACGTTGGCAGTCGGACGTTCCTGAATCGCGACTATCGCATACTGGAATTGCCTGACGACCTGTTGGGAGTGCCCCGCTACGCGTTCAGCGGCGGCGATGGGTCGCGGGTGCGTCTGCGATTTCGCCAGGCGTCCGTGGTGTTCGCGGCCTTTGAATACAACAACAGCGGGCAGTGGTCATTCGACGATGGCCGCTCGGCGGACAATTTCGGCTGGCATTTGTGGCGCAAAGACGCCTATCGGGGTTCGAGCAATCCGGGGAAAGACGGCGGCGCGCATCGTGCGTCCATCTGGTTTCGCGAATTCAAACCCGGCCAGGAACTGTCGGGGTTACCCCGCTGGTGGCTGTGTCTGGGCGTCGTGGACCTGAAGACGGCTCGCGGGATCCAGGGCTTCCGGCCGGGACTGACATCCGACGTGACACCGACGCGTCGTTTCTCACACGCGGCGGCCGCCGCCCGAGCACGGCATCTGGCGGTTCCGGAGTTCGCATCCGTCGCAGCGTTCCAGCAGTGGCAGACGCGGCACCGCCAGCGATTCGTCGATGCGTTCCTGTATCCGTATCAGGGAACGCTGTCGGTGTCCGCGGGTCCGGAGTCGTTGCAGGCAACGCATCGACGCCAGGAGTTCCATGTGACGCTCGACGGACAGCGGCTGTTTCGCTTCTTTCGGCTTGTGCCCCGCAGCGCCCAACCGCCCACGTCCTTACCCACGCTGGTCTGCTTCATGGGTCACGGCAAGGTGGCGCAGATCCTCGACGACAAGAACAGCTATCAGCACGCCTGTGCCGCGCGGTTCGCCGAGGCGGGTTTTCTGGTGTACGCCATGGAGAACATCGGCATGGAACCGGGCCGCGACACGCATCACGACCTCGACCAGTCGCTGCGGTTGGAAGGACACGGCTGGTACAGCCTGCTGTTTGCTCAACAACGCCTGCTGTTGAACCGGGTGTTCGAGGATCCGTTGGTCGATCCGCGGCGGGTGGGGGCGACCGGCGTCTCGACCGGCGGACTGCTGGCGCTGAGTGCCGCGGTCATGGAACCGCGGATCGCCGCCACCAGTGTGCAAGGCATTTTCGGCAGCATGCGGACCAGCTTCATCCGCGACCGCCATCGCCACTGCACCTGCGGCGCGATTCCGGGACTGCTCCCCGAATTCGATCTGCCCGAGCTGGCGCTGCTGGTCGCGCCGCGGCCGCTGCACATCTCCAATGGTCGGACCGACGGATTTTCACCGCGGGAAGCCCGGCGTTGTGTTGAGTTGATCACGCCCCTGTATCAGCACGCGGGCGGCCACAAGCCACACATGACGGTGTCCCCCGGCGGACACGAGTTCTCATTCGATCCGGCACTGAAGTTCTTCACGGATCATTTCAAAGAACGTTCACCGCAAACCAGTGCAGACCCGTCGTGACGCCGACAACACGGCAACTCCATGCGGACACCGGCGGCCACGCTGTCGCGATTCCTGGCACACGAGGAGCAGCAAGATGGAACGTGATTCCAAACAAGATTCCAACGGTATCGAGCGTCTGGGACGGCGGGCCTTTTTGAAGAATGGCACGCTCGTCTTGACCGCCCTCGGCAGTCGTCTGTACGCGGAAGACGTCACACCGGGTCTCAACATCGGTCTGATTACGGACCTGCACTACGCCGACAAACCGCCCGCCGGATCGCGGCATTACCGCGAAACTCCGAACAAACTCGCCGAAGCGGCTGAACACTTCACGAAGCACAAGCCGGAATTCATGGTCGAACTCGGTGACCTGATCGATGCCGCCGACAGTGTCTCCGCGGAACTGGGCTACTTGAAGACGATCAACCGCGATTTTTCCGCGATCTGCAAGCAGCGGCATTATGTGCTCGGCAACCATTGCGTCTATACGCTGCGGAAGCGAGAGTTTCTGGACACCGTCGAACAGCCCAAGTCGTTCTACGCGTTCGACGCAGGGAAGTTTCACTTTGTCGTACTCGATTCGTGCTTTCGAACCGACGGCATGCCGTACGGACGCAAGAACTTCGAGTGGACCGACCCCAACCTGCCAACCGCGGAACTCGAATGGCTCAAGGACGACCTGAAACGAACCAACCGAAAAACGGTTGTCTTTGCTCACCAGAGACTGGATGTCAGCGATCATTACGGTGTCAAGAACGCGGTCGCCGTGCGAAAAACGCTGGAAGAATCCGGAAAGGTCCTGGCCGTGTTTCAAGGACACAGCCACAAGAACGACCATCGTGAAATCGGCGGCATCCACTACTGTACGCTGGTGGCGATGATCGAAGGATCCGGGGCCGAGAGCAACGGCTACTCCGTTTTGAAACTGGCCGATGATGGCACGCTCACTATCAACGGTTTTCGCAAGCAGAAGAACTACACCTGGCCAGCCTGACACGGCCCAGCTCAGGGGGAACCACTCGCATCAACACGCGATCATGTCTTGAGGATGTCCCGCATGGGGGTGCATTTCGGCTCGTCTGTGTGCCGTCCGAATGCACGTGGACACTGTGGAATCCGAGCGTTGTTTTTCCGCCGCATTCTGACTAGTCTCCCACGGCACGCGTATGTCTGTGGAAACCACCGCGACGATCGCACGCGTCGCAGATCAGCGTTCTCATACACAACCGGGGATCATCCATGCAGCGTTGGCGTCTGGTCACACTGGCACTCGTTGTGGGTGCCGTCACATCTGGGTTTCACATCGCGCCCATGTCCGCTGCAGCCGCCGACCAAGCAGCAAAGCCCGGTCTCGGCAAATCGGGGATCTTGGACATCGTTCCGTCCGACGCCGCGCTGGCGTTTGCAATTCGCAATCTGCAGGACCTGAAACGCAAGGGCGATACGTTTCTCGAGAAAACGGGGCTGCAGATTCCCGTCCGCCCGTCGCAGATATTCGACTTCGCACTGGGGTGGATCGGTATCCAGCAAGGCGTCGACGATCAGTCACCCATCGCATTGATTATGGTGAATCTGGAAAACGTCGGCGCCGAGTTCGGAAAATTGGAAGAACTCGAGAAAACACTCGTGCTGGCGATTCCGTTCAATGACCGGGATCAGATCGCCGCCAGTTTTTCGCTCAAGGGAGCAGACCTGAAACCCGAAAAAATCATTCGGGTCGCCAAGACTCCCAAAAACTTCGATCTGCGCGGATTTGTGGCTGTGCGCGGCAAGCATCTGCTGATGTCGGCCCACGCCCCGGCGATTCAACTGGTGCTCGACGACAAACCGATCCGTCAGACGATTGGCGAGCAGCAGCAGCAACTGCTCGATCGATCCGATATCCTGTTGCAGGTCGGTCCCCGCAGTTGGGGCCAGCAATGGAAGACCATTGTCAAGGAGGTGGAAGCGAGCGAGGACACGGCTGGTGATTCCAAAGACGCGCAGTTGATGCGCCGGTTCGGCAGGGCGTTACGGAACTTTCGGCTGGGGCTGGTCGGAGCGCGGATCGAAGACGGTTTGAGCTTCAACATCATCACCCTGTTCGACGATGTCGGAGAGGCCCGAAAACTGCTGACCGAATTGGCCGCCGGGACCCAGGCTTCCGAACTTCGCGGGTTGCCCAACGGCAACGTATTGTTCGCACAGGCGGTCCGTAGCGACGGCGCGCAGACAGTCACGATCGCCCGTGAGTTGGCAGGCCTGATGCTCGGCAAAACGACTTCGATGAAATTCGCTTCCCTGGAGCGGCATCCGGTACTCGTGGACATTTTCGGTGACGTGTGGCAGCGCCTGCAAGGTAGCAAGTTCGCCGTTTACCAGACGGAACAGGACCCCGCACAAGGATTGTTCAACCTGATGGCGATTCTGGACACGAAGGATGCCGATGCGTTTCTGACCGAGCTGCGCGAGCTGACCACGTTTATCAGCAGTGCCGGATTGAAATTGTCGACCGGCAAGAGCGAGGGGATCGACGCCAAGACCGTCGAGCGGTTGATTGGCGAACTAGGCCACGAAAGTTTCCGCGTGCGGCAGTCGGCCACGCTCAAGCTGAAACTGGTTGGTGAAGCCGCGTTGCCACTGCTCGAGCGGGCAACAAGGTCGGCAGACTTTGAAGTCGCCACCCGAGCGAAACTGCTACGGCAGCAGATCATGAAAGTCGTTGCCGCTCGACGAAAGAAACTGCTGGACCCGGATGTGCTAAGCCGAGTTCAACCAAAATTCGCCTATTTCCCTCGGGTCGAAACGCGACGGAACACACCAGTCGACGTCATTAACGTACGACTCTCTCAACAGGGCGGCGATGACCAGAAACAACTCCGACAGCTATTTGGTCCCGATTGGTCAAAAATCCGTATCGCCACGCATGGCAAGCAGGTTCTCGTGCTGATCGGTTCGGACACCCGGCTGTTCGATCGAACGCTGGAGCATTTGCAGCGGGGCACAGGCGGTCTGGACGATCGCCCGGTAGTCAAAGCATTCCGCGGCCGCAGCGATACCGACCGCAAGGTCGAATGGCACGTATCGCTGACCCGTATGAGTCGACTGATTTCACCAGCGACCAAACAGGCACAACCAGCGGTGAAACCCAAAGATGAACTCTCGTCGCTCGCGCTGACAATTGCCCCCACGCGGATCCAGGTCGATCTCTTCGCTCCCTTGTCCGAAGCCAAGTCCCTGGTCAACGGCTGGCTCTGGTAGCCGGCGAAGCATCGGACTTCGGAGAGAATCGGTCCGTTCAACCAACAGCGGGAACGGCCCGTCTTCACGATCGGATACTTCGGTTGCCTGCTGGAGTCATAGTTGATGCAATGCATCTGGCGATGACTGACCGTGCCCGCTGGAATCGTACCCGGCCAGCGGACGATGCGCGGAACGCGGATCCCGCAACCCGGCAGCAGCGCTGTTTCCACTAGTTTGCGGTTGACTCGAAACCGTGTTTGCAGGCCGTTTCCAGATCGACCACGCATTGAGCCAATTCGCTCGGCGGCGGTCCTTGGCGCCAGACCTTGACGCATTCCCTGATGCGAACCATTGCCCCTTCGACTGCGCTGCTCTCCTGGTCCGTGCTTGCCACAAAGTGAATTTCACCCCAGAACAGTTTGTCAAACTCGTAACGGGAGCGCATGGCGGCGTTGAAGTTACTCGCCTCGGCCATTCCGCGCGCGGCACGCGTCGCCCGGTTGTACAATTCCTCGACGATCAATTGACGTTCCAGTTCACGGATCACGCTCGACTTCTGTCCGCCGCCACCGCGTCTTCCGCCGCCACCCGAGACAATCGCATCGCAACGGTATTCCCAGGCCAGACGGCACTGTTTCGTCAACTCCAATACGGCAACACTCAGTTGTTTCGGACGCCGGCCGGCCTGTTCCCGCCACGCGATCAAATGACGTCCGATCGTTTCCCTGGCTTGAATGATTTTGTTGTTCGTCACGAGTTGATTTGTTGAGGCGAAACGTGCAAAGGCAGCGTTCGCGGTCCGGACGTCGTCGGACGCCGCGATTTCACCTCCGATGGCGCAGGTTCGCAAGTACATTTTCAGGTACGAGTGAATGCTCGTCCGCAGCAGTTGTGTTTGAGTTTGCAGTTGCGAAGCTTGTGTAACCGCTTTGGTTTCAGCGAGTTTTGCCCGCTGTTCGTTCTGTTCGGCACGCAGCTTTTCTTTTCGTAATTGCTCGAGAGTGGCGATCGCTTCGGAATGTTTGCGTCTTGCCGTTGCAGCGTTGTGTTCGGAGGCGATCGCAAACCGATTGGATTGAATCGCAAAGTGCGTCGAGATACCCGTTCCCGCCAACAATGTGACAATGACCGCCGCGGCAAGTGTGGCGCTCATCGGATTGCGAAGACACCAGCGTCGGCCGCGCGCCAAGGAACTGATCGGCCGCGCATGAATCGGGCGACCGGCCAGGAAACGCTCACATTCTTCCGCAACCTGCCTGGCCGTGGCGTACCGACCAGCAGGGTTCTTTTCCAGGCATTTCAGACAGATGGTTTCCAGATCGCGATCGATGGCCATGTTCAGCCGTCGCGGCGGGACGGGTTCGTCATTGATGACTTGCAGCACTGTGGCGACCGATGTATCCGCGCGAAACGGCGGCCGCCCGGTCAGCATCGCGTACAACAGACCACCCAGTGCGTAAACATCACTGCGGCGGTCGACCTGCCGATTGTCGCCGGTTGCCTGCTCGGGCGGCATGAAGCTCGGCGTGCCCAGGATGTCTCCGGTTGCCGTGTGTTTCGATGCGCCTTCGATTCGCTTGGCCAGCCCGAAGTCTGTGATCCGCGGTTGATCCGCAGAGTCGATCAACACATTCGACGGCTTCAGGTCGCGATGCAAAATGCCTTGCTCATGTGCGACGTCAACCGCCTGGGCGATCGATTGCAGATACCGCGCCGCCCGCGCGGCGGACAATGACTTGTCACGAATCAGCTGCTCCAGAGTCTGACCGTCAACAAAGTCCATTGAAAAGAAATGTCGGCCGTCCACTTCGCCGACGTCGTGAATGGACACGATACCTGGATGAGACAACTTTGCGGCCGACTCGGCTTCCGTGTGAAAGCGGCCGATCTCTTCGGGAGTCGCGCTCGGTCCACCGCGCATGGTCTTGATCGCGACAATGCGGTCGAGTTGAGTCTGCCGCGCTTTGTAGACGACGCCCATGCCACCCGATCCAATTTCGGTCAGGATCTCGTAACCCGGCAGGTCGAAATCCGACGCCGACGCGGCGGTGTTCGTGTGGCACGTCGACGTGTCGAAGACACTCTCCATGTCCTCCAGCGCTTGGACGCGACGAGCCAGTTCGGCGGCGAGTTCTGGACAGTCGGCACACAATTCCTCGGGTGTCGTCCGCTGGCCATGTCCGGCCAGTTCTTCCCAGCGATACAACAACTCGTCCAGCTGTGCTTCGTTCGACATCGGATCGCTCCGGTTCATGGAAACTCACCGTTCATTGCGTCGTGTAACGCAATTCTCACGCGTTGCCAACGACGCTTCAGTGTTCGCAGCGGCATGGCAAGCACCTCGGCCGCTTGCGGTTGAGTCAGGCCTTGGTACCACAATAACTCGCAGACTTCTCGCTCTTCATCCGGCAGGTTCGCGATGTGCGTGTGCAGTTCTGTCCATGACGCCAGTCGGTCGGGTGCATTCGTCAAATCCACTGCTGCGATCACGGGTCGATCATCGTGTTGCGTTTGCCGGTTGCGGCTTTCCAGGTTTCGGGCTTCGCCGTGCGCTCCGCCGTAATGCCGCGCCAGGTCGATCAACTCACGACGCAGTTGCGTCGCCGCCAACGCATAGAAATGCCGTACCGACTCCGGTTTGACATCTCGCAGCGACCGCATCAATCGCATCGCGGCATTTTGAAACACATCGTCGGTCTGTTCCCAGCGGCGGACGTGTGGAAAGCTGCCGAGCATCTTGCGCGCCAACTTTTCGAGTCGGCCACAACAGTGTTCGAACAACCGCTCACGCGATGCATCATCACCCGCGTTTGCCTGGGCCAGCAATTGCCGGGTGACATGCGTGGCGTTGGACGAGTGCGATTCAGGCATGGCTGAATCATAGCAGCTGGCTTTGTCCCGAAAACTCCGTTTAAACCCAAAAAGACCGCGGAAGATAATTCCGGAAAATAATGGCCCGCTTTGTTCGCAGAATCCGCATGGCTATTTAGAGAACAGCCGTGTGG
>Ga0315336_1004651_pt1 | contig 15944 bp, 10 predicted proteins | sample ASW5metaG_FD_204512 | JGI IMG/M metagenome (GOLD analysis project Ga0315336, IMG submission 204512) | Ammonia-oxidizing marine archaeal communities from Monterey Bay, California, United States - ASW #5 | ecosystem: Environmental > Aquatic > Marine > Intertidal zone | place: USA: California...
CTGAAATCAATATGGTGGCGCATATTGCCGCCTGGGTCAGTATCAGTCAGACTCGGGTGATCTCCGATGATGCCTCCATTTACCCCTCCTCCTAGAATGAAAAGCGGTGCAGAAGTCCCGTGATCCGTGCCGGCAGATCCGTTTTGGTAAATTCGTCTTCCGAATTCTGAAAATGTCATGATCAAAACCCGCTCGTCAAGACCATCCGCCTGTAGGTCGGACATAAAAGCTCCCAGAGCGCCTGAGAGGGTCGTCATCAGATTTGCGTGCCGGGACGATTGGGAGGAATGGGTGTCAAACCCACTCAGGTTAAGGTGGTATATGCTCGTTTCCAGACCGCCTCGAATGAGCTGAGCCGTAGTGGCTAGGTTTCCAGATAGTCCGTTGGTAGAAGGATACTCGACTAGATTGACGCCCGTATCTGCTGCAGCCGTAATCGTATCTGCATATCGAACAGCGCTATTGGCGATCGAGCGGACAAAAGAAAGCTCGTCGCCATAGTTCGTTTCGGGGACGAAATCTTCGTCATAGAAATTCCCAGTTTCGAAAAAGCGCTTCAGCAAGTCGAGGTCAGGGAATTTGACGCCCATCCCGGCGATGGAACCCTGAACAAGTAAGGGCGAGCCGTTACCAAGCTGAATGGCCAGTGGGTATGAAGACGGTGTTTCGAAATACTCCGGATTCTCATCCTCAAGATACCTCCCCATCCATCCAGAAAGTGCCAGATTATCTGCATCACTTGCTGTCGCCCAAACATCCGTTGACGCGAAGTGCGAAAGAACAGGGTTTTCGTATCCCACGCCCTGAACGATTTCCATCGCCCCGTTTTGGAAGAACGCCTCGAGAGGAGATAATGCAGGATGCAGGCCAAGGTCTTGCGTAATTGGTAGCACCGAGGTGCCCTGGATAGCAATGTTGGGGCGCAATTGATAGTAGGTGTCGTTCGTATACGGCACTATCGTGTTCAAACCGTCGTTTCCTCCGGAAAGCTGCACGAGCACGAGAACTCGGTCGCTATTATTTGCCTTCAGCCGTGAAAGAAGAGTGGAGGCGCCGTAGGATCGGATTGGTATCCCAGAAACACTCATGGCGACTCCCGTAGCGGCGGACATTCCAAGTCCTTGCATGAACTGACGTCGCGACCATACCCGATGATGGTCTGTGTGCTGAAGACCATCTTCGAGACGTTCTCCCTTCACCGCATTATCGTGATTGTGATCACACATAGATAGCACTCTTCGCTCTATATGAGCTGAAATTCTGGAAACTGAGAAAGGCGGACCATGAACGCTGTTACCATTTGAGGACCCGAACCCGAGCGGAAACCAAATTCATACCAGGGTACTGATCCTAAAAACAGTTTCGCTAGATCACGCTGATATTCGGGCCCATTTACGAGCCATTCTGGCAAGGGATTGGCATCTAAGTCGCCAGCGAAATCATCTTCGATATGAGGTATTTCAACCCATTCGATGGGTACTTTGAACGCGTGGCGCGCGAGGGCGACAGAGACTTCTAAAGCTGGATGGGTCGAGTTTGGTCCAACAAGCGAGGAACCCAGGGTTACGAGATGAACGCTCGCAATCGAACTTCCCAGAACGAAATCAGAGTAATCCCATCGCTTGGGAAGCGTATCGGTGGAAAGCCAGTATCTGTGGCCGGGCCACCCGGCCACATTGGGTGGAGACAACAGGCTCTGGCCAGTCTCGCCCGCAGCGCGCCACAATTGCTCCGCCTGACCTGGCGAAGGCGTTAAGTCCAATTCGGTAAATAGTCCAATTAAATGCTCAACAGGAGCTTTAACCCTCGATCCCGCAAAATCAGAATCTAGAAATCGTTCACTTGTAAATAACTGGCGTAGAACTGGGCGGAGTTCGAAATTTGAATCTAATAAGGTCTGAGCGAGAGCAGATACTGAGTTGAGGTCAAAGGCCTGGTACACGAATTCGCGGTAGAGTTTGTCGGCTATGAAATGAGCGATCTGGGAAGACCGTTCTTCAAATATTATTTCGACAACATCGTTATAGTTAAATGCTCCAGTTCTGCCGAAAATTGTTTTTTCGCCATCGTCGTAACGATCGAAGAGCAGATAAGAATTCCATGTTGATGAAGGAGTGATACGCCAACCGGTCATGGCACGAGCAATTTCCTGAATATCGTGCTCGGTGTAGTTCGCCGAGCCGTCTGGAGCCGAAGGGCTCATCGTGAATAGCTCCAAGAGCTCTCGGGCATAGTTTTCGTTGGGCGCAGAAGCCGTGTTGGTATCGCCATCCAGGTAGATGAGCATCGCGGGATCGCGACCAATAGCGTGAACAAAAGTCTTGAAATTGCCCTGACTATTCAGCTTGAGGGTCTTCAGGTAATTGTGACCGTAGGCAGCGTATTTATACACCTCCATTCCCGTCACGAAATGGTTATGCCAGAAGAGAGCAAGCCTTCCGCGCAGTCCATCGGTCGACATGTCGATGACCCAGGTAGAACGTAGCTCATCTCGCCAACTAGCGTTGTTCGAGTTGAATTCGCTCACCTCGGAATCCGGTGCGCCTCGAGGAGGTTTTTGAACGGAGAGCCAGACAGGATCCGGGTCTAACGGTGACGCCGCTGCGTCTAACAGTTCGTCGACGAGGTCTCCTGCGGTTCGTCCAATATTGTCCTGTATCTCGGAAACAGAAGCCCCGAAGGACAATCGTGACAATAAGTGCCGTACTTCCTCTTCGAGCAGAGGAGACGTATGCTCCGCCATTGAGGAACGACTTCCTTTTGCACGGGCTGGCGTTTGGAAAGGATTATTCATATAAACATTCAAAAATCGACTGTCACTCGCAGCGCGGCCTTCAGGGTTCTATTCTGAAGTATCGGCCGTTCGATCGGCAGTCTTTACACCCATCCTACGAGGTTTTGGATTCATTATCCAGCCCTTTTAATGTCCAAGTACAAGAACAGTTTGCAGGGGCACTTCCAAACGGGGTAGTTGAATACCTAGCCCAAGATAGAGGCTGCATTCGGTCAAAAGATCACCAAAGTGTCACAATTTAGAGGACGTTGACCTCGTCACCTGCCTAAGAAATAAGCTCTGCACCAAAATATGGCACTAAAGCTGCAGGAAGTTTGATGGAGCCATCTTCGAGTTGATTGTTTTCCAAAAGAGCTGCTACAATCCTGGGAAGTGCGAGTCCACTGCCGTTTAGTGTGTGAATGATCTGTGGTTTTCCGCCGTCTTCTGGACGGTATCTAATCTTCATTCGCCTCGCCTGGAATGATTCAAAGTTGGATATGGATGAAACCTCCAACCATCGTTGTTGCCCAGCACTCCAAACCTCAAGGTCGTACTTCTTCGTCTGCGTGAAGCCCATGTCACCCGAGCACATGAGAAGTCGTCTATAGGGGAGGTTCAACTTCACGAGTAGATTTTCCGCATGTTCTCGAAGTTGTTCTAAGGCTTCGTAGCTGTCTTCGGGAAGGACAAAATGAACCAATTCGATTTTGTCAAATTGATGCAATCGATTGAGTCCTCGAACTTCTTTTCCGTAAGAACCAGCTTCTCTCCGGAAACAAGGTGTATTCGAGCAGTAACGAATCGGAAGCTCTCCCTCTGTAAAAATCTCATCACGGTGAAGATTGGTGACTGGCACTTCCGCAGTGGGAATGAGGTAGAGACCGTCTCTCTTCGCCTCATACATCAGATCCTCTTTGTCCGGAAGCTGTCCTGTACCGCGTGCAGAGTCTTCATTGACCACAAGAGGAGCCTGCAATTCGGTGTATCCTGCGTTCACAGCCTCATCTAGAAAGAAATTAATTAGCGCTCTTTGCAGTTTGGCTCCGGCTCCCTTGTAGAACGGAAAACCTGCACCGGCGACTTTTGAGCCGCGGTCGAAATCCACCAGACCCAACTTATCCGTCAATTCCCAGTGTGGAACAGGAGTGAAAGAGAAGCCTTCGTGGGGAGTGGTTTCGAAAGCAACCTCGTTATCATCCGTTGTGCTTCCGACAGGTACAGAGGCGTGAGGCACATTTGGGATCTCGTAGAGCAGTTCTTCCAATTCTGCCTGAGCGCCTTTCTGAGCGTCCTCCAGTTCCTTGACGCTCGTCTTCAGCCGTGAGTTGTTCTCAATAGCATCTTGAGCTTCATCCTTTCGGCCCTCTTTCATCATCAAACCAATCTCACGGGCAGCCTGATTTGCGGCAGTCTGAGTTTCTTGAAGCTGCGTCGTAAGTGTTCGACGTTTTTCATCTGCCTCCAGGACTCGATCAACGAGTGATTCTTCTCCGATTCCTTTGTTCGTGAGTGCGCTTTTAACGCGCGAAACATTATCTCGGATGAATTGAATATCCAGCATTCACGTGGCCTTTAGAACAGTTGGGTTCGAGTTATCAATGAAAGTTCGGTACGCACAGCGTGTTAGACTATCGCATTGACTGAGGTTGTAAGATAGGGAGCAATAGTGCCTGAACTGACGAAAAAAGTGTGATTCAGGTAGCTTCGTTCAATCGAGCGATTGTTCGATCCATATCCAGAATTGCATCACCTGTCAGGTGTGGTCTGTATCCGAGCTCCGTTTCTGCCTTCAAAATGATGAAGCCTGATTTAGCGGGTCGAAGAGCCTTTTGCGTGAAACTTGAGGAGTCCGCTTTACTGATCAGCCCGGTATTCAATCCCAACGTTTCGGAAATAGTGTTGGCGAATTCGAAAATGGACATGTTTTCTCTGCCCGAGATATGAAAGACTCCGTTCTTTCGAAATCGGATTATCCTCTCGATCGCCGAAGCGAGGTCCACGACGTAGGTTGGCGTCCTCCATTGATCGGTTACGATTCGGACTGGATCACCACCCTCCAGTTTAGTCCGCAACCAGGTTACAAAATTGTCCCGAGCAGGCTTTTCGCTCGCCCCATATACGAGTACCGTGCGCACTATCGCCCAGTTGTTCATACCCGCGCCACGCGCATAATTTTCTCCTGCGAGCTTGGAGCGTCCATAATAGCTTATCGGATTTGGGCGGGCATCTTCTCGGTACGGTCCTTTTTTGCCATCAAATACAAAATCAGTCGATACCTGAATCAGACGGGCTCCATTCTTGTGACATGCCTTGGCCAAGAGTTCGACCGACGTGGCATTGGAAAGCCAACACTGTTCCTTGTTGTCCTCACACTCATCTACCTGCGTCATTGCCGCACAGTTGATCACGACATCAGGTGCAAAATCTTCGAAGAGCCGCTCAATGGATTCGGCATCTGTTATATCAAGCCGAGTGTAGCCGCACGACCCGCCGCTAAACCGCGGCACTAGGTCTCTTCCTGTTGCCAGCACATCATATTCAGGCATGCGACCCATCAGCCGGACGAGATGTTGTCCGAGAAGGCCATTGGCACCAGTTATGAGAACGCGATTAAACAAATTGTGCCATTAAAACAATGGTTAGAGTGTGTCGAAGAGTGCTTCAATATAATCATCTTCCGAAAATGATGATCTCGCAACGCTTCGGAACCGAGGTCAGAACTGATATCTCAGGCCCACGGAAGCACCGAACTCGCCCTTTATTTCCGGCATTATCTGGACACGAGGCATGATCTGCAGAAAAATCTCGTATCTGGTTCGCTCGAAAAAAGCTCCAATGTTTGCCGAGGGGCCCCAGAACGCTTCTTTCCCCTGCACTCCGAAGAAAAGTCCAGGTCCGACATATATCGACATTGGAGAATCTTGAAGTGGTGTATTGCGCGTAATATGCGCCGATCCAAGCAGGAAATCATCCAAATCAGTAGTTAGGTTCAGGTCTATACTCTGCGACCTCTTCGTTTGAACGTTTTCCTCAAACATCGCTTTAAACGTGATTCCGGAAGTTGGCCCGGCCATCACGCCAATGCCAAAAGGCCTAACGGCACGCATTTCTTGAGCCCTAATCGGCAACACGAGGGAGCACCCGAATGCGAGAGCGAAGATTTTTGAAAGGAACGAAGACACGGAAACTGTGCCTCTATTTGGCGAGAGTGTTCTTCATGGCATCGAGATACTCGCTTATGTTTTTGACTCCTTCTGAATCAAGTCGACCAGCCTGAAAGAGTCGAAAATGTCTTCGCCGCTGCGCTTCGTCGTATCGCGCACGTTCCTCGTCGGAATCTGGAGCTAGGAGCGGCACGACCTGTGGTTTACCCTCGGGATCGACAGAAACAAACGTGTAGAACGCGCTATTGCACCGTCGCTTTGATCCAATTCTAGGATTTTCAGCATCGACAACTATCTCGATTTCCATCGAAGTGGTGAACGCCCGATTTACCTGGCTCTGTATGACTACAATTTCTGACTGTAGGATCGGAGAATGAAACTCAACGGAATCGACTGAAGCCGTTACACAGATGCTTCCGGCGTGCCTCTGAGCAGAAATGGCGGCGCATACATCCATCCAGTGCAGCAATCTTCCGCCCATGAGATTGCCCAGTCCATTCGTGTCGTTCGGGAGAACGAGCTCGCTCATTATCGAATGAGATGCAGAAGCAGGTTTAGATTGCCGTTCCATTATCTCAGGTTTTCTGCTTTTTTTTCTTCGCGGCAGGAAAGAGAATATTGTTGAGGATTAAACGATACCCAGGGGAGTGTTTATGCAGGTTGAGATCCGTAGGTGGATCGCCGACAAAATGTTGATAGTCCTCAGGATCGTGCCCACCATAAAAGGTGAAGGTTCCTTCGCCGAATGTGCCATGAAGGTAGCGGACCTCATCTCGACCTGGCGCTTCCGCTAGGATGACCACATTCGATTTGATAATGGATTTACGAAAGTTGGTCGTCTGCCCTATAAAACCCTTAATAGTTGGCACATGATTCTGCGTAAGCATAGTCGGTACCTGGTCATATTTGGCGCTGAACTCAAAAAGGGTAAAGTAGTCGACAGCCGGATTTCTCAACTGTGGAGGAGGTGGTCCTGCATCAATATTCGAATGTTCGTACTCTCTAGCATTAAAAGTGGGCCGGAAGTCAGAAAATGCAAATGTGTTGGCAAAGTCCATGCTGGACAACGCGTCAGGATCGATCGGATCGCCATCATATTCAGCTGGAACGACATCTGTTTGATGTGCTGCTAGCGCGATGTCAAACGTATCCGTTCCCGAACACATCGCAAACAGAAATCCGCCGCCGCCAACGTACTCACGGATGACACTAACCACCTGGCGTTTCAGGTCACTAACTTTTCTGAAGCCATGACTTCTGGCAGAGACTTCAGCCTGTCGCTGCTGCTCTATGTACCAAGGAGTTGCCCGATAATTGAAAAACTTACCATACTGACCGGTAAAATCTTCGTGATGCAGGTGCAGCCAGTCATAGTCTTCCAGATCGCCTCTCAGTACCTGGTCATCGTAAATCATTTCGTACGGGACTTCGGCGTAGGTGAGAGCAAGCAATACAGCATCATCCCACGGTAGGGTCTGATCCGGCGCATACACAGCTATTCTGGGGGGCTTCTCCAAGCGCACCATGCTCGTGTTTTCAGCATCACTTTCAACACTAGAGACGATGGACGCTGTCTGTGATCCGTTCAGTATTCTATATGAAACGCCTCGAACCCGCAGCTCGGATTCAATTTCTGGTTGTTGAGCAAAGAGAAACGCCCCGCCCTGGTAGTTGAGTAGCCAATCAACTGGAATATCTCTCTCGAGCGCCCAAAATGTCACCCCGTAGGCCTTGAGATGGTCTGATTGCGTCTCATCCATCGGAACCAAAATATCCTGTCCAACTGTGACGTTCGTGCTCACTCCTATAATGAACAATAGGAGGCTCCATATCACCTTCTTTTCCATGTATTAAACCTCGTCACCTCGAAGAAGCCTTATGGCCTCTCGCGTTTCGTTTAGTAGTAGTGAGCCAGGATATTCTCTAAGAATACGTTCATAGGTCTCAATGGCCGCAGCATTGTCACCGAGTTGTTCGGATTGAAGAGCCGCCGCCCTGTATATGCTGCGTGCTCCCAAGAAGCTGGCAGGGAAAACCAATGGAAGTTCGAGGTACGATTGGATCGCACCCTCTACATCTCCGGTCTTGGCTTGAAGATTCGCTTTCTCCATCAACATATCGTCTGCCAGGGCGTGAAGTCCAAACTCTTCCATCAGATCATCGAGCTGATGTTTCGCAATCTCATAAGAACGCTGGCGCGTTAGAAGCATGATCCTCGAAAATCTTCTAAGCGGCGTATTCAGCGAATCGGGTCCCATGCTTTCGATGAGGAGTACTTTTAACGCGATTGCATCATTTGCGACATCGGTTGACGTGTTTTCCTGCATCGCCTGTGTAAATCCTTGGGCTGCCGTGAAATCTCCCTGGTAGAAATGAAGCATGGTGAGTTCATAACGCGCAAGATCGGCCAGATCTCCTGTTCTTAGACGGGTTAAAAGTCTACTGAACTGAATGCGCGCATCCCCAAGTCGATTTTGAGTGACAGCAAGTCGTCCCAGATCAAAAGAGGCCTGATTCGCAGCTTCTGTCTGAGGATATCTTCCTATCACTTCACGCAGAACGGTTTCTGCAGGTACGAAATCGAAGAAAATGTCCTGATGAAGGACGCCGATACGTCTCAGTACGTCCGGAAACTGGACATGAAGTGGATAATCAATCAGAAATCGCTGATAGGTGTCGAGGGCTTCATCGTAGTGGTTTCGCTCAAGCCTGTTTCCTGCGAGGTCGAAGACCTGCTCCGACAGCATTTCGGCCCACATCTCCTGCATGATTCCCAGTCCACGCAGTGCATCCGGTGCAGACGGAGCATCAGGATAGCGTCTCAAAACCTCGTCGAAGGCTTCCAGCGCAACATCATATGCGCCACCATCAGCAGCGATCTGGGCAAAGGTGAACAGCATGCTGCCTTCTTCGCGTTCCAACCGGTCGACTGCACGGTAAACTGTTAATGCGTCTCTGAAACGCTCAGATTCAATGTAGAGCCAAGCCAGAAGCTCTCGATACGATCGGTTGAGTGGTTCTTCACCAACGCCCGCTTCAGCAACCTCCACACTTTCCTGTAGGGCCTGCTCATTGATCAGGAATTGACCGAGCTGGCTCTTCACATAGCTCAGCTGATTTTGATTGATCTTCAGCAGGTCAAGATATTGGGCGACAGCTTTTCCGTGCTGAGATGTGAGATTATATAGCTGTGCTAAATCCGTCTGAAACAAGGTCGGGTTTTCCATTCTCTCACGACCCTGCTCCAAAATCTCGATGGCAAAATCGAACAATCGCACCTGCATCAGAGAACGATAGACGAGCAGGTACACGCTAGCAGAACTGGCGTTGGAGTCTATCGCCAACTGCCACTGCACTTTGGCTGCTGCTTCATCTCCTTTCAAAAATAGCAGTCGGGCCTTCTCGGTGATATACGAGGTCGGTGCTGTCTCGGAATCAATTTTGGTATCAACCAGCGCTATGGCAGCTTCATAGCGTTTGACGTTTTCGTAGGCTTCTCTCAGGCGTTCATAAAAAACATGTGTTTCAGGACTTTCTTCGTACAGTCCCTCGAGCATGGAGATTGCTCTCTCAAATTGAGCCGCTCTAAGAAATGACTCAGCAAGCTGAAATCGTCCGACCTGAGAACTGTCGACGTTCTGGCCTGAAGCCAAACCGACCGATGCAAACGCAAGTAGGAGAGAAAAAACGAAAACGCGAATACGCATCGGGTTCGGACGAGTCAGTTCGGTTCAAGTAAAACGGATTGCGGTGGATCCAAAAGTCAGGTATTCCACCCCAAGGCGCTTTAATATCGCGGTGGAGCCCCGTAAGTTTCGGTGTTCGCTTCGATCCGTATAAAAAACGTCTCGGAATGGGTGTGGCGGCTTGTGTCTTGTTTCTTCAAGAATTACCTGATGATGCCTTTTCTAGCTCCAGTCATAATGAACAGCTCAGTCTCATGAAGGATAATCCTATCAGAATAGCCATCCTGGGTTCGACGGGATCTATAGGGACACAGACGCTGGAGATAATCAGCCAATACCCAGATCGGTTTCGTGCCGTCGTCCTTGCGGCTGGGGCAAACATCGACAAACTTGAGGCCCAGATTCGCAAATATCAGCCCGAATGCGCGGCGCTATTTGATTCATCGAAGGCGAAGGAATTGAGCAAACGCTTGGGAAGAACGATCCTGGATGGAGCTCAGGGCGTTCTGGAGGCTGCAAAATGGCCAGAAGTAGATATCGTGGTTACAGCAATGGTGGGTTCGGCCGGTCTGCTCCCAACTATTGCGGCGATCAAGTCCGGAAGGCGTATTGCGCTCGCAAACAAGGAAACGATGGTTGTTGCCGGGGACCTCATCGGTGTGCTGGCCCAGCAATATGGATCTGAAATAGTGCCAGTGGATAGTGAGCACTCTGCTATATATCAATGTCTGATAGGTGAGCCCGAAAATGCGGTTGATCGACTAATAATAACGGCGTCAGGCGGGCCTTTCCGAGACCGCCCCATTGAGACGTTCAAAGACATCACGCTTGCAGAAGCACTGAATCATCCTAATTGGAATATGGGTTCGAAAATCACCATCGATTCCGCTACCATGATGAATAAGGGCCTGGAAGTGATCGAGGCGAGATGGCTATTCGATATTGTTGAGACCAAGATCGATGTGGTAATTCACCCTCAGTCTATCATACACTCCATGGTTCAGTTCAGCGATGGATCTACAAAAGCCCAACTGGGTCCACCTGACATGAAGGTTCCGATTCAGTATGCCCTGACCTCACCTGAGCGATGGACAGCAGATCACCCCACGGTGGATTGGTCAAAGACTCAGTCGCTTACTTTCGATCCACCATCGCCCGATCGATTCCCCAATCTAAAACTCGCATTTGAGGCCCTCGAGATTGGAGGGGGTATGCCCGCGGTGCTCAACGCTGCAAATGAGGAGGCGGTGTCTTTGTTTTTGAATGAAAAAATCAATTTTAATCGCATCTCTTCTCTCATTGAAAGCGTAATGCAACGAATTGAACCGGAAGCGGCCAATTCCATTGAAGAGCGGCTCGACATAGATCTCGAAGCAAGAGCTCTCGCAAAGGAACTAGCAGGCGTAGACGTGAATTAGAGCGCCTCTAGACTGCTCCTCTAAGAAGCGCTTCTCGGCAAAGCTTCCGCACCAGTAATCCAACCAGTCCCGAAAACGGGCAATTCATGGACGCGATTCTAAATTTCCTTCCCTACATCGGATGGGTTCTTCTGGCCATCATGATCCTCGTGTTCATTCATGAGCTTGGACACTTCCTATTTGCGAAGCTGTTCAAAATGAAAGTTGACAAATTTTCGGTTGGATTCCCGCCGAAAGTTCTGGGCGCAAAATTCGGCGAAACGGAATATGTCCTTGGGCTTACGCCACTTGGCGGATATGTAAAGATCGCAGGGATGGTGGATGAGAGCATGGACGCTGAGTTTATGGACTCCGAACCTCAACCCTACGAGTTTCGAGCCAAACCCGTGTGGCAGCGAATTCTCGTGATCACAGGCGGGGTGTTATTTAATTTTATTCTCGCCGCTATAATCTTCATTTCGCTCAAAGCAGGTTATGGTGAGGCGTATCAGCCGGCCATTGGGCCAGTCGTTGTGAGCACGGAATCTGTTGCGTATGAAATGGGCCTGCGAACCGGAGATGTAATATCTGCGGTCAACGGTAAGCCTGTTGATGTTCTCGAAGGACTTGGTGGGATGGAGGAGCTTTTGCTCGCAGATCCTCTCATTATAGATGTGGACAGAGAAACCGAATTGGTTCGTCTTGAAGGCCCGAGCGACATAATGACCCAGCTCAATCAATCGGGTGGGTCATTCGGAATTGAATTCGATCCCGCAATTATTGGATACGTTGGACCGGGAACGCCCGCTGAAGATGCTGGAATGCTTCCGGGAGATAAACTATTGAGCATTGGCGATTCGACGATTAGCTTCTTCGCCGACATACTTCCCGCACTTCAAGCAACGGGGGGCGAGGCATTTGCGCTTCGATTTACGCGCCCGGATACAATTGCTGCTTCCGTTTCAGAAATGGCGGTAAGATTGCCCGATTCATTGCAAAGTATTGGTGGTACGAGCTACGAACTCAGCATGACTGCGGACGCATCGTCTGGACAATTCCAGATGGGAATCGTTCAGCTCATTCGACTGAAGGATTATTCGTTGGGGCAGGCAATCGTGAGTGGTACGGTTGACACCTGGACGAATACCCGTATGGTAGCATCAAGCCTCAAGCGAATCTTTACCGGCCAGGATAATTTCAGAGCCAATATTGGCGGCCCTGTAATGATCGCGAAGGTTACCAAAGAAGCTGCCGACATGGGTGCTCCGTATTTCTGGAATATTGTGGCAATGCTCTCTATAACGCTAGCCATCATTAATATCCTTCCCATACCCGCACTAGACGGAGGACACCTGGTATTCCTGATATATGAGGGAATTGTTAGGAAGGAACCATCGCTAAAACTGCGCATGGCTCTGCAGCAGGTTGGAATGATGATACTTCTGGCGTTTATGGTTTTCGTCATCTTCAACGATTTGCTCAAGCTTTGATCGTGAGCCGGGAAGATTCCGAAATAACACAAAAACTGAAAGAGCGCGGTCCGCTACCCAAGCATATCGCCGTCATCATGGACGGCAACGGAAGGTGGGCTAAAGAGCGTGGATTTCCTCGGGTAAAAGGTCACAAGGAAGGAGTACACGCAGTTCGCGATATTACGGAAGCGTGTGCCGAAGTCGGAATTCCAAACCTGACACTTTATACGTTCTCGACAGAAAATTGGAACCGCCCGCTTCTCGAGATCAATGCGCTCATGCAGCTATTGATCAAAGCGTTGAAACGTGAAACTGAGACGTTTCATAAAAACAATATTCGCCTGGAGGCGATTGGCGATATTTCTCAGCTTCCGCCCGCCTGTCAGCGAGAACTCAAAGAGGTTATTCGCGATACGGCTTCTTACACGCGAATGACACTGACTCTCGCCTTGTCGTACAGCGGCAGATGGGATATCGCCCAGGCAATGAAACGCATTTCCGAGAAGGTTGAGGGCGGTGATTTGGGCTCGGCTGACGTGGACGGCGACCTTATTTCAGCGCACCTATCAACGGCAGACTTTCCTGATCCAGATCTTTTGATCCGAACAGGAGGGGAGCATCGAATCTCGAATTACATGCTGTGGCAGATGGCCTACACGGAGTTGTACTTCTCACCCATCTACTGGCCCGACTTCAGGCGAGTCCATCTTTTTGAAGCGATCCAGGACTTTCAAGACCGGGAGCGTCGATACGGCGGAGTGTTGAATGAGAGCTAGGTTGGATGAGATCTAGAATGGGCTGCGTGCCCTCGGCTGAATCATCCCACCGAGAGATGGTGACTCGAAACAATAATCGAACTAGAATTTCGTTTGTACGGCATGGGGAATACCCCCGAAATTTGGAAACACGCTCCCAAGCGAGCCGTTCATGCGCTTCAATACGAAAGTGAGATTGAACTACCTAGTCTCACAGGAATCAAAAAAGCCAGCAATTCATGAGGCTTAAAGCCCTTTTTACTCTCTTATTCCTTGTTCTCAGCACCAGTCCGCTGACTGCTCAGTTAACCGGTGAGGCTCTGTCTGCGGCTCGCGGACCGCTTGGAACTCCAGAGATTATTGAAATTCTCGGAATCTCCGTCGAGGGGACCTCCGATGATTATGCGAACAGTTTTGTTCAGCAGACTTCAAGGCTTTTGATTGGGCAAAAGCTGACGATTCCCGGTGATCCTGCTTTGGGAGATGCGATTCGTGCCATATATCGGCTAAGAACCTACGAAGACGTTCAGATCATCCAGGAGAGAAAGGTCGGGCAAGGTGTGTATATCGTAATTAGAGTCCGCGAAGTCGCGAAACTCAGAGACTACGAATTCAGTGGGGTCAAGAAAGGACACGCTAAAGACCTTCGCAAAGAGGTGCCTCTTGTCACCCGTGGCCCGGTTCATGCCAACACGATTGCTCGAAGCATTCAGATTATTAAGGACTTCTACTCCGAGAAGGGCTTTCCTCTGACTGAAGTTGAGGTGGAGACGGTATACCACGAAGAGGACAACACCGAGTCCGTTGACTTTCAGATTACTCGTGGACCGAAAGTAAAAGTTCGAGAAATTACGGTTACGGGAAACGAAGGTCTGTCTACGTCTGCCATCGTCGGCGCTATGGAAACGAAGCCGAAAGGTGGATTTCGATTCTGGAGAAGTGGCAAGCTGGACCAGAAAGAATATGAAAAAGACCTTGGTCGCGTAGTCGCGAAGTACAATGAGGAAGGGTATTTCGACGCGCGTGTTTTACGCGACTCAGTCTACATCGTAGACGCCGACTCAAAGAAACCGTCGCTCGTAGTCGAACTCGAGGTAAAAGAAGGCCCGCGTTATCATATCAGAAGTGTCGAGTGGGAGGGCAATACCCTTTATACCGACGCGATGCTGGACCAGCGACTTGGGATTTTTGTGGGCGACGCCTACAATTCCAAGATGCTTACCGAAAACCTGTATGGTGTCGGTAAAAACAGAGACGTTTCCAGTCTGTATTTCAATACCGGCTATATGCGCTTCAGCGTTCAGCCGCAGATCACCGTTCATGGAGATAGCCTGGATCTTGTGTTCGATCTATACGAAGGCGACATCTACAATTATGGAACGGTAAGTATCGCAGGAAACCAGAAAACGAAAGATCATGTAGTTCGTCGAGAACTTGCGACGGTTCCAGGGAGCACATTTAGCCGGACTCAAATTCAAGAGTCTATTCGGCGACTGATGCAGCTGAACTACTTCACGCAAGAGTCACTCGCTGGTGGCCCCGGCATTGATATTCGTGAGGAGAGCAAGACTGTTGATCTTGAATACACGGTGGCAGAGGCAGGAACCGATCAGCTGGAGCTTTCAGGTACCTGGGGTCAGTTCGGGTTGATTCTGATGCTCCGATTTAGTTTTAATAACTTCTCGATGCAAAATTTCCTGAAGGGAGAAGAGTGGAAGCCGCTTCCATCGGGAGACGGTCAACGCTTCTCCGTAGGAATTCAGACCAGTGGTCGCCTCTATCAGCAGTATTCGATATCCTTCACGGAACCCTGGTTCAAAGGAAAACCGAGACCAGTTGGGTTTTCGAGTTCCTATTCGAGAATTGCCCAGAATATCATTCGATCGGGAAATTCGGGTGGCAAGCTTCAGACATTTTCTCAGCGAGTATTTTTTGAACAGCGATTGAAATGGCCGGATCCATGGTTCCGTACGTCGACTTCCATTGGGTATCAGTACTACAACAACGAAGAGTGGATTTCGACCTTACCATTCGGTGTTAGTCAGGAAATTACGTTTCAGCAGTCTCTGAGTCGTAATAACACGAATCATCCGCTATTTCCGAGTGATGGCTCGAATTTTTCTCTTTCCCTCGAGATTGCTCCTCCGATTGGAAATTTGATTCAGTACCACAAATGGCGCCTCAAAAATTCCTGGAATACTCCGGTAGCACCAAAACTGTCCCTGAGTTTTAGTTCGGATTTCGGTTATATCGGGTCGCTTGACGGCTCTGATGTGGCTTTCGAGCGATATATCGTGGGTGGGTCACCGTTTGATACGCAGGGTTATTACAGCTTTTTCGGAAAAGATATCGTCTATATGAGAGGATATTCTCTCGGTGCCCTAGGCCCTAGAAGTGCTGACAATGATCCTTTCGGCGGCCAGATTCTGAACAAGTTTTCGGGAGAACTCCGGTGGGCTGCAATTCAGTCAGAGCAGTTGCAGGCCGTTCCTTATGCGTTTGTCGATGCGGGAAATTCTTGGGATAATTTCAAATCTTATAATCCCTCAGACCTGTATCGTTCGGCAGGATTCGGAATGAAGTTTTTCCTTCCGATATTGGGAATGGTAGAAATGGCTTACGGCTATAACTTTGACGAGTTTGAGCCAATTGACAGCAAGCATGACGGCACCAAAAAATGGTCGTTCCAGTTCA